>Ga0265293_10000618_pt1 | contig 83389 bp, 63 predicted proteins | sample Munlanlewell138R_FD_192505 | JGI IMG/M metagenome (GOLD analysis project Ga0265293, IMG submission 192505) | Leachate microbial communities from a municipal landfill in Southern Ontario, Canada - Leachate well 138R | ecosystem: Engineered > Solid waste > Landfill > Unclassified | place: Canada... | reverse complement strand
GAACGCTTCAAATCTCATAATGAATTAGGCAAGAAGGGCTGGACGATAAAATATCGCCCTTGGGAAATAGTGCACACCGAGGAATATGCCACCAAGAAGGAAGCAATGGCTCGTGAGCTAAACATGCTTTAGTAACTCTTTTATTTCGGTATTCATTAGTATTGCTCTCTATAAATGGAGTTGCTCAGTTCCGTTTCATTTAAATATCACCAATTGGTGTTAATGCAAATTGATCAAAGTGAATACACTACATGTAGTAGGTGATACTCATTAATAAAGTTCACTCATATAAGCCCCGGTTTTTAAACTAGCTTAAAAAATGATGTCAGCTCTAGAATTTGGTTGCTGCTGAGTTTATGAACTGTAAAAACCCTCACTGAATGTATATAATTGTAAATAAATATATATAATAATAAACACTATACAGTACATTTAAATTATAGATGTTAATTAGTGTAAAAGTTCGTGTTTAATTGTAAATGTAGATGGGTCATTAGTGTATGAGCGGCCAATAAAAAGATTGATGTGATAAAAGCAAGGTGGTATTAAAATATTGTTAATCAATATTATATAGATGAAGTAACACAATCAGTCTTTGTATTCGTAAGATAAGATATATTAAATATTTATAGATTTTTCGAATTATCTATTATAATTGATATTAAGGTATAATATCATTATCCTTGACACTATTAATTATTGTATTATTAAAATAGATTATAAAATAAAATATAAATTAAAAAAACTCTCAATAAATACGAGGTTACATATGTTGAAAAGGCTACTATTGTTTATGGCATTTGGGCTATTTATAGCTCCTGTCATATACGCGCAAACTAGCGTAATTAAAGGAACGGTTATTGACTCCAGATCTGGCGATGTCATTCCTGGCGCTAACATTTATATATCTGAATTAAGTAGGGGAGCTGCTGCAGATATAAATGGTGAATTTAGTTTACAAAATATCCCCTATGGTAATTACAACTTCCGTGTTTCATTTATCGGCTATGCTGAGATGAACCAGATGGTGGATGTTAATGCCCCTCAAATAACAGTCGATTTTATTCTGAAAGAAGATTTTGTTGGTTTAGAGGAGATAATTGTAACTGGTCAGGGATCAGGTATTAAAAGAGATAGATTATCTACTACTGTGGATGTTGTTTCTGCAAAGAGTTTAGAGCAATTACCTGCAGTACAACTAGATCAACTTCTTCAGGCTAACCTTCCGAACTCGCAAATTAGATTAAGTTCAGGTCAGCCAGGTACCGCTTCCCTTATTAGAGGTCGTGGTGTTACATCTGCTTTAACATCTACAACGCCAGTTATATATATAGATGGTGTTCGTGTTGATAATACAAGTAGTTTTGCAATTGATGCGGGTACTGGCGGTGCTGAAAGTTCAGCAATAGCAGATATCCCAATTGAAAATATTGAAAGAATTGAATTTGTGAAAGGTGGAGCTGCCACTACCCAGTTTGGTTCAGATGCTGCGAATGGTGTAATCCAAATCTTTACAAAAAAAGGTGTTCAAGGTGCGTCACAGTTCTCTTTTCAAAGTACAATTGGATCAACTGTAGGTACAGAAGATTTCCTAAAGTATAAAGAAACTGCTGACATAATGTACAGCCCAGGCTTAATTCAGAAGTACCAATTGACAGGTTCTGGTGGTACAGAGAAGTACACATTTAGTTTCTCAGGATCAATGAACTCAGATGATGGATTTAGAGATGCAAATAGTCAGCTTCGTCATGATTTGAGAGCTGGATTTGCAGCAGATGTTAACGACTATGTTAAATATTCTGGCTCAATGGGCTTTACTAGTTCTGAATTTGAACGTGATTATAACGCTAACACATCAGCTTCTTCTTTTGGAAATTTAGAAACAGGTGCTTTTGGTGATTTAACCACTCTTGATGATGCAACTTTTAAATCTGTGAAAGAAGAAGTTAATCTGATTACAAGCCTTGTAGATATTACTGAGAACGTAAAAAGGTTTCAAACATCGCATCTTTTAAAATTTGGAATTGCAGAAGGGCTAGAAGCTAGCGCATTAGTTGGCCTAGACTATAGAAATAGTGGGCAAAGAATGCGAGACACTAACGCATGGGGTATCGCAATGGGCTTCTATCCTCAAGGAACTACTGATCAGGGTTATTTAAGACAATCTGACCGTAACTTCTTGGGCCTTACATTAGAAGCTACTGCTAGATATGACAAAAGCTTTGGTGATATTTCTACTATTACAAACGTTGGTGCACAATTATTTAGAAATGATGAGTCTTCGTTAGCCGTTACTTCAACAGGTTTACCTGATGGATCATTTAACGCAAATAACGGTAGTGACATCACTGGAACAACTTTTCAAAGAGTTGTAGTAAACTACGGTGCCTACGTACTCGAGAATATTTCTTACAAAGATAAATATGTACTTGAGTTGGGTTTAAGAGTTGATAAAAACTCAGCATTCGGTGAAACTGTGGATGCACAAGTATATCCTAAAGTAGGTTTAGTGTATAATATATCATCAGAAGAGTTTTTTGCAAATGCAGTTTCTTCTGATATTGTATCTACTTTTAGGCTACGAACTAATTATGGTTTTGCGGGTAACTTCCCTACACCATTTTCTAACCAAGTGTTAGCATCTATTGGCTCATATTTAAATGGTAGTGCTGTTGAATTTGGAACACCTGGAGATATTGCTCTTAAACCAGAAAGAACAGAAACCATAGAGATTGGTGCTGATATTTCATTCATCAACGATAGAGCTAACTTTGCATTAACTTATTACACAGCTAAAACAACAAATGCTTTATTTTCTGCGCCATTCCCACCGTCTACTGGTTTAGGAGTAGCTCTTCAGAATTTAGGTGAAATTGAAAATAAAGGTCTTGAGATAGCTGGTAATTTTAGCCTAGTTAGAGGCCGTGATTTAAATCTAAACTTAAATGCGTCTGTAAACACATTGAGTAATAAAGTAATAGACAACGGTAATAGTGCTCCATTCTCTGTTGGTGGTTTCTCATTCTTAGGCTCATTTGTTGATGAGGGTAAGCCAATTGGATTCTTTAGAGGTAATAAACCTACTTTTAATGCAGATGGTACTCTCGCAAGCGTTGAGCCTAATGCTGACTTAGGATCTCCAATTCCAGAATACTTCGGTTCTGTGTCTTTAAATGGTTCATATAAGAACTTGTCATTAACAATAACTTCTGATTACCAAGTAGGTTCACAGGGTGTTAATGTTGACGAAGTACTTAGATTCTTGGGCGGTTTGCCTGATGATAGAGTTCCAGCAGCATCAATGGGAGAAAGCTTTTTTGACCTAGCACAAGTATGGGTAGAAGATACCGACTACTTCAAAATTAGATTAATTGCATTAAACTATAACCTACCAACCTCTATATTAAATAATGCAGTTAGAGGCGTTAGGGTAGGCTTTTCAGTATCTAATCCATTTAACTTCTATTCTTCAAGTTTTGACCCAGAAGTTACAGGAGCTGGTATTTCTAGAGGTCAAGGTGGCCTTGGCGTTGGTGGTTTCGGTTTTGGTACTGAATCTTCACCACGTAATTATTTAGGCACTATTAAAATTGACTTTTAATGAAACTTAAACAGGACTTTTCAATGAAAAAATTATTAACACTACTTATTATAGTTACGGCTTTTTCATTTAGCTGTGACTTGATAGATGGAACAAACGTACAGAATCCAAACCTAACTTTAGATGAGGCAGCCTCACAAGATAATGCTGCTAAATCTTGGGTAAATGGATTGAAGCAAAGAACAGCAATACTCTACAATGATTTAGTAGTAGTAGCAGAATTGACTTCTGATAATTATGTCAATAAAGCTAGTTATTTTAATCAAAATGTTGACAACGGTACATTTAGAGACACAGATACTGACTTTAATGACGTTGCAAGAAACGTAGGGAAATTAAGAGAACAGGCTTTGTTTGGCCTATCAACTATTCTAGAGAATGACACTAATGCTAAAGGAACTGAGCTAGAAGCAGAAATGCATTTCTATAATGGTTGGTCGCATTTAATTGCAGGAGAGTATTTTACTTCTCTCCCAGCAGAAAAAATAGGCGCACCTAAATCACCTAATGACCATTTTCAGTTAGCAATTGATGCTTTTACCAAAGCTAATAGTGTAGTTCCTAATACTAGTTATGATTTGGCTTTAGCCCGTGTGTATTACAACATGGGTAACAAAACACAAGCAGTAAGTTTTGCTAATAAAGTTATAACGGCAGATGATGAGTTTGTTCGTTATGTGGAATATGATGGGATAAATGGTCCTACTAATGAAATGGAGGATGCAGTTTATAGCCGTCAAAGCTTTAACGATTTGCAGCCTTTACCAAGATTAGACTTTTTGGATCCTAAGTATGGCGACCTTGGCGGTACAACAGAATCGCCAATAGCTCTACAGAAAGCTGAAGAAGCATACTTAATTGTTGCAGAAGCACAATTAAAAGATTCACAACTTCCAAATGCAAAAATCACACTTACTAACTTATTAACACTTGTAGATAGCAGACCTAAGCGTGACATTGATGATACTGAAGAAGGTAGAAAAGGAACAGCTGGTGTAGAGGTTCGTCCTAATGCATCTACTTTTATTGTTAGAGTTAGCGCTACTAGACCATTTTTATCCAACTTGGTGCTAGATAGAACAGCAACTACTAATATCCCTACACTTTCAGGCACATCCTTAGATGCAGCCGATATTATTGCTGCACCAAATATGGACGAAACACTAAGGCTAGTTTATTTGCTAAGACAAGAAATCTTTTTTGGTGAAGCTCGTAGAATGGTAGATTTAGGTGTCAGATGGCCAGTATCTGAAATTGAAGCACTTAACAATACAAGTGTTACCGATGCAGATAGAAAACCAGTTATACCTAGTTATATTCCTTCTAACTATGGTGACATGGATGCGTTTACAGTATCTGGAAACGAAGTTACTATTACAGTTGACATGAATGAAGTGTTAGCAACACAGAAGAAGAATCAGTTTGATTAATTAATATTCTAGATAATTAATACTTTATTTAAAAAGACCTAGCACCACACTGGGTCTTTTTTTATTGAGTATAAAAATTGAGCTATACTATTATTTGCGTCATGTATTTAAGCCCTTATAATTAAACATGACATCATTAGATATAATATCACTAATTAGAGTTCTTCTAATTTGTTCTCATCATTAAGTTAATTGAAGATTATAGTAACAGCCCCCTAGAGCTGGAACAAATTTAATCAATATTTTACAATCTGTAGAAATATAGAAATCGGAAATAACGACGGGAGTGTAAAAAATGTTCGTAATATATTTTTTGCTAAACAGGCTATTAATAGAAGTAAATCACCCAAAATGGTGCTTAGAGGCTGATATATGAACTAAATAAGCAAGTTATATATTTAAGTAAAGTAATTATTAATAGATAAAAGTTACATCTAAAAGAGAAGTAGAAAAAAACAAGATAAGGCTTGGTATATTGTGTTAAAATTTTGTAAAGTTAGCGCAAGGTGCTATAAAGTTATTTATCTGCACATTGAAAAATTAAATAAAGCTCAAATACTTAATCAAAATATATTAATGAGGTAATGTATGAACAAAAAGCTACTAATTTTAACTTTAGTAATTTTGAGTATCCCAGTTTTTGCTGTGGCTCAAGGTTCGATAACGGGGGTGGTTACTGATAATGCTACAGGGGAAGTTTTACCTGGTGCAAACGTAATCATAAATGAGTTATCAATGGGTGTGGCCACTAATATTAATGGCGAGTACACATTAAATAATGTACCAAGTGGTACATATAAGCTAACAGTTAGTTTTGTGAGTTTTAAAACACACGAAGTTTCTGTTACTGTAGGAAGCAGTCAACTTGTATTAAATGTTGCACTAATGCCCGATTATTTCGGATTAGATGAACTTGTTGTTACAGGGGTGTCTGATGCAACATCACAAAGAAAACTACCTTTTACTGTTAGTAAGGTTAGTTCAGAGCAATTACAAGCTGTGCCTCCATCTTCGGTTGGTTCTGCTATTCAAGGTAAGGTTGCTGGGGCTAAAGTAACTTCTGCTTCTGGTATGCCAGGTGTTGCTCCTACAATCCGTTTAAGGGGTTCTACTGCTTTAATAGGAAGCCAACAGCCTTTGTTTATTGTTGATGGTGTTATTCTTGATGCATCTCTTCAAGATATCAACATGGATGATGTGGAGTCTATTGAGGTAATTAAAGGTGCTTCTGCAGCTTCTTTATATGGATCTAGAGCTGCTAATGGTGTAGTACAAATCATAACAAAACGTGGTAAGTATCTTAAAGAAGGACAAACACAAATTGTTTTCAGAAATGAATTTGGTTTTTCAACTATTTCAAGAAAACTTGATTTAGCTGAGCATCACCAATACGAAGTAACTTCAGATGGAAAATATGCAGATGCAGGTGGCAACGCATTACCATTTGGTGGCACTAGAGTTCCAAAAGCTAATGACTATGCTGACAACCCTTATTACGGGGCAATGGACATGCAGGATGAGTTTTTCGAGTCAGGTGCATTTTTGAGTAACTATATTTCACTACAAAGAAATACTGGTAACGGTAACTATGGTATATCAGTTACAAACTTTCAATCTGATGGTATCGTTTTTGGAACTAAAGGATATGGTCGTCAAAACGTACGTGCAAATATAGATCAGGAAGTATTTAAAGGATTAACCTTTTCTATGTCTACCTCTTATGGTCAGTCTGATCAGGATTTAGCTAATGCAAACCAAGGTTCAGGTACACCTTTCTGGGATGTATTATTTATGCAGCCAGATGCGGATGTATATGGAGCTAACCCAGACGGATCAAAATACCGTTTAAGAGCAGATCCATATATTCAAGAGCCTAATCCATTATATGAATTAAATAATGTGGAAAGAGATTATAGAAGAATTCGCCTTATTGGTGATTTTCGACTAAACTATAGACCAACCGATTGGGTTACTTTAGAAACTAGCTACGGTCTTGATAGATCAGATAACAAAGGTAGTGTATATACACCACTTGGTTATTTAAGCCTTTCTGCACAAACTCCAGCTAACCCAGAAGGTGTTACTGCAGGTGGTGGTAGTTTAAGTAAATCATACAGTGTAAATACATCTGAGATAATTGTTGGTACAGCTACTTTTAGAAGAGACCTATTACCTAATTTGAATACTAGGCTTCGTGTTTCATATCAGTATGAAAATCGAGCGTATGAAAGTTTCAACGTTGCTGGTAATAATTTCTCAGTAAGTGGTGTTCCTCATCTTGGTATTACTGAGGTATCTGATGGTGCAGCTGATTCTTATAATTCAGTAATTAAAAGTGAAAACATTTTTGGATTATTAGATGTTGATTATAAAGATCGATATATCGCTAGCTTTTTAGTTAGACAAGATGGTTCATCTGAATTCGGCGCTGACTCTAGATATGCTACATACTATAGAGTATCTGGTGCATATCGTTTAACTGAAGATTTCAACATTCCTCATGTTGATGAAATTAAGTTACGTGCATCGTATGGTACTGCTGGTCTGCGACCTGGTTTCTCAGCACAGTATGAAACATATAGTGTAAGTAGTGGTTCTCCAACTCCTGTTACTTTAGGAAACAAAGATTTGAAACCTGCGTTTTCTGAAGAAATTGAAATTGGAGCTGACATAGAGTTTTTAGGTAGATTCTCATTACAAATGAACTATTCTACAAAGACCACTTCAGATCAGATTATTCAAGTTCCACTTCCTTCTCCAGCTGGCTTTAGTAGCCAATGGCGAAATGCTGGTACTTTAGAGTCAGAAAGTTTAGACGCTTCTCTTTCTGCTGCTATCATAAATAAGAAAGACATGAGCTGGACAGCTACCCTATTATGGGATAGAACCCGCCAACGTGTTACTGAAATTAACTTCCCATCTCGCCTTGTTGGACCTACCCAGCAGTCGAACGCTATTTTCTTCTTAACTGAAGGGGAAGATTTTGGGATTATGTATGGTAAAAAATGGGTAAAATCATTTAAAGAATTGCAGGACAACCCTATCTATGCAACTGCAAGTGCAGGTGACTACACTGTTAACTCAGACGGTTATTTGATTGCTACTGGTACAGAAGGAACGTCTCTTGAGAAGCCAATTCGCTATGTATCTATAAATGAAAAAGGACAAACGGTTGAAGATTACAAGATTGGTAATACAAATCCTGATTTTAATATCTCCCTGTCCAATACGTTTTCATGGAAAAATCTATCAGTTTATGCATTATTAGATGCTCAAATTGGTGGAGAAGTTTACAACTTAACTAGACAATGGTTAATCCGTGAGAATAGACATGGTGATGTAGATCAAAGTGGTAAGCCTGATTCTAAAAAGAAAACAACTGCATACTATCAAGGTCTATATGCGGCAGCTACTATTAACGAACACTTTGTGGAAGATGCGTCTTACTTAAAGTTACGTGAAGTGGCTATCAATTATACCATCGACCAGAAGCAGCTTGGTTCTTTAGGGAATTCTTTACAGCGAATTAAGGTTGGTGTAATAGGTCGTAACTTATTGACATTTACAAATTATACTGGATATGACCCTGAAGTAGCGGGTAGAACTGGTGATGCAAGTAACTATAGAATAGATGCTTATATGTACCCGTCGTTTAGAACTATAACAGGCGTTATTGAAATCGCATTTTAATTATAAAGGATAAAAGATTATGAAAATCACAAATAAACTATTACGAATGTCGACAATCGCACTTGTTGCATTGTTCGCTGTAAGTTGTGCTGATTTGGCTGTTGAGAACACCAATGAGCCTGCCACAGAGCAGGTTATTGTAACAGCATCAGATGTTGCAGGCTTAGTGCAAGGTGCTTATGCTACATGGGCACTTTACTCGCAAGCTTATCAGACCGCACCATTATTGGTTCAGGCAGATTGGTATACCGGTACCGTTGGTAACTGGTGGGTTAATTTAGCAGGTAATGAAGTAGGTGATTTGGACGCAATTCAAAATGGAACAAGAAAAAGGACTGAAGCTTTTCCAAATACCCCTACTACATCATACGGTCCAGTAGTTAACTTTCATTGGACGTACTATTATTCAGCACTCTATAATGTCAATACAGCTTTAGCAATTATAAAGGCTGGCGAAATTAATTTAGGAACTGAAGCAGAAGTACAGCAACTAAAAGCAACAGCTAAATTATTACAAGGTATTCTTCATGGATCTGTAGGTTTGATTTTTGATCAAGGCTACATAGTAGATGAAAATACAGATGTATCTACATTAGCTTTATCTCCATATAAAGATGTTGTAGCTGCAGGTATAACTTACCTTGAAGAAGCTATAACTACAGCTACTGCAGCAGCAGCGGCTGGCTCACCAGGTGTAAGCACATCAATAATACCTGAAATAGGTAGTGTTGATTCTAGATTTGCTGGTGCAGGTACTATTGATTGGGTAGAATTCAAAGAAATCGCAAATACATATGCGGCTTCTTTTTCAGCCCAGTACGCTCGAACAGCAACAGAATCAAATGATATTGATTGGACCAAAGTTTATAACTATGCTTCAAAAGGTTTATCATTTGACTTTGCTCCTCATAGTGATGACAATAACTGGATTCCATACTTATACTATTATGGTAACAATGACTGGTGGAGACCAGACATGCGAATAGTTAATAAATTGGATCCGAATCAGCCTAAATATTGGCCTACTACAGATGGACAGAATGGTCAAGGACCAGATGCACCGTCTGTTAATAGTCCAGACCAAAGATTTGGACCAGGTAAAGATTATGAAGAATCTTATGCATGGTCAGTATTTAACCCAACAAGAGGTTACTTCAAAAAAACTCATGTAGTATATAGCAGATATAATTATTTCGTAGGTGGAATTGTTTGGAGTGATCCTATTCCATATATGCTTCGTGCACAGAACAATCTATTGATTGCTGAAGCTGAATTAAACCGTACTGGTGGAAGTCTTGCGAATGCAGTTGCTATGATTAATGATACACGAGTAGGTAGAGGTGGGCTAGCAGCGCTTACAATATTGGATTCCCCAGCTAAAATTCGTGAAGCTCTTGAATATGAGTGGGACATTGAGGTTGCTGTAACTGGTGTATCTAACTTATCTCCTTGGTACAACTCAAGAAGATGGGGTAATATGCTATCAGGCTCAATGCTACATCTACCAGTTCCTGCTGGTGAGTTGGGACTTAGCGGAATTGATTATTATACCTTTGGCGGTGGTGGCGAAGGAAGTGCTCCTAAAATCATAGGCGGCTCAGGTATAGATACCAAAAATAGAAATGCTATAAATATCAATAGATAATTAGTTAGTAAATTTTATTATACAAAAGCCCTAAAGTGCAGACTTTAGGGCTTTTTTTTTAATAATTACTATTAAAATAAGGTCAAATGAAGGTGGATATTAAAATTCTTCGTATTTAAAAGTTAATTATAAGGCTTATAGATAAAATCTCTTATAATTGAATGCGAATATATAAAAAGGTATTTTAAACATAGAAACTGTACTACTATCAGAAGCAGAGTCAAATCAATCAATTTAAATCTATTTATAATTATGAATACCTTAATTATAAGTTTCTGATTCATAAGACAAAAGTGGCGTATATGAAAAAAAATAAAGTGTTATTTAGTGTTATTATTATTGTACTCACCTCTCTATTTAGTTATGGTTGTGCAACGATTGATAAGAATGTTACTTATAAAGAAAAAATATCACGAGGTACAGCCGAAGATGTTAGCCATGTAGTTCAAATGATTTTGCATAGACGCTCCTATACAATCATTCGCTCTGAAGTATCATTGAATCAAATATATTACGAGACTAACTGGAGTTTAAGATTACCGTACGAAAGTGAGCAAAATGAAGGCTTCTCCGATGTAAGAACAAAAATTATTTTAAAGGGAAGGCCTCACATGCGGGTTGAGTATGGGCAAGAAAGGCTTTTTAATATAGAATTTATTGGTGAGACTCAATATAAATTGAAAGGTGAAGATGTTTGGTTAGAGAATCATGATAACACAGAGGCAAGGGGATTTTTAAAAGAAATTGCTTATGAAATGAATACTGAACTTAGTAAAAGACTATATAGTCAATAGATTGGTATAAAGTATTTTGTAACTAATATTATTAACGCTTTTTGACTGGTACCGTTATGTGTTTTGTAAAGTGTGGGCATTATGCCAGATAGAGAGTATTAATAGTAACAGTTATATATCACTGCGCAACCTATAGCTCATTTGCATTAAAATGCTTCACAATCACATCAAAGCTAATATCATCAGTAAATATGGTGATCTATAGTCTAATTAATAAAGCCATTCTCTAAGAGGCTATGTATTTCAAATAAGGTAGCCTGGTTATTGTATTACATATTTCTAGTCAATATTAAGCCAGACAGCCAAAGCTGCATTTGCTGATATTGAATATTGTAATAATAGTTAGTTCTCTTTAGCAGGTAGTTATCGAAAGGAAAGTACTTGTTTTTAATTTTAGGTGTTTTGAAATAGAAGTTTTTTTCTGGGTCTGATAGGTTATAGCTGTAACTCCATCTCATTTCGTCTAAGGTTGTATCAACGTACCAAGGAGGACCGAATAAAATATACATCATACCTAAATCTGTTTTCCACCCTTCTTTAAAACTAGAAAATTGCTTATTTGCCTCTTCAACACGTTCATAGTAAAGAGCGATTACATCACTAGCTGTTTTTGAATTCTTTATGTTCGATAACCAAAATTTATCTATTGCTCTTTTTAAAGAATCAGGGGACTGAATTTTTAATAGTTGTTTATACTCTTTTTCACCCATCAGGTAGGCAAGAGGTTCAGCTAACTCTCTAGGTGTTTTTAAGGAGGGATAGTTTGGACTCTTTATGCTGAAATCACGGGCTTTGTATAGTTTGTTTTCATCGTTAACATCACCCTCAGATTGTACCTCCAATCTATAATTACCTCTTTCTAGGGCAGGGAAAACAAACTCTATCAGTACACTACCAGGATCGGTAAGCGTGCGTCGTGTGCTATTTATCACCTCCTGGCTGTGATAGTCTATACCTTTGTAGGGCATACTCGAGGGGTAATAATTATTATAAGTCATGGGCCATGCAAAACTAGTATCTGACTTAAACTTAATTAGTTCTGCATTTATGGTAATGGGTGAATCTGGTTTATTATTAGTAATCTGAAATACAAATTTAAGAGAGTCAATAGAGCTAGGTATGTCGTATGTAGTTTCAGGAGTAAAAATAGACTGCTTCACATCTTCGGTTTTACTAAGTATCTGTATTTTGGTAATATTTGAAATGTTTTTCTTTGGGTTTGGTATAAATACTTGTTCTTTTCGTGTTGTACTTTTACCTGTACTTTCATCGATAATTGTAATCCCCACTAAATAATTTCCGGGGGTAACCGTGTAGTCTTTTTGAAATAAATAAGTTTCTTGGCTATGAACAACAGAAGGTTCTTCCTTTCTAATATCAAAGTTTAATCGGTCATTTATGGCTTTGGTGTCGTTAACCTCTAAGCTGCTAATTTGAATATCTAATGTGGCATTAGCTGTAAATAAACCATTTTCTTTCTTATAGATAAGGCTCCCATAAACTAGTTCTGAGGAGATCGTTATTATTCCCAAATCATCTTCGTTAATAATTCCTGAAGCAACGGCGCGTAGCTCTGGATAGCCTGATCTATATTGAAAATCTGATCCCCTACTCACATTATCTATCTTTGTTGATGAGCAATTAATGCCAACAAGAATAAAAAGAGAATAAATTAAAAATCTCTTTACTAAATGATATTTTATATTTTTAGTGGTCATATAATATATAAGGCTAAAGGAAGAGGTATATTGTGAATCTAGTAATTAAAATCCATTTAATATGATCTCTAAAACGAAATATCTGACATAATAGTTTAACCCAAATTAAGGTGCAAAAAAATACAGTGCAGTAATTATTCTATTCTTTTAGTAACAGCACAAATTCTATCCGTAGCAAGTTCGCATTAGAGTTATTACCAATTATACATATTAGAACAATTTACCATACAATTAGAGAATGCAAAAGTTGGGTCTGAGTTACTGAATGGGTATATTTGGAGATGTAAATAATATAATAACAGCCATTTATAATTGTAATATGAAGATATAAAGGTGATGGGTAAATATCAAAAAAGAATGCAAATTGATACGGACAATTCATATATCTTTAAAATCTAATATTAGTACATTTTATTCTATAAATACTTATACCAAATGAATTCTGACAGAAGACGTACAAAGATAGTTTGTACAATTGGACCTAGTTGTAATACTCAAGAAGGAATTAATAATCTTTTAAAGCACGGAATGAATGTGGCGCGTGTAAACTTCTCACACGGTACACACGAAGATCATGCTAAAGTAATTGGATTTATTAGAAAGGCAGCTCGGGATTTTAAATACAGTGTTCCTGTACTTATGGATTTACAAGGGCCTAAAATTAGAGTTGGGCAAATGAAGAATGGAGGGCAGATTCTTCAAACTGGAAGTGAAATTAAAATTACTGCCGATAAGGTTGAAGGGACATCAACAGTAATCCCCATCGATTTTAAAAACTTAGTTCTAGAGGCTGCGGTTGGTAATACCATTTTATTAGATGATGGATTACTTGAATTTGAAGTTACACAGAAACACGAAGATCACCTTATGGTAAAAGTAGTGGTGGGTGGGTTGCTACAGTCGCGTAAAGGTGTAAACCTTCCGAATGTTAAAATTACCATTCCTGCACTAACCGATAAAGATATTAAAGATTTAGCGTTTGGAATTACTCAAGATGTGGATTACATAGCTCTTTCATTTGTGCGTTCTGCAAAAGATGTTAGAGATATTATCTCTAGAGTTAGAGCTGCAGGTAGCCAAGCTGCTATAATTGCAAAAATTGAAAAACCAGAAGCCTTAGAGGTTATTGACGAAATAATTGAAGAAGCAGATGGAATAATGGTTGCACGTGGCGATTTAGGAATTGAAATACCTACCGAACAAGTTCCTATTGTTCAAAAAATGATTATTGAGAAATGTAGAATGGCTGGCAAACCCGTAATAACGGCTACTCAGATGCTAGACTCTATGATGAACAATCCGCGCCCAACTAGAGCGGAAAGTTCAGACGTTGCTAATGCGGTACTAGATGGTACCGATGCAGTAATGCTTTCTGGAGAAACAGCTGCTGGTAAATATCCGAACGAAGCGGTAAGTGTTATGGATCGTATTTGTAGATCGGTTGAAGATAACCGCGAACAACTATATTACAGCCTGAAGTACCGTAAGCCAGAATGGAAAGAAAAACAGATTATAGAATCTCTTTCATATTCGTGCGTTACACTTGCAGAAAATGTGGATGCAAAAATTATAGGTACCATTACTCATTCAGGTAGTACCGCACGTAGAATTGCTAAATTTAGACCGAAAGTGCCAATTGTAGCTTTTACAGAAAACCAGAAGGTTCGGCGCCAACTCAATCTAGTTTGGGGCGTTCGTTCAGTTAAAATTAAAGATATTTTAGATACTGATACTAGCGTTAAGCTTATGGAAGATCATTTAAAAGACAACGGTTTTGTGAAAAAAGGAGACCGTGTAATTATAGCTACTGGTATGCCAATTGCGAAACGTGGCCGTACTAATATGATTAAAGTTAGTATAATTGAATAATTAATAGCTGATTGTAGTAAAAATCATTCTATGGTTCGAAAAGTTCTAATTCTTCTTGTAATAACAGCAGTAATTGGTGGGTGTGGGAGTTTAAAGTCTAATTGGGATAACTTTACTGCACACTACAACACCTTTTATAATGCTGACAAAAGTTATGAGGCAGGTTTAGATAAAGTACTTAATGTAAAGGTTGAGTATTCATCAGAAATACCAATACGTATACATGAGGTTCCAGTAAATAGTGGGGCTCAAGATTTTGAGAAAGCAATAAATAAAGGTGCGGATGTATTAAGAAAGCATCCCACCTCAAAATGGGTAGACCCTTCAATACTCATTATCGGAAAGTCGTATTACTTTAGGAAAGAATACTATTCTGCTGAACAGAAGTTCCAAGAACTATACCAGTCTACCAAAGATAATGATTTTGTTCAGCGTGCTGTACTTTGGAAAAGTAGAGTCTATTTAGATATGGGCCTGTTCGACCAAGGTATTCAATACCTGAATGAGCAACTTGTTTTGCTCGAAGATATCTGGACAAAAAAATATATCTTCGAGGTCAAGGCCATGCTAGCACAGTTTTACGTTAGCCAACAAAACTGGGAACTTGCTATTCCATTGCTTGAAGAATCGGTTCCAAATCTTCGCCAAAAGATTTATAGGGAAAGAGGCTTCTTTTTAATGGGACAAGTGTTTGATATGCTAAATGAACCCGATCAAGCTCTTTTAGCATATAAGAAGGTAGAGGACAATTATTACGATTATAATCTTCAGTATCTAGCTAAAAGGAAGAAAGCGGAAAATGCTCGGCAATTAGGAGATTACAAAACCGCCCTTGCTACTTTTAAGGAGATGGTTAGGGATGATAAGAACGTAGAGTTTAAGCCAGAGTTGGAATATGAAATTGGGCGAACTCTGCAAGCCATGAACAGTTTTAAAGAAGCTGAGGCAGTATATAAGGAACTGTTAACTGATAAAATACGCCGACCTAAGCCAGAAACGATGGCAAAAACTTATTATGGATTGGCAGAAATTCAGCGTTACGGATTTTCAAATTTTAGAATGGCAGCTGCCTATTACGATACGGCAGCTAAGCAAAATGTAAATGCTGATAAGCTACCACAAAACTTTATGGCGGGCGAGTTATCTGAATCATTTGGTGCATATTCTAGCATTAAAAATGAAATTCAGCACAAAGATAGTTTGTTGTGGGTTGCAAGTTTACCACAGGCTGAGTTTGATGAATTGATTGTTTCTTTACGCGAGAAAAAATTAAAGCAATTAATTGAAGAACAACGCAAAGCTGAACAGCAACAAAACGTGATGGTTAATCTATCTAACCAGAGGCCATCAACCCCGCAATCGAGTAGTAGTAATGGGTTCTTAAATGTTAGAAGTCCATCACTTATGGCTGAAGGTAAAAATCAATTTAGAGCTATTTGGGGTGATAGAGCATTAGCCGACAATTGGCGTGTTGTAGAATTGCTCAAGAACTCATTAAAAAACAATAATGAGGATGAGGCTTCAGATGCTGCAAACAACAAAGAAGATAATTTTGGGTTTACAAGTGCAGATCTAGAAATAGACATCTCAAACGTGCCTTTTAGCGAGGCTGAGCAAGATTCTATGAAGGAACAGATTGCAACTCTTAAATATGAGCTAGGTAACTTATTCTTTTTGTCGCTAGACATGCCCGACAGTGCAAATCATTATTTCTCGCAAGTTATTACCAATTACCCCAACAGTGCTACAACTCCTGTGTCATATTATTCTATTTCGGAATTAAGTTTTGTGAATGGCGATAGTTTAAAAGCCCGAGATTATGCAGAAACCCTTATTTATCGATACCCAACTTCGAGGTATGCTAAAAGACTAGCAGATAAATTTAAATTGCCTATTGAAGAGGATCTTTTAGTTGAGGAAGCTACATTAACCATTCTTTATGATGAGATAAATGCAGATACTAGTTTAACTATCTCTGAAAAAGCGGCGGCAGGAACCGATTTGGCGGTCAATAATCTTCAAGACCCATCTGCAGCTGTTGTTTTATATAAAAGTACTCAAGAGTATATAAATCTTGCCAAAAATGATGAGGCGTATTCTCAAAATATATCTAGATGGATTAATCAAAAACAAGAATGGAAAGAACAAAGCGATTCTCTCAATAAACATAAGAAAGAGGCCATTGAGCAGTTAAAAGATACTACCTTGGTAGAGGCTCATAGGAAAGAGCTAGAAGAGTTGCGCGACTCTACACTACCCGCTTTAGACTTAAGTTTAAACTTTCCTTATGAAGGAGAATATTGGGACTTAGCTCGTTCTAATTTAGATTTATTTTTGCTCTATTTTAAAAACTCGCCTTTAAGGGGTGAAGTTACCACCCTAAAAACAGAATTACAGAAACCTGTTGTTAAAGAGGTACCGAAAGAAACTCTTGAAACTAACACTGAGCTTGAGGGGAATATCGTGGGAGCTTTTCCTACTTGTAATGAAATAGGAAAAGAAGCGGTAGTTCGAGGTGGAATAGAGAGCTTTATGAACGCTATACAGTTTACTAGTGAAGATGAGCCCCAACCCATTAGTTATTCTTTTGTAATAAATCAACGAGGTATTGTACAATCGTTTGAGGTAATGACAGAAGACTACCCTGAAGAATTGCGCGCTAAAATTGAAGATGCTTTTGAAGGTAATCTTTCTTTTGAGCCCATTATTTTTGAAGGCGAAGCAATTACTGTGCAGTGTACAATTACTTTTCCTTTCGAATATTAAAAGGTCATTTTCTGCCACAGTGAGAAGCTTAACTTCGTGTTAATACAGGTAATTAACAATTATCAATGAACAGGGATCAATTATCAGGAATGAAATTTTCCTCAGAATTCAAAGCTATACAAAGCCCCTCAATTCTTTTTTGATGCGTTTTAAAAGCGCAGGACCTTCGTAAACTAAGCCAGAGTAAAGTTGAATTAGATTAGCTCCAGCATCCAATTTGGCTAGAGCCTGAGCTGGACTATCTATACCACCCACCCCAATAATTGGTTTTTTCCCTTTTAAAGCATCGTAAATCCAAGAAACTACTTCAGTGCTTTTATTCGCAATGGCAGCGCCACTCAAACCACCATTCCCAATAGATTGTAGGGCATCAACAGGAGTTTGTAGACCTGTTCTAGTAGAAGAGGTGTTAGTAGCCACGTAGCCATCTACCCCAAGGTCTTCACAAAGCGCTATAAGCTCCCATAGCGTTTCCTTGTTGGTATCCACCGAAAACTTAACTAGCGTTGGAACAGGCTCATTTTTGAGCGTCAAGGCTTGAAGTAGATCTTTAAGTGCGGCAGGATCTTCAAAGGTTTTCCCTTCACCCGTATTGGGGCACGAAATATTGACCGTAATATAATCAGCCACTGTTTTAGCTAGATTATAGCTTGTTTGGTAATCTAAAATTGCCGCATCCCCATGAATAGTCATATCATTTGTTTTGGCAATATTGATACCTAGCGGAATTTTTGATTGTGAATTTTTTAAACGATTTATAATTACTTCAGCGCCATCGTTATTCAATCCCATTCTATTAATTAGAGAGCGATCTTCAGGTAATCGAAAAACACGTGGTTTAGGATTTCCTTTTGAAGGCACTGCAGTTATACTTCCAACTTCAACAAAACCGAAACCAAGTGCAGCCATTGCATTAATAGTTCGCCCATTTTTGTCGAAACCCGCTGCTAGCCCAATAGGATTTGGGAAAGTAAGTCCCATTAAATTTTGAGCTAAGCCTTTATCAGAGCCACCATAAACTGCATTTGCAAGAAATTGGAGGGTAGAGGATTGATGGGTAGAAGAAGCAGTTTTTAAAGCCCAGTCGTGTGCTTTTTCAGCATTTTGGGCAAATAAAAAAGGTTTAAGTAAGTGTTTATAAATCATTGGAAAATAGGATTGTGTCCTAGTATAAGAAAAGCTTCATTTAAATCATGAAGAAGTCTTATTATCGGCACAGAAAATGAATAAAAAAGATTACATCATATCGCAACTCATCGAGCACTATAAAGATGAACAAAAGGTAATACTTTTAGAGTCACAAATGCTCGACCACCCAGCAAGTAATGTTACGTACTTTGCTACCTGTGCTGCCACTTGGATAAAATCATCTGGCTTTAAAACGGAGATTTTTGATGGTAAAGAGATTGTCGAGTCCCACGGAAATCCATGGGATGAGCTAGTCGCCTATAAAAATAAAAGTCAGAAATGGCTGTTTGGTTATCTAGGATATGAGTTAAAAAACAGCCTCGAAAATATTGAATCAATTAATGATGCCCTCATTGAAGTGCCCGATTTGTTTTTTTTCGAGCCAAGCATTCTACTAGAAATAAATCACGCTGGAGAGATAACTGCTTTAAAAGGTACTGTGCCTAAACAACTTCCAAAAGTTATAGATAAAGCATTTAATGCTAATCTAAAATCAGGAATTAGTAAAACGAATTACATAGATAAAATTGAGCGTGCACAAGAACAAATCTCAGAAGGGGAGTATTATGAAATCAACCTTTCACATGCATTAGAGTTTGATTTTGAGGGCGATGCGTGGGCTTTATATCAAAAAATGAAAGAAGTCGGGCCTGTGCCTTTTGCAGGATTTATGAAATTAGATGAGTTAAGAGTAAGCTGTTCTTCGCCCGAGCGCTTTTTATCTCGAACTGGAAAAAGAATTTGCACTCAACCTATTAAAGGCACCATAAAAAGGGATTCAAAAAATGAAGAGGAAGCCATTCAAGAACTTTTGAACTCCGAAAAGGAGAGGGCGGAGAATCTTATGATAGTAGATTTAGTGAGAAATGATTTAAGCCGAATTGCAACTAAGGGATCTGTTTCGGTGAGTAAACTATTTGAGGTGCAAACGTTTAAAACTGTACATCAGCTAGTTTCTACGGTTATTTGTGAAGTGGAAGATAAATCAGACTCCATAGAAATTTTAAAGGCTTGCTTCCCGATGGGCTCTATGACAGGCGCCCCAAAAATTGCAACTATGCAAGCTATTGATGAACTTGAAAATTACCAAAGAGGGATATACTCGGGTGCTTTGGGTTATATAAAACCAAATGACGATTTTGATTTTAATGTTGTGATTAGAACTGCTCTAATTCAGAACGGAAAGCTATTCTATCCTGTTGGAGGAGCTATAACAAGTGATTCAATTCCAGAAAACGAATGGAAAGAAACATTTGTTAAAGCTAGAGCCCTAACTGAAGCTTTAAAATGATTTTGACATCAGAAATCATTTTTTGAGAAACGATTAATTTAAAATAGACTATGCGCGATTTACATAACCAGATACATACCTTGGCCGAGCTTAAAGCAAGTGGATGGAAATCGGAGACGGTTAAACAAGAATTACGGCGAAATTTAATTCATAAGATTAGAAATAAGGAAGAGTTATTTCCAGGAATTATTGGTTACGATAAAACAGTGATTCCTCAGGTTCAGCATGCGATATTATCGCATCATGACTTGATTTTGTTAGGATTAAGAGGGCAAGCAAAAACTAGGATTATAAGAGGTTTAGTTGACTTTTTAGACGAATTTATGCCCATTGTTGCGGGTTCAGAGATTAATGATGACCCGTATAAGCCGTTGTCAAAATATGCGAGAGATTTAATTGCAGAAAAAGGTGATGAAACCCCAATAAGTTGGGTTCATCGTTCTGAGCGTTATGGCGAAAAACTTGCTACCCCCGACACTACTGTAGCTGATTTGATTGGTGATATTGACCCTATTAAAGCTGCTGCAAATAGGCTGAGTTTAGCTGATGAAAGTGTTATTAACTTTGGATTGATTCCAAGAACAAACAGGGGCCTTTTTGTTATTAATGAGCTGCCCGATTTACAACCAAGAATTCAGGTTGCACTGCTTAATATTATGCAAGAAAGGGATATTCAAATTCGTGGATTTAATATTCGAATTCCTATTGATGTATTTATGGCGTTTTCGGCCAACCCTGAAGATTATACGAGTAGGGGAAATATAATTACTCCTCTAAAAGATCGAATAGATGCACAGGTGATTACTCACTATCCTAAAGCTTTAGAAACGGCAATTCAAATTACCCAGCAGGAAGCTTGGCACAACAGAGAAGATGATATTGTAGTACAGTTTCCTGCCATCTATAGAGAGATTATAGAACGTACTGCTTTTGCAGCACGAGAATCGGAATATGTAGATCAAAAAAGTGGTGTTTCAACTAGAATGACTATTACTGCGATGGAGCAGGTTATATCGTCTGCCGAACGCCGTGCTATTATAAATAATGAAAATAAAACCACAGTTAGAATTTCAGATTTATTCCACATGGTACCTGCACTAACAGGAAAGCTCGAGCTTGTGTACGAAGGAGAGCAAGAAGGCGCGCTGAAAGTGGCAAAGCATATAATTGGGAAAGCTATAAACCAAACATTTAAAAACCATTTCCCAGATCCACAAAGTAAAGATGAGCAGCAGAAAAAAACATACAAAGCTATTACTGATTGGTTCGCAGATGGTAATGAGGTGAACCTACCAGATGTGGTGCCTTGTACAGAATATCAGAAAGAGCTTGCTGCAATACCAAGCTTGGCGAAGCTTGTAGACGAATTTGGAGACGCAAGTAATAAATTTGAAACATTTGCATGGATGGATTTAGTGCTAGAATCGCTACACCAAAACTCTATGCTTAGTAAGCAAGATTTAGATGAACAAAACGTGTATTCAGACATGCTAGGTTCTATGTTTTCGCATTTTACTGGCTTCGGCGAAGGCCCCGAAAATTTTGATGCATAAAACATTGAATTACCGCATATATAATCTTATCTTAAACATCTTTAGAAAAACCGAACACGACCCAAGAATATGAAACAAGGCATCCACCCAGATTATAAAGAACTTACTGTTGTATTAAGCGATGGTACTGAAATTCAGACACGCAGTACGCTTAATGTGAAAGACGGTACGTATAAAAGTGAGATTGATTCTAAAAATCACCCATTTTATACGCAAAGCAACACTTTTGCATCTAAAGCTGGTCGTATTGATCGCTTTAAGCGCATGTACGAAAAGAAATAAAACATTTTTTCTCTAATGCTTTTAAGGATGCTCTTTAACGGGATGCATCCTTTTTTTATGTGACTTATATGGAAATTAAGATTTATGAAGTCGGCCCATTTATGGAGAACACTTACCTATTAATTAATGGGAGAGATGCTCTTTTAATAGACCCAGGATTTGTAAATGAAATGGAGTTCAATTCTTTTAAAAAGAGTCTGAACGACTCAGGTGCATCGTTAAAGGCTATTGTTCTTACTCATGCTCATGTTGATCATGTTATGGGCGTACAACGAACTCTTAAGGAATTTCCAGTTAAAGTATATCTGAACACAGAGGATCTTTTTTTGTGGGAAAACTTTGGTGGGCAGGCTCAAGCCTTTGGTTTAAATCAGGTTGGATTTTCTTTTACTCCCGAAAAATTACCAAGCTCTGGTAATTTTGAAATAGCATCTTTTAAGTTTGAGTGTTTATACACCCCAGGACACGCGCCAGATCATACTTCATTACATTTCAAAAATAAAGGTGTTTTGATATCTGGGGATGCCATCTTTAGAGAGAGTATCGGAAGAACAGATTTGTATAAAGGGGATTTTCATGTACTTGAGAAATCTATCCGAGAAAAAATCTTCACTTTACCTGATAACACTGTTATCTACTCTGGGCATGGCCCATCAACTACTGTAGGCCACGAAAAAAGACACAATCCCTTCGTCAGGCCTGTTGGTTTATCGTAATTCATTCTTGGCATGAGTTTGGTCTTATTTGACGAGTAGATTTGATTCCCAGAATATAAATAGCCCCGAGATTTATCTCGAGCTAAATAGTTAAAAAACAGGTGTTGGTGGGTAGGGTTATGTTATAAAAGATGCTTGCTAATCCACCGAAATTTCAGCAAAATTCATTTTTGAGGCACATTGTGAGATTTCTATTGTTACCAAAGGCAGCTATACACACTTTTGGATGCAGTACCAAAGCCTTCTCTAACTAAGCTTTTTAATCTGTTCGTTGTAGTGGTCTTCTTTATCCGTGTTCAGTTTAATAAGCTGGCGATAGATTTTTATAGCTTCCTTTTTATTACCCTGCATAACATGGATTTTGGCAAGAGTCTCTGACGCTATATCCTCCACATCACTCGCTGTTTCACCTAAATCTGTATCGTTAAAAGGTTCGTCATCGGTAGGAATTCGAATACGTTTCGATTCTACTTCTTCGAGCATAGAAATAAGTGCGTCTAAATCTAAAATAGGTGAGGTTCTGTTAGCTTGAAGTAACTTATTTGAAGAGCTGTAGTGATTATTAGGAATAGTAGCTTCGAATAATTCTGGGTGCACAAGAAAGTAGTGTAAATGTTGCATTAAAGGACTGCCAGAAGCATAAGTTTTTGCTTTTAGCGCTTCTTTTATAGCAAGCTTGTTTTCGTTTGTTAGATGATAAAACCATGCAAGTAGAAAATGACCTACAGCATCTGGCCCTCTTTTTCTCAAATGAGTTTTTAAGCGTGAAATTGCCGCATCTGAATCAGATTCAAATCGTTCTACATAAGAACTTAGTGATTGCGGTATGTTAAATGGTAGTTGGGACATGAAATACAATTTCGATAATAGTACGCTCTCTAAACAACACTGTCAAAAATAATTACCAGTTACTTACAGCATCGTTAAAAATATTATTAGTTATTTGTTTTAATGCTTCACTAGCAGCATTTTGCTCACCATTAATAGGGTCGTTAGTCGGGTCGAAGTTAAAACTTCCGGTAAAAGGCTTACTCCATTCTGGTTTATCATTTGCTGTATATAGAAATGAAGCAGTGATGGTTATTCTAACCTGATTTTGGCTTGCAACTTCATCCCCACTAATACTAAAAGGTCTGTTAGAGTAACTAGTTATTGAGCCATCTAAAATTGCATCAGCATTTTCTTCTGAGCTTGCAAGGCGCAATTTACTTTGATTTATAAAACGATCTACAAGTGCATCATTTAGCCTATCGCTTAAATCTCCTAGTCCACTATTAGAGCGATCTGGGAAAAAGGGGATATAGACGGTATTGACCCCAGCAGGGATTGAAGCACCTGTAAAGCTATATCGTAAACAGCTCGTAGAGGTAATAAGAACAGTGAATAATAATATAGAAAGATATTTATTCAAGGCCGTATTGATCTAGTTTTCTGTATAAAGTACGTTCACTAATACCTAGTTTGTCTGATGCTTTTCTTCTATTACCATCATATTTGGTAAGAGCTTGTTCAATCAGAAATCGTTCAGTGGCTTCAATAGATGGAATATCTTCGCCGCCAAAAAACTTAAGTAAGGCAGATTCATCACTTTCTACCACTTCATTTTCATCGGAATGAGGCACAGATTGCACACCAACCGAATGCTGATTGGGGAAGTCTACAGGTAGATTGGAAATTTCGCCAGTTTTAATTTCATCTCTTATAGCGGGTGGTAATGCTTTAATATCTTTACTCGAAAAAGTAGAGTATATAAAATTAGCCAGCATCTTTTTTACATCACTAATGTCAGTTCTTAGTTCAACTAAAGCCCTATAAACGAGTTCTCGGTCACGGCGACTGAAATCGTTATTTGTGTCTTTTTGAGATTCCTGGCTCTGTGCTAGTATTGGTAAATTATCAGCAGAGCCTTGTTTTTGACGTCCCTTCAAATAATTCTTAAGTCTGTTGGCGTCTATAAATTGTGATTTCTCTAGTACCACCAATTGCTCGGCTACATTCCTAAGCTCACGAATATTTCCAGGCCATCGGTAAGAGAGTAGTAACTCGGTAGCATCATCTGAAAAACCCTTAAAAACGGAATCATATTTCACTGAAAATTCTTTAACAAACTTTCTAAAAATTGGGGCGATATCTTCTGGTCGCTCACGTAAAGCTGGTATGTGAATTTGAACTGTATCGAGGCGGTAATATAAATCCTCTCGAAATTCGTCTTCTTTAACTAACTGCCATAAATCTTTATTAGAAGCAGCTATAACACGAACATCAACTGTTCGAAGTTTACTTGAACCAACTCTAAAATACTCGCCATTTTCTAGAACGCGAAGTAGTTTAACCTGCACATTTTTTGGAGTATCACCAATTTCATCTAAAAAAATTGTTCCTCCATCGGCCTTCTCAAAATAACCTTCTCTTACATCGCTTGCCCCTGTAAAAGCGCCCTTTTCATGGCCAAAAAGCTCACTTTCGATAATGCCTTCGGGTATAGCGCCACAGTTTACAATTACTAAATTACCACGGTTACGGTTACTCATAGCATGAATTGCACGTGCGGTAACATCTTTACCCACACCACTCTCTCCCTGCAAGAGAATAGAAATGTCTGTTTTAGACACCTGCATAATTTTATCAACAACATGCCGCATCTCTGGCGAGGTGCCTAATAGGCCATATTGTTCTTGAAATACTTCGCGATCCATATCTTACTTTTTAGTCTGTCATAATGGCGTAAGTTACGCAATTGATGGTAAGTAAGTAAGTTTTATCTCGGCTTATTGCTTTATTAATTCTACTGCCTGCTCAATTGGTAAAATTCTGGTTTCTTTAAAGGTTGAGAGAACCAGATTAGAACGTGTTTTGTTTACCCCTTTCCAACTTTGGATTCGAGAGAGCAGCTGTTCGAATGAACGGGTATTTTTTGTACGAACTTTAATAAAATGAGAGCCATCGCCAGTTATAGAGTGGCATTCTTGAATTTCGGGTTCCTTTAAAGCTTCATCAACAAAATTTGCATAATGTTCTGAGCCATCTACATGAACATAGATGAAGGCTGTTATATCAAACTGAAAGTCTTTGTTGCTTAAAATTGCGTTATACCCCACAATTAAACCACGTTCTTCAAGTTTTTTCATTCTCTCAGAAACAGAAGGGACCGATAAACCAACTAACTCAGCAATTCTGTTACGTTGCGCCCGTCCGTTACTTTGGAGGTGATTTAAAATAGAAATGTCAATTTCGTCTAATAGATAATTCATACGCTAATTTATAACCTAATAATTGTTGATGTTTTTGAAAATAGCCTAATTATTTTAGGTAGTCAATGCCTCAAACTCATCAATTATTATAGGTTTATTTGCAATTAATAATCACAAAAAAAAGAAAATATAAATAGTAATAGAGCTTATCTTCAGAGTTACTGAATTAAATAATGAATAAGTAGAATGCTCGACATAAACTATATAAAACAGAACGTAGAAAGTGTTAAAACAGGGATGCTCAATAAAGGAGAGAAAGATGCTTCTTTAGTAGATGAGCTTTTAACAAAGGATGAGGAATGGCGTGCACTAGTGCAAAAGGTAGATGCAATACGCACTGAGAGTAACGCCAACGCCAAGAAAATTGGTGTGTTAATGGGGCAGGGAAAGAAAGAAGAGGCACAGGAAATAATTGCAACAACATCTAAAGATAAAGAGCGAGTAAAAGAACTTGAGGAAGATTTAAAGACGCTTCAGATTGAGCGCGAAAATCTACTTTTAAAAATCCCAAACGTGCCACACCCTAGCGTACCTGTTGGGAAAAATGAACAAGACAATGAAGTTTTTGCTACTTGGGGGGAGCCAAATAAAGATGAATGGCGTAAACCCCATTGGGAGCTTATTGAGCGTTACGGCTGGGTTGATTTTGAACGAGGTGTTAAAGTAACAGGCGCGGGATTTCCATTTTATGTAGGGGCGGGGGCACAGTTGCAACGCGCACTCATTAATTATTTTATAAATGAAGGAGTTAATGCAGGCTATACAGAATTACAGGCTCCTTATTTTGTAAATGAAGATTCAGCCCGTGGAACTGGCCAAATACCCGATAAAGAGGATATGATGTACACTATTCCTAGGGATGAGTTTTTTCTGATTCCTACAGCAGAAGTTCCGGTTACTAACTTTCATCGCGATGAGATTTTAACCGAAAAAGAACTGCCTGTTAAATATGTGTGTTACACCCCTTGCTGGCGCCGTGAAGCAGGTTCTTATGGAAAAGATGTTCGAGGATTAAACAGACTTCATCAATTCGACAAAGTGGAACTCGTAAAGATTGTGAAACCTGAGGACTCGTACGAAGAATTGGAAAGCCTAAAAGAGCATGCCGAAAAATTGTTACAGGCTTTGAAGCTACCATACAGAACGCTATTGATGTGTACAGGCGACATGGGTTTTACCCAAACGAAAAAATACGATTTAGAAGTATGGAGTCCGGGCCAAAAGAGATGGTTGGAAGTGAGCTCTTGCTCTAATTTTGAAAGCTTTCAAGCTCGTAGAATGCAACTACGTTATCGCAAAGATGAAAAAGATATTGAGATGGTGCATACACTAAATGGTTCTGGCTTAGCCTTACCACGTGTTGTTGCGGCTATTTTAGAAGCTTACCAAGAAGAAAATGGTAAGGTTCGAGTTCCTGAAGTTCTAAAAGGATTTATAGGAAGAGAGTATTTATAAGGCAATTATAAAATTCTAGAAAGGGAAAGGTAGGCTGTGTTCTTCTTTCCCTTTTTTTATGCTTTAAATACTACTGAATGAGTTGCTATTACTTTTTTGCCATCCACCAGATAAGCCATCCTAAGCCCAAGAGGATGAGAGCCACTCCAAAACCGCCTAGAAAAGACCAAAGTAGGTAGGGAATGATTAGGCTTATCACAATTCCCGTAATTGCTTTAATGGGAGATGCAGCAATGCCAGCGGCACCAACAAAAGATCTTAATACTCTGGCTAATCTTTGTAACATAATATCTAGATGGGTTTGTATTTCCTTTTTAATACGTAGAGGAAGTAAAAAAGGTTCAAAGTTTATTTTTAATGGGTATAGGTATAAAGTTGACTTAAAATTATATTATTTGGTGCAACTTAATGGAATGTCTAACCATAATTAAATTTAGTTAAGATGGGAAAAGGGAATAGAGTATTTGTAGGAACTAATTTGCTTTTTTTGCTGATGGCCTCTGCTTGTGCAACGGTATATGTACCAACTGCTAAGCATACACATTTTATGGAAGAAAAAGGGGAGTTAGATATAGCCCTTTATTCTGGGACAAATGGCATTGATGTACAAGGTGGCTATGCAATAACTAAAGAATTAGGGGTAGTAGCTGCCGTATCTGTTGCAAATAGAGATGGGACATCAAGTCCAGATCATAAACATTTTACTATTGAAGGTGGGGTGGACTACTTCAAAAAGTTGGGTAAATATGGTCGATTCGAAGGTTTAGCAGGGCTTGGGCTTGGAAGTTCAGAATCTGTAGATGTGTTTGATTTTTTTGGTCCGCAGATAGTGACTGCCAAGGGTTCATTTACAAATCTATTCATACAGTCTAACCTCGGTTTAGAAACCAGACTAGCAGATATTGGCTTAGCTTTGAGAATGAACCAAATTATGTTCACAAAATTTGAAACCTCAAACGCCACGCACGATAAAACTGAAGCAGGAACATTCTTTGAGCCCTCTGTATTTGTACGTTTAGGTTGGGAAAGTTTAAAGGCTGAATTCCAAATGGGCTATGCTGCTCCTTTACAAAAAGAACTTAATTTTATTTACGAGCCTTTTATCTTTTCTTTTGGAATTCGATATACCTTTGATTTAGCTAAATAGCTAATCTATTATCCTATGTAAGGGCGAATAGTTCTTCTTCTTTAAAGTTCAGTAGAATCTCAAGAATGGGATCCATTTCGTTGTGTTTCATTAACTCGAGGCGCAATTTCTTTCCATTCCTGATACCCTTGAGGTACTGGCCATAGTGCTTTTTCATAATAATAACACCGTACTTCTCGCCTTGATGATCAACCGACAGCTTTAGCTGATTGGCGCAAACCTGTAGTTTTTCTTGTAGTGTTGGCTCAGGTAGTTTTTCCCCCGTTTCGATGTAGTGGTGCGCTTGTTCAAAAATCCAAGGATTGCCAATGGCACCACGGCCAATCATTACGCCATCAACACCTGTTTCGTCAAACATTTGTTTGGCAAGTTCAGGGGTGTTAACATCACCATTTCCGATAATAGGAATTTCAAGACCGGGGGTGTCTCTAAGTTTTTTAAGCCAATCCCAGCGAGCGTCTCCTTTGTATTTTTGTTGACGAGTACGAGCATGTACACTCAACGCTTTTACGCCCACACTTTGAAGCATTAACGCAACTTCTTGAATGCGAATAGTGTCGTCATCCCAGCCAAGTCTGGTTTTAACAGTAACAGGACGATCGGTAACTGCATCTACTACAATGCCTGCCATACGTTCCATTAAACCCATATCTTTTAAGCATGCAGCACCGGCACCTTTGTTTACAACTTTATAAACAGGGCAGCCAAAATTGATGTCAACTAAATCGGGATTGTTGTTCATTGCAACTTTAGCAGCGCCTTCCATTGCCTCTTCTCTGCCACCAAAGATCTGGATTCCAAAAGGTCTCTCACTCTCAGAAAAGCTCATTTTATGCAAAGCAATTTCGGAGTCGCGAATGAGTGCTTCAGAACTAATGAACTCCGTAAACACTATATCAGCACCTTTTTGACGACATATTTGGCGAAAGGGTGAGTCGGTTACGTCTTCCATGGGGGCAAGGAAAAGCGGTTTTTCTTTAAGCTGTATTGAGTCGATTTTCATGATTCTTCTAAGTTTTACCAAAGATAGTTATTTATAGAAGATGAATGAAGAGCAAAGACCTAATAATCACGATTTCGGCTAGTCATTTCGAGGATTAACCCCTATATTTTTGGTACAATAACAAATTTCAAAAAGGGAAAAATATGTCACTTGGAATAAAGAGTATTGAAGAGCTTCTCGGCGACGAGACTTCATACCTACTTGATCACGTTAGTACAACTATAAGCAAAGACAGACTATCGTTACCATCAGCTACATTTGTGGATGATATCTGGAGCATTTCAGACCGCAATAACAGAGTTTTAGGTAACTTGCAACGTCTATTCGACAACGGTAGACTTGGTGGAACAGGCTATTTATCAATTTTACCTGTTGACCAAGGTATTGAGCACTCAGCAGGCGCATCATTTGCAAAAAATCCGGACTATTTTGATCCTGAGAATATCATAAATTTAGCAATTGAATCTGGTTGTAATGCGGTAGCATCAACGTTTGGTGTACTAGCTACAATGTCGCGTAAGTACGCACATAAAATTCCGTTTGTGGTTAAAATTAATCACAACGAATTGCTTACTTACCCAAATACATACGACCAAATTATGTTTGGTAATATAGAGCAAGCATACAACATGGGAGCTGCGGCAGTTGGAGCAACTATCTATTTTGGTTCAGAAGAATCAAACCGTCAAATTCAAGAAGTAGCAGAAGCATTTGCTTATGCACATGAGCTTGGATTGGCAACTATTCTATGGTGCTACACACGAAATGATGCCTTTAAAGTAAATGGCGTTGATTATCATAGCTCTGCTGATTTAACAGGCCAAGCTAATCACATTGGAACCACTTTAGGCGCTGATATTATCAAGCAAAAATTACCAGAGAATAACGGTGGCTACAAAGCATTAAACGCTGGTGATTCTACTTATGGTAAATTAGATGAAAGAATTTACAGTGAGCTATCAACAAATCACCCAATTGATTTAACAAGATACCAAGTAGCAAATTGCTATATGGGACGCGCAGGTTTAATCAACTCTGGTGGTGCTTCTGGCGATAATGACTTCGCTGATGCTGTAAAAACTGCTATTATTAATAAAAGAGCCGGTGGAATGGGCTTAATTAGTGGTAGAAAAGCATTCCAACGTCCACTCAATGAAGGCATTAAATTGCTGAATATGATTCAGGATGTTTATTTGAATGAAGACATCACGATTGCCTAATTTATTTCGTAGATTTACAAGCCCTAGATTTTCCGCTAGGGCTTTTTTTTATACTACAGTTAAATAAATTTTTATTTGAATAAGCAGGCTACATTTATAGAAGAACCAAAGAGTTTCATATCAAAGAAATATCTTTTTATTTCAATTGGCTTAAGTGTGTTTACTATGGCTGCGGTAATTTGGTACACGTATACGCCTGGGGTTTTAACGCATTTAGCACCTAAAAGATTACCTGGACTTGTAATCGCTTTGGTAGTTTCATTTTTAAGAGTTTGGTTTGGTGCAGCCAAAATTCGGTTCCTTTCAGAACGACAGATTACTTGGATGGGAGCTTTTAGAACCATATTGGTTTGGGATTTTACCTCTGCAGTTACGCCTTCAACAATTGGTGGCGCCCCAATGGCTACTTACGCCATGACCCGTGAAGGATTGAAACTAGGCGAATCTACCGCCATTGTGTTATATGGGGTATTACTTGACCAAATCTGGTTTGCTCTTGCTATTCCAATCTTATTATTTGCAGGAATCTATTACGATGTAGTTCCCTCCGATATTGGCTTTATAGGTGAAGCATCTATGATCTTACTATATATAGGATTGTTAAGCTATGCTGCCTTATTAGCTTATGGGGTGTTAATCAATCCTGCAGCCATTAAAAAAGTTATTAATTTTATTTTCAGGTTACCTTATCTACGAAGATTTCAAGGTAAAATTGAAGAAGAAGCAGAGAATTTAGAAGAATATGCACATCAATTACGCAGAAGACCATTTAGTTTTTTAATAAAAGCTTTTGTACTGTCTACCATGTCTTGGTTATGTAGAGTTGCATTAGCCCCAATCGTAATTTTAAGCTTATTACCAGCCCCAGAAATTCTTTCGGTATTACGTAGCCTTGCGATGAATTTAGCATTTTTGGTAGTTCCTACCCCGGGCGGAAGTGGCGGTGTTGAAGCACTATTTGTGTTATTTCAAGGCCCATTAATTGAAACAACATCATTTATTGGTTTAGCAGTATTTTTGTGGCGTATTATAAGCTACTACTTTAGTATTGCGTTCGGTATGTTTGCAACTACATGGTATATAAATAGAACAGTGGTAGAGCTAACTGAGGATAAATAATTGGCAAAGCTCAGAACACAATTTGAGTGTCAAAACTGTGGCCATATCTCTCCAAAATGGTTGGGGAGTTGCCCGTCGTGTAACGAATGGAATACATTTGTTGAGACAGATAAAGCGACTAAAGAAATTGAACACAAGGCTAAAGTTAGTGGGCTAGTAACAGTCGAAAAGCCACAGCAGCTTGCTGAGGTAGAAACGTCCGAGAAGTCTCGTTTTTTTAGTAATATAAGCGAGCTAGATAGAGTTTTAGGCGGCGGATTTTTACCCGGAGCTTATATATTAATCGGCGGCGAACCAGGTGTTGGTAAAAGCACTTTAACGCTCCAAATTGCTAAATCAAACCCAGAATTAAGCATTCTTTATTGCGCTGGCGAAGAATCGGCTGGGCAGATAAAGCAGCGAGCTGAGCGACTGGGTATAGCTTCATCCAAACTACTTATTTACAACGAGACTCAAGTTGATAAAATAATTCAAGAAGCTCAAAAGACAGAACCCGACTTACTAATTATTGATTCTATCCAAACGGTGTACAGAACAGAGCTTCAGAGTATGCCGGGCAGTATTCAACAGGTGAAAGAATGTGCTGCCATGTTGCAACAACTTGCCAAAAAGAAGAATATAACCACTCTTATTGTAGGTCATGTTACTAAAGAGGGAGACATTGCAGGTCCTCGAGTTTTAGAGCACATGGTTGATACTGTATTGCAATTTGAAGGCGATAAAAACTACACCTATCGCTTACTTCGAAGTCTTAAGAATAGATTTGGTCCAGCTCAAGAGGTGGGAGTATTTGAGATGAATGAACAAGGCTTGAGAGAGGTGACAAATCCTTCTGAATTATTCATTTCTGACCGTACAGAGGGTATAAGCGGAAATGCTATAGTTTGTACCATGGAAGGGACTAGGCCGCTACTGATCGAAGTGCAGGCGCTTGTAACGGGTTCAGCTTATGGTACACCTCAACGCACATCAAATGGTTTCGATCGAAATAGATTAGCGCTACTTCTAGCAGTATTAGAAAAGAGAGCTGGATATAATTTTTCGAATCATGATGTTTATTTAAATATAGCGGGCGGCTTTAGACTAAACGATCCTGCTGGCGATTTGGGAGTGTGTTGTGCACTTGTATCTAGCTTAACAGATAAAGCCATCAATCAGAGTACCGTTTTTATTGGGGAAGTTGGTCTGGGTGGAGAAGTTCGCACAGTTCCACATATTGAACAGCGTAGAAAAGAAGCTGCCAAGCTTGGCTTTAGTAACTCCATTGTGCCCACCTCTAAGAATACAGTAGGAATCAAATACGTTCGAGAGGCTATCAATAAAGCTATTTATGGGTAAGGATTGAGTTCTTCGGGATCAGAATGACCCCTCTGTTGGAATTAAAGGGAGTGATTAGGTTTTTTTGTCCCCGAATTACCAAACATCTATAAGAATGACCAAGTCTTAATGGCTAGCCATAGTTTCAATAGGGCATAAAAAAAGCTCAGCTAATTTTCATTAACTGAGCTTTTAATTAATCTATTGAAAAGGGTTTATTCTACAATAAACTTACCTTGCATTAAGCCGTAATGGCCTGGGAAACTGCATAGGAAAGAATATTCGCCTTTTGCAGGAGCTTTGAACTCTATAGTTGTAGATTCGCCGCCACCAATTAAATCAGTGTGAACAATTACATCCTTAGTATCTTTTGGGATATAATCATTGTCTCTAGCGCTTATTGCACCCATAGCAAAATCTTTGATAACTACATTAGGCTTTAGAAGAACCCAGTTGTGGCCCATTGCTTGTACTGGAAGTTTACCCACATGGTGTAGAGTAAGTTTAACTGTAGTTCCAGCTTTTACTTTAATCTCTTTAAGGTTAAAAGTCATTTGATCTGTGCTCTCAATAACAATCTCTGTGGTATCCGCAAAATTTGTTATTACTGGAGTGTTATTTTTGTCAGCTGTAGGCTGCACAAAAAATAAGATTGATAAAAGTGAAATTAGAATATTCATGATTTAATATGGTTGGTTGATTAGTAATTAATCTTCAACGTATTTATCAAAAATGAAGAATATGTGAAGAGCTCAATATTGTTAATTTTTTAAACAAATTCAGCGGTTGAAAGTTCCCATAAGTTTAGAACAAATTTTAGCTGCAAATAGCATCAACCAAATGGTTGTACTATAAAGTTTAATTTCATAGTATAAGTGACAAACACAAAAGTGAATAGATTATGGCTATGGAAAAGGAAACTGAGGAAAGGATATTTGAGGCTGCTCAGCATGTATTTCAATTAAGAGGGTATGAAGGCGCCCGAATGCAAGAAATAGCAGATGAAGCGGGAATCAATAAATCGATGCTACATTATTACTTCAGAAATAAAAGCGCGCTTTTTCAGGAGGTGTTTAAGAAGAATATTGTTTTATAGAGCACATTATAAATATGATAATATATGAAGGGGTAGCAACTAAATACTGATTAAGGATATTATTGTATTTTTGAAGATAGTTGAAATAATAATAATTATTTATATTTATGTAACATTTTGTACTCTCAATCCTCTTTTAAGTTAGTTACCATGAATATAAACTTATGGAGAGGCCATGAAAAGTATAATAAAACAGATATTTGTATGTGTTGTTAGTGTAATAATAATTAACACTGTTGCTTTTGAAATAACACTAGCTCAGAATAAATATGAAAATAAATCGCAGATAAAAGGGCATGTAAAAGAATTATTTACAGAAAATAGCCGGAAACAATTGAACTCTGCTGAAGAAGTTCTAAGATTGAATGTCATAGAGAAAGCACAAAAAAGTGAAAAAATATCTATAGTTACCTTACCACTAGACTTGTATAAAGAAATGGTTTTGAGTTTTAACTTTGATATTTCGCAAAGAGAAATCAACCTGCAAAAAACTAATAATGCAAAAAAGTTTTGGTAAAAAGGACGAGTATATTCTCTGTTACGGATACTCGTTATGTGTGGAGTGGGGTGCTGATAAGTGAGGAAGACAAATCAGAAGTAGGAGAGGCAACATTTTTGGTTGATGAAAATGGCGAAGTTACTGGCAACATAGAGATAGAAGGGACATTTTATGAACTTCGGTCTTTGGATAAAACAGGTATGCATGCTTTGATTAAGCTAAACTTAGAACATATCAACCAAAATACAAATGATGTGGTAAATATAAAAACCTCTTCTGCCAAAAATGTTGACCCTCAAACAGGAATTATAAACGCACCAATTACGACGCAAAGTGGCCCAAGGTGTAGTCCTGAAATGCAATCAGTTATGGTTTTATACACAGCCGCTGCTGCATACGGCAAAGATATAAACAGTCTCATATATTTGGCAATTCAAGAAATGAACGAGTCATATTCAGAAAGTCAAGTTACCAATCTACGGATGCAATTGGCACATGCCCAGCAGATTAATTTTAGTGAGACAAATGACGTTGAGTTTGATTTAAATAGATTTAGCTCGGATAGTTATGTGCAAAACCTACGGGACCAATACCAAGCTGACTTAGTTATTTTATTAACAGGTTCTTATTATAATAATATTGCAGGAGTGGCCTCTGGTATTTATCCTGGTTCTAATAATGCGTATGCTCTTGTTGTGGCAGATTATGCTACCGCTGGTCATTTCACGCTTGCGCATGAGGTTGGTCATTTGCAAGGTGCTCAGCATCACCCAATGGATCCAATTGATCCAAATGGGCCGTTTGCATATGGTTTTGGACATCGTTTCATGTATCGATCAGGATTCTTAGGTATGGTTAAAAACTATCGTGCTACCATAATGGCATATACTTGGGATGAAACGGGTAATACAAGTTTTAGCAAGGTAAAAAGATTATCAAATCCAAATGTATTCTATCGTGGGAAAGGCACAGGGATTTCAAATGAACGTGAAAATTATAAAGTATTAAAAGAGACGGCAAGCACTATCGCTGATTATCGCAACCCGAATGAGCTTAGAGCAACTGTAAGTATTACGGCATACCCAACTCAATTTTCAAATGTAGTCTTTAATGCAAATGTATGCGGTGGAAGTGGCTCATACTCTTATGCTTGGAAAATAACTCAGGATCCGTTCAATTATGGGAGTATCCAGTCAACTAGTCAAACCTTTTCTCCAGTATTAACCCCAGGTGTTTGGTATACAAAACTTACTGCCAGTACTAGCACAGGACAGCAAGCAGTTGCTTTTTCAGGCGTACATGTGCTTGCAGATTGTGACGACCCACACCAAATATTTTGTGAAGAACCTCTTCTTAAGGTGGAGGCCGCTCATGTAGAAGGTGACAATAGCGAGGTGGGATTATTGGATTCATATCCAAACCCTTTTAATCCAACTACCCAAGTTAGTTTTGCCCTAGTGCAACCAGAGGAGGTAAAGCTCAACGGAATCTCTAATGTCTTCTAGTAGAGAAACTTCTTGAGTGCAACCAGAGGAGGTATAGCTCAACGTGTATGATATGGCAGGGCGGGAGGTTGCGGTTTTAGTTAATGGAAAAAAAGAAAGGGGCACCCACTCGGTAACTTTTGATGCTAGTTATTTGGCCAGTGGTATGTATTTAGTTCACCTGCAGACTGGAAATAATCTTTATACAAAGAAAATTACTTTGTTAAAATAGAGAGAACACAAAATGAAACTACTTAAAATAGTAATGCCAAAAGGATTTATATTGTCAATAAATATCTTGTTTTTAATTCTAATACTCTCAGGTTGCAATGCTCCGAACCAAGCTAGGGAAGAGGAACCCATAGAAGCGTATCTTCGTGCTGAAATTAATGGCGAGTTGGTTGAGTTTGAAGGAGTGCGCGCAACTATTGGAAGTCTAACCCCTAACTGGCTAGGTATTTATGGTTACAATTACAACAATCTCAAACCTCAAATCACACCTTTTTATAGCAGATATATAGGTTTCTATCAAGAATATCTAAAGGATAAGGAGGAATATGATGTAATGGATATTTACCTTAATCAAATCTTTGCTTTTACTGGTTCACGGTTTAGCGAAAAAGATGGGGATGTTGGAATTTCAAGATATAAGCCTATTAAGGATAGCATGAATAGACTTATCATAAAAACCGACACGCTCGATTCAGGTAGCATAATAATTTATGGCACCTTTGCCATGAGAGTAGTAGTAGAGGAGACGGAGAGTGAGTTTTCTAAACTGGCACGTCAATATCCAGATACAATTAGTATTACCAACGGCAAGTTTAGAGCACATTTAGGTGCTTGGGAGGATGTTAAGAATGATCGTTATTAGAAATTAACTTAACTCAATTATCGATCATAATCTAAAAGCTAAGGTTTGTTTGTAGAAGTAAGTTCTAGGTTTATATTTAATGCCTCGACCTTTGTCGGGGCAATAATTTCAAAATCCCATTAGAAACCAGTTATAAGCGTGTGTTGCAACAATCTGCTTTTAGCTCCATTCTCATATTTTAATTTTTATTTCGATCTCGATAGAGAGTTGTCTTCAGCCATCACACAACGTGAAGGCTTTACGTATTCAATGTTTAATATTGGAGACCATTTAGCCAAGAGACATTGAACTGCATCAAAAGCTTCCAATTAACATTTAAAAGAGTCAATAATTCGAAAATTTAAAACACAAAAATATCAACCAAATGGTTGAACCACGCAGTGAAATTTCTTACAATACGGCATAAACTCAAAAGTGAATAGATTATAAACATGGAAAAGGAAACGGAAGAACGAATATTTGAAGCTGCTCAGCATGTATTTCAATTAAGAGGGTATGAAGGCGCCCGAATGCAAGAAATAGCAGATGAAGCGGGAATCAATAAATCGATGCTACATTATTACTTCAGAAATAAGAGTACACTTTTTCAAGAGGTATTTAAACAAGGGGTTAAGAAGATAATGCCAGGTTTAATGGCAATCTTAGCCAGTGATAAACCTCTACGAGCTAAAGTAGAAGACGTAGTAAACTTCTATCACGATGTTTATGCAGAAAATCCGCATCTACCCGCTTTTGTTGTGCACGAGATGAATCAAAACCCAGAAAGATTCCGTGAATTTATGCAAGTGCAACATGTTCAATTTCCAGAGGAGTTTATAGAGCAAATTGAGGAAGGTGTTGCAGTAGGTAAATTTCGAAGAATTGCACCCGATCAGTTTCTAATAAATATAATTAGCATGTGCATGATGCCTATGATTGGCAGAAACATGGTCCAGACTATTTTCCATTTAAGCGATGAAGATTTTAATGATTTTTTAGAAGAGCGCAGAAAGCTAATTCCAGATATAATTTTTAATGGAGTGATTATATGAACACCGCCAAAGCACTTCTATTGACGATATTTTTACTCGGAAGCGTATCCCTAGCCGCACAAAATACAAGCACCACATTTAGTATTCAGGAAGCTTACGAACGAGTGAGAGATCATTATCCCATAGCAGAAAAGTTTGAGATACAGAATAGAATAACCGCTTTTAATCGGCAATTAAACCAAACGGGACGTTATCCAAATTTATTACTGAGTGCTAGTACCAGCTATCAGTCGAAAGTGACAGAAATTCCTTTTGCGGCTCCTGGGACAACATCACCAGCTTTTAGTAAAGATCATTACAGTGTAGGGCTAGATATAAATCAGCCTATTTATGATGGGGGAAAAGTACGTGCTCTTAATAAAATTGAAATCATCAGAGATCAAGTTGAAAATGCTTCTATTGAGCTAGATTTATACAAGATTCGTAGACAAATTGATGAACTGTTTTTCGGGATTATACTTTTGCAAAAGCAATATTCTACGCTAGAGTTAATGTCTGAAGATATTGAAGCCCAGTTGAAATTAGTAGCAGCAAGAGTAAAAAACGGACTGATTTTAAAAGGAAACGAACTAGTTCTACAAGCTGAGGTTATGAAATTAGAACAACAGAAAATTGCTGTTAAATCTTCAATTAATGTTGGCTATGAAACTCTTGGTCTCATTCTAGAATCCAATTTTGAAAGCCAACCTAGTTTGGTATATCCTGAGTTAAGCGAACTAGAGCAAAAAGATACTGAGACTATAAATAGAGCCGAATTAAATTTACTGAAAAACCAAAAGTTGCTGATTAATGAACAGGTTGGTTTGGTAGCAGTAGATAAATTGCCCACTCTTGCTGCCTTTGCAAGAACGGCATATTCAAGGCCAGGGCTCAATGCTTTTGACGATGACATGCAGCTTTATTGGATGGTAGGACTAAAGGCACAATGGGAATTTAGAAGTTGGCGGAATGCATCTAAAAGAACAGAAGTACTAAAGCTTCAACAGAAAAAAATTGATACGGAAGAGGATGCGTTTCTGCGTCAGCTAGAAAGTGGGCTCAGCCAAAATTATATGCAGATTATAGCTTTGAAAGATCAAATTGAGCTTGATAAAAATATTGTTCTTTTAAGGGAAGAAGTTGTGAAAGAAAAGAAAAGCTTGCTCGACAATGGCGCAATAACATCAACCGAATGGTTGACTGAGCTGAATGCCGAGCATAGAGCTCGTTTAGAGCTAGAAGCACGCCAAATTGAATTGATAAAATTGAATATTGAGTATTTAACAAAAAAAGGAATAGCATGGAATTGAGATATAAACTGGGAATGTTGTTGATGGTTTTTGTAGCCATTTCTTGTAGTAGCGAAGATAAATCGGATGCGTACGGTCAGTTTGAAGTAGATGCAACAATCATCTCAAGCGAAGCCGCAGGGAAGCTACTTTCATTTGATGTAGCAGAAGGCAAACGCCTTGCTGCAAGTGAAGTGGTTGGCTTAATTGATACGGTTCAACTTCACTTAAAAAAGAAAGAATTGGAAGCTACTATCCAATCCGTGAAAACAAAAATTGGTACTTTAAATGCCCAATCTAATGTGTATGAATCTCAATTGGTTACAGCAAATAAAGAGCTGGCTAGAATTGAATCCCTAAGAAAAGAGAATGCATCCACTCAGCAACAATTAGATGCTGCAAGTGGACAGGTTGTTACTTTGCAATCACAAGTTCAAGCGGTGGAAATACAGAAAAAATCGGTGAATGCTGAGGTTGAAGTTGCCCATATAAAAATAGCACAGCTTGAAGATCAGTTAAGTCGTGCGGTTATTACAAATCCTATAAAAGGCATTGTTTTAAATAAATTTGTAGAACCTTTTGAGCTTGTTGGTCAAGGCAGACCGCTCTATGAAATCGCAAATTTAGATGAATTAATGCTTCGAGTATATGTGGATGGAGCTCAACTGCCAAATATAAAACTAGGACAAGAAGTAGAAGTACTCATAGATAAAGACGCGAAAATGAACCAGCGCTTAGTTGGTAATGTAATGTGGATTTCATCGGAGGCAGAATTCACCCCCAAAATGATTCAAACAAAAGAAGAGCGAGTTACTCAGGTATATGCGGTTAAGGTAAAAGTTGCAAATCCTGATGGGGTTATAAAAATTGGAATGCCGGGCGAGGTCAATTTTAAATAACTGTTATGTCCGTTGTAGAAATAAAATCCATTTATAAATCTTACACCAAGGTGCAGGCACTTTCAGATATTAATGTTGAAGTGGGAGCTGGCGAATTATTTGGATTTATAGGTCCCGACGGAGCTGGAAAAACTACATTATTTAGAATGTTAGCTACTTTACTCGTTCCTGATTCTGGTACTGCCACCGTTTTAGGTTACGATGTGGTCAAAGATTACAAGCAAATCAGACCTCAGTTGGGTTATATGCCTGGTCGTTTTTCATTATATCAAGATTTGAGCGTCGAAGAGAATTTAAGTTTTTTCGCCTCTGTATTTGGTACCACCATTGAAGAAAATTATGATTTGATAGAACCCATTTATAATCAATTAGAGCCTTTTAAAACTCGTTTAGCAGGAAATCTTTCAGGCGGGATGAAACAGAAGTTAGCACTTAGTTGTGCTCTAATTCATAAACCAACGTTACTTTTATTAGACGAGCCTACCACTGGGGTGGATGCCGTTTCTAGGAAAGAGTTTTGGGAAATGTTAGCTGATTTAAAAAAGCAGAACATCACTATCATTGTTTCTACGCCTTATATGGATGAAGCCAAATTGTGCGATCGTGTGGCTTTAATTCAAGATGGCGAAACATTGCAAATTGACACTCCCGCTAATATTGTAGCTACATTTAGTAAACCACTTTATGCTGTTAAATCGAGCCAAACTTATAATCTACTTTTGGCAATAAAAAGCTTCGAGCATACCCATTCTATTCAGCCATTTGGTGAAAGTCTTCATTACACAGACTTAAGGGATAAACCAGATTTAGATGCTTTGAAAACTTATTTAGCAAATCAAGGAATTGATGATGTGGAAATTAAATCCATCACTCCCAATATAGAAGATAGTTTTATGGCCTTGATGCAGTCGGAGGTAGTGAATGAGTGAGTTGGCATTAAAAGTAGAGGGACTCACCCGGATGTTTGGTGATTTCACCGCCGTAGATAACATTTCGTTTGAAGTTGGGCAAGGAGAGATATTTGGCTTTTTAGGTGCAAATGGCGCAGGCAAAACCACGGCAATGAAAATGCTTACTGGACTTTTAACACCCACCAGTGGAAAAGCTTCTGTTAGTGGATTTGATGTATATACCCAAGCCGATCAGATTAAACAAAGTATTGGCTATATGAGTCAAAAATTCTCGTTGTACGATGATTTGACTGTGCACGAAAATATAGAGTTCTATGGAGGAATTTATGGAATTGATTCGCGCTTGCTTACACAAAAAATTAAAGAAATGATTTCAAATGTCGGGTTGCAGCAGGTAGAAAGATCCCTAGTAAAATCCCTTCCCCTTGGTTGGAAACAGCGATTGGCATTTTCTATAGCCACCTTGCACGACCCTAAAATTGTATTTTTAGATGAGCCAACAGGGGGAGTAGATCCCATTACCCGTCGCCAGTTTTGGGAATCCATTTATGAAGCAGCCAGTAGAGGAATTACCGTTTTTGTAACCACTCATTATATGGATGAAGCGGAGTATTGCGATCGAGTTTCAATTATGGTGGATGGTAGAATAGACGCACTCGATACGCCAGGTGGTTTGAAAAATCAGTTCTCAGCAAAATCTATAGAAGATGTATTTATTCAACTTGCTCGTTCTGCTAAGAGGGGGGAAGATGCGGTCATTTAGAGGATTTGTAGTTAAAGAATTCAAGCAGATTTATAGGGATAAACGTACCATCGTTGTGCTTTTTGGGATGCCTATTATTATGCTCCTCTTATTTGGCTTTGCCATCAGAAATGAAGTGAGCAATGTTGAGATAGGTATTTTAGATGCATCGAAAGATTCTTTTACTAAAGAGTTAATCCAGAAAATAGATGCTTCAGATGCATTTCAGGTAACTTCGTATTTGAACAGTTACGATGAAATAAGTCAAGTTTTTAAAGAGGGGAAAGTTAAAGAAATCATTGTTTTTGAATCCTCCTTCGAAAACAAATTAGAAAGGAAACGGGTAGCTAATATTCAGCTTATAACCGATGCAACTGATCCTAATCTTGCCAATATAGTACAGTCCTATACCTCCAAAATTATTCGCAACTATGTAGTAGAAATGAATGCACAAGAAGGAGGTAATTCAGCTGGAGTACAGCTCAACTTTAAGATGATGTATAATCCAGAGCTTGCCAGTGTGAATCTTTTCGTACCAGGACTTATAGCTATTATATTGATGCTTGTCTCTGCTCTTATGACCTCCATTTCCATCACACGAGAAAAAGAGATGGGAAATATGGAAATATTGTTAGTCTCGCCACTTAAACCCATTCACATCATTTTAGGGAAGGTGTTACCGTATCTAGTACTTTCTGTAATTAACGTGATTGTAATCTTGGTTCTTTCTAAGTTTGTCTTTCAAGTACCCTTTGAAGGTTCGTATGCATTGTTTTTTGCTGAATCTATCCTTTTTATACTTACAGCTCTTTCATTAGGCTTGCTTATTTCATCCATTACAAACAGCCAACAAACTGCGATGATGATAGCCTTAGCAGGTTTATTGTTGCCGACCGTATTATTGTCTGGATTTATTTTCCCGATTGAAAGCATGCCATTTCCCCTACAGATAGTCAGTAATATTATACCCGCAAAATGGTATCTCATTATAGTACGTGGAATTATGTTGAAGGGAACTGGGATACTTTTTCTACTGCAAGAAACAGTTATTCTTTTAGTAACTACGCTGGCTTTAATTATGCTCAGTTTGAGAAATTTTAAGGTGAGGTTAGAATGAGAATACTTCGCTACTTACTCAAAAAAGAATATCTGCAGATTTTTAGAAATAAAGGGATGCTACCCATCTTATTTGCAATGCCCGTGTTCCAATTATTGGTGTTATCATTTGCGGCAACCTATGAGCTGAAACAGGCAGAATTTGCAGTGGTAGATTTTGATCGCTCAATCCTCTCACATGAGTTGGTACAAAAACTACAAGCGTCAGATATATTCAAGTTAAACGCAGTGTATTTTAGCACTGAACACGCACTAGAAGAGATGGAGGCAGGCAATATAAAAATGCTTTTAACCATCGATGCCGGCTTCGAAAAAAATATAAAATCTGGTAAGAGTGCACCCATCCAAATTACAGTGGATGCAGTAGATGGGAGTATTGCAGGGCTAATCCAATCTTATTCAAGTTCTATCATCGCAGAGTTTAATGCCGAAAAATTGGGCAAAGTTAAGATGTCATCGGCGGCAGTGGTCTTACCAAAATCGGTGAATATAATTCCCTCAAACTGGTATAATCCTAATTTAGATTACATCACATTTATGGTGCCAGGCATATTGGTAGTGCTAGTTTCAATGATTGGTATTTTCCTATCTGGGATGAATATTGTACGCGAATATGAAATGGGAACCATTGAGCAACTCAATGTATCGCCCATCAAGAAGTGGCAATTTATGGTTGCAAAACTAGTTCCCTTTTGGACCATTGGAATGTTCGATTTATGCATTGGCCTTGCCCTCGCAAGGTTTGGATTCAATATTCCATTTTTAGGAAGTCTGGTCACTATTTTAACAATCGCAGGAATTTATCTGATAGTCATTCAAGTATTAGGTTTGCTCATTTCAACACTTACAAACACCCAACAGCAAGCCATGTTTATAGCTTGGTTTTTAATGGTCATTTTTATTTTGATGGGAGGATTATTCACCCCCATAGAAAGCATGCCATTGTGGGCACAAAATCTAACCTTGGCAAATCCCGTATCCTACTTCATTAAAATTATGAGGATGGTTTTATTAAAAGGATCTGGCTGGCAAGAAGTTTATAAAATGGTGCTAGTTTTAGTAGGAATGGGTGCTTTATTTTTAGGAATAGCACTAAATAGATTTACTAAAACCAGTGCTTAGTTTTTGGGAAACTACCACTAAAGTCTATATTTTTAGTCTAGAAACATAAATTAGTCATAAACTGTCTCCCGTCGGAGCTAATCCTTATACACATCTTTTGCGATTATAAAGATTGGCAACGTGAATGAGCTGTGGTTAATCCCCAGATGCGATTCTTGCTGTCAATGACGGTTCTGAATTGTCATGTATTGCCTGGAAGTCAATGCCGACCGTAAGGGAGGTTAGGTTGTTACCCAAATGTACTGTCATCCTGAACAAGACGACCGATAGGGAGTCGCAGTGAAGGATCTCGTTCAATTCGCTCATAATTGCAAACGAATAATATTAGGGCTTGTTCATTGCCCTTTATCAGGAGACCCTTCGTTCATTCGTTCCGTATGCACTCCACTCATTCCTCAGGGTGACAGGGCTGTAGTATGTTTACTAATGACACCGCTGGTGTCAATGACGAGTACGTCATACTGTTTAAACAATTTTAAGAAACACAAAAATATGTGTATACGGATTAGCCCGTCGGAGGGAGACCGATATTAAGCTCGCTTAATTTCAGAGGGAGGACTCTTGAGCGTACCAACAACTTATTGTATTGCATTCATAGATGTATTCAGGCAATATCACTTCAGCTAAACCAACAAAAAGATTTCGCTTTATATATTTGATAAACTTGCTACATTCAAGCCTCACTTACACACATAGAAGAATGAAGAAAGAATTAGCTTTGATTAGGGAAAAACTAGACCTAATTGACAAAACTATAGTTAGAGCTTTAGCGGATCGTCAGGATGTAGTTAAAGAAATAGCATCCTTAAAAATTGACCGTTCGGCGGGTATACGAGATTTAGAAAGGGAAGAGCTTTTATTAAATAAGATTCGGGATTTTGCCCAAGAAGTTGGTCTTGATAGATATTATGCAGAACATCTGTTTCGTGAAATTATTACGAACTCAGTACGTTTTCAGACACACTCGTTAGTAGATCATCAAAACAAGAAAAATGGCGAAGGCAGAGTTTCTGTAAGCTATCAGGGTACTGATGGGGCTTTTAGCCATTTAGCTGCTACGCGTCACTTTGGTGAGCGCTATAGCCATGTAGATTGCTATGGTTATGATACTTTTCTAGAGGCTGCACAAGCCGTAAGGGATGGAGTGGTAGACTTTGCTATGCTTCCTATAGAAAATACTACTGCAGGCTCCATAAATGATACTTACGATATATTAGGTCATGGTGGTTTACATATAGTAGGCGAAGAAATTCTAAAAATTGTACACTGCTTATTAGCAGTTGAGCCTGTCGAAGTCTCACAAATTAGACGCATTTTATCGCACCCTAAAGCAATTGAACAATGCACTAATTTCCTTTCTAAGTTGCCGCGCTGCAGAGTTGAATCATATTTAGATACAGCAATTTCAGCTAAAAAAGTGTTAGAAGATGGCGATTTGTCACAAGCTGCTATTGCTGGCGCACATGCTGCCGATTATTATGGGCTTCACATTATTGCCAATAACATTGCAAACCAAGAAGAAAATTATACTCGCTTTGTAGTGGTTTCAACCGAGCCAGTTAAAGTTGACCTTCAAGTGCCATGCAAAACGTCGCTTATGATGGTTACTTCAAATACTGCAGGCTCACTTATAGAAAGCCTAAACGTGTTGTATAGGCATGGAATTAATATGAGTAAACTAGAGTCACGCCCTTTAGCGAACGAGCCTTGGCGTTATTCTTTCTATGTAGATATCACTGCAAACAATAGTAATCCAGCTATTCAAGTAGCTCTTGCTGAACTAAAAGAAGAAGCTGAAGAGCTTAAAATCTTAGGCTGTTATCCAAAAGAAGAGAAGTAGAACTAGATTTTAAATTCTAGTTCACTTTTATTTTCCAAACACATACGTAGCTCGAATAAATGAGCTGTAGTTATTATCTATGCCAGCATTTCTTGAGCTACGAATTTGATAACGAGCGTCCATTTTTAACTTGCTGGTAATAGAAAGGCTGTACCGCAACTCGAATACATCGCTATTTGTAGGATATGGAGCTGTTAGCCAATCACGATCATTTTTAGAAAGTTCGACCATAAGGGTATGACGATTATCCACATCATACACGCCGAATGATGTAGAAAGAACGGAGCCATCTGAAAACTTTGTGGTCAAGTTTTGTCCCAACTCGCCAGTAACTCTAAACGAGCCATCATTTAGAAGTTCCTTTTTTGGGAAATCGAATACAATGCTCGAGCTTATTGATAGATACGAAGTGTATTCGCCATTGTGGAAAAATGCATCAGGTGCCCACATCAGCGCAAAACCTTTTTCAATGATATTATATTGGTCTCTTTGTTTATTTATGACTCCCAAATACCCCATGAAATTGTGTTCGTTTTTACCAAAGTTCAATGGTGGTTTATACGAAAAAGTAAGCTCTCCTCTCTTTTGATATTCAAGAACCAACTCAGAATACCAACCTTCATTCAGCGCTCGCTGGTAAAATAGTCCATCACTCCAATGTATAGAAGTGGATGAGCTTTGATACCTCGTAATCGAATTACCTGTGGCTGTGGGTAACGAAAAGCTTTTTTGGAAACGACCTAGTTTTAACTGCTGCTTCTCGTCTTGGTATTTATAATAAAATTCATCGAAAGAAAAAGTGTCAGGGGCTAAGCCTCTATTTGCAGTGAGGCTAAAATCAGGGCTATTCACATCTCTAGATACGGTGTATGCCATTCGTGCAGCAAAGCTATGATTTGTATTAATATCGAAATTAAGGCCTGCTCGTATCCTTAAAAATGGGGCTCTACCACCTAAACCATGAGCATCGGTGCTCAATCCAGAATAGATCATTCTAATATCCCCATAAGGACTTATTTTGCTAGTAGATTGTGCTGTAACTGCTGAAAAAATGGTTGCTGAAGTGATTATGGAAATTGTTAGAAATGCTTTTAAAAAGCTCATACTGGGGAGATAAATGTTATAAATAGGTGGTGCATTATTTTAAATAAAAAGCGAGTCTAAAATAGCGGTAATTATGGTAAAGTGCTTATTTATCAATAATTAATTTTGAATAAATATGGTGCTGAATCTTGAGGGATGTTTATTTTTATACAGGCAAGAATGCATGAATAAATAGGCTAAATAAACTTCGTCTGGAAGGTTTAAAACCTATAAATACATTCAGAATTTTAACCTAAATCACTCATTAATTCATTAACATTTTCGGCACAGCCCCACGATACGGTATATCCAGCACCACCATGACCATAGTTATGGATTATGGGAAGATTGGTATCTCGTTCTAGACGAACGCTACTACGTCCTGGTCTCAAGCCCACAACAGATAGCATCAACTCTAAATTTTTTAGTTCAGGCACCAATTTAGTTGCTCGATTTAAAATGCGTTGGGTAAGTGCATCATTTGGCATTGTGGAAGATTCATGTTCTTTCGCAGAACCACCAATAACAATACAATCTGCACGAGGAATCATGTAAACGAGCTCATCCAAATATTCATCTATCGGGAATTCAATCGATAATCCATGAATAGAAGGGGAGGACGTTAGTTTAAGAACCTGTCCTTGAATGGGATATAAATCCTCATCATTAAAAAGTTCTTTTGCACCCAAACCCAAGCAATTAATGATAGGGCGATTCACATCCAATTCAGATAAATCAGAAATGGTCTTTTGGATTACTTCGCCTCCCAACCTTGCAAACTCATTCTGCAAATAACGTAAATAAATGGGCGTTTCTACTAGTGGGAAAGGCATAGTGTAGGCAATGCTCTTTTTATCTCCTATGTTCTTAGCTTCTTTCTTAATGTCTACATCATCCGGTAAAGAGCTTAGCCAAAATGGTTCTTCGTCTTCCAATTCAACAATAGTAAAAGGTATCAATGAAACTCCCGAATCCTTTACTTTCGATAGTTCTAGAAATTTATAGTAGGAAGTTTTACTCCAGCTATTAACCTTAACTACTGGACGAGCTTCGTAGGGAAACCAAATTGCAGCCGCTACACCTGATACCGTATTTTGCGCTAATTCTTTGGTAATAATAGTTACTTGGTAGCCTTTTTCAACTAAATAAAGTGCAGTGGTTAAACCAGAAACACCTCCACCTAAAACAGTTGCCGATTTTGTTGCTGCCATATATTTATTTTATGACTGAATTGTGATTTTCTTGTCATCCCACTCTAGCTCGGCAGCACTATCTTTGCTAAAAAGTTCAGCGCTACGAATCCATTTTTCATTTTGCCACACTCGTACAAAACCTTTCTTAAGAGGCTCATTAGGATTTTGCTTGTCGATACGATGCGAGAACTGTACGAGAAGTTCTTTTCGATTCCTAATTTTAGAATCAATTCGGTGTGCTAACTTTTCGTTTAGGGATGTAATGCTAGAACGAGCAGTTTGCATTTTTTGCTGAACGGCTAATAATGCGTGTGATTTACCAAGATAGGTGACACGATCTTTATAAAACTGAACCGCACCTTTGGTGTTTAGCTCCATTCGTCGGTGCAAATCTTCCACATACATTTGAACTTCGTTATAATCGGGTGTGGCTAAAATAACGGCTTGAGTTGGAGTTGCAGCACGTACATCGGCAACAAAATCAGAAATAGAAAAATCAACTTCGTGGCCAACCGCACTAATAAGTGGAATGGGACATGCATAAATTGCTCTCGCCACTGCTTCTTCATTAAAAGGCCAAAGATCTTCTAAAGAACCTCCGCCACGGCCTATTATAATCACATCTACATTTTGTTGAGAAGAGAAATATTCTATACCTCGTACAATTTCTGGTGCTGCATTAACACCTTGCACACTTGCATGGTAGAGTTTAATCTGTGCTAACGGCCATCTTTTTTCTAACGTGGCTCTTATATCTTGGAAAGCGGCTGTGGTGTGGGAGGTTACTACGCCGATAGTTTGGGGGAATTTAGGCAAAGCCTTTTTCCTTGCTTCCTCAAAGAGACCCTCAGCTTGCAATTTGGTTTTTAACTGCTCAAATGCTTGCTGTAGCTTGCCAATTCCTGCTTGTTGTACAAGAGTCACAATCATCTGATAACGACCGTGTGGGGCATATACTTGCACATCGCCACCCACTACAATCTGTTGCCCATCGGTAAGCTGAATGCCGGCCCTTTGTGCTGTATTTCGCCAAATCACACAAGGGAGCTGAGCTCCCGAATCTTTTAAAGTGAAATAGATATGGCCATTTGCACTCTGCTTCACGTTACTAGCTTCTCCTTCCACTAAAATATCCACGAAATTTTGTTCAAGAAGCTGTTTAATTTTTCCAGTTAGTTCTGTTACTGTAGGAATATCAAAAAGGAAGGAAGATTGGTCGGACATTATAACTAACTAAAACTGAATTATTGATCTGTTAATACTGGATGACACTACATTTCATGCCTCGAAGTGGCAGAAGGATGAACTTAAAATAGCACTTTCTATTTTACCAATCCTGCACAAAGAACTCAATCTTTAAAATCAAAAATTTAGAATGCTCAAGCCATGAAAAATACTTTTTGTTTTAAATGCTAAATGATAGCTGTATTTTTGTTTTATGAAAATGTCATTTGAGAATATTAAGCTCCAAAAATATATAGTAAGTATAGCTATACTCCTTTTTATAATTAAAATGGTGGCATGGTATCTTACTAAATCGGTGGCAATTTTTACGGATGGTCTCGAGAGTATAGTTAACGTAATTAGTGGCTTTGTGGGTTTATATAGTCTAAAGCTAGCAGCAGTTCCAAGAGATAATAACCACCCTTATGGGCATGGTAAAGTAGAATTTATCTCATCAGGAATTGAAGGCACGCTAATTATGGCAGCGGGTTTATTTATTATCTACAAAGCAGTACTTAGCTTTTTTACCCCACCAACACTTGCCAAGCTCGACACAGGAATTATCATAATAAGCATATCGGCCGTATTCAATTATGGTTTTGGTTTATGGGCAGTACGAACTGGTCGCAGAAATAACTCGGTTGCACTTGAAGCAAGTGGCAAACACTTACAAGCTGATACCTATACCACATTAGGAATTATAATTGGATTGCTACTCCTTCAATACACAGGTTTTTTATGGATTGATGGCGCAGTTGCCATCATTTTTGCTCTACTCATTATGTACACAGGGTATAAAATATTACGAAGTGCTATTGCTGGTATAATGGATGAGTCTGACGAAGAGCTTTTAAGTGAGATGGTTGATTATCTACAAAAAAATAGAGATACCAATTGGGTAGATCTACATAATCTCCGCATTATTAAATATGGAAGTGTTCTTCATATAGATTGCCACCTCACTTTGCCTTGGTACTTTACAGTAAAACAAGGTCACGATGAAACTGATAAACTTGAAGCTCTTATTTTAGATGAATTTGGAGATCTAATAGAGTTGATGATTCATACTGATTATTGTGAAGACTTCTCCTGTTCACTTTGTGCCATTGAAAATTGCGAAGTCCGCCAAGCTCCATTTCAAAGACAGATTGAATGGACAGTTTCTAAAGTTGTGTCAAAGAAAAAACATCGGTTTTAGAGATGTGTTTTGGATTGAGGGCCTTGTTTTAATTTATGAGGGCGTTTTTGTGCACGATATTTTAAATCTAGGTAACCATTAAAATGGGTTTGGAATGAAACCAAACATGCATTGCGAGCTTTGCGAATTTCTTAGCGCGCTCTGCGTGAACCCGAAGATTTTCACGCGAAGGCCGCAAAGTGTTTTACGCAAAGTACAGCGAAGGGGGATGGGTGGGAATGAAACCAAACATGCATTGCGAGCTTTGCGAATTCCTTAGCGCGCTCTTTGCGTGAACCCGAAGATTTGCACGCGAAGTCCGTAAAGTGTTTTACGCAAAGGAACGTGAAGGTTTTTGAGACCTTATATTCCACCATTTTAAAAGCCTCAAAAATCCTATATTGGAGGTTGAATCAAAATCCAACGCATGAGGAAGTATGCTTCTTAAAAACCTTCGCATAATTAGTAAATCACAAAAAGGGGACAAACCAGTCCATATACGTATTAATAATGGAATTATTGATGCTATTGGAAGTGATCTAACTCCCCAAAAAGAGGAAGTAACTCACGATTTTGAAGGAGCTTATGTAAGTACAGGCTGGATGGATATGCACATTCACCTTAGAGAGCCAGGTTTTGAACATAAAGAAACAATTAAAACAGGATGCGATGCTGCAGCCTTTGGTGGTTTTACTGCCGTGGCTTGTATGCCAAACACCAAGCCGGCTACTCATACGCGTGACGTTGTAGAATACATCATAAAAAAAGCGGAAAGTACACCTGTTGATGTTCATCCCATTGGATGTGTTACAAAAGAAAGAGCTGGCAAATCGATTGCAGAAATGGGAGATATGAAAGACGGAGGAGCGGTTGCTTTTAGCGATGATGGCGATCCTGTTTATGACTCTCAGGTTATGCGAATTGCTTTAGAGTACTCTTCTATGCTAGGTATGCCCATTATTAACCACATGGAAGATCTTGCGCTTTCTCGCCCAGGACACATGCACGAAGGCAGAGTTTCAACCCGTTTAGGTTTAGATGGAACACCATCCGTTGCAGAAGAAACCATGATTGCACGCGATATTCTACTTGCAGAATTTACAGGCGGACATATACACGTAGCTCATATCAGCACAAAAAATGCGGTAGATTTAGTACGCCAAGGCAAGAAAAAAGGAATTAATGTTACTACTGAAGTTTGCCCACATCATTTTGATTTAACGGATGAAGAAATTGAACGCCAGAAGTTTAATACCAACTTCAAAATGCATCCCCCGTTGCGCACTCAAGAAGATGTGGATGCCATGATTGAAGGCCTTGTGGATGGAACTATTGATGCCATTTGCACCGATCACGCTCCCCATTCAATAGAAGAAAAAGAAGTGGAGTTTATTTACGCACCCAATGGAATTATTGGCTTGGAGACAGCTTGGTCATTATCAAATATGCGTTTATTTAAAACCAAAAAATTAAGCTTGCAGCAGTTGGTTGAGAAACTAAGTGACAATCCACGTAAGATTTTGAATCTGGAAGAGCTTAAGATTGAAAAGGGAGCAAAAGCGAATCTCACTTTCTTTAATACAGATGAAGAGTGGACTTTTGATGCCAAAAATGTACGATCTAAATCAAAAAATTCCCCCTACTTAAATACAAAATTAACTGGACGAGCTTTAGGGATCTTTAACAAAGGCAAACTAGTTCTGAATGAACTAAAGTAATTATTAAAGTCGTTTATCAACGGTTTATATCAATACAATTCAAAACCAACTCAAATCATTAGGTTGGCAAAATTAAACAAGGTTACATCTATGAAAATAATGGCATTCCTAAAAACACTGTTTTTGTTGATAGTGGTAAGCGGTGCGGTTCACGGCCAATCAACATCAGAATATACTTTTGTAACCTACAATGTAGAGAACCTTTTTGACGCAGATGAATTTGCTATCTATGACGATTATAAACCATCAGATAAGCAAGGAAATGTGCAATACACCAACATCCATATTTTAAATAAGGTGAAAAATGCGGTTCATCTTTTAAAGCAATATAATGATGGCAAAGGTCCTGATATTATTGCAATGGTTGAGATGGAAAGTGATTATACGCCTACTAAAGGCAAACCACGATGGAGCAATGAAAGTGAGTTTTTAGCACAATATGCAAACACAACCTTGGAGAAGATGCTAGGTGAGGAATTTGACAAGATTATTGCCGATTTGCCATCAGAGTTACTTTTGCTGAAGGGAATGATTGATGGAGGTATGTGGGATTATGAAATTGCAGTAGGTTCTAGCCCAAAAAATGATAAAGGATTGCCAACCACCGTGCAAAAAAATGTGATTTATTCACGTTTCCCTATTCTTAAAGAAAAAACGATAGCACATCCATTACAGCAAGCTAGGCCCATTTTAGAAACATGGATAAAAGTTAATGGCGCAGAGTTAGCCGTATTTACCAATCATTGGAAATCGGGTGCAGGAAGCGATAAAATGGAAGTAATTCGTCTGCAAAACGCAAAAGTATTAAGAGATAGATTAGATGAATTACTCGTTGAAAATCCTAACGTAGATTTTGTACTAGCAGGAGATTTTAACTCAGATTACAATCAAAAGGCTAGATATGATTTCCCTATAACAGCAGTTAATGATGTGCTTAAATCGGTAGGTGACGAGCAAAGTGTTGCCAATGCAGAAACTAACGCGGTATATAATCTCTGGTACGAATATCCTATTGAAAAGCGAGGTTCAGATACGTATAGAGGATATTGGGGAACCTTGATGCAAATTATGATTTCGCCAGGAATGTACGATGGCCAAGGTGTGAGTTATGTAGATAATTCTTTTGAACGTGGCGATTTTGGTTTTAACACTTATAGTACCTCTGGCGAACCAAGACGTTGGAGCTCTACATTTTCAGGAAGTGGATATTCTGATCATTTACCTGTTTCAATGAAGTTTAAACTCTCAACTGGCAAAGAAGTTGAGCTAGTAAATCCAAGTAAGAACGACGATGCTCAATGGGAAGCAATTCCTATTAATTATACTATCCCAACTGATTTTTATACAGCAACTGAATTTACAAGCGCCGACCCAACCGTAAACCCAGATTTCTTTGATGAGTATTTTTATTTAACAGCTACCGTAACTAGTAACTATAAATTTGTAGTTAATGGCACAACTTACGATGTGTACACACCGTCATTTAGATTGAATTCCGTTCTAAAAGAGATTGCTGGCACCGATAAAGAAATCGATTTCTATGGACGTTTTTCTCAGTTCCGTGGGAATTGGCAGTTTGTGGTAGAAGCGCCAAATTTTATTACTATTAAAGAATGATTTTAGCATTCGAAACAGCAACCGATGTATGTTCAGTCGCTTTCCAAGATAAATTGGGCGGTGTGCATGAGAAGCGTATTGAGGGCAGAGGAGTACATTCAGCGAATGTATTTCTGTTCTCCCAAGCACTCATGAAAGAACATCAGTTTAGCATTTCGGATTTAGAAGCAGTTCTTGTTAGTATTGGCCCAGGTTCGTATACAGGTTTACGAATTGGTGTGAGCGCAATTAAAGGATTACTATTTGGATTAAATACCAATTTATATGCGATTAATACCTTAGTCGGTTTCGCACAATCACAGGTTGATAATGCAAAAGGCAATCACATACACAGTATTATAGATGCGAGGAGAACACATCTATACCATCAGAAGTTTAGTGTATTAAACGGCTTGGTTGAAGATTCGGAACCTAGCTTAGTAGAAATTGTAGATTTTGAAAGTGAATTAGATAACGGTGATATAGTTGTAGGAACAGGCCTAAGCAGGCTTGGAAATATGCAGAATAAAGAAGTTACGTTATGTGGATCGGAATATATTTCAGCCACAAATTTGATTCATTTATTTAATGCACAACCTGATGCGCCATTTTTTATTAAAACAAGTTTAGAAGCACTAAATCCTAATTACATCACAAGTAATCAGGTGAATAATTCAACTGCATAATCTTTTTCAGATTTGAGTAGAAGAATCATTATTTTAGTTAAAATATAAAATTGGAATATATGTCCTGGTTTAAAAGAAAAGACGATAATATACAGACCGATAAACGGAAAGAAATGCCAGAAGGTGTTTGGGTTAAAGTGCCAACTACGGGCGAAACCATTCATCGACGTGAGCTAGAAGACAATCTTTGGGTTGATCCGTTAAGTGGCTACCATTTTCAAATTGGCAGTAAAGAATATTTCTCAATCATTTTTGATGATGAGAAATTTCAAGAATTAGGCGCAAATATTATCTCCACCGATCCGCTAGAATTTAGCGATAAAAAGAAATATACCGATCGACTTATAGAATCCAGAAAAAAATCTGGTTTATCTGACGCAGCACGCGTTGGTGTGGGTAAGATGAATGGAATTGATATTGTTGTTGGCTGCATGGATTTTGCATTTATTGGTGGGAGCATGGGCTCGGTTGTTGGCGAACGCCTTAGCATTGCTATTGATACCGCCCGCGAAAGAAAAATTCCACTTATAATCATTTCCCAAACTGGTGGCGCACGTATGATGGAAAGTGTACTAAGTTTGATGCAAATGGCTAAAACCTCCGCAAAATTGGCTCAACTTGAACTCGCAGGCGTTCCTTATATCTCGTATATGACCAATCCAACTACTGGTGGAGTAACGGCAAGCTTTGCAATGCTAGGCGATTTTAACGTGGCAGAACCCGGCGCTTTAATTGCATTTGCAGGTCCACGAGTAGTTCGCCAAACCATTGGCCGCGATTTGCCAGAAGGCTTTCAAACATCTGAATATTTACTCGAGCATGGCTTTCTCGATTTTATAGTGCCAAGAACAAAAATGAAATCGAAGCTAACCAGATTGCTTAAGATTATTCTTAATAAATAACAGCAACAGTTTTGGGAAGGGGAGTCAATTTTGTACTCCCTTTTTTGTTTTTAACAAACTCTGAAGCCTATCAAAATGGGTCCGCTTTATTTAACTCAGAAATAAGTGAGGGTAGGTATCTTTTAGTACATTGCAGTAGTAATGACAATATATATTTCCAAAATTCTGTAGGAAAAGTGAATGCATTAGTTGATAATAATATTCACTTTCAAACTATGTGTTACCTCAATCGAACTCATAGAATTTAGCCTAAAAATAGACTTGAACATTATTTTCATTTGACGAGTATTTTTAACTTCACTAATCTTTAACAACTAGAGCTTAAAAAGCCTTAACTTAGATGCTCAGTAAAAGTCAAAAATTAGAATTTAAAGACAACTAAAGTGCGCTTCGCAGATTACGCCAAAATTTATATTACAGCAGGAAAAGGTGGGGATGGCTCGGCCAGCTTACGTAGAGAGAAATATGTACCTAAAGGTGGCCCAGATGGTGGCGACGGTGGGGCAGGGGGGAATGTAGTTATTAAAGGGAATGCCCAACTAAATACCATTCTAGATTTACGTTATAAAAAATATATTAAAGCAAAGAATGGCGAAAATGGCTCTAAACAACGCTCTACAGGTAAATCAGGCGAGCATTTAATACTGCAAGTGCCACTAGGCACCGTTGCTTACGATGCCGACACACGTGAACTTATAGGCGAAATCTCTGAAGATGAGCAAGAGCTAATTATAGCGCAAGGTGGCCGCGGTGGCCTAGGAAATTGGCATTTTAAAAGCTCTGTAAACCAAACACCTAAATACTCTCAGCCAGGCGAAGAAGGTGAAGAAAGGGTGGTTGAGCTAGAGCTTAAACTTATAGCAGAGGTTGGGTTAGTAGGCTTTCCAAATGCAGGTAAAAGCACTCTCTTGGCATCGTTATCTCAAGCTCGACCAAAAATAGCAGACTATCCCTTTACAACACTAGAACCCAATTTAGGTGTTGTAAAGTTTGCAGATTACCGCAGTTTTGTGATGGCAGACATTCCTGGAATTATAGAAGAAGCTCATCAAGGAAAAGGGCTTGGAATGCAGTTTTTGAGACATATAGAACGGAATAATGTACTCCTATTTATGGTAAGTGCAGAAAGTGATATAGAATATGAGTACAACACCTTAGTAAATGAGCTGAAAGCGTATAGAAAAGACCTACTCGACAAGCCTCGGGTATTAGCTATAACTAAGATGGACTTAAAACAGGACTTTAAGTTAGAGAAAGAATTTCATTTTGATGATGAAATTACCGTAATTCCTATTTCATCAGCTACTGGCTTCGGCATAGATAGCTTGAAAGAGGTGTTATGGGAGAAAATTCAACATGCAAAACAAGAACTCACTTAGAAATATTGTAGCACTTAGCTTAGTTCCTGGCTTAGGTGCGCATAAAATTCGGCAATTTACACGCAGCGCCGAACATATAGAAAAGGTATTCAGCTACAGCAAAAGAAAGCTAAGAACATTTGATAATATCGGAGAAGCTACTGCTCTTGGTATTTTAACTTTCGACGGTTGGAATGAAGTAGATAATATTCTTAATAAAACTGAAAAAGCTGGCGCAAAAATCATAACTATTTGTGATCCAGAATATCCAGAATTATTAAAACAGATCTATTCTCCCCCTGTTTTATTTTGGATGAAGGGAAATCCAGAAGCACTTAATATGCCATCTATAGCTGTGATTGGCACAAGAAATCCGTCACTTTACGGAAAGAAACAAGCTGCTAAACTTAGTGGCGAGTTAGCCACTGAAGGGCTTTGCATAGTAAGTGGCTTGGCTTATGGTATAGATGGAATTGCACACCAAGCAACGCTAGATGCTGGTGGTACAACTGTAGCTGTTTTAGGCTCGGGGATTGATAACATATATCCTCATAAGCATGTGCCCATAGTAAAAGAAATTATTAAATCAGGCGGTGCTGTAATTTCTGAATTTCCGCTAGGAGCAAAGCCCGATGCTGGAAACTTCCCAGTAAGAAATAGAATTGTAAGCGGAATGAGTTTGGGCGTATTAGTAATAGAGTCGGGCATGCAGGGCGGCAGCATGATAACTGCAGAACTTGGGCTCGATCAAAACCGTGAAGTATTTGCTATTCCTCATAACTTAGACAACCTCTCGGGCAGTGGTGGAAATTACCTGATAAAACGAGGTACTGCAAAATTAGTTCAGGTTGTAGATGATGTTTTGGTAGAATTGTCTTTAACACGGCATCAAGAAAATGTAGTGCAAGAAACTGAATTCCCCAAAAAGCAAAAATGGCGTGAATTAGAGTTAGATAAATTAAGCAGTTCCATTTGTGAAGTACTCGAAACTAAATCAATGCAGATTGATGATTTAAGTGACCACCTAAACGTGCCTACAAGTCAACTATTGGTGGCATTATTACAACTAGAAATGGCTGATATTGTACAACAACAAGCAGGCAAAATTTTCGACCTTAAATAATAAAAGGCATTCCTTTTCGTGTTTGATAATTTGTTGGCATAAAGTTCGTACAAATAATAAAACAAGTCATTCTGATCCCGAGACTTCGGGAAGGATGACCCTAATAGTTTTTTTGTGGGTGTTAATAAAAAACTGTCACCGAATTACCCCACATCTACAAGGATGACCCTCATATTGAAGTCTGTCACCGAATCATCTAACATCTACAATTCCAAATACACTATGTTCTGTTAAAATTATTCACTCCTAAATAATGGCTAAAATCAGTATATTCAAAATCCATTTAAAACCTTTTGTAAAATATATATGCAATCACTCGATCCATCTGTTCTAGAAAAAATAAATACTTGGTTAAACGGTAATTACGATGAAGCCACTAAAGCTAGTATAAAAAAAGATCTAGCTGAAAAAAACTACACTGAATTAACCGATGCTTTTTATAAAGACTTAGAGTTTGGAACAGGAGGTTTAAGAGGAATTATGGGTGTTGGCTCAAACCGAGTTAATAAATATACTTTTGGGATTGCAGCACAAGGCTTAAGCAACTTCCTAAAGAAAACTTATCCAGATGAAGAACTAAAGGTAGCTATTGCGCACGATTGCCGAAACAATTCGGATGTACTTGCCCAAACCGTTGCAGATATATTTAGCGCAAATGGTATTAAGGTTTATTTCTTCGAAGGCTTACGACCCACCCCAGAACTCTCTTTTGCAGTACGAGAGCTCGGTTGCCAAAGCGGAGTTGTGCTAACGGCCTCACACAACCCCAAAGAGTACAATGGTTTTAAAGCGTATGCGCCCAATGGTGGGCAATTAGTCGCTCCATACGACAAGATGGTGATGGACGAAGTACTTAGCATCACCAATATTGATGAAGTAAATTATAATGGCGACAGCTCCTTAATTGAAATGATAGGTGAGGAGATTGATAAAAAATATCTCGACGAGCTATTCAAGCTATCTATTTCGAGAGATGCTATCAAACGCCAAAAGGATTTGAGTATCGTATTTTCACCCATTCACGGTACAGCGAGTGTTCTTGCTCCCCCGGCTTTTGCACAGTTTGGTTTTGAAAATGTGACGTATGTAAAAGAGCAAATGGTGGTAGATGGTAATTTCCCAACGGTTGTTTATCCTAATCCAGAAGAAGCGGATGCACTTGCAATGGCCATTGCTAAAGCAAAAGAAATTGATGCTGAATTAGTGATGGGTACCGACCCCGATGCAGATCGAATTGGTATAGCTGCCAAAGACAACAATGGCGAATGGATGTTATTTAACGGAAATATGACCGCTACTTTGTTAATTAACTACATGCTAACTGCTTGGAAAGAAGCAGGTAAACTAACTGGTAAAGAATACATTGTTAAAACCATTGTAACCACCAACGTAATTGATAAAATTGCAGATAAATTTGGCGTAGAATGTTTTAGTACTCTAACTGGCTTTAAATTTATTGGGGAACTAATGACCCAATTAGAAGGCAAAAAGAAATTTATAGTTGGTGGCGAGGAAAGCTACGGCTATTTGGTTGGAGATCATGTTAGAGATAAAGATGCAATTGTGTCGGCAGTGATGATTGCAGAGATGGCTGCTTATTACAAAGATAAAGGTATTAGCCTGTATGAAGCTCTAAAAGATATTTATGCAGAGCACGGACTCTACAGAGAAAAACTGATTTCAGTAACTAAAGAAGGAAAGGTTGGGGCAGAAGCGATTGAAAAGATGATGAAAGATTTCCGTGCCACCCCACCAACAGTTCTTGCTGGCGCAAAAGTAGTTACTATTAAAGATTATTTGAACCAAGAAGAGACAGATCTAGTTTCAGGAACTAAAACGATTATAGATCATCCCAAATCGAATGTTCTTCAGTTCATTACAGATAATGGAGATATAATTTCAGCTAGACCATCGGGTACAGAGCCAAAAATTAAATTCTATTGTAGTGTAAATGACACCCTACGGAATAAAGAAGATTATGAGGCTACTGCTCAGAAGCTAGAAGAGTATGTAGATTCTATAATGAGCGATTTACTCGGATAGAGATCAAAAAAAAGCCCCTTTAACTAAAGGGGCTTTTTACTTTATAAAAGCTAAAATTAATTAATCTCGCCTTTCTCAGCTGCTTTTTTCAGCTTATCGTTAGCCCAAATAGCAATTTCTACGCGGCGATTCTGAGATCTACCTTCAACAGTGCTATTATCAGCAATAGGGTCATTTATTCCGTAGCCAGTAATAGTCATTCTAGTAGGAGCAACACCAACAAATGCAGCATATTCTGCTACTGCTTTAGCTCTTTTTTCAGAAAGCTCTAGGTTATATTCAGCTCTACCAGTGTTATCGGTATAGCCAGCGAACATTACGTTGGTGTCTTCATATTTTTGAAGAATTTTTGCAAGCTTACTGATTTCTTCTTTCGAAGCGTCTTTTAGTTGATATGAGTTAATGTCGAATAGAATGCCTGAGTCGAAAGTAATTTTAATACCTTCACCAACGCGTTCTACTTTTGTACCTTCTAAATCTTTTTCTAATTCACGAGATTGGCGATCCATGTAGTTACCAATAGCAGCACCAGAAACGCCACCCACACCAGCACCTACAATTGCACCAGTAGTAGTGTTACCAGCCATTTTACCAATTACGGCACCAGCTAATGCACCAGCACCTGCCCCAATTGCAGTACCTTTTGCAGTTTTACTGATGTTTTCACAGCCAGCTACAGTTAATGCTGCCATTAAAAGAGTTAGAATTATAAAGTTAAATTTCGTTTTTTTCATCTTGTTAGTTTAGTTAAAGTATCTTTAGGTTACACTGGGTTCAAGTCCAATTGTTCCCAAAATTATGGGGTAAATTATTAGTAAACAACTAGGCGCGAAGCACTTCTAAAGGTGGTTTATTGTGTATACCACGAGTGTTTAGAAGTCCTATTACCAGCACCAATACTACAAGAATGGTCATTTCTACGCCTAAGATTAAAAAGTTAGGAATAAAGGTAATTTCAAAATAGAAATAACTAATAATAAAACTGGCTCCAACAGAGAGCACAAGGCCAGTAATGCCAGCCATAATGCCTAAAAGAGCATATTCAATAACCTGAATTTTGACCACTTGTTTTTTGGAAGCACCTAAAGTTCGTAATAAAACAGTTTCTCTAATACGCTGAAATCTACTTGTGGCAGCCGACCCAGCAAGTACAATTAAGCCTGTTATTATGCTAAACAAACCAATGAATTGGATTACAAAGGTAATCTTATCTACAAAAAGGCGTACAGTCTCTAAAACTTGCCCCACATCTATTGCCGAAATATTGGGATAGGCTAGTACAATATCGCGCTGCAAATCTAAAGACGCACTTCTGCTTGGTGTATTTAATGTAGTTGCGAAAAACTGAGGAGCACTTTCAAGAACCCCTGAAGGGAAAACCACAAAGAAGTTAGGCTGTGGAGTATCCCATTTAATACTGCGTGTACTAGCAATGTAGCTACTTATGGGGAAGCCTTGCACATCCCAAACTAAAGTGTCACCTAGTTGAGCATTTATATCTTCCATTAAATCAGCATCTACAGAAATTGGGACACTTTCATTTAAATCATCAAAATTCCCGATAAAAATACCAGATTCTAAGGTCTCAGTTTCAACTAATGAGTCGCGATAGGTAGAGCGGAACTCTCGTGTAAGAGCCCATCTACGTGCTGTGCTGCTACTATCGGCAAGTATATCTTTCATATCTTTACCGCGAATACTTTGTATACGCATAGTTACAATGGGTACATTCTGAATAATTGAAAATCCGTTATCGTCAATTATTTTATTAACCCCATCGTTTTGGTCGTATTGAATATCAAAAAGAGCAAGGTTTGGCAAGTCATCTTGATCATCAAAATTCAGCGTCCCCAAAAGCATATCCTGAGTTAGATAAAGCGAGCTTATAAGTGTAACTCCCAAACCAAAAGTAAGCAGTAAGGTAGTAGTTTGGTTATTAGGTCGATATAAATTCGCTAAACCCTGCCGCCATTCATAGCTCCAATTGGTAGGAATAATTTTTCGGGCAACTTTGGTAATCAACACAGAAAAGCCGGTTAACAAAGCTAAACAAGCAGTTAAACCGAGAGTAAAGAAAAGTGCTGCCACAATATTCTTCAACATCAGCCATGCGTAAGCTGTAACAAATGCGGCAACTATAAAGAGGAGTAAGCCACGTGTAGTTTTATCGAGTAATTTACTGAGATTTATATCTACCGTCCTCAAAGTAAAAAGTGGGGATATTTTACGCACCGCCAATAATGGAAATAAGGCAAATATTACTGAAATGGTTACGCCTGTTATAATTCCAATAAAAATAGAAGTCCAAGAAACACTTAACGCAATATCAACAGGCAGAAAATCTTGTACTAAAAAAGGCAAATAAATTTGAATGATAGAACCTAGAATCGCCCCTATAATAGAGCCCACCAAACCCATAGACAGTGCTTGGATTACAAAAATTCCCATTGCCTGATTTGAAGAAACACCAACACACCTTAAAATGGCTACGGTATTTATTTTTTCGCGGATGTACACAAAAATAGAACTAGAAACGCCAATGCCACCTAGTAATAAGGCAATAAAGCCAATCAGATTTAAAAAATCGGAGAGATAATTAATTGCATTACCCACTTCTTTTTTACGCTCTGCTACATCATCATATCGAAAATCTGAATCCTTTCTAAGGCTGTCAAGCTCCACTCTAACTTGCTCTGGTTCTATCTCAGGTTTATACTTTATATATGATTTATACTTCACCCGACTGCCTTGAGCTAATAAACCTGTTTTCTCTATATCTGTAGTGGATATGAAAATCCTAGGGCCTACAAACGACGCAGCAATAGGCTGACCAGGCACATCTTGTAATGCGCCCGCAATCATATAAGTCACATTACCAATTTTTACTGAATCACCCGCTTGCAGATTAAACTGGAGTAAAATAGATTCCTCAACAAGTGCAGTATTTGAACTTTGGTAATGAGTAGCTGCTTCAGCAGGATTAGTTTTTAGAACTCCATAAAAAGGGAAGTTTCCATCTAGTGCTGTGATTTGAGAAAGACGTGTATATCCATTTTTTGGAAAAAGCGCCATAGAGCTAAATTCTATAGCGGAGGCTTTTTCTTCACTTATAGTGTCTAAATAGTCGAGTACTACGTTTTGTAGGGTATCATTTCTTTCAACCTCTAAATCGGCACCCAGTAATTCTTTTGCTTGTTCGTTAATGCTAGTATTTAAATTAGCACGAAACGAGGTTATTGCAACTTGTGCAGCCACACCAACAATGATGGCTGACATGTATAAAAATAATTTCTTCCTGTTGGAGCGTGAATCTCTCCACGCCATTTTAAAAAGCCACCTACTATTCATTAACAGCAGCCTCAACTTTAACAGTCATGCTGTCTTCTTCTACACTACCATTTTTAAGTTTTATGATACGCGAGCATTTTTGTGCAAGCTCCATGTCGTGCGTAACCATAATTAGGGTAGTACCTAGGCGTTCATTCAAATCAAAAATAAGATGTTCGATATGAGCACCAGTTTCTGAATCTAAATTTCCTGTAGGCTCATCTGCGAATAATATTTTAGGCTCATTTATGAAAGCCCGTGCAATGGCCACTCGTTGTTGCTCACCACCAGATAGTTGTGATGGATAATGATGAGAGCGTTCGCTTAAACCTACTTCATCTAATAATTCTAGGGCATATTTGCGCACTTCATTGGTTGCATTACCACGTAATTCAAGCGGCACCATTACATTTTCTAGCGCTGTGAGCGTAGGCACTAGCTGGAAAGTTTGAAATATAAAGCCAACGTGTTTATTTCTAACTGCAGCACGTTCATCCTCAGAAAGAGGAGTTAAATCCATGCCATTTAAACGGACATTGCCAGAGCTTGGGTGATCTAAACCTGCACATAAACCAAGTAAGGTGGTTTTACCACTTCCCGAAGGGCCTACAATAGCACAGCTTGTTTTCTCTTGAATGCCAAAATTGATATTATTAACTACGGTTATTGATTTTGAACCACTTTTAAAAATTCGCGTTAAGTTTTTTACCTGTAGTATTTCAGTCACCTAATTGTCCATTTTATTAAACTTGTTACTCAAACCAATTTAAAGGTACTATTCATTCCACAACAAATGGAAGTTATAACGTTAGTATATTTACTTTGTTGGTTATAATTGAAACTGATATTGAAACGAAGCTGTTAGTACCTAAAAAAATATAATGAAGCGATACCTTTTCTCTGTTCTAATTTTATTGTTAAGCATGGCTGTAAATGCCCAAACTAAAAAGAATATTTTAATTTTTGGGGATAGTATTACCGCTGGCTACGGCATTGAGCCACAACAAGCTTTCCCCGCATTGCTTCAAAATAAAATAGACTCCCTTAAATTAAATTACAATGTAATTAATGCAGGATTAAGTGGAGAAACCTCGGCAGGCGGACTTCGCAGAATAGATTGGGTGCTACAACGCGAAGTGGAAGTGATGATTTTAGAGCTCGGTGGAAATGATGCCTTGCGAGGAGTTGATTTAACTTCCACAAAAGAAAATCTTCAGAAAATAATCGATAAGGTTCAATCTAAATATCCTAAGGCTCAAATTATAATTGCAGGTATGCAAGCTCCTCCTAATTTAGGTACGGAATATACCGAGCAGTTTTCGTCTTTATTTACAGCATTAGCAAAAGAAAACGGTCTCCCAATAATTCCATTTATACTTGAAAAAGTAGGGGGCATTGCCGACCTAAATTTACCAGATGGAATCCATCCTACACCAGAGGGACACATCTTAGTTGCAGAGACCGTTTGGGAACATTTGTATCCTCTTCTTAAAAAGAATTAGTCTTCAATTAAAAAGGAGATATGCACGCCAGCAGTTACCGATACTGTTTGGGGGAAGTCGTCTAGTAAGGTAGAGTCTGAACTAACCATTGCTTTCATTTCCATTGCACGGTACCCGGTGTTAATTTGATATTCAGAATAATTTATTTTCTGAATGGCACCTAGTTTTATACCAGAAGTCTGGGCAATAAAATTGGCTTTTTCTTTAGCAGAATTAATAGCCAATTTTAGCGCATCATTCTTACCCTCTTCTAACTTGGTAGAAGAGAAGCTTCCACTAAAAGTATCGAAACCATTCTCTATTAAAGTGAGTTGGATACTTTCATAAATACCAAAATCACTAAACGTAACATTTACCTGTTGTGAGGTTTGTGAATACATGTTCTTGTCATCATTTCGGTACCGTTTGTTAATTTGTACAGGCTGAAACTTTATATTATTGGCGTCAATCTTGAGCTTTTTAAGCAAAGACGCTAAAAGTCGCTCTCTTTCTTTGTGCAAATCAAAAGCCTCTTTTGGGGTAGATCCTTCTGCATTCAAATTAATAGTAAAAATAATAAGGTCGGCAGGTAGCTGAACCGACTTTGACATATCTATTGAAATCTGTGGACCTGTTTGCTGTTGAATTTGTGCTTCTACAGTGCCAATAATGAGGATTGCAAAAGTTAGAAGGAGTGGGATAAGTCTTTTTAGCATAGTGTGATGATTTGTTATGGGTACTATTTATTAACTCATAAAAAGCCAATCTATTATTCGAGCATAAAAAAAGTAGCTATGGGCTTATAATTTATAAATGTCTTTAATATACAGTTAATTAATTGATGGTTTATCTGCGCACAAAAACTAGTGTTTTGGAAAAGTATAATTTCATAATCTATTAAAATGAAAGGCAGAAGTGAGGTATAAAAGGTAGAAAAATTTGAGTATTACTTAAGTGGATATGTACTGCTAAATATGAAGTAAATCTCAATAAATGAGTTTATAAACGCTAATGAGGCTAAATAAAAGGGGATGTAAGGCAATAAATAGTATTTTATTGAAGAAGATGTGAAGCTGAAAAGGTGTGAACTTTAGAATAAAAGACAATAAGTACGCTAGTATTTATCTCAAAAAAATAAATTATAAAAATATTATGAAAGCGCTTGCATTATCTTGAAAACAGGCTTTACTTAGAAATATGGTAAATTCCTCCCCCAAAGATTCAACTCAATGGGGTAGAGGGTACTAAATATATAGGACGGTATAAGGATTTCTATCTACAAAAAAACATTAATAAATGAGAAATAACTATGAGTAAAAAATTTACATATGCTCTTTGTTTGTGTCTATCTATGATGCTTTTAACGACGTATTCATTAAAAGCGAAATCATTAAATCTAGACGCAGAAACACAAATTTCAGGGAAAGTTGTTGACGCACGCGGTGAACCTTTACCCGGTGTAAATGTTACTGTGAAAGGTACCATTGTTGGTACACCCACAAATGGAGATGGTAACTTCTCCTTAAAAGTGAAACAAGATCCACCAATTACACTACAAATATCATTTATTGGTTATCAAACTCAGGAGATAGAAATAACCGACAATAATGTTTCTGATTTGTTAATTGTAATGCAGGAACAAACCTTTTTAGGGCAAGATATCGTAGTTTCTGCATCTCGTGTAGAAGAAAGTGTGTTAGAAGCACCTGTTAGTATTGAAAAAATGGATGTACTTACAGTAAAAAACACAGCTTCTGACGATTACTACAAAGCCATCTCAAATCTAAAAGGCGTTGATATAACTTCTAGTAGTATCAACTTCCAAATTATAAACTCACGTGGATTTAACTCTACTGGTAACACCAGAATGGTTCAGTTAATTGATGGTATGGATACTCAAGCTCCAGCATTAAACTTCCCTATTGGTAACTTAAATGGCCCATCAGAGTTAGATGTAGAAAGTATTGAGTTTATACCTGGGGCATCCTCTGCTCTATATGGTCCAAATGCTTTTAGCGGTATTTTATTAATAAATAGTAAAAACCCATTCCAGTACCAAGGTTTAAGCGTAATGGTTAAATCTGGTGTAAATCATATTGATGGTGACGAAGCTGCTGGTGAGCCGAAAAGCCCAGCGCCTATGTATACTACTTCTATACGTTATGCTAAAGCTTTCAATAACAAAATTGCTTTTAAAGCTAATCTCTCATACATGAAAGCAGACGATTGGAGAGGTAAAAACTATACAGATAAAAATGCTAGCCAACAGGGCGATTTAGATCATAACCCTGCTTTTGATGGCGTGCACATGTTTGGCGATGATGGTGGTATTAACGTTAAATTACTGGGTATTAATCCAGCAACGCGAGCAACTTTAGCTGGTATGATTTCTGCTCAATCAGGTGTGCCAGCTAATATGGTAGAGCCATATGTTGCAGCGCTTCCTAATCAACCAGTAAATCGTACAGGTTACCAAGAGCGATACCTTGCTGACTATGGCGCAGAAAACTTTAAAGTGAACACATCTCTGCATTACCGAATTACGGATATGATTGAGGCTAGTTATAGTTTTAATTACGGATATGGAACTTCGATCTATACTGGAGCTCAACGTTACAGTTTAAAAAACTTTAGTGTTGCTCAGCACAAATTAGAGCTAAAAGGTGATAACTTCATGGTTCGTGCTTATGGTACTTTTGAAGATTCAGGCGACTCATACATTACTGACCTTGTTGGTTTCTCAGTAAACAACCAATCATTAGACAACTCAACATGGTTTGGAACTTACGGAGCAACCTTTGCCGGTGGCTTATTGCAAACAGCTGCCGCAGCTCAAGGTGGCAACCCAACGTACACCCAATCAACAATTGATGCTATTATGGGCAACCCAGCAGCAGTATCGGGTTTACATGCTGCAGCTAGAGCTAATGCAGATGCAGGTCGATATCAGCCAGGTACCCCACAGTTCGACGCAGCAGTTAAAGCTTCACTTGGTAGTACTATTCCAACTGGTGCGCTTTTCGATGATGGTTCAAATTTCTACCATGTTGAAGGTCAGTATGATTTCAAAAATGAAATCACATTTATGGATGTGATTGCTGGTGCTAGTTTAAAGCAGTTCCAGTTACGTTCAAATGGAACTATTTTTGACGATATTGGTGGCGTAGATATTAACGAGTGGGGCGCTTTCTTACAGGGTTCTAAATCGTTATTAAACGACAAGCTTAAATTAACAGGTTCGGTACGTTACGACAAGAACGAAAACTTTGACGGCCAATTTAGCCCGAGAATTTCTGCTGTTGCAACCGTTGCTCAGAACCAAAATATTAGAGCTTCTTACCAAACTGGTTTCAGAAATCCAACTACGCAAGGTCAGTACATTAATCTAAACGTTATTACAGCTCGTTTACTTGGTGGACTTCCTAAGTTTGCAACACAGTATAAAGTGACTGAAAATACCTATACAATGGAATCGGTTGAAAGGTTTACAGAACTTCTTTTACAAGGTAACCCAGCAGCAGCAGCTGAGTTAGTAGCATATACCGACTATAAAGCAGTACGCCCAGAGCAAGTACAAGCTTTTGAAGTTGGTTACAAAGGCCTTATCGGTCAAAATTTATTTGTAGACATGGCTTACTACTACAATATATATGACCACTTTATTACTCAGCATCGTGTAAGAAAAGCTTCAGGTCCATTTACTGGCGCTCCTAGTGATGCCGCAGTTGCAGCTTCTCTACTATCAGGAGATTTCAATAACACTTACCAAATTTACACCAACAATTACGAAACAGTAACTGCACATGGTGCTGTATTTGGTTTGGAATATAGTTTCCCTAAAGGTTATCGCTTTGGTGTTAACTATAACTTCAACAAGTTAATTGACGGCCTAGAAAGCTCTTTCCAAAACGACTTTAACACTCCAGAGCATAAAGTGAATGTGTCGTTTGGCAATAGAAAACTTACCGATCGTTTAGGTTTCAATGTTGCTTACCGCTGGCAAGATGCATTTAGATGGGAATCTTCTTTTGTAAGAGAAGATGTGCCAGAAGTAACTACAGTAGATGCGCAAGTGAGTTATACTATTCCAACTTACAATGCTACACTGAAATTAGGTGGTTCAAACTTACTTAACGATCAATACGTACTAAGTGGCGGTGGCCCAAGCATCGGAGCCATTTATTATGTGTCAATAACCTTCGACCAACTATTTAGATAAATATTAAACAGTTATAAAAAAGCCACTCTGAGTTTCAGGGTGGCTTTTTTTGTTTTATGCAGTAAGAGCGAAACTTTGGCATTAATAAATGAAACTGCCTAATAATGGCATACTATTTGCACTAGCAACTGAAAATTTAAAACCAATTTATTTGTGTTAATGAATAAAAAAAGTAAGAATGAGCAAGCCGAACAGGTTGCAGGACAAGATGAGCATATTGCTGAAAATACGTCTGAAGTAGAAAATAATGAGCAGAATGAATCCCATATTGATGAATTAGGAAAGCTAGAGCAAGAAAATGCGCAGCTTAAAGATTCTTTGTTAAGGAAAGCCGCTGAACTAGATAATGTTAAAAAAAGAGTTCAACGTGAAAGAATTGCATTATTTGAAGACGCAAAGGTTGCCTCAATAGAAGATTTTTTGCCCATTTATGACGATTTGTTACGTGTTATAGATGCTAGCGCCGATACCGATGTTAATACAAGTTTTTTAACTGGTATAAAGTTAGTTACAAATAAATTCAATGACGTTTTTAAAAAATACCACATCGAACCTATCGATAAAATTGATGTTCCTTTTGATGTAGACTTACATGATGCCTTGCTGCGTCAACCTGCTAGTAAAGAAGACACCCCAAGTAATACGGTGATTCAGATCCTAGAAAGGGGATACAAGATGGGAAGCAAAACCATTAGTCACGCAAAAGTAATTGTAAGCGAGTAAATAAGATGTCAAAAAGAGATTATTACGAAGTATTAGGTATAGAAAAAGGGACCGGAGATGCCGAGATTAAAAAGGCATATCGTAAAATGGCTATGAAATACCACCCCGATCGTAATAAGGGAGATGCTGATGCTGAAAAGAAATTTAAAGAAGCAGCAGAAGCTTACGAGATACTTAAAGACCCACAGAAACGTGCGCGTTACGACCAGTTCGGTCATGCTGGCATGAATGGTGGTGCAGGAGGTTTCGGAGGCGGTGGCGTCGATTTTGACGGCATGGGCTTCGAAGATATCTTTAGTAGGTTCGGTGATATTTTTGGAAGTGGATTTTTTGGTGATGAGCAAGGTGGAAGAGGTCGTGGTAGGGGCGCAAGGCAACCAGGTACGCCTGGCTCTGATATGAAAATTAGAATGCCACTAAAGCTAGTCGAAATCGCTTTCGGAACAGAAAAAAAGCTTAAGATAAAAAAGCATACTATTTGTGATAAATGTACTGGTACAGGAGCTGAGACCGATTCTGATTTCGAAACTTGTGGTACTTGTAATGGAATGGGAGAAATACGCCAGGTAACCCGAACCATTCTTGGCCAAATGGTGAATGTTCAGCCTTGTCCTACTTGCCACGGTGAGGGACGAATTATCAAAAAGAAGTGTACAAAATGTACTGGTGAAGGCCGAATTAAAGGCGAAGAGACTGTTAAAATTAGTATTCCTTCTGGGGTATCTAATGGTAATTATATTACTCTACGTGGCCAAGGTAATGCCGGCCGAAGAGGTGGACCTGCAGGTGATTTAATTGTTCTAATTGAAGAAATTGAACACGAACACTTCGAAAGAGATGGAAATAACATCTATTATAATTTGAACCTAAGTATTACAGAAGCTATTCTAGGTGCAGATGTTGAAGTGCCCACTCTTAAAGGTAAAGCAAAATTAAAGATTGAGCCCGGTACTCAACCAGGAAGGTTGCTTCGCATGAAAGGTAAAGGTATCAATGGCCTACATAACTCTGGCCAAGGCGATGAGCTGCTACGTGTAAATGTTTATATGCCACGAACATTGTCTGATACAGAAAAGAAAGCGATTGAATCTTTGAAGGGTGCCGAGAACTTTGACCCAAAAAATCTTAATAAAGATGAGAAGGGATTTTTCTCTAAAATAAAAGATGTTTTTGGAGCTTAAACACTTCTAAGCAATAACAAACCGACCTTACAAAAGTGATTTTCTTATGTGAGGTCGGTTATTTTTTTAAGCATCAATTATTATGCTTAGAACAAATCTTTATCTGCGGTTTATTGTGTGAGTACAGCTGTTCCACTTACAGATACCATAAGCATGCTACCGCTTGCACCAATGGTTTCATAGTCGATATCAATGCCAATTATGGCGGTAGCGCCTACTCGATTCGCTTTATCTTCCATTTCCTGAAAAGCCAACCTACGTGCATTTTGAAGCTCTTTCTCATAAGCAGCTGATCGCCCGCCAACTAGATCTCTTATACCAGCAGCGATATCTTTAAAAAAGTTGGCACCTAAAATAGCCTCACCAGTTACAATGCCTAAATATTTTTTTATTTCCCTTCCGTCAAGTTGATTGGTCGTAGTCATTATCATAGCGCATTCCTTTGTTATGGGTGGTGAATAGTTATAAACCTTATTTTATGAATCGGATAGTACCAAAAATATTAAATAAAGTTGCGGTATTATTTTAAAGCCTAAAAATGATTCTTCACTCGACTGTTTAAGAGATGTTTGTAAAAGCATCATTTGGTATTGAGAGAACATTTCCTATCCTGTAAATCCTTATTCAAATAAACGAAGGCTACTTAAGAACTCCCTTCTATTGGTACCAGAGCCTGCTTGCCGCCAAATGTAGCTCTCTTCAGTAGCATAACAAGGGGTTGAAGCCCCTTCCCCGTGGTGGACTTATAACAGTTAACTCTGCCAGATTCTAGCCAAATCAGTCAACGAAATACTAGACATCTAAAAGGAGGATGACCTACTCTAGATTGCAAGCTAAAATCTAGAACCTCGAATTTTTAGGGTAAGTAACGAACTCAGGTTAAAACCAAACTTGTATATTAAAAGAAGGCTGTATACCCAAATCGTACACATTTACGGGCTGGGAAATTAGTTTGCGCTGGCGGGGTGGGACGGAAGTATCAATGGCTAAATTCAGCTCTCTGTACCACGTATTATTTCTATTTAGCAGATTATATACCGAAGTACTTATCTCGACTCGTGTTCCATTCCAATTTAGCTTGTATTCTAAACTAGCATCAATGCGTTGGTGTGCGTCTAAACGTTTTTCATTTTCTAATTTTAAAAAATAAAGGCGATTGGGAGCTCCAGAGGTAAGGGTATGGCTCAGAAAGGCTGTTAATGAGGGAATAATACGTACTTCAAGTGTGGAATTGGCACTATGTGTTCGATCCCAAACTCCATAAAACTCCTTCCCTTTTAATAAATCTGGATTTTTAAAAGTTGCTTCCGAAAGCGCATAAGAATTGGTAAGTGAGAAATATTTGAAATTATTTTTCAATAGAAATTCGAGCCCTTTTGCTTCTCCATCATTATTGAAGTGCCAAGGGGGAGCATCGAAATTATTAGTAAGCGTTTGGGTGCTTATATCGAAGAGTCGGGCATATTGCAGGGTTTTATAATAGCCTTCCACTTGAAAAAGTGTATGGTCTGAAATTCTGAAATACATGCCTGCAGTATAGTAGTGGGAGGAAGTTGGCGGCTGTTCCTTCGTGCTTATGGTCCAAATATTGGGGCTACTCACGTTGTAGAAAGAAAGGCGATGCGTGAACTGATAGTCACGGCTGTAGCCTGCACTGAATGAAATTGGAGCATCTGTGAAGAACTGAAGCTTTACCCGTGGTGAATTATACAAAGACCGTCTATTAGTGTAATAGTGAAGACGGGAACCGAGATGCACACCCATCACTTCAAATAAATTCATATCAAACTGAGTAAATACATCAGCTAAACTAGATTGGTAGGTGGTTAAGAAACCAGGTCGGTCAAAGGACTCTTCGAAATATTCACCCATAAAGTATTGATATGAAGCTCCGAAGGTCCAGTTGGTATTGGGAAAAGATAAATCAAATACTTGATCTAATTTAAACTCATTAAAAACATTGCGGTTCTGCAATGGGTATGCAAAAACTTCAACTTGTGCTCCATTTTGTTGAATACGATTATACACAAAATCATCTTTACTGAATTCGGCATAATAAATACTTGCAGCGGCTAAGGTACTGCTGTATAATCGGTTAGAAAGTGGGGTTTTGAAAGTGAGGCTTGAGCTAAAATTCCCCCACTGGTTGGAAGTCTCAGCGGATTGTCTCACAAAGCGTTGACCAGGATTGCCAGGCTTATATCCACGAACCAAACGTTCTGATTGTTGTGATACATTGTCTGCACCGTAATAAGCCCCTGCTATTAATCGGCTACCATTCTTAAATTCAAAGTACATTTTTCCGTGAAGGTCTATAAAATGTGCATCATAATCTCCAGGAAATACCAGTTTAGATTCCATACTTACTGCATCTTTCTCGGAAAGATCGTTTGGTCGGTCAATATTCAAACCGTAAGCGATAAGCTTTTCATTTTGAAACCAGTTTAATGCATTCATATAGGAAGTTCTGCCAGAGAATAGCCAACTACCAATTCCAGGAATTAACGGACCTTGTAGAGAGGCATTAAAAGCAGTGTTACTTAAGCCTGCAGAGGCTTCAAACTCATTTAATGAGCCTGTTTTTGTTAGAAGTGAAATTGTGCCACCTGGTGTTGATGAGAATTGTGCAGGCGCTACATCATAATAAAAACCTGCTGTTTGTAACACACTAGGATTAAAACTATCGAGCAAACCAAAAAGATGACTTTGGTTGTAAATGGTTATTCCATCTAACAGGATGTGTGTGGCATCGGCAGAGCTTCCCCGCACATTCACCCCATTATTCAACGCGGCGCCATTACTTACTGAAGGTAGAGCTTGCAGAGCCTTGACAATATTATTTTCGCCAAGAGGATTTAAAACTCCTGCATTCACGAAACTTCTGTAAATACTGTCGGACCCAGCTGGATGATTAAAACCAGTTATAATAATATCATTTCCTTGAACAGCAGAAGGAGTAAGCCGCAGCGTAAGATCACTTATAACGGCGTATTCACTTAGCTCAAGTAAAATTTGCCCAGGTTGATAACCAATGTAGGAATAATGAAGTGTTAAGCTGCCAGGGGTAAAGCTTTCCTCAAAATGAAACACGCCTGAGGAATTACTAGCCACCCCTTTTTTGATTGAGCCTTCATTCCAGTATACAGTAGCAAAAGGGAGTCGTTCTCCCGTTTTGGCATCTACAACCTGTCCAGAAATGGTAACTTGTTGTTTGGAAGTTCTTTTTTGGCGATACAGTACAATTTGTTTGTGAGAAGTATCTGCATTAACAGCAATTTTATGGGATGAAAGCTTGTGTTCTAACTGCTCAATAAAATTAGATGAGGAAGCTTTGAAGCTTAAAGAAATACTGGCAACCTGAGATTCTCTATATAAAAAACGATAACCCTCTTTTTGTTCTAAGGTGTGAATGATTTCGAGTAGTGGAGTTTGCTCAAATTGATATTGAGCTTGTACTTGTTGAACTGAGCACAAAAATAAAATCATCCCGCCAATTAAAGAGAGTTTTTTTTGAATCATTCGCTTTCAGAATTGAATGAGTAGGTGTTAGGGGCAGTTTGGGTAAATGAGCCTTCCAGCACAAGTTCAAGATATTTCAGTATCGAGTTAAGTTCACTAAGTTCAATTGCGCCACTTAGTGTTTTTGAGCGCTCATTTTCTGTTGCATTTATTTGGATGTTGAAATGCTGTTGCAGCTCATCGAAAATGGAACCTACCCGCTTATTGGTGAAAACAAGTTCGTTGTTTAACCAATCTGTATACTCAGTTTCACTACTTTCTGCGACAGTTGGGGCAATCGTCTGCTCGTCAACATAAGAAGATTGTCCAGGAGTTAGTTTCACAGATTCATTATTCTTCAAATTGGTGTACTGCACGCTGCCTTCTTGTAAATATACTTTTGAAATATTACCCCAATCACTAAGTATAAATTTGGTTCCCAAAACCTGTACTTCCGACTGATCGGTTTTTACAGTAAAGATCCGATTTGGGTTTTTGAAAACTTCAAAATAGCCCTCGCCGCTAAGTTGGTAAATTGATTGGTCTTGTTTCTGTTTAATTTCAAAAAGTTTAGAATGTGGACGAAGTGTTACCTGCGAGCCATCAGGCAGAGAAAGGGTTTCAATAGAGGCAAAGCTTTCTGCAATCAGTGTTTGGGAAGGTTTGTTTTGGAAGAAATAAGTTCCTATAAAAGCAAAAAGGAGTATAGCCGCAGCTATCGCATATTTACGAATTCTTGGGGTAAAGGAAAGTATGCGTGCTGAATGTGACGAAGTTGTATTGATGGAGTAATCAATAGCATTCCAGAGTTTATCAGAGTGAATGGGGGTATGAGCTTCTTCTTCAATCAGATTTTGTTTGAACACCAAAAGCTGCTTCAAAAGTGGATCGGAAGATTTTTGTATAGAATGTAAATCAGGCAAAGCATCCCCAATGAGGCGGGCAAGCTGCCTATCAGGATCATTGGGGATGTTTTGTTCTTTGTCTGACATGGTTGGTGTTGTTAAAATTGGGCAGTTCTTTCAGAAAACTACCCAGTGATATTTTATATTATTGGTGTGAATTAATCGTCATCAGCATCAGCGAATTCAAATTCAACCTCATCGGCGAAAAATTCAGAATGGTTTTCGGGATTTATATATCCTTCAATTTCCACAATAATTTCTTTGCCAGATTCCAGTGCTAGAGCAACTTCTTCTAAAGTCTCAAGCCCGTCATCGCCATCAATTTCAGTTCGCTCGGTAAGTATCACTAACAAATCGTCGCTTAATGTAATAGTGTTATTAGCGATATCTACGGCTTTTACGGTGCCTTCAAAGTCATCTTCCTCATCAGAAACAAAACCAGATTTTAAATTCACTTTAAAGAGACGTTCAATTTTCGCAAAACGTAATAGGGCTGAGCCGTCGCCGGTCATTTCTATGGTTCCGTTAACGGTTTTGGAGGTTTCATTTCCATTATTACTTTTGAAAATATTCATTTCGTAAGTCAATGTACCTGTAACTCCTTGCGAAAGTGAGTTATTTACTGCTACAGAATCTTTGTTAATCTGAATATCTAAAAACTGAATATTATTGACGTAAGTGCGTTCAAAAGTATCTCCCATTTTAGTTACGCCGTGGAATGTTCCGTTGCCATAATGGACGCCGTCTAGGCTTAGAATGGTGGAAGCAGCACTTAAACCAGCAATGGCAAAAGTATCAGCTCTGCTGAATTCTGAGTTGCGGAAGCGGTTTATAGTACTACCTGTTTTAGAAGAAGTGAAATCAACAGTTTCAATACGCTCTCTGTTTATACGTGGTGCTACAATAAACTTACCTTCTCCATCCTTGAAAATATAAGTTAGCACAGCAGAAAGGTTTTTCTGGAAATTAGGGCGTTGAATACTTCTATCAAAACTAACGGTATGCATACCATTAACAGGATTGTAGCTATGCTGATAGTTACGCTCATTTCCACGGCCAGAATAATTGTCATTTTCATCGTCATCATCGTCATCGTCCACATCTTTAGAACGAGATTTATTTTCGAAGTTTTCAGAAGAGATATTGGCAAGGGCATCGTTCAGGCTCGAGAACAAGCCATCACTATCGTCAGAAAGAGCCTGACCCATAATTTGGCTAGCAGCTTCAATCTCTTCGTTGGTTAGTTGCTCAGTGTTTATATCATCAGAAAAATCACTTAGCGTACATGCAGAAAATATACTTGCAGAAACAAGTACAAGTAGCAAGAATTTGGGGGTTTTAAATAATAGTGAGTTCATAATTGGGTGTTTATTTTAGGGGGTTCACTATTGTTACACGCATATTTTAGATTTCCCCTAAATGAATGGTAAAACATTTTTTTGAATAGACATAAAAAAACCCTGCTATCGGGAAAAATAGCAGGGTTTGGAAGGGGCACATTAGTACTTAATCATCATCATCATCATCGTCGTTATCGTCATGGTCATTATCGCCATGAGCATCAAAAGAGTTCTTAATATTAGCAGTAATTATTTTGTGATTCATAGGATCGTTAGGATTCAAAGCATTTCCACTTTCATCTAAGAACCAGCTTGAAGGGTCAAAATTAATTGCTACTGCGGCTGTTTGTGTATTGTCATTAATTTCGATTGGTGGATATAAGTCCAGCTCAATTTCAAATTCTTTATCACTTCGGTACATAAACGGCTCGCCGTCATGTATGCCTTTTACCACAATAGAGTACCGTACATCACCTTCATAAAAATCAGGATCGGTTAGATTTTTGCCGTCATTTTCAATTTCCATTTCGAATTCGTCATAAACACCTGCAGGTACTTGTTGGGAGGTCAAAGTAAATGGAGTTCCGTCTAATGGTACATTTACGATTAAATGCTCTACTTCAAAATCGAGTGAATCGTTTTCAACGCTTTCCAGTTCAAGTTCTTCCACCATGAATTTTACTTCGGTGAGCGAATCCACTGAAATGGCTTTCATTTTTAGGGAAGATGATTGAACCTGCATGGTTATGTCTACTTTTTTGGTAGTGCTACTGCCTGAGTTTGCAGTATCGCAGGCATTAAAAGCGAATACGGAAAGTGCTATAATGCTAAGGGACTTGAGGTTAGTTAAATATCTCATGATGTATGTTTTTTTTGTTAACAATTGAATAGTTGATTTGGCTTTGCCAATCTTGGTTCTACTGTTATTACACCCTAATTTTAGATTCCCCCTAAAAAGAATTATAAATAGTTTTCAGCTGTCTCAGAGAGTGAGGCACGCAGATCTTTAAGGGCAAGAGTCATGTGGTTTTCAATGGTTTTAACCGAGACTTCCATAAACTCTGCGGCCTCTTTATAGCTGAATTCTTGCATAAAACACAGCCTAAATACTTGTTGTCTTTTATTAGGCATAGCTTCGATTGCGCTTTTTAGTGCTAGATGCAATTCTTGCTGATTGATATTTCCATCCGGTTCGGTTGAGGCAGGAGATATAGCCATTTCAAAAACATCTACATCTTGGTTGAATTTATCTGTATCACGGAAAAGGTTAAGCATCCGCGTGTAAGCTATTTTAAAAAGATAAGCGCGAAGCGATTTAGATTCATCAATCTTGGCTCGGTGTTCCCAAACATATACAAAAGCTTTTTGAACGAGATCCTCAGCTGCATCTCTGGCTACACCCCGTCGCGATAAGTACCGGAATAATTCTGCGTGATGTGCATCAAAAAACTCTTTAAAAGCTTTAGGGTCACCATTTTTAATTTTTATATAAACCGCATATTCATCAGAATCTCCATCAAGCGAAGCCGCTAACACAAGCAGTAAATGTAGAATATTTAATTCCATAGGTTATTTAAGGCTATAATTTGTCTGGGATATAAATATAAGCGAGTGCGATAAAGTTATGCTTAATAAAGCTGCTACATATAATGGCTGATTAAATAAATTATTGAAGTATATAGAATTGGAACAGAAGATGCGTTGAAAATTTCTGTGGAAAATAATCAGCAACAAACCATTATATTTATAAAATTGACTAGAATAAGCACGCAGGGGAAGTTTTGTATAGATTAGGGTGTAGTAGACTGTTAGGAAATACATCCCAAAAAAAAAGCCATTTCAAATTAAGAAATGGCTTTAAAGAAAATGTTCGGAGATCAATAACGATCGCGACGATTATCATCTCTTCTTGGACGCTCTTCGCGTGGACGAGCTTCGTTTACACGAACTGGTCGACCATCTAGCTCAGCACCATCAAGTTGCTCAATAGCAGCAGTAGCTTGCGTATCGTCAGCCATTTCAACAAACCCAAAACCTTTTGATCGGCCTGAGTATTTGTCAGTAATTACTTTTGCGGAGCTTACTTCTCCGTAAGCCTCAAATACTTCTCGTAAATTGTCATCGGAAACGTCATAACTTAGGTTCCCTACGTAAATGTTCATATCATCTAAATCTGGTTAAAACTTAATTAAGGAAAGCGAAAGAAACCAAGAGCTATAAGTTTAATACCGTAGTCGAGTGTCTATCAACATTCCGATTTAAAAGTACGCTAATTTAACGGTTTAGCAAATTTTTTATTGACTTTTCTAAAATCAGCTAAAACAGGGCGTTTAAACACTTTAATAAGCATATATCCATACTATAAAACATTGGTAATGAGGCTTAATTTCTTACTTATGTCTACTCAATAGACTGTCTAAATGAATGATTCTCTCGATTTATAAATGCTGATAGCTAACGAATTGAGAAACATATATTTATTTAAGGGTTAAACATTTACGTGTAGTTTGGAAATATATAGCGCTGTGTTGTAATTAGGTTGGTGGGTATTTTATTTAGTAATGCCATTTTTAATTAAGTCGTAATTCAAAAAAGATAACATTTAGAGAGAGTTATCTATAAACCTGTTTTCAAGAGTATAAATTAGCTCAGGTTACTTGCTATTTTCTCCTCTTATGCGGGCATATTTTATTTTAAGCTTCTTATATGTTATGTTTTAACCATTTATTAATAAGTTTATGATAAATATAAATATATGGTAATATTGTAAATAGTTTTCTTTTAAAAAAAGTAAAAAATAGTCACAGAAACGCAATTATAAAGGCTTTAACAGGCAATTTAGAAAATACACTAACAAGATCTAGGGAATTAGTACAAAAACGTTATTATTAGCTATCAGTAAATATTAAAGATATTCTTAAATAATAGATTAGTTATGCGTTCATTAAAATATATACTAGGTTTTATTTTTTTACTTTTTGGACTTGGATATTCTACTGGTGTAATTGCTCAAGAAAGATCTACACAATCTCCGGAAATAGAATCTTTCTTTCTAAGTCCTGATTTGAAAGGTGCAGGTCAAAATTCAGTAAATATTTACTCTGGTGATGTAAACTTACCAGTAAGTTTATTATCAATTTCTGGTAGGGGAGGTCTTAATTCTAATGTAACGGCCTTTTATAACAGTAATATCCAAAATCAAAGAGATGTGTGGGCATTGGAAGCGCCAACGAGTATACTTGGGTTAGGCTGGTCTATGGATTATGACCGGATTGTAGTAGATCATAAAAATACAGGTACAGTACATGATGATGATTTTTATTTGATAAGCGGAGGTGCATCTAATAAACTTATAATGACGTCATCCACAGGTGTTAATGGTAATAAAACTTTTGAAACCAAAAACTACCAGTTTTGGAATATAACCTATATTAAATCAGATGAGAGATGGGAAATCACAAAAGAAGACGGTACAATTTTTGTTTTTGGTGGTGGCGTACAAACAGTAAATGGTTTAAAAGAAACTCCTGGTAATGTTGTACAATGGGGTGTAAAATGGGGTAATTGGATTGGAAGTAGTAGTAGGACACAAGGGCAACAACAGCACGCTATAGCCTGGAATCTGTCAAAAGTAAGAAACAAATGGGATGATGAGATCTCTTACAAATATCTTTTAACAGAGGAGGAGGTGGGAAGATTTGGAAATCCAGATTATGTAAATCCAAAAAAGCATACAAAAGCTTCATATTTGCATAAGATAGTTACTCCGGAGGGAAAAGAAGTAGAATTTTTATATCAGGATAAACTCTCGGATGAGTATACAGATCCACATCAGGAACTTACAGAGCCCTATAATCTAATAGTGGGAATTGAGGGGCCTAATAATGTTATAGCGGGGTTAAGTAATACATGGAATGTAGTTGTAGGTGCAGGTACCCCTCCTTATAGTTATCAGTGGGAATACCAATCTGATGGATATGGAGATTGGAGCTCTGGTGGAACGGGCTCATCTTTTTCATATACAACTGGAGCTTCAGAATATGCCTTTAATATAAAGTTGACTGTTACTGATTCAAATAATGAAACTAAAAATGAAGAAATGTATGTATCCGTTTTTCATAACGGGCAATTTAAGTCTTCAGGGTGTGATTTGGATTGTAGTCCAAGTTATAGCATGAATGAAAAAACAATAAATAAATCGGTATCTCATAATGAGCCCGATGCGTACCAAGAAAGGTATGAAGACAAATATTTGAAGAGAATAAATATAAAAAATACTAAAGGCACTATATTATACTATTTAAATTTTGATTACGGTTTTTATGGTACTCAGGGCGACCCCGATTTTAAACGTTTACTAACAGGTATATCTCAGGAATATCCAGGGGGAGAATCATTGCCAGGTTTAGACTTTGAGTATCATAATGCTTCTGACGTTAGCCCTGCTGCTCTTAAAATGGTTGCCTATCCTACAGGTGCTGAAGTTAATTATACTTATTCACAAAAAAATATTGTTAGAGCTAAAAGAGATTACATAATCGATCGACCACTTGGGTATGAAGATCCAAGGGTTTGGATTGGTAATGATTATGTAGTAGTAACTTGGAATCAAGTTGATGATTCAGATTCAGATCCGGATGATGATATAGTTTTGCAAGTTTATACTTGGGATGGTGAGTGGATATTATTTGATCATGGAACAATTTACAATACTGGTTTAAAGTATGATGCAGCAGAAGGAAGTGCCGTAAATATGGTGCAAGATTTTGAGGTTTTTATTGAAGATGATTTTTTCATTCTTGTAAAGAATTATTATCAAAATAAAGATAGTCGAGGGATATATGCATTTAAAAAGGATGATAAAAATAGAGGAGGTTGGCATACTAATTATGAGCTTCTCTCGTATTCTAATTCGAAAACGGATGTAGCAATTGGTAATGATTATTTTGCGTTAGCAGATTTAAAAGATGGGGATGTCACTATATTTGAATGGAATGGTGAGCAATGGAATAAAGGAACAAAATATCATAGTACCATCGGACCTGGTAATAATTTTTTTATGAATGGAAACAAAAATTATTTTGTGACAAATAATCAAGGTGCTTCTACTAATGACGAAATATCAGTTTATTTTCTAGATGAATTACGTAAATGGGGGAAGAAATCAATTACTTCAAATAATATAAATAGTAAAATTGATAGCGATGGCAATAGCGCAAGAAATTATATCAGTACAGGAAACTCAATGTTTGCATTTGCATTCAATGATAATGGCAATGATAATAATGGTTACATTTTTCGTCTTTCTGACACTTATCAACCTATAGGGACCACTTATATTGGTAAGTTAGATAATAGATCATCGCCAATTTACCTTCTAAATGATGAGTTAATTTTTTTTAATCAACTAACTAAATCTAAAGCTTACCGATATAATGGAGTGGGTTGGAATACAGTTTCTAGTTCGTTTTTTGCACAATCTACAGGTACAATGTCAGTAGGTGCAGACTATATTATCCAGCGTCTTTATCCTTATTCTTCAGAAGATGGTTACTATACAACTTATGACCCAAATTCTCTTAGCTGGTCAGAAACAAGTTTTATATATGATAATATCTCAGGTGGTGAATATAGACTTTACCCAGATATTGTAGGTAATATTTCTATTTTTGGAAGGAAAGGCTTTTATAGAATGCCTGATGGAAACTTTGCAAGCTTGATTGATCTTACTGCACCAGCTGGTAGAAAGCTTGAGTATTTATCGGTAAAAACAGGTCTAAATTTTATTGCCTATGAAACTGATTCCGAACGAAGTTTAGTTGAGCCTTTATCACATGTAAAGATTGTTAAAAATGGAACAGATCATTCACTAATTAATCTTAGTTCTGTAAGCCCCAACAGTAAAAGAATATCTACAGGAGGGACCGCATTGGGATATCAAAAGCCTAATTTTATATCACCGTCCGTAATAGTTTCTTATAACACTCTTAACTTCAAGAACGCCACACAAATTGTCTTACATAAGATTCTTGATGGAGAAGTTACGGGCAACATAAAAGATTACCCTGTCACCAAATTAGAAGTAAATAATGGGTACGAAACTTCACGAGTAGAATTATCATACGATGTTTCCACAGCAACTATAGATCCATCCGGTTCAATTGCCCAGTATAATAAAGTTACTGTTGAAAATGGAAATACTGCTGAAGGTCGGACAGAAAATTACTTTTTCAATGGGTTATCAAATAATGCCTTAGTTGAGAGCTACCCTGGAATTGGACCATATTCTAATGCTCATTCAAACCAAAGTCAGGTAAAGGGTTTGCTTTATAAAACTAAATCTTATAATTCGAGTAATAGCTTGGTTTCAGAAACCATCAACTACTGGAATGTCTTTGAAAAATCTATTAGTAGAAAATCTGATAATAAACAGATTGATAGGGCATATTATGTTCGTCAGCGCAAAGTAGAAAATGTGTTGGATGGAGTTTCAACATACTCTATTACACAATACAACTCGGAAAATGGCTTGCCTGAAAAAAGTACAACTTCAAATCACGATATAGACGGGAGGCTGTCCAATAAGTCATTATTAAAAGTTGCGGAAATTCGTGGTTTCGAGACGGGGGCGGAATGCCCCTTCCTATTTACCTTGTCTGGTGTGTTTGTTGTAGG
>Ga0265293_10000617_pt1 | contig 83465 bp, 60 predicted proteins | sample Munlanlewell138R_FD_192505 | JGI IMG/M metagenome (GOLD analysis project Ga0265293, IMG submission 192505) | Leachate microbial communities from a municipal landfill in Southern Ontario, Canada - Leachate well 138R | ecosystem: Engineered > Solid waste > Landfill > Unclassified | place: Canada... | reverse complement strand
AATAGATCCTCAAATCATCTAAAACACTTTGGCTTAAAATAGTCATTCGATCTTTTCCTCCTTTTCCATTCCGAATTAGAATAGCCATTCTTTTGCTGTCTATATCTTGTAGCGTTAAGTTGAGTAACTCAGAACGCCTTAAACCAGCTGAATAAAGTAAACTAACTATACATTTATGTTTAATATTATTAGTGTTTAAAATAATTGCTTTTACTTCCTCTAGACTTATTACTTTAGGGAGTGCCTCTTTTTTTCTTGGTCTTTCAATACTATAAAAACGGTTGGGCATTCCCTTTACTATCTCATAATAGAACTTAATACTATTGATCATTTGATTTACATAGCTATCTGAGTACCCTTTCTGAATGAGTTTTTGTAGGTAAGTCCGGATTTCTCTTTCATCAATTCTCATATAATCAGTTTCCTCATGTGCGTTAATGAATCTCTCAAAACATTTTATATACGTTTTTACTGTGTTATTCGCATAACATTTTAATTCTAGTTTTAGAAGATACTCCTCTGGACAGACCTTGTAGCCAGGTGCAACTTTCCGCCTCCTAAACCATTCTACGTTTATGGGTTCGTTTTGATTAAATACTCTTTTTTTACTAAAAAAGTAATTCCCGTTTACCCAAGCTACCCCTCTAAACTTTTGGAATATGAGTTTGATGTTTAATTTATTATTGGGAATGTAGGCCATACCAAACTTTTTACTCCACTTGATATCAGGTAGTTCTTTTAATAAGGCTTGAATAACCTTGTCTGGTTGAAACATAATTCCTATCTGCTTCTCTTCATTGATTAGGAGATTTTTTAATGTAATTGATTTGTTGTTATTTGCTTTCATAGTACGAAAATGACTGATTTAGAGCATCAAAACAAAATTAGCCGTAGAATTATACGTATATTAAACGTTTAATTCTACGGTTATGAAAAAATGCTTAAACTGTGAAATGACAATTGAAGGGCGATCAGACAAGATTTTTTGCGATGACTATTGTAAATCTTCCTTTCATTACAAAAAGAAACAAGGAAAAGAGAAGTCACTCTTTGAAACCATTGATAAACAGTTAAAACTGAATAGGAAGTTACTAAAATCATTCAATAAAGCAGGAAAAGCCATCGTGAGGAAGGAGGAGATACTAAAAGAAGGATTCAATCCAAAATATTTTACTCATTTCTGGAAAAATAAAAAAGGAGATGTTTATTTGTTCTGTTATAAATTCGGATTTCTATCTAAAGCAGAAAATGGTAAATCTAAATACGTTTTAGTGAAGTGGCAAGAATATATGAATGGTTGAAATGTAGATTCGAAGCATTAAGTGTTCTTTCGCACTAAGGTTTATTTACCATTATTCAAACATGGAGCTCCGGAATGCCCGAAATAGTTTATTAAAATTTAAAAAAATCAATTATAGTCCACCTTGCATTATCTCTAATGAAGTTTTACTTAAATTCCTCCCAAATTTTATTTATCAAGAACTATAACATAAATTTATTTTATCTTCGTTCTCTATTTCTAAAGCAAGTAAAGTAGTTTTACATTATGATAAAATATCTCCTCTTCTTTCTTCTCTTTTTTCAGTCGCTCTTTATACTGGGGCAAGAAGAATATAATAATTGTGCTGATGCTTTTGAATTGTGTCCGAATACTACGTTTTCTCTCAATAATATTGATGCAAATGCTACGGTTTGTGCGAATTGTGAGGATGATTTCAATTTTTGTTTTAGTGGTAAAAATACTGTTTGGATGACATTTACAACTAACGATTTGGGTGGGGATGTTGACGTTAATTTCAGTAATTTGGTGTTTGAAAATAATCCAGGGCAAGGAAATGGACTTCAAGCGGCGATTATAGAAGCTACGCTGCCGTGTATTTCTTCTTCTTATACTTTGATTTCGAACTGTGAAGCAAATTCAAATAATGCATTTTCATTGACGAGTTTAGTGTTACAGCCGAACACCACTTATTATGTTATTGTAAATGGGGCGATGGGTACATCGCAGAATGCGGAAGCAACTTTTGATGTTTCTATCAGCGGAACAGCTGTGGAAAGAAATCCGCATTTATCCATTACTACAGACAAAACAACAGTATGTAGAGGAGAAAATGTAATTTTTGAAGCTTCGGCCATAGATTGTGATGATCATTTGGTTTTTAATTGGTATGCCAACGGTGTTTTAATTGGTGTGACTGTTAATCCGATTTTTGAATATAAGGAATTAGCAGATAATGATGTGATTTCAGCTGAAATGGTTTGTTTCACTCAATGTAAAGACACCATAACAAGTAACGCAATTACTTTTACTGTTTATGATTTTTTAGTTGATGCTGGCCCAGATTTTTACATTCAACAAGGTGAAAGTATTCAACTTCAAGGTCAAACCAGTGAAATGAATATTCTTTGGAGTCCCCCTTATAATATAAATGATCCGTCATTGATAAAACCAATTGTCAATCCAAATGAAACCACTACCTACTATTTGACGGTCAACAATGGAATTTGTTCTATTGTTGATGAGTTAACTGTTTTTGTAGAAGATCAATTGAAAGTTCCCAATACTTTTTCTCCTAATGGGGATGGAATTAATGATAAATGGGAGATTTTAGGAATTTCTAATTTTCCAGATTGTGGAATACAAGTGTTTAATAGATGGGGTCAGTTGGTTTTCCAAACTACCGGTTATCCTCTAGAAAAACGATGGGACGGAACATCACTAGGAGGGAAAGAATTGGCTCCAGGAAGCTACTATTATGTTATAAATTTGCGGGATGCAAAATATGAGGAACCATTAAAAGGAACAGTTACAATTATTAGATGAGAAAAATTATTACACTTCTAATTTTGGTGCTCTCCTTTCAGGGATGGAGTCAGCAAATAGCCCAATACTCACAGTGGTCTTTTAACCAATTTGCGATAAACCCTGCATTGGCGGGAGTAAAGCGCTGTTTAGATGTTAGAACAGCCGTTCGTTTACAGTGGGCAGGCTTTGAAGGAGCGCCAGAAAGTGGATTATTTACGATTAATGCACCATTAAAAAAACACAAAAAACGCCACAACGATTCTTTTCATGGTTTAGGCGGAAAAATAGAACGTGATGTTTATGGTCCTTTTAATAACTTTTCTTTGAGCATGGCTTATGCATTGCATTTCCCTATGGAAAAAGGCAGAAGATTGAGTTTCGGAGCTTCTGCTGGAATACAGCAATTTAGTTTTGATCATTCTCAAGCCATAACAATTGATGCTGATCCGGCGCTTGCACAATCAGTCAATCAAATGCTTTATCCATTGCTTGGCCTTGGTGTTTGGTATAATTCAGATGATCTTTTTGTGGGTGCAGCGATAGATCAAATTGCAAAAAACAAATGGGAAGATGTTGGGTTTAACTCCAGATTTAGGTTACATGCAAAAGTTCAGGCAGGAACCAAATTTACTTTTGATAATGACAACTCACTTTTACCAGGAATTTTATTTCGTATACCACCGGCTGGCCCAATAAGTTTTGATTTGAACTTAATGATGGATTTCCAAAATAAATTAATGCTTGGAATTGGCTATAGGAATACAGATGCATTTATTGCCTTCCTAAAAGTCAATGTAAAACAGTTCACAATTGGTTATAGTTTCGACTATATCACCTCTTCAATTCGAGGAGGGAACTTTCATACCCATGAAATATCCTTGCAATTTAGCGGATGTAAAAGAGGAGTGCGCTCTCAAAGTGCTTGTCCTTTGTTTGAATAAGATGATTTTTATACTTTTTACAAACTGTTGTCGCGAGATTTTATCACGTGACGACAGTTTGTACTTCTAATCGACAATTGTTTATTTTTTATCTCGTGGCTACAGATTATCTGGAAGAAAAGGAATTTAAAAGCATACAAAATGATGCCGTAGAACTTTTAAAAATAATAACTTCAATTTTAAAAACCTCTAAAGCCAATCTTTACGGTGTTTGCGCTGTATTTCTAATGTTTAATCATTAATAATTTACCATTAAACGTTAAGAAAACCTTATCTAAATCGATTCTAAATAGCTAAAAAATGAGCAAAAAGTCAAAGTATCCTTTAATTTTGCTTGTTACAATAGAAATACATAAATAATTATGAGCAAATCAGGTTTATTTAAATCATCAATAGGTAGGAAATTTGCAATGGCTTTATCGGCATTGTTCCTTATGATTTTCCTTTTACAACACCTTCTTATTAACCTCACAGCGGTTATGAGTCCGGACACATTTAATGAGTTATCTCATTTCATGGGGACAAATCCTCTGGTGCAGTTTCTTGCCCAGCCAATATTAATTTTCGCAGTGATTTTCCACTTTGTAATGGGAATGTACTTAGAAATGAAAAACAGAGCAGCCAGGCCAATAGCTTACAATAAGTTTAATGGCGCTGCAAATTCTTCTTGGATGTCTAGAAATATGGCAATTACAGGAATGGTGATTTTGGCATTTTTAGTGCTTCACTTTATTGATTTTTGGATTCCAGAGATCAATCACAAGTACATTGCAATGGCAGCAGAAGATCCAACAAGGTATTATGGAGAGTTGCTACATAAGTTTTCTAATCCAGCGAGAGTAATAGCTTACATTGTTGCATTTGGACTTTTGGCTTTGCACTTATTACATGGTTTTGGTTCTGCATTTCAGTCAATGGGTCAAAACAACAAGTACATAGATGGATTAAAGAAATTCGGAGTATTTTACTCAATTGCAGTTCCTTTAGGATTTATCCTGATTGCAATTTCACTTTATGTAACAACATTAAACTAGGAGGTCATGACAAAAATAGATTCAAAAATACCAAGTGGTGCGTTGAAAGATAAATGGACAAACTACAAGAACAATATTAATTTAGTTAACCCTGCCAACAAGCGTTTAATTGACGTTATTGTTGTAGGTACAGGACTTGCAGGAGGATCTGCTGCTGCAACTTTAGCAGAGTTAGGATATAACGTAAAAGCATTTGCTTTCCAAGATTCACCAAGGCGTGCGCACTCTATTGCAGCTCAAGGAGGAATCAACGCAGCAAAAAATTATCAAGGAGATGGAGATTCAATCTATCGCTTGTTCTACGATACAGTAAAAGGAGGAGATTACCGTTCAAGAGAAGCAAACGTTTACCGTTTAGCTGAAGTTTCGGCAAATATCATTGACCAATGTGTTGCTCAAGGGGTTCCTTTTGCACGTGATTATGGTGGATTGTTAGACAACCGTTCTTTTGGAGGGGTTTTGGTTTCACGTACTTTCTATGCGAAAGGACAAACCGGACAACAATTGTTGCTAGGGGCTTACTCTGCAATGAACCGCCAAATTGGTCGTGGTAAGATAAAAATGTACAACCGCCATGAAATGATGGATGTTGTGATTGTTGACGGAAAAGCACGTGGTATTATTACACGTGATTTGGTAACAGGTAAAATTGAGCGCCACGGTGCACACGCTGTTGTAGTTGGTTCTGGAGGATATGGAAACATTTTCTTCTTATCAACCAATGCAATGGGAAGTAATGCTTCTGCAGCATGGAAAATTCACAAAAAAGGAGCTTATTTTGCAAACCCTTGCTTCACTCAAATTCACCCAACTTGTATCCCAGTTGCAGGTGAACTTCAAGCGAAATTGACGTTGATGTCGGAATCTTTAAGAAACGACGGACGTATCTGGGTTCCAAAAAACATGGAAGATGTTAAAGCAATTAGAGCAGGTCAGTTAAAACCTGTTGATCTTCCACAAGAAAAAAGAGATTATTATTTAGAGCGTCGTTACCCTGCATACGGGAACTTGGTTCCTCGTGACGTTGCTTCTCGAGCTGCAAAAGAGCGTTGTGATGCTGGATACGGTGTTAATGCAACAGGACAAGCGGTATATCTAGATTTTGCATCTGCAATTGAGCGTTATGGAAAAGAAAGAGCTCACGTTCAGGGCCTAGACGAAAACGATAAGGCTTTAGTAACAAAATTAGGAAAAGAAGTAATCGCTAATAAATACGGGAACCTTTTCCAAATGTATGAGAAAATCGTTGATGAGAATCCATACGAAACTCCAATGATGATTTATCCAGCTGTTCACTATACAATGGGTGGAATCTGGGTAGATTATAACTTAATGACAACAGTTCCTGGATTATATGCAATTGGGGAAGCAAACTTCTCTGATCACGGAGCCAACCGTTTAGGTGCTTCTGCATTAATGCAAGGTTTAGCGGATGGATACTTTGTATTGCCTTACACCATTGGTGATTATTTAGCAGACGATATCCGTACAGGACCAATCTCAACTTCACATCAAGCATTTGTTGATGCTGAGAAAGAAGTAGTTGACCGTTTAGAACACTTTATCAATAATAAAGGAACTAAGTCTGTGGATACTTTCCATAGAAAATTAGGTCTTATCATGTGGAACAAGTGTGGAATGGCCCGTAATAAGACAGATTTAACTTCTGCAATTGAAGAAATCAAAGTTTTACGTGAGGAGTTTTGGAAAGATGTTAAAGTTCCAGGAGGAATGTATGAATTTAATGATGAACTAGCAAAAGCAGGGCGTGTAGCTGATTACATGGAACTAGCAGAGTTGTTTGCAAAAGACGCATTACATAGAGAGGAATCTTGTGGAGGTCACTTCCGAGAAGAATCTCAATCTGAAGAGGGTGAAGCAAAACGTGATGATGATAACTTCAAATATGTTGCAATTTGGGAATACACTGGCAATCCAGGAGATGCCATTCTTCACAAAGAAGATCTAGTTTATGAGAATATTGAACTAAAAACTAGAAGCTATAAATAAAAGGTAGATTGAATTGTGTTTAAACACTGTTCAAATAATCATAAAATATTAGAGATATGAATTTGACATTAAAAATATGGAGACAACAAAACGCCAACGACAAAGGGAGTATGGTGGATTATCAGATCAGTGATGTCTCACCTGATATGTCCTTCCTTGAAATGCTTGACGTTTTAAATGAAGACCTTATAGATAAAGATGACATTCCAGTTGCTTTTGACCATGACTGTCGTGAGGGAATTTGCGGAATGTGTTCCTTACAAATTAACGGAGAGCCACACGGACCAGATAAAGGAATTACAACTTGTCAATTGCACATGCGTAGTTTCAAAGATGGAGATACGATTTACATCGAGCCATTTAGAGCTAAAGCATTTCCAATTATCAAGGATTTAGTTGTTGATAGAAGTGCTTTTGAGCGTATTCAACAAGCAGGAGCTTATGTTTCTGTGAATACCTCAGGAAACACACAAGATGCTAACTCTATTCCTGTACCTAAGGAAGATGCAGATTTAGCTTTTGACTCAGCAACCTGTATTGGTTGTGGAGCATGTGTAGCGGCTTGTAAAAACAGTTCAGCTATGTTGTTTGTTGGTGCTAAGGTTTCTCAATTCGCATTGTTGCCACAAGGTAAAGTTGAAGCGAAGAAACGTGTTCAAGACATGGTACACCAAATGGATGCTGAAGGCTTCGGAAACTGTTCAAACACTGGAGCATGTGAAGCAGAATGTCCAAAAGGAATTTCTTTGGAAAACATTGCACGTTTGAATCGTGAGTTAATCAAAGCGAAGGCTGCAATTAAGCATTAAGCGAAAAAAAAATATAGTATTTTGGAAAAGTGGAGGCCTCAGGCTTCCACTTTTTTTTGATTTCAAACCATTTATGGAACTGTTACCGCGAGATTTTATCTCGTGGTAACAGTGATTTTATCTCGTGGTAACAGTTTAATTTTCGGCAATCGTATATAAAACGTCGTTCCACTGCCCTTTTCTGACTCAAACCAAATCTCTCCATTATGATTATTAATAATCTGTTTCACCATGGCCAATCCAAGTCCCGACCCCGTTGTTTTAGTCGTGAAATTAGGGGAGAACATCTTCTTTTGAATATCTGCTGGAATTCCCACTCCTTGGTCGTGAACTGAAATTAAGAAATGCTTTTCTTCTGCATGACAAGTAATAGTGATTTTTGTTAGACTCTTCTCAGGAGTAGCTTGAATTGCATTCTTCACTAAGTTGTTGAATACACGAATGATTAAGTTCTTATCTGCGAATATCAGCCATTCTTTGTCCTTGTCGACCACTAAGTCAATCAAAACTTTGTTGGAAGAATACAGGTCTACAATGTTGTATAATAGTGGAAGCAAGTTCAACCTTTCTTCATTTGCTTTTGGCATTTTAGCGAAATTAGAGAACTCATTTGCAATCTTCGTTAAAGCATCTATTTGTTCAATTAGAGAGTTGGCAATTCTTTGCATCTTTTCCTTTGCATTGGGATCGTTAACATCAAAGGAACGCTGGAAATGTTGAACACTTAATTTCATTGGTGTCAACGGATTCTTGATCTCGTGAGCGACTTGCTTAGCCATTTCTCTCCATGCGGTTTCTCTTTCGCTTTTAGCCAATTGCATGGCTTTCAATTCAAGTTCAATTAACTTATTATTGTAGTCCTTTACAAGGGCTCCGATTTCATCATCTCCTTCATAAGCGATAGGTTTATTCTCTTTTCCAAGCTCTACTTTTCTAAAACTTTGTTGGATCAGTCTGAGTGGCGCTGTAATCCATCCAGAAATAAATATAGCAACTACAACAGTTATTACCAGTAGTAAAACAGCAATGTTAATTACCGCAACAATGAAGTCATTCATTTGATTCTCAAAAGCATTTTGCTTCGAGAAGTGTTGTAGATTGATATATCCCAACAGATTTCCTTCGTGATTTGTGTAGGGTAAATAGGCGGATAGGAAAGACAGTTCTCCAATTTGTTCTAGGTGAATAAACTCACTTCTCTGGTTGAAATTCATTGCATAAAAAGCGCGGTTATTCATTTGTGCTGTACTCACTCCTTTGTCGTAAAGTTTGGGTTGGGAAGTAGCGAATAAATCTCCATTTAATGCGTAGAAATTAATATCTGTAACAAATACATTTGCGAATTTCTTTAAGATATAATTCATGTAGTCACCATGTATTTCAGGTTTTAATTCTATTTTATCTCCAATTTTCTGGTCAATTTCAATTTCAACAGAATAAATTTTTTCTTTTAAATTATCATTTGTATAAACGCCATATTGTCGGGTAACATTTTGAATGGCTACATAAGCAAAGATGATAAATGAGCCAACTACCATTCCGATTAAAACTACTTGAACTTTAAGAGAAAGTTGTAATGATTTTAATGGGAAAATTGATTTCCAATTGAAAATCAATAAAACGATCAAAGCAAAGATTCCGAAGAAAAGCACGAGGTAAGAAAATGTGCTTAATTGCTCAATAAAACGTTTTTCAGGTTTAGAAATCACGACTGCCTGACCATCATCTTGCTGGTAAATCAGGTGACTCATTCCTTCGATGGTAATGAATCCAGCTTGTTTATTGAATTGTCTTTGGAAATAGCTTATGCTGGTAGGGAAATTATAATTTCCAAAACGCATAACCAGTTTGTCATTAGAATACCTGGCAATAGAATAATCTTCTAAATCTTGTAATGCATACGATTTTTCATTCATCAAAAGTCTAGGGAATCCAATCTGCTCTGGAATTTTCTTTGATTTAAATAGAATATAGAAATTGAGCTTTGTGGAATCTGAACGAACAATTTCTTGTCGACCAATATAACTCAACTGGTCATAATAATCTTTTACAAAGTAAAGTTCATCAGCAATAGAAGAAGCTGAAGAATGAACAGCTATTAAATGTTCAATATCCTCTTTCGTTTTAGATTGATTCGAAATGTAATCCATTAAAGGTGTGCCATCGGGTTGAAAGAAGAAAAAACTCAATTCATATCTTTCCCAAAACTCTCCAAAACAACAATTTTCAATTTGAGTGGATAGATTTGGCGCAGTAAATAAATCCGTTTCTTCCACTAAATGATAAAAATTGGGATCCTCAATAAGCTTCTCAATTGTTGTCGCATATTCTAGTTCCATATTTGGATCTTGATCTGTGATTAACTGATTGGCAAACAACTCTCGTTTTTGATGTTCGTTAGAGTCATTGTTTTCGAAAAGTATTACTGCTCCATAAAAACCAATAACAATCACAATAGCGATGTGGTATTTAAGTGCGTTTAAACGGGTGTTTTTGGTTGCTAAATAAAAGAAAAGTGCATTCAACAACACTGGCCATAAGGAATTAAAAATGTTTTTTTGGATATAAAATATTTCGATGAACACAAAAACAACACCACTGATAAACCAAAGAATTGCCAATCTATTTAGAGGAATGCTTGAACGAACCAACTTTATACTGATTTGTCGAATCAATAAATAATACGCCAAGAATAAACAGGAAATTACAATTAAAGCAATGACAGAATATAGTGACAGGGAAAACACTTCATCAATTTTTAGAGATATAGAACTGTTGATGATGAGTGATTCGAATATATAACTGATAAATGCAGAAAATGCCAATAAAGACAAGTAGGAAATGATTAAAACGAAAACACCTTTTTTTGTATTTTCTTTGAGTACATGTAGGAAGTGTAAAACCCACCAAATCAGTATGGCCCCAATAATTAAACTTAGAATAAGACTCCCTAAATTGGGGATTAAGCTATTGTTGGCATACAAAATCGGATCGTAAAGTTCGAATTCGCTGAATAATTTTATCCATCCATATTGAATAGATAAATAACGCATGAGAAGGAGAAGAATTGGATAAATTACGATTAACCACTTATGGCGATGGGCATATTCAATAATGATTTTAGTTATCGCAATAAATAAACTCAAAAATCCAAAGGCATATAAACCAAAAATAAGGAGTTGTTTATAGGTGCCAAGCGATTTTTCTTCATGAACGGTCAAGTAGAATAATGTCTTCCCGTTATCAGAAATAATTGGAGTGTTATTCTCGTTTTTCTCCCATTGTATGCTTACTTCATTGGCAGTGTTGAAAGCTGAAGTAAGGTCATTCTTGAGCGCATTATTCTCATAGAAGAACTCGTTTTTAATCTTGCTACTAATAAAAACTTGTAGGTCATGGATTTTAAATTGATCAACTAAATAATATCCATTAGAAAACTTCCCTACAAAATGATTGCTGAATTTAGCAAAATCTGCTTCTATATTAATTTGATTAGTATTCCAATACACCAACGAATCGTTGCGAAGAATATGTGTCGAAAACTCACTTTCCTGAAGGTCTTTAAGCGTCCATAAATGGTCAATGGTGTTGCTTTTTACAACTTTATGAAGAGATTCTTTAAACAGACTTTGCTGCTTTTCAACTTGAGTGAAATCTTTCTGAAAACGTTCTTGCTCGCTTTCAATATCGGTATTATAGAATACAGAATATGTAGTCCATGATAAAATGATACTTATGAGCGCCAGCAGCAGCCATTTAGTTTTGTTTGAAATTGATACCATTACAAACAAATCTAATTATTTTCAAGGAATAAGGGTTACTTTTTTTTTGGCAGAAGCGTTTCTAATACACCTGTTAAGCGGGTGAAGTCAGTTTCTGAACGGCTATCATTGTGATAAATGAAGTCAGCTTTAGTTTCGTGTGGTGCCAAAAATGAATTGTAACAAGGCAAAACGTGGTTTTCCCATTGATACATAATTTCAGCACGTGAATACCCTCGAGATTCTTGATCGCGGTAGATTCTTCTGTCTAATTGAATAGCAGGGTCAACATCTACAAATATACTGAAGTCCAATAATTCATGAACTTCTTCATATTCGAAAACAAAAAGTCCTTCTACAATTAATAAGGGCGAAGGTTCAATTGTAATTAATACATTTCTGTTATTTCCAGCATTGAATTGATACTCGAATACTTCGATGCTTTTTCCGCCAACTAGTCTTCTAAAATCTTTAACCAATCGCTCTTTGTCTAAAGCAGTAGGTAAATCGAAATTCACTTTGCCATTAGAGTCGAGGGTTTGTTCTTCAACGGGTTTGTAATAGTTGTCCATAGAAAAAACCGAAGGGCTATATTCACTGTAATATTCTGCCAAGCGATTTAATAAAGTTGTTTTTCCAGAACCACTACCACCACAAATCCCTATTACCTTCATGCTTTTATTGCTTAAAAATGATTTTTTCTTGCTTCTCCATACCTTCCAATTGTGTGAAATATGGAGTTCCATTAATTACGTGCACGAAATTAGTAGTTTTATCTTTTGTTTTAAGAGAACTTGGGTTTAATTGAACTTTTTCTATGTCTTTTTTTATTAAATCTAGACTGTGAACTCCGTTTTTGTCAATTTTATAGGAAGTGAAAGCACCTTCAATTTCACTTGTAATAATTAAATCGCCATCCATTTCAAAGTAAGAAATTGATGCTTTTGGATTTCTTGTTGCTAGTGGATTGTTTTTACAAGTATTGAGTTGTTCAACTTTATTGGCTTTGTTTAACCCAAAGATTTTCAAACAATTTGTTTCTGCATCATTCAGAGCGAAGTAATAGTTTTTGTTAAAATAAATTCCTTTTCCTCTCGATTGAAATAAAGATTTACTTTCTATATAATTACTTCCATCTAAAGAAAGGGTTTGAATAGTTGAAGTAATAGGATTTGCAGTAGAAATTTTTAATTTATAATCTTCAATAGGTTCTGCTTTTGAACTAAAATTAATGAAGTTCACACTGCTGCTGCTTTCTTCATTTGAATAATAAGCAAAACTAATTGTTGTTTCATCAGCACCTGCATAAAATATAGGCTCTACAATTCCCTTCTTTTGCAATTTAACATCAGTTTCAGGTCCTTTGTAATGATAAACCCTGTTGTTGTGATGAGTAATAGAGATGAATATATTTTCAATAATCCCTTGGCTTTTAACTGGCAGTTGGAAGTAGAAAACCAAAGATTTGGGAGTGTTAACAATCTCATTCAACTCTAGTTCGTTAGGCGTTGTATATCCATAACTTCTAATGATTTGCAATACGTCGAACTTTGTAGAAACAACTCCACCACTTTGATTGATCTGATTGTATTCGATAAAATTATTTACAGGCTTGAAATTATCAACAAAATAGATGTAATTAGAATTTCCAGAAACAATCAATTTTGGATTATCAGTTTTAGGATAAAAAGTTTTACCCCATGGAATTTCGCCCTTATTAGTTAGTAAATTGATATAAATATCCTTTGTTGAACCTTTTAGATCTTTCGCCATTAAGATACTTCCTTGATTTGGCCATTCTACAATTTGATAAAATGGATATTTTCCTTTGGGAACCTCCACTTGTGAAAATGAATGTGTTAAGGATATAATACTTGCTACAACAAGGAGAAGAAACTTATTCATAGTAAACACGTTTTTAAAATTGATTTCTAAAAGTACTGAAAAAAACAAGAGAGTCGAATAAGAGGGAGGTTAAAGCGTATCGTTTATAGAAACAGGATGTGTAACAAACATTGATTTTCAGGTTGGAAAAATAGATGGTTTATTGTTTTTTTTTCCTAAATTGGCTGGCTATATTAAGATTATAAACTATAATTATGAAAAACATTCTATTTCCCATTTTATTGCTGTTAGGTTTTGTGACCTTTGGACAACAAGGGGATGGTGGTGAGCCAAATGGCTATAATTACTTTTTAAAGATGGGAAAAGACATCCCGACATATAGATATGACCAACCAGACATTTCAGCTTTGAGGGCAGAAGATAGAATAGTTGACTCTTTAAAAACAGGGCCATGGAGATTTGGTTATAATTACTCTACTTCAATAAATCTTGAAAACTCAGCAGAGTGGTATACCAAGTCAAATGGAGATAAGGTAGGAATTTTGAAAATCACGTCAGATCAAGCGAAAACAATCAACCTTACGTTTGCAAATACACAGATTCCAGAAGGAAATGAGTTGTTTATTTATAATGAAGATAAATCCTTTGTACTAGGAAAGTTTACACAAAATCACATTTATAAAGGAGAACTGGGAACAGAATTAGTTCCAGGAAGCACTGTTATTGTTGAGTATTTTGTGCCAGCAGAAAACACTAAATCAGTAGGAAATGTAGAAATATCAAAAGTTACTCATGGTTATAGAACAGCCCAAGAATTTCAAACGAAAGCTTTTGGATCTTCTGGAAGCTGTAACATGAATGTGAATTGTCCTGATGGAGCGCCTTATGTAAGTCAAAGAAACAGTGCACTTATGCTTGTTTCTGGAAGTAATGGATTCTGTTCAGGTGCGCTTATTAACAATACTAATTTTGATGGAAAACCTTATGTTTTAACAGCAAACCACTGTTATGGTTCAGGTGTAACAAACTGGGTTTTTAGATTTAACTGGCAATCAGACAACTGCGACAATCCAAGTTCTTCTCCTTCTTTTACATCATTATCTGGAAGTACATTGCGTGCAAGAAGAGCAAACTCTGATTTCTTATTAATTGAGATTACAGGTGGTTTAACCAATGGAAAGATTCCTCAAATACACACACCATTTTTTGCGGGTTGGAACAGAGGAAATGCTGCCCCAACTTCATCAGTAAGTATTCACCATCCAAGTGGAGACATAAAGAAAATTTCCTTTGATGATGATCCTGCAGTTGCAGTTCAAGCAATGGGTTCTCCAGAAGCAAATAGCTCGTGGATGGTAGAGTGGGACAGAAATACAACTACAGAAGGTGGCTCTTCAGGTTCTCCTTTGTTTAATCAAGATGGTCAAATTATTGGACAGTTATGGGGAGGAGACGCTGGATGTAGCGGGACATCTTCTTCAGGAAAAGATTATTATGGAAGAGTATATAATTCATGGCAACCTACTGGAAGTTCTAATTCCGGACAATTAAAATACTGGTTAGACCCGATGAATACTGGAGATGTTTCAATCACAGGGTATGATCCTTATCTTTCAGATTATAATATTGCTGTTACAAAAATAACTGGTCATGAAGATAAATCATGTGAAAAATCTTTTACTCCATCTGTTCAGATTCAAAATAAAGGAAGTGTTACTATTACATCTTTTGTTATTAAATACTCCTATAACAATGGGTCTACGCAAAACATTAATTGGACAGGGAATTTACCTCTTTATGCTTATGCTACAATTACACTGCCTACCTTTAATCAAATTGATGGGCTCAATTCAATAGAAGTTTCAAGTAGCAACCCTAACGGTCAAACGGATCAAGACCCAAGCGATAACCAGTTGAATACTAGTTTCAAATCTGCACCAAATGGTACTGTTTTGGATTTTAAATTCTATCTGGGATGTTATGCAGATGAAGTATCATGGGAATTCAATGAAGTTGGAGGAGCTGCAACTACTTTGTATTCGGGAGGTGGTTACACTTCTAGTAATTCAAGCAACCTTGTAGAAAAAGAGTTTTGTGTAGTAAACGGTTGTTACCGTCTTATCTTGAAAGATAGTTATGGGGATGGAGTAGAAGGTGCTATTTATAATAATTGTAATTTTACAGGAAGCATGACACTCACACAAAGAGTTTCTAATATTGTTTGGGCCGAATTGACTGAGCAAAATGCCAATTTTGGATTCCAAAAGTTTTATAATTTCTGCATTAATAATGTTTCATTAGAAACGGAAGAGCTAGAAAATAGTATTTCTATTTATCCAAACCCTTCAAAAGGTGAGTTTACTATTGTAATGGATTTCGAAGGAGATAAAAATGTTGTTTTAAGAAATATTACAGGAAAAACCGTTGCTTCTTATCAGTCTAGTGATAATGAATTACAGGTTTCTGGAAACAACCTTTCTGCTGGAATGTACATGGTTACAATCTCAAATGTGGAGAGAAGTGTGACAAGAAAAATTATTGTAGAGTAATTACTGATTAATATGGAAAAGGCTGTTCTCTATGAGGGCAGCCTTTTTTTGTGAAAATACATGGTGAATCAATTCACAGATATCTATAAATGAAATGTTCTTTGTAACCTGCTTTATTCTTAATCCTTTAAAATTTCTTTAGGTATTCATGAGCTCCAAAGGTCGGTTCATGAATTTAACTTTATTTCTAAGCAATAGAGTTGTAATTTTAGAAGTATTATATGATTTAAAATCTATGTATTTTGTTTATTTATGCATAAATTAAGCACAGCGTTATTAAATTATATAATGAAAATAGTATTGTCTTTTATTGCTTTATTTTTGTTCTTTTCAGTCTTTGGACAACAAGGAGACGGAGGAAAACCAAATGGATTTAGTTTTTTATTGAAATCGAGTAAAGATATTCCAGTTTATTCCTTTGACCAACCAAATATTGACGCTTTAAGAGCTGAAGACAAAATCAATGATTCCCTAAAATTAGGACCATGGAGGTTTGGTTATAATTATTCCACTTCAATTAATCTTGAAAACGCAGCACTTTGGTACACCAAGTCAAATGGAGATAAAATCGGACTTTTGAAAATCACTTCCGAACAAGCTCAAACAATCAACCTTACATTTTCAAATACAGAAATACCAGAAGGAAATGAATTATATGTTTATAACCCTGACAAATCATTTGTTTTAGGAAAATTCACTCAAAACCACATTTACAAAGGTGAATTAGGAACAGAATTAATTCCAGGAAGTGAGCTAATTGTAGAGTATTATATTCCATCAAAAAATTCTAAGGCTATTGGAAGGGTGGAAATATCAAAAGTTACTCATGGCTACAGAACAGCCAAAGAATACCAAACAAAAGCCTTTGGAACTTCACAAAGCTGTAACATGAATGTGAACTGTCCTGATGGAGCACCTTATGCCAGTCAGAGAAACAGTGCTGTTATGCTAGTGGTTGGAAGTAGCGGATTTTGTTCTGGTGCGCTTATAAACAACACAGTATTTGATGGCAAACCTTATGTTTTAACAGCAAATCATTGCTCTTTTAACAATAGCGATATTACAACTTGGGTATTTAGATTTAACTGGCAAGCTGCAGATTGTAATAATCCAAGCTCTCCTCCTTCATTTCAATCTTTGTCTGGTGCCATTGAACGTGCGAGACGAGTTCCTTCTGATTTTTTATTGGTAGAAATCACTGGCGGACTAACCAACGGAACTGTTCCAGCATCTTATTCGCCTTATTTTGCGGGATGGGACAAAGGAAATACGCCGCCTCAGTCATCTTTTAGTATTCATCATCCAACAGGAGATATTAAGAAAATATCTTTTGATGACAATCCCGCTGTTGCTACTCAAGCAATGGGTTCAAGCGAAGCAAATAGTACCTGGATGGTGAAATGGGATAGAAATACAACCACAGAATGGGGTTCTTCTGGTTCTCCGCTGTTTAATCAAGACGGTCAAATTATTGGGCAATTATGGGGAGGAAACGCCAGTTGCAGTCCTACTTCGCTAAAACAAGATTTTTACGGAAGACTGCACAACTCTTGGGAACCTTCAGGAAGTGCAGATTCTCAACAATTAAAACATTGGCTTGACCCATTGAATACTGGAGTAAACTCAATATTTGGTTACGATCCCTACAATATTCCCATGGATTATAATATTTCTATAGTGAATATCTCTGGTCAAAAAGGTCAATTGTGCAATGAATCTTATCAACCTAAAATAAAGATTGTCAATAATGGAAATAAAACCATTACGGCTTTTAATATAAAATACTCCTATAATAATGGGGTGACCCAAATTATAAATTGGACTGGAAGTTTGTCTCTATATTCTTATACAACGATTGAATTGCCTACAATTTTACAAATTGAAGGATTAAATACCATAAATGTAAGCGCAATAGATCCAAACGGGCACCAAGACGGAGATATGAGTGACAACCAAATAGATTTGAGTTATCACGCCACGCCAAATGGAACAGCCTTTGACTTTGATTTCTATTTAGGATGTTATGCCGATGAGGTTTCATGGAAATTGAATGATGGTGCTGGAGCCACCTTGTATTCTGGCGATGGTTATATTGCCTCAAATGCGAGCAATCTTGTTCAAGAAGAGTTTTGTTTATCTGGAGGATGCTATCAACTTATTTTGATGGATTCGTTTGGAGATGGAGTTGAAGGTGCAATCCATAACGAATGCGATTATACTGGAAGTATGACGCTCACAAACCATGAAAACGGAGAAATTATCGCTTCACTTTCCGAAGCAGATGCGAACTTTGGAACACAAAAGATTTATGATTTCTGTATAAATGGGAAGGCCATTAATAAAGAGCTGAAGATATTTCCGAATCCATCAGATGGAACTTTCAAGATAATAATGGATATGGAAGGCAAGAAAACTGTTTCTTTGATTGCGCTATCTGGCCAAATAATCGCTTCTTATTCGGTGGAAGATTATCAATTAATAATTTCCCAAAACCATCTTTCTGCTGGAATGTATATTGTTAATATTTCAAATGAAGAGAAGAGTGTGACGAGAAAGATAATTATTCGATAAGTAGTGGCTGATCGGAAATATTAAGAACTGTTCTGCTGTCGGATAGATTTTTTTATTTATAATTGCTTCATAATATATGTAACTTTGGAAAATGGCAGGTATCTATATTCATATTCCTTTTTGTAAGCAAAAGTGTACGTATTGCGATTTTCACTTCAGTACAACATTTTCAGCCTACCGAGATAAAATGATTTCTTCCATCGTTCAAGAAATTGAAACACGCATCAATTATTTGGGTAAAGAAACTATTTCAACGCTTTACTTTGGTGGCGGAACTCCTTCCTTATTAACCGAAGAAGAATTGAAATTGATTATCGATACTGTTTATAAAAACTACCGTGTTGAACCTGAAATTGAGTTCACATTAGAAGCCAATCCAGACGACATCAACACAAGACAATTATTAATCTGGAGGTCTTTGGGTGTGAATAGGCTCAGCATAGGATTACAATCATTTTTACAAGAAGATTTAGATTGGATGAATCGTGCACATAATGCACATGAGTCTGAAAGTGCTGTTAAACTAGCCAAAGATTACGGGTTTTCTTTAACTGTAGATTTAATTTACGGTTTACCCAACAGAACCAAAACAGATTGGGAAAACAACATTGATAAATTGGTAGCTTTGTCACCAGATCATATTTCTGCTTACTGTTTAACAGTAGAAAAAAGAACAGCTTTATATAAATTAATTGAAAAAGGTGATCTGCCAGAAGTTGGAGAAGAGGATCAATCTGAACAATTTGAGAGCCTAGTTCGGAAAATGAAGGAAGCAGGATATCAGCAGTATGAAATCTCTAATTTCGCAAAAGACGAGGCCTATTCAAAACACAATTCTAACTATTGGAAAGGAGTTAGTTATCTAGGTATTGGACCTTCCGCACATTCATTTGATGGAGAAAGTAGACGCTGGAATGTATCCAATAATTCTCAATATATAAAAGGACTTTCTGAAAAGGAAAATTATTTTGAAGAAGAAATTTTAACTCCCAAGGATAGATTTAATGAGTTGCTTTTAACAGGTTTAAGAACAATGTGGGGGGTTAATCTTGATTTACTTTCGTTTAAACATTGTCCTACAAAGCAGTTTTATAAGCAGCTCAATTCATTCAAAGAATTTGAATTGATTATTGAAGAAGAAGGAACTTTATACCTCACTGAAAAAGGAAAACTTCAAGCTGATTATATAGCAGCAATGCTTTTTATTGACTAAAAATTAACGTAACAAGCTAAAGTGACCTTGGGTGTCATGGTTTATATTGCGGTGATTTGAATATTTTATTCGCCAAATATAAACTCCATCCGGAGCAACTGAACCATTTATTCGTCCATTCCATCCTTCTTTTGTGTTATCTGTTTCAAAGATTTTATTTCCCCAGCGGTTATAGATTTCAAAATGATAATTTGTAACATCTAGAATAATTGGTTTAAACACTTCATTATAGTCATCATTGTCTGGCGTGAATGCCGTTGGAACATAAAAAGTGGTTTGTGGTTCAACGAAAATCGTTCTGTATGCTGTGTCTTTACAGCCAAACTCATTGGTCACCACTTGGTATGGATAGTGGTATCCACCTTCGATAAAGTGATAACTAAGATTCCTTTTTAATGTCGAAACATCTGGAGTGAGTTGATAAAAATGTTCTTCACTATCAATACTGTGGTCACTTATGAATATCTCTGTTTCAAACACATTCGTTACCTCTGGAGTAACTGAAAAATCAGCTATTGGAGGAGGAAAAACATGAATGAGTTTTGGTTTTGTAAGTATTAAAGTATCTGTACATCCAATGCTTGATACAATTTCTAATGAAACATCATACACTCCTGGAAATTCATAGATGTGAATTGGATTGGCTTCATTTGAAGTAGAGCCATCGCCAAAATCCCAAAGGTAATTTAGATTTGAACTTGCTACACTACTGTCAATGAATTCTACTACTCCAGGGGCACAAAACAAATCAGGTTTTATGTCAAATTCGACCACAGGTTCTAAATGTACTTCAACCGAATCTATATAAGTCTCCTCACAGGTGTTCCAGCTTACAGTATATGAAACCGGATAAACCCCAGGACTATCATAGATTACACCATTTACACTTTCTGTTGTGCTTTGAACAGGATTGGCATTGTTTCCGAAATTCCATAAAAAAGTAGCTGTTGAGCCATAGTCTCCCTCGCCCACAAAGTCGAAGGAGTTACCAACAATGCATTGAGGTTCATGTGGTTCAAAACTAATTTGTATTCCTTCATAAACGGTAAAAAGCTGAACTGAAGAATCGCTGCAAGGCCATCCTGGATTAAGGTATAAAGTGACTTCATAAGTTCCCTCCGAAGGAAAAGTGTAGGTAGGTTCAAACTGTGTACTCGTTGCATTAGGATCGTTCGGAACACCAAAATCCCAAAGGTAATGAGAGCCACCAAAACTATTGTTTTCAAACTGTATGGTCAGTCCTTCGCACAGACTATTGAATGTAGACATTTGGTTTTGTGGTACTATTTTAGCCGCTGCTGAAATATCACAGTTAAATACTGTAAACAAAAAATCCCTTGTTGTAGTGCCGATTAATACACCATTTCTGTATTCTTTAACACAAACACCCACTACAAATTTCCCAATGAGATCGGGTGCAGCAAACAACATTCCTGTATTTGGATCTATAGTAATTGGTCCGTTGGGTCCAAAAGGTATAAGTTCATTAAATCCATTTTCCCAAACAATTAAATTATATGGTGGAAAATTTGGTGGGTTTGGCATCGGATTACCACTTGAACCACCGTGAAAAGGTGTACATAATTCATAAACCAATTGGTCACCATCCGGATCTGTTGCTGAATGATCAAAAATTAAATCATCATTATTACATAGTAAAAGTGGTGGGTAATTTTTAAATCGTGGACTGCTGTTACAGATTATTCCGTTAGAATTCCCAGGTATTTCAGCTGTTAAAGTTAAGCCCTCAGCTGCGGGATTCATTAAATTTACAATTCCAGGTCCCCTGCAACATCTTTCATAAACTAAAATGTAACCATCTGGACTAGGGGGAAGGGTAATTGTTTTAACATAAACTGCTTCTTGAACGCAAATATTAGTGGGTGGAGTTACACATGGATTGTTGAATACCACTGGTAGATTAGTACTTCCTGGGAAACCAACCACACTCGTTTCTATTCTTGCATTTGTAACTCTGTTGAAAACCCCAAGGTATAGTGGAATGTCAAAATCAGCTCCTGTACTGTTGCAATCACGGTAAACCTTTATCGTTACTTTGTATTGGTTATTCCCCAAGCAATCATAATACATCTCACCTCCAACGATATGTGAAGCATAAAGTTGAGAGCCAATAATAAATGATATGATAACAAGTAGATGTTTCATACCTACTAAATTACATAAATAGTTAGAAATCACCTATTCTGATTTCAGTAAAAATATATGGGTCTAGTTAAATTAAGATAAATTCAAAAATAGATAATGAACATGTTTTTGTCTCCCGGCTTTATGTGCTTGGTTTAGAACTGAGTGTGGTGGTGAGGGCTGAATCCAAGGAAGATTTTGTTTAATGCTTATCTGCCTGTTTCCCCTGAAATTAATTTTGTGTCGTTATTTAATAGGCTAAATTTTATCCTTAACTTATATTTTGTCTAAGGAGTAACATTTCATCCACTCCGTGAGTTGTTAGCGTCTTATTTATAAAATTTCAAATACTAAATGAAAATTGTTTGGATTGGTATTTTTTCATTTACCACACAAGGTCTTAAAACATTGTTTATCACAACAGAGTGGCAAGATGTCAATAAAAAAGTTCAAACAATGATGGTTCAAAGCCACAGAGTGATGACACATGAGTTTAATTACAACAATATGTTGATAACAAAGAAATACTGTGTGAAAGCACACACTTAGATGGCTGTTTGTAAACACCAAAAAAACAAACACTTATGAATAAAAAGAAAAAAAGTAAATTATTATGTTAAGGCTCGTTTGAAAAGCTAGCAAGGATAAACAAGCGGATAAGCCTATTTTGTTTTCTCTTAATTTAAAATTTAAAAACCCAACAGAATACTGTTGAAAACTAAACAGGTGTAAGGTTTTAACAGGGATTTCCTTACTAAATTTGTAGCTTATGCAGAAGTCGTACAAACCCTATCATATTGTCCTGTTTATTGTGGCTTGCCTAATTCTTTTGGGAATAGTTGCCTATGTGGTACCATCAGGGAGGAAAGATATTTTTGGATATGAATTTCGTTTTCTTTCTCAAAGCAAATTGCTGAAGAATGAAAAAAGGCATGAAGTAAATGTAGACTCTCTTTTTGTAGATATTGATACCTCTATGGTTGATGATGATGAAAAGTCTACTGGGAAAGTTAAAAACTATAAGATAAGTCAAGAAGATTTATTGGCCTATTCAAGTGGAGGAAAGAAAAACTTCATTAACTTTTTCAATAAGTTAAAATCTATAGGTTCTGATAAAATTAGAATTCTACATTATGGAGATTCACAAATTGAAGGAGATAGGGTGACTGCTTTTTTAAGACAAAGACTGCAAACTCAATTTGGTGGATATGGACCAGGATTTGTTCCTGCGGTAAATGTTTATGGTACTATAACCTATACCCAAACCTATTCAGAAAATTTTCAGCGTTATACCAACTTCGGAGGACAAAGATTATCCACAAAAAGATATGGAATTATGAATTCTGTAGGGCGGTTTACTCCTGAATATAGCGATTCTGTAATTTTAGATAGTCTAGCTGTTGTTTCCGCATGGATGGAAATAGAACCTGGAATTCACGCCTATGGAAGAGCGAAAACTTACTCAAATATCACCTTGCATTATTCTGACGCATTTGTAGGATGTGAATTGAAAATATGGAACAATGGAGAGTTGGTGAAGACTGATTCTTTAATTGCGGATGGGAAATACCACAAATACACCTACGTTCTGCCTGGTAATGTTGGAAAAGTGAAATTTGAATATTCTTCTAAAATAAGCCCTAACATTTTAGCTTATTCCTTGGAAGGAAATGGAGGTTTGCAAATTGATAACATAGCAATGAGAGGCTCTAGCGGTACTTTTTTCGGACATATTGATCAAAGTTTAGCAAAGCAAATTTACGATAATCAAAATGTAGAATTATTCATCATGCAATTTGGTGGGAATTCAGTTCCTTATATTAAGGATTCTGCTGCAGTTTATCAATCAACAAATTATTTTAAAGGTCAATTGAATGTCATTAAAAGATTACGTCCAAATGCTATGATTATTGTTATCGGACCTAGTGATATGTCAACGCTTATAGAAGAGGAATACAGAACCTATCCTTTGCTGCCTTTATTTGTTGATAAACTCCGTGAAATGACTAAGGAAATCGATGGTGCATATTTTGATATGTATGCAGCAATGGGAGGTGAAGATGCAATGGTTGCATGGGTTGAAAAAGGATTAGCAAGTCAAGATCATGTGCATTTTACAACAAAAGGAGCCAGTATTGCAACGCAGAAATTTTACGACGCCTTCATGACAGCCTATAATAAATTAACGACAGTCAATGATTCAAAAGATAAATAAAATAGCACTTACATTTTTTATGTTAACCCTGATGTTCAATTCATTTGGACAAAAAACGCCAATTGACATAAGTGACTCTTTGTTAGTTAAGCTAAAACAAGATTCTATCGCTAGGTCTTTATTGAGTAGGCACAGTGATTCACTGAATGGTTATCTGAACGAGGACTTATTTGGAATTATTGATACTTCTATCCTGAGTCAATATCCTTTTATTCAATTTGATCAAAATCATTATCAATTTTATACCAAGGAGAGTCCTACTTTTGAAAAGCTGTTTTCTAAACTCCAAGAAATGGTGAAAACAAAAGCAGGGAAGTTGAATTTTTATCATATAGGAGGCTCTCATATTCAAGCAGATATTTATTCAAATGATATGCGTGAATATTTATTCAAATATTGGGAGAATTTACCGGGAGAAAGAGCTTGGGTTTTTCCTTTTAAAATGGCAAAAACCAATAATCCATGGAATTATGCATTTACTTCGAGTAATGATTGGGTTGGATATCGCTCTGTAATTCACCGCCCTGATTCAATTCAATATGGCTTGTTAGGAGCGGCAATAGCTTCAACAGATACCGAAATCAATTTGTCATTTAGGTATAAAGGTGAAAATGAAAACCCTCCAATTGATCACATTAGAGTTTACCATAATAAAGGCGAATTCCCGTATGTCATAAGTTATGATTCTATTCAAAACCCTGTCGTTCTACAATACACAAATGAACAATTTGGATTTACAGACACCTATTTTAAAAAGGAGTTTACCACTTTTGATATCCAATTCACCAAAATTGAGGACACATTATTGGTGGATTCTGTCAGAAATAAACCGCTTTATATTTATGGTTTTCAGTTGATGAATAATCACCCTGGAATTTCCTATACTGCTATTGGAATCAACGGTGCTGGACTATATACCTACAGAGATAATGAAAACTTCACTGAGCAATTATCACAAGCTCCACCAGATTTTTTCGCGTTTTCTGTGGGAACAAATGATGCCAATGTACCTTATGACAAGTTTGATCCAGAAGAATATAAAAGAAACTTAGAAGATTTAATGAAGAAGGTGTTAAGGGCAAACCCAGATTGTGCGATTTTACTTACTGTACCAAACGATTCTTATTATAAAAAGAGATATTTAAATAGAAATGTTGACAGAGAACGAACAGTTATTATCAACTTAGCCAAGAAATACCAAATTCCTGTTTGGGATCTTTATGGAATAATGGGTGAATTAGGTTCTTCGAAAACCTGGCATAATAATAAATTAATGAAGAGTGATTTGGTTCACTTTACTACGGATGGATACCATTTGAAAGGAGACATGTTTTTTGAAGCCTTTTTAAAATGGATTGAACAAATGGAAAATAGGCCTATAAAAACGATTTTAAATAGAGATTAGATGCAACGCTTACTAGACGTTTTTTCTTTGAATCCTATAGATTTGACCTTTTCTAGGTTAGACTTCTGGTTGTTCTTTCTAGTGGTGATGATATTTTTCTCCTTCTTGCATAAAAACAAACTGGTTCGGAGCATTTATCTAACAGCGATAAGCCTGTTCTTTTATTATAAAACTTCTGGTTTATCTGTTTTTATACTTGTTTTTACACTTGCTTCCAACTATAGTATTGGACATCTAATAGCAAGCAGAACAAGGCAAATTTCAAAAAAGAGTCTCCTTACTTTTGGAGTGATTCTGAATGTATTTGTATTGTCATATTTCAAATACGCTTACTTCTTTACAACTTCATTTAACGAGTTCTTCCATACAAATTATGAGGTCTTTAATATGATCTCCTATTTCAAAAATGGATTTAGCTCTTATGGTTCAAGTGATATTTTTGACCGTTTACTTCTTCCTGCCGGTGTGTCATTTTTCACTTTTAGTTCCATTGGTTATATAGTTGATGTCTATCGAAAGGAAGTCCCACCAATCAAAAATATATTCCACTATTCATTCTTTATTTCCTTTTTTCCTCATTTGATTTTAGGGCCAATTGTGAGAGCAAAAGAGTTCGTTCCTCAAATTAATAAACCCTATTCATTATCAAAAGATGAATTTGGCTGGGCAATATTTCAAATTTTAAAAGGAATCTTTAAAAAGCTAGTTTTAGCAGATTATATAGCGGTTCATTTCATTGATAGAATTGTTGATTCTCCAGAATCCTATCCAGGATTTGTCAGTTTAGTGGCAATTTTCGCCTATTCATTGCAAATTTATGGAGATTTCTCAGGATATACCGATATGGCCGTTGGTGTAGCGAGATTAATGGGCTTTAAACTCATGAAAAACTTTAATTCTCCTTATAAATCGCTTAACACAGCTGAGTTTTGGAGAAGATGGCACATTTCACTTGGTACTTGGTGGAAAAATTATCTCTATATTCCTTTAGGAGGAAATAGAACGGGTGGTTTAGCCTCAATCACATCGATTTCTATTATATTTATATTCCTCTTTTTCTTTACCAAGTGGTTTTGGTTGTTGTATGTCTTACTCGCTTTTATAGCGATTTACTTCACCATTCTTTGGCTTTTCCCCAAAGCGAAATCGATTGTTTATAGGGATATGAATCTTATGATTACCATGGTTGTTGGTGGACTTTGGCATAATCCTAATCAAAATTACCTTATTTGGGGAGCCTTAAACGGTTTGGGATTGGTGTTTTATAATCACTGGAAGAAAATCTCTCCTTACGAAACCTCAAACCATTGGATGGTTAGGGTTTGGAAAATCTTCTCCACTTTTACTTTTATGACCATAGCCAGAATTTGGTTTAGGGTAGAAGGAAAATCAGAACCTTTCGATTATTTTATTCACATGGTAACCAAATTTCAATGGAGTACAGATTCCTTTATTTTAATGTGTACTACTTTTTCCATCCCATTGATTATTTTAGTTCTCGGACTTATTCTCCATTGGCTTCCAGAACGGAATGAAACATGGTTAGAAAATCGTTTTTCCAAAACTTCTGTAGCTATGCAAATTGTAGCAAGCTGTATTTTTGTAATAGGAATTTATCAGCTCGTTGCCGATACCTCTAAACACTTTGTTTATTTCTATTTTTAGTTGTTGTTAGTAGGCTATATGCTATAGGCTTTGTCATTCATTTAATAAGAAAAATTGTGAACAGCGAACAAAGTCTTCTAAGGAGATAATTATCTAATTACGTTCTGATAGTTATCGAATTCACAAATTTTTGAATTTTTTAATCCCTCTCTTTACAAAGGAAAATCAAAAGGATCTGGATGAACAAATGTATATCCGAATTCTTCAATGATTTTATTGCTGTCTATTATCTTAAAAGCTATTGATTTATCGTCAAACTTTGGCGGTTCAATTTTCAGTTCTTTAGCTGCGTAGGTATAATATTCCTTTTTTGTTGGATGAATTGGCGCCGACCCATTGAATGTTTCTCCCCATATAGAACGATCTAGAATGTGGTCAACAATTCCTATACAGTCCTCTAGGTGAATCAGGTTTACTGGTTCTTCTCCTCCGCTAATTTCTCTTCCTTGCATGTAGATTGCTGGGTTTCTATCCTCCCCTACGAGTCCAGCCATTCTGATTATTGTCAATCTGTCCATTGCAAAATCTTGTAACATCTTTTCTGCATTAATAAGGTAAGCAGAATTTCTTCGAGTACCTTCGAGTTCACCTTTTTCTGTTACTAAATTATTGTTATTCGCATAAACAGAAGTTGAACTGATGAATATTATTCTTGCTTCATGTTTTAATTGTTTTACAATTTTCAACATAAAACTTCCGTATTCTTCCTTTAAGTTTGATGGTGGAATATTCAACAATATATAATCTAACTTAGAAAGCCATTGTGTTGCTTCATTGTTTTTATCGCTGTTTAAAACATGAGCAATAATTCCTGCTTCTTCTAAAGTTTTAATTTTATCAGCGGAAGTTGTTGTTCCATGAACAGTTTTTTGTTCTTGAATCCATTTTTTAGCTACTGGCATCCCTAGCCAACCACAACCTACTACCCCGTATATTTTATTACTCATAATGCTCTAATTTCAATGTGTTCTTTTACCAATGCGAACTTATAAATAATAGAATTGATATGCTGTATAATTCACAATCTATAACAAAACTTATTTAGGTGTGCTAGCTCCTCGTTTCAGATTATTAGTATTCTATTTATAAGATAGAGATGTCAATGATTAGCAATGACATTACTATATTAATTATTAATGCCAGAAGATTTTTACTTTAAAAATTTTGAATTGCCCTTTCAAGGCGCAGGATGATATTGCTTATTCAGAAGAGTGCGCTACATCCTGCTAGACTGAGCTGGGCTTTCAGCCCGTATAAACACTTACTTACGCATTGTGTTTTATCTTATGAAATTTGTCTAACAAATCGCCCTCGTAAGAACAGCTCTTTTGACAATTATCAAATAGAGAAGCCGAAAAAGTAGCACACCAATATAAATTAACGTACAAGCAATTACAAAAGCAACTATCCCATAATCATTTTCGCTATAGAAATGTTAGGAAACTCAAAAGTGAGGAATGGGAGGTATTAAAAAATGTGTTTTTATTTTTAACTCATTTTGAACACTGAGAATACAAACAACAGGAGCATATTGAAGTATACGACTTAGTTCGGAATTTGAAAACAACGTAGCAGCTTTTCGGTTTTGAGAAAACTACAAAACAAAAAAGGTGTGGACGAATCCACACCTTCTACATAAACGATATGCAATTACACTTGCAACTTTCCAGCAGCAAGAGCCTCTTTAATCTTGTCTTCTAATTCAATCATCATCTCATCGTTATCTGCAATGATTTGTTTTACTGCATCTCGTCCTTGTCCTAAACGTGTTTCACCGTAAGAGAACCATGAACCACTTTTCTTAATAATGTCTAAATCAACTCCAATATCTAGAATTTCTCCTACTTTAGAGATTCCTTCTCCATACATAATGTCGAATTCTGCTTTTCTAAATGGTGGAGCAACTTTGTTTTTAACAATTTTCACCTTCGTACGGTTACCAGTAACTTCGTCACCATCTTTAATTTGGCTCGAACGGCGGATATCAACACGTACTGAAGAATAAAACTTCAAGGCATTACCTCCTGTTGTAGTTTCTGGGTTTCCGAACATTACACCAATCTTATCTCTCAACTGGTTAATGAAAATACAACATGTTCCAGTTTTGTGAATAGACCCAGTTAATTTACGAAGTGCTTTAGACATTAGTCTGGCTTGTAGCCCCATTTGACTATCGCCCATTTCTCCTTCGATTTCTGCTTTTGGTGTTAATGCAGCAACTGAATCGACAACTATTAAATCAATAGCTCCAGAACGGATTAGGTTATCCGCAATCTCCAATGCTTGCTCACCATTATCTGGCTGAGATATAATTAGATTATCTGTATCAACGCCTAAGTTCTTTGCGTAAAACTGATCAAAAGCGTGTTCTGCATCAATAAATGCTGCAATTCCTCCTGCCTTTTGTACTTCAGCAATTGCATGAATTGCCAATGTTGTTTTACCTGATGACTCAGGACCGAAAATTTCAACTACTCGTCCTCTAGGGTATCCACCTACGCCAAGTGCAATGTCTAAGGTGACAGAACCTGAGGATATTGCTTCAATATCCACAACTGCACTGTCTCCTAGTTTCATTACTGAACCTTTCCCGTAGGTTTTGTCCATCTTGTCCATCGTAAGCTGAAGTGCCTTCAACTTATCTTCGTTTACTTTCGCTTTTTCTTTTACTTTTTTTACTTCTGCCATATCGTTTATTTTTAGCAAATTTAGGGGTGTAGATCGTAATCTTTTTACGTTCTGATAAAATTATTGTGATTTGGTTGATTTATTCTTTAGTTATTACTTAAAACTTTCTAGTATTTCCTCCGCATGTGCCTTGGTTTTAGGCTTTTTAATCACTTCGTGAATCTTTCCTTCTTCATTGATTAAAAAAGTGGTTCTGTGTAAACCGTCATATTCTTTTCCCATGAATTTTTTAGGTCCCCAAACTCCATACGCTTTAATTACCTCGTGATCTGTATCCGCAATTAAAGGAAAAGGTAACTCATGTTTCGCAATGAATTTTTGGTGACGTGTTTCATCATCTGGACTCACTCCTAATATAACAACGCCTTCTTTTTCTAATCCAGCAAAATTATCTCTCAAATTACAAGCTTGGTTTGTACAACCCGGTGTCATATCTTTTGGATAAAAGTATAAAGCAACTTTACTTCCTTTATAATCAGAAAGTGAAATGTCTTTTCCGTCTTGGTCCTTCGCTTTAAATGTTGGAGCTGTATCTCCTTTTTGTAAATGTGTCATTTTGATATTATTTTAAACATTAATTTGACAATATTATAATCAAATGTAATAACTTTATTTTGATTTACGTCAATTTTCTAAATTATTTTCAAATTAAAAACACAGTAAGCGGTTTTATGTTTGATTTGGTACTTTTTCTAAGCGCTCTATTATTAAGATAGTGAAATAAATGAGATGAGGAGGAATAGTTGGAAATAAATTTTGGTTTAAGTAGAAATTTATGAAAAAAATAAATTTAATTTTCTGAGTCCTCTCCCTCGGTCCCTTCAGTCAACTGACTGAGGATGTAGAAATGTTCTCCCTTTTAAGAATGACTGCAACACTAATATAAATTTGAATTAGTTGAGTTAAGTTTAGGTTTTCGAATCGGTTAATTCTTTGAATAACTTGTTCCAAATAATTCGTGAGGGATTAAGCCAGAGGATTAGTGCTTTTTCCTTAGAATATCTAAGAAAAAGAGGGGTTTGGGATTATTGATTGTGAGAAAGAGTGAATTATTCAGCTTCTTACAGTAAAATCGCATTTAAAAATTCGAAAAACTATTCCCCATTCCCATCAAACCATTCCAAAACATCATCAAAGACCTCCTCCCAATAGTCGATTTCGTAATTCACTTTTCCCGTAGATTCAACTTTGAAAAAACTATGTTCTGCATTTTCATAAAGCTTAGATTGAACATTGTTTTTTCCATTAAGAATAGCATCAATCACAACTTGATCAGCATACAGCCCAGCAATATCTTCCGTTCCTGAAATATAAAGGATATTCGCTTTTGTTGCCATCATATCCTTAAAACTATGTTCTTCAAAACTTAAAATGGACTCTTTAAAATTCTTGTCTGAATTGTCTTTTTGAACTTTTCCTTCACGTATATATTGGTGCATTTCTCCCTTATATTTCTGGTAGGTTTTAAAATCAATTTCTCCCTGTAAATATTTTAAATAGAAATCATTTGCAACATGTTGAGTTCTTCCGTAAGGTGCCGATGCTAACATTACGACATCTGTCACATATTTGTTCAAACTCGCAACTCTAATCGCCTCCAATCCGCCTTGCGAGTGACCAATGGTTAAAATCCGATTCGAATTAATCACTTTATTTTTCACCAACGAATTAACAAGAAAATCTCCTCTTTTTCCGAGATAATACAAATTATTAGATTTCATAAAGTTTGAATCCACCAATTCTGGTTGACTTATATCAGGAACGTATTCTGAATTAACTAAATCCGATTCTTTAGCATAAACAGGAACAAAGGGTTTAGATACTAAAATAAGATTAAAACGTTCAAGAAATTTACTGAAATTAAAATACGAAAATGGAATCATTCCTAAACTTCCATTTTTCCATTCTATAATCAATGGAACTGGCAAGGAACCATTAAAATAAATAGCCGTTGGTTTATTTATATCAAAATTTGTGGAGTTAATAAGATAGGATATTTCATCATTTTCATTGAAAGTTATGCTCTGTTCAGTGAAAACCTCATCATGAATTAAATAGTTTTCTTGCGCATGAATTTTGGTTTGAAAAATCAGGATGAACGAGACCGCAGCAGCTTTTGAAATATTAGTGAAAGTCATTTTCATGGATTTATTTTTTATGTAAAATCAGAATTCTGTTCTCAAACCAAAGATATACTTTTTAAAGATTACGGTGATAATGTATTGGAAGAGTGATGAGAACAAATCTCCAACCACTGGTTGGGTAAATCAAATAACAAGTAATTTGAGTATAATTTACATGGTTGACTATTAAAATATTTTCTTCTGAATTAGGCATAATGTATTTATTATAAGGTATTTATAATTCTGCCGCCATTAGTGGCAGAATTACAAAACTTAATTTTACATTCAATCTTAAAACTCGCACCATTAGTGTGAGATTTAGAGTTTTGCATGAAAATCCGCCTAAATCTGCGTTCGGAGATCTGCGTCATCCGCGTACCAATACAGCGCAATTTTCAAAATAACACTCACCTTCATTAGCCCACCACAAAATAAATTCTAATTTTAACCCAATTAAAACTGAGTGCTTTTTTAAACCAAAGGAAACAAGCAATTTACAAGCTGTATTATGACATTAACGACTTTAGATTACGGAATAATCATTTTCATTTTTCTTGCGGTAATTGCTATTGGAATAGTAGTTTCAAAGAAATCAGGAAAAAACAGTACCGAGTTCTTTTTATCTGGAAGAAATATGCCTTGGTGGTTGTTAGGTTTTTCTATGGTTGCCACAACTTTTTCGACTGATACACCCAACTTTGTAACGGATGTTGTAAGAAATGATGGAGTATCTGGAAACTGGATTTGGTGGGCTTTTTTGTTGACAGGCTTACTTACCGTTTTCGTTTATGCTAAATTATGGAGAAAGTCTAATGTGAAAACCGACATGGAATTTTATGAATTGCGTTATGGTGGCGCTCCAGCAAGATTTTTACGTGGTTTCCGTTCGATTTATTTAGGGTTTGCCTTTAATGTTTTGGCAATGGCTGGAGTAACATTGGCCGCTATAAAAATTGGACAAGTAATGCTTGGTCTTTCTTCACTTGAAGTCGTTGGTATTGCAGGAACAATAACAGTTCTTTTTAGTGCTGTTGGTGGATTTAGAGGAGTTATTTACACTGATTTTCTTCTTTTTTTTGTAGCTATGGCTGGATCAATTGGAGCGGCTTATTATTTAGTAAATCTTCCTGAAGTGGGTGGACTTTCAGAGTTAATTGTCCATGAAAATGTAAGAGATAAAATTGATTTGATTCCCAAATGGAGCGATAAAGAAAAGTTTATAAGTTTGCTCATTATTCCGCTTGCTGTTCAATGGTGGAGCTCTTGGTTTCCTGGTGCAGAGCCAGGTGGAGGTGGTTATATTGCCCAAAGAATGTTGGCCGCTAAAAATGAAAACCATGCCGTTGGTGCAACTTTCTTCTTTAATGTTATGCATTATGCATTACGTCCTTGGCCATGGATTATTGTTGCTTTGGCTTCGTTAGTTATTTTTCCTGATATCGCTAGTATTCAGGCTGCATTTCCTAATGTAGAAGAGAGTAAACTAGGACATGATTTAGCCTATTCCGCTATGATGACAATGCTTCCTGCTGGACTTATAGGTTTGGTTTTGGCTTCTTTAGGCGCTGCGTATATGTCTACAATATCTACACATTTGAACTGGGGTTCATCTTATATTGTAAACGATTTTTACAAGCAACATATAAATAAAGACGCATCTGAAAAAGAATTGGTAAGAGTGGGGCGTGCTTCAACTGTTCTTTTGATGGTTATTAGCGCAATTGTAGCCTTAATGTTAAATCATGCAATGCAGCTTTTCGACATTATTATCATGTTTGGAGCAGGAACAGGATTGGTATTTATCTTGCGTTGGTTTTGGTCGAGAATTAATGCATGGAGTGAAATCACAGCGATGTTTGTTTCTGGAGTTATTTCAATATTGATCAATTTCACCTCTCTAGGTGGATATTTATTTGGCGAGACCTTGAATAATGGAGTCTTCCAAGAAGGTGTTTTCGAAGGCTGGCTTCAATATCCATTTGTTGTATTAACCACCACAGTTTGTTGGCTAGTAGTCACTTTTCTTACTCCAAAAGAAGATAAAGAAGTACTGTATAATTTTTATCAAAAAACACAGCCAGGTGGTCCAGGATGGAAAAAAGTTGTGGATCAAGCGAAAACTGAGAACATTGATATCATCACAACAAATGAGAAATGGACTGTTCCAACGGGAATATTAGCAGTTATTGCAGCAACAATTGCGATTTATGGCTGTCTTTTTACAACCGGAAAAATCATCTACGGTGAGTATGGAAATGCTTTGATATTCTTTTCAATTACTGTTATAGCATCTATTATATTGCTTAAATTATGGAATAAAATGAAAGGAAAAGCTTTTTAATGGATAATTATGATCCGATAGAAATCGGATCATAATTATATAAGCTAAGTTTCGGAGTTTGCTTTAAGAGGATGTAAATTGTTTTGTAAAATGTGAAAAACTATTAATGAGGACTTCCTCCTTTGAAGGACAAGGGAGGGGACATTTTAAGTGTAATTTCTTAATTTTATCTTTAATCCTATTTAAAAGTTTTAGTGATGTCCTTTAAAGTTAGGTACTAATAAATCACAGGACTGAATTTAACTCCGAAACTTCAGTTATATAAGTTCTTTCTCAATTATCTCTTTCAAGGAGTTTTTTGGTAAAGCACCTGCTTGCATCATTGGTTGTTTGTCTCCCAAAGGGATGAAGAGCATACTTGGAATGCTTCTGATTCCAAAAACTGCAGATAATTCTTGTTCTACTTCAGTATCTACTTTATAGATTTTTACCTTGCCATCATATTCTTTAGAAAGCTCTTCTAAAATTGGAGCAACCATTTTACATGGTCCACACCAGTCAGCATAGAAGTCAATAATCGCTGGAATATCATCTTTGTATTTCCATTCTTTTGATGCTGTATAATCGAATATATCTGATTTGAATTGCTCTGCTGTTAAATTCATTGTTGCCATAATCTATTTGTTTTATGCAAAGATGAGGCTTTCATTTCAAAAGATAGGTAACCCTTGTAACGTAGCGACTTGTTAAAGAGCATTTCAGTTGGAATTTGTTGTGGTGAAATTGGTATTGGTCTCTTGTTTTGATATTTACTCTAAAACAAAAGAACCAGAAAGAGGGATTTCTCTTTCTGGTTTTTTAAACATTGTGGGTATGCTTATTTTTTAATCAATCGAATACTTTCATCTCCATTCACAACATAGTACATTCCTTTCGGCAACTGACTCATGTCTAAGAGTGTTTTCTTTGAAGGAGAGTTTGAGATATTTACATTTCCTGTTACTTCAACTCCAACAGTATTGAAAATTCGTACAGCTAGGTTTTCATCTACTCCTAACAAGGTTGAGGTATGTGAAACTGGATTTGGATAAGCTTGTAATTCTTCAACTTCTTTTTGCTCTACAGAAACAATATTAAACACTTCTGTTGTTCCGTCGTAATCTGTTTGTTTTAATCTGTAGTAAGAAATTCCAGCATAAGGAGAAAGATCTGTCCAAGCATAATCTAAAACTTGTGTACTGTTTCCAGCACCTTGAATTGTTTGCAAATTTTCCCAAACAAATCCATCTGCAGAACGCTCAATTGTAAAGTAATCGTTGTTTAATTCACTTGCCGTTTTCCAAATTAACTCTACTTCTCTGTCTTTTTTATAGGCGTCAAAAGTGATGAGTTCGATTGGGAGGGTGGAGGAACCCATTACAGTTACAAATTGATCCCCATCATACCCTTGCATTTGAACTTCAAACTTAACTTGGTTACAAATTAAATTTTCTGCAGTAGCCGAATTACATGTAGCGTCACCTACCCATATATTACCAACTGTTTTTCCAGAACCTTCTCTTAATTGATTTGGAAGATCAAAAAAAGAAGATTTATCATCACAGTAGAACATTCCTTGAAGCGTATTAATTTGATTAAAGCCAACCTCTATCCCATTTTTATTATAGCATTTAATGGAGTAATCAAAAAGCACATTAAAATTGTACCCCCAAGGACAATTGTAAGGAGTGTTTCCAGCATTCAATATTTCAATTCCAGTCGTAACTAATTCAATTACGATTGTTTTTTCACCTTGAACATTAACAGATGTAGAAAACTGATACTGAGCCTTAGCTCCAAAGCTAATAATTAGAGCAATTAAAAAAGTAATAAGTGTTTGTTTCATTGCGCATGCATAATTAAATTCGGTGCAAAGATACATCTTATTTATTTATGCATGTCTAACTTTTGTTGCGAAATTTATAAATTATACTAATAAACAAAGACAAAAGTCGGCTTTTTCAATGAAAACAGCTTGTTTCAAAGATATTCTCAGAATTCTAGTTAGAAATAAATTACAAACAATTAAGCATTAGCTTACTTATTAACAAAACATATTTTAACGGTGTTTTGGCACTATTTTATTGTGTTTCAGTATTATTTGAAAAGATCAGTTTTTCTTGCAGACACTAGTTATTCACCTCTATTCAGATGAATAAACCCATGTTCTGTTCTTTCTTCTCCATTTTTTCCAATTATTGTGGCTTTGTAAAAGTAAGTCCCATCAGAGCAGTTTTCATTGGTTTTTTGAGCTTTACCATCCCAATAAAAATCAGTTTCATCAGATTCAAAAACTAAATTACCCCATCTATTTAATATAATGATCTTTAACTGAGCTATTCCTTGAGGATTGATGATGTTGTATAAATCATTCTCTCCATCTCCATTAGGTGTAAACACGTTGGGAAAGGTATAATCCAAATCCGGAATGACAACGATAATTTCCACATTCGCAGAGTCTACACAACCATTACTGCTGTTTCCTATCAAAGTTGTAGTGAAAACACCAATGTTTTCAAAAGTATGAAAAACAACTGAGCTCATACTTTGTAGCGTTTCTCCATCTCCAAAATACCAAATAAGATGATCAACATTTGAAGAGTTTTGATTAAACTCTACTTCTAAAGGAGGCTCACCTATTATAGGAGTTGCAACCAAAGAAACCTCTGCGACAGGAAAAACAGTTACTTGTTCGGTGATAATATTTGTGCAAATACCAGAGGATTCATATTCCACGGTATAGGTTGTTCCACCAATTCCATTAAATATTTCTCCAGTAGTAGCATCAATTGTGGCACCATCTCCAAGTGGAGAAACAATGCTAAACACTCCACCAGTTGTTCCAGAAATGTTGGCACTATTTGCTGTGCCTTCACAAAAATCTTCCAAGGTAAAGGAGGGACTTTCTATCACATTAATCACAATAGAATCAATACCTACACAGATTTCGCCTGTTTTATGTCCATATACGTAAACTACCATGTTTGAGGTTGGCGTAACGGTTATTACTGAACCAGTGTCACCTGTACTCCAAGTCAAACTATCAAAATACGATGATTCATAAGTAATAGTAGTGTCTCCGCAGTCATTAACATAGTACACCTCTAAACTATCTACATTAGCATCGGCGGACAACTGTAACTGAGATCCTGCGCAGATAGTTGTATCGTTTTGATGCATTTTTATAGGTGGGTTGATAATATAAACATTTTTTTTTACCACTATGTTGCAACCGCTTGCTCTATATTTAGTTAAAGTGACCTCAAAAACACCTTCAGAAGTAAAGCTATGCGAAGTGTTTAACCCAAAAGCATTAGGACTAGAATCTCCAAAACTCCATTCATAGGCTGATGAAATGCTATCTGGAATGGCGGCGAAGTTTATTGTGGAACCAATACAAGTGGGATTGGGTGAAATTGTAAAGTCGTTGGTTAAATCTCTAAGAGCTGCGCCGGCGCAATACCCAAATGAATCAGCACTTCCCCATCCATAAACATAAGTTAATGCTCCACCGGGACTTATCAGTCGATGCGTACTCATACTAATACTTACCTGAGCATAACTAAAAGCTGCATTAGATGGAACAGGAGAAAAACTCGAAGCAATATTTACCCCATCAAGGACAACATTTGGAACATCTACTGTTTTCACTACTATATTTGCCCAATATTCGGTAATGATACCTGATATAAAAGCATTGAAAGTAATATCTTGTAGATATTGTTCTATGGGGTACATTAAAATTTGGAAAGGATCACCAATGCCATCACAACCATTACCTTGTGCATATTGCATTATCATAATAGGTTGGCTAGCCGAAACATAGCTGGCTGTATTGTCTGAAAATTGATAATCCTGACCAGCAGATAGCATAAAGGACATTCCACCATTTATGCTAATGGAAGTAGCATTTTGTGTTGCCATTATCTTGTATATCGTAGTGGATTTGTTTTTAAGTGGTGGTAATATATATTCTTTACCTAATGCAACCAATGGCAAAAGTTGTTCATAAAGATGGTCACAAGTACCGCAGTTGCCTACGAATGTGCACTTATTTCCAGAAAAAACGGCAAAAGACACACAATCGCCAGGAGTAAGGCTATTAATTGTAGTTCCTGTAAAGTCAATTGAACCATCGGTATTTGTGACTTGATAGATTTGTCCCTTATTTAAGGTAATATTATAAGGAACACCAGCTGGATATCCACCAGCAGTGGCAATAGCGGGTGTAATTTGTAAATGAGTACTATCTTGTGTGGCTACGATAAGTATCTCATCTCCATTAGAATAACCACTTGCAGGAGACCAGTTTAAAACCATATATTTATCTTGTAGAGCAGGTGTAGGATAAATTACTGTTGCATCACTCGTATAGGTATAAGCACTATGTGCATATACTGTAATTGAATCACAACTACTAACATGAATAGCTAAATCATAAATACCCTCACTAAAAGGAGGCTCTACTGAGGGAGGCATTGTAATTCCTATGGTAGAATTTGCCGATACGTTAAATGTTTGAGTCCACCCTAATCCAGGAATACTAATTGTCCCAGAAGTATTAGTCTCCGATGAGATAAAAGTATACAATGCTCCTCCGTTCACATTACTCATAAAGCCGAACCAAAAGTCTTTTCCTTTGGTGGAAGTATGTTGTGCGTTTATATTGTTATTGAGTGAAAGTATTAATGCGACAAAGAAAAGTAGAAGAATTTTTTTCATAATTATAGTGTTATAAAATAGTGCAGACTTTATCAATCCATAACTGACTTCTTTTGAAAAGTATAAATTGCTTCATTGAGTTTAGATATTTGCATCAGTCTAGTTTTGACCTTTAAAAATATTGTTAGTAAATGTTGTTCGTTAAAAGAAGAAGGTTAGAAGTGTAGCGCATTGCATTCATCGTTTAATTATAATCTAATATTCAGACGAACAAAAGGCTTTAAGGTTGCTGTTTATAATTGTTCTCTTACACATCTTCTAGTGCCGAAATAATCTTTTTATACTACAATAACTTGCAAGTTGAAAATCCTAATTCAATTGTTGCTGAATTTATTAAAGATTTAAGAACCTGAATTCATAAAACAGTGTTTTCCAATAAATGGAGGGTCACTTAGTTTATTACAGAAACACTTTTTGCTTTTCGTTTAAAAGAATAGATGTACTTTTTTGTATTTACAAATTAGTAGGTATTCTTATTTGTAAACCACAATTTTATCCTTAAACAAGGTCTATTTGATCTTAAAAAATTTCAATCAACCTTTCTTTTCAAATAAAAATCAAAAAAATATCACTTTTTTATTTTTTCATACTTCCCATATATATCAACACTCTATCCGAATTTAAATACTTACAAACGAAAGACATTCGACAACAAGTGGTTAATAACCGTATAAAATTTACACCTCTTCCCACATTTGCAGTGTCGATGGTTGAAAGACAGCCCGATAACAAGTTCAAAAAATTATTAATTAAAATTTACAGACATGAACAATTTAAGAAACACAGTTAGTTTAATCGGACACTTAGGTGCAGATCCAGCGATTACACAATTCGGAGATAAAAACTCCTTAGCACGTTTCAGCGTTGCAACCAATGAATCCTTTAAAGATAAGAAAGGCGAGTGGGTAAAGAACACAACATGGCACAATGTGGTTGCCTGGGGTAAAACAGCAGAACTTTGCGAGAAACTCCTTAAGAAAGGATCTGAGATCGTTTTGGAAGGAAAATTAGTGAATGATTCTTACGAAACGAAAGAAGGCGAAAAGCGCTTCAAAACAGAAATTTCAATGCGTGAATTCATGGTGTTGAACCGTGACAAGTCTGATGATAAAGCATCGAAATAACAAGTAATTAAATTGTGAGTGCTCAGCTAACATTTGAGCACTCACTTAAAAAAGTAATAACCCAAAACACATAATATCATGAGAGTACAACAAATGAATCACGTAAATTTAATAGGTCAAATGTCATCAGACCCAACATTTGTAGAAATGGAAGGCGGCAAAAAAGTAGCACGCTTCTCATTGTCCACAAAAGAAACATACTTGGATGACGAAGGGAATACCAAAGACACTAAAAATTGGCACCGCGTTACTGCCTGGGGAAAATGGGTTCCAGTATTGGAGCAACTAGGAGTTAAAGGACAAGCATTGGCAATCGAAGGAAGATTGAGATCACGTTTTTACAATACAGATGGAAAACGTCAATCGTACACAGAAATAGAGATCAACGACTTGGTCATTCTATAAAATAAGGAACAGTAAAACAATAATTTAATCATCCGGAAACAATCGGAAATAAAAACTAGAAATCATGAGAAATCAAGTTCAATTAATCGGAAATATAGGTATTGATCCAGAGATCACAAACTTTGAAAGTGGAGCAAAAAAAGTGCGTTTCACATTGGCAACAAACGAAAGATATGTTGACAAAAACGGAGAAAAGAAAGACAAAACCTTTTGGCACAACATTCATGCTTGGGGGCCAACAGCAAATTACATTGCTAAGTCTGGAAAAAAAGGAACACAGTTGGCGATTACAGGTAAGCTTGTTACAAGAAAGTACCTATCGAAAACTGGAGAGTCAAAATCCTTTACTTCAATTGAAGTGAAAAATGCAGTAGCGTTAAGCTAATTTAAAAATAAACGAAATAATCCTCTTGCTATTTAATCTTGCCTTACCACCTAAAATCAAAACGGTATGCAAATCATAAGTAGGTTTGGTTAGACGAAAAAGTACGTGGCGCAATGCTACGTACTTTTTGTTTTTTTAATATCCCACAGTTTTCGCAAATACTCATGTACAATAACTACGGAGAAGAAAAGCAGGAAGTTATAAAAAAGATCTTCAATAGGAACTGAGAAAATTCGTACGCCAATAATTTCTTCGGCATTATACCAGACAATAGGTGCGTCCGTTAATTGTCCTGTTAAAATACTTTTCACTATTAAAAACGGAATTTGAGATATCAAAAAAGCAGTGATAAAGTAAGGATACCATCTAGGTGTAAATCCAAAATAAACAATCCAGTTTATAATTCCAGCACTTAATAAAGCTGAAAAGGTATAAGAGTTATCTCTGTAAAGAACAGCTAAAACAATACATAGTATAGTGAAGAACAAAGAGAAAAAATAGGAAAATTTGATTGGCCGGAAATGGGGGAAATATGCTTTTACAGTTTCATAAATAAAAACACTTGCATAAGGAATGGTAAAATAGAATAAACATTCTTCAATTGGCAAATTATAAATTGAAAAGCCAGTTAGATAAGCTGCGTTAAAACTCCAGATTCCAATGTTAGTGAAGTAAATATCTAATGCAACAAAAACACTTCCTATAATTAGGATAGAAGGAATTAGGGTTTTCCAATGCTTATAAAAGCATATCTTTTTACCAAAAGAAAGAAGCAAAGGAAAAGCTATAATAAAAATGTTAATCCATAAATACAAACTCATTCTATATTGATGTTGGTATGACAAACACTAAGTGGTCCATTTTAGAATTTCACAAAAATAAAATTTCCGTGAAATGTAAAATCGAAAAGTTAATCAATCCTAAGATTAGTTCTACAATTTCGTCAAAATAAAAAAATCACTAGTACCAGAGTTAGCACTAATGATTTTAGTTTCAATGATATTCAAATATCAAAATCTGCTTGACATTCTGTATTAAAGTCAAGAGCAATATATTTTAAAAGATAAAATAAAGATTTACTACCACTTTTCTAAACCTTCATCAAGTTCTAGGACATATTTGAATCCAAGTTCTTTCATTCTCTCCATTGCTACTTTGCTTCTAACACCTACGGCGCAATAAACTAAGTACTTTTGGTCTTTAGGCATATATGAAAGAACACCATCCATATTACCACCGTTATATTCGACTAATTTAGACCCTTCAATATTTCCATTTTGGTATTCTTCAACTGTTCGAATGTCTAAAAGGATGAATTCCCCAGATTCTAACGCTTTTTTAAACTCTGCGTTATCAACACTTTCGAATCGTTCTTCTGTCACATTTTGTGCAAACAAAACCTGAGTTGAAGTAAAAAGTAAAGCAAACAATATTGTCAATGTCGTTTTCATAAGTAAATATTTTAGTTTATTCAAAAATAAGTAAGTTCTTGAATAGAACCTATTCATTTCACAATTTTTAAGCAGAAACGAAATACTAATTGTAATTTTGCTTTTGATTGGGGTTACTATTAAAAAATATTGAGACGAAATCTAGATGGAGAAAAAAGTGGTAAAACGTATTGTGTTAATAGCTGGTGGTTCTGGGCTAATTGGTCAAGAGATACAAAATGAACTCAATAAGTGTGGTCATGAAGTGCGCGTTCTTACACGAAGAGACAATCCAAAAGCTCCATTTTTTCATTGGGATCCAAAGAAAAAAGAAATCGATCGTGCAGCAATCAAAGGTGTTCAAGTTATAATTAACCTTGCAGGAGCAGGGATTGGAGATAAAAGATGGAGCGAAAAACGAAAGGAAGAAATTTTCAATTCTCGCATTAAGCCAACTCAATTTTTGCACGACATAAGTCAGAATATACCTTCATTAGTTCAATATATTTCTGCATCAGGGATCACTTGTTACGGTTATGACGATCCTATAAAAATCTACAAAGAAAGTGATGAGTTTGGAACAGATTTCCTTTCTACGGTTGTGAGAAGATGGGAGGAAGTAGCTGATTTATTTTCTCCTCAGCAAAAAGTAGTTAAAATCAGAACTGGAGTTGTCTTAACAGAAAAAGGTGGAGCACTTCCAAAAATCTCTGCTACGATTAAAAATTATATTGGTGCACCATTGGGTTCTGGAGAACAGGTAATGCCTTGGTTAACATTAGTAGATATCGCTAGAATATATACACATGCGGTAAATGAGCAATTGGATGGCGTTTATAATGCTTCTAGTAAAAATATATCCAATGCAAGATTAACGAAAGAAGTAGCGAACAAACTAGGAAAACCACTTTGGCTCCCAAAAGTTCCAAGTTTTGCCTTAAAATTGGTTTTGGGAGAATTAGCTTCTATTGTTTTAGAAGGAGTTCGTATTGATAACAGCAAAATTATTCAATCTGGTTTTGAATTTAAACACAAAACAATTGAAGAAGCTTTAGAATACATTTATGATAAAGAAGAGAAAGGCTGATTTAACTCTTATCGTGTTGCAAATATGACCCGTGGATGTTCTCTTGCAGTTTGTTTTTTAATTACTCGTATGTTGATATTTCTACTCAATTGTCTTAATAGAACTAAAGCGACTATGGGGTATTATTTCCTGTTGTATGCAGTTTTTATTATTGTCAATATACAATCGTACATTCTATTTTAGTTATTTGGTTTTCTTGTTTTACAAATAGAATGTCTAGGCTTTCTCCTTTTTCGTTTGCCCCTGAAAATAGTTGATTAGTTTCGTTTTTCTTGTTCTTTCCTGTCCAATAATATTGAGTTTCTGCTACCTCCTTTATTTCATATCCTTTACTTTTCAGATAGACAATTATTTTGTTGACTAAAATCTGATTTTCTTCTTCACTCACATATTCAATTCCCCATCCTGTCCCGATATTTGATCCATCACCACCAATACTGTTATAAGTCACTCTACTCTTGGGTTTGATTAAAGGGAAATTCGTAATTGTAGTATTGTCCATTGTAGCATACCAAAGAAAAGTCCCTTTTTTTACATCATAATGATTATCAAGAGTAAGTCCAAATAAATAAGAAAAATAGAAGAATAAAAGGGGAAAGAAAAGGATGGCAGATACCGTAACAATCCATTTTCTAATCTTTTTTCTAAAAGGAATTGTTCTATCCTTAAACGATTTATTTGTCAATAGAGTTATTCCTAAAACAAGTAAGCAATAGACTATTATTGGTATTATGATTATCATTTCTTGATTCTCTTAAATTCTGAGTAACGTTTTTATATCGTATTGTAAATCATCTATTAGTATTTCCTGATTTATAGTATTAATTTCCTATTTCAGCACTTTAAACGTTAGCTAAAAGTAATTAATTTTTTCCTTCGAAATGAGAGGAATTGCATACAATCCCCCTTCACGCATTCATCATCCGATCTATCGGATCATAACTACCCTACTAACAACTTCCAAAGCCTCATCAATATCCTTTACATCGCTAAAAATCAGCCTTAACTTTTCATTTTTCTGATTCATTTTCAATCCTTTAGGATTTGTTTGAATGTAATTTAACACCTGTGTGAAAATTGGACTTTGATAATAAGAATGTGCGGGATCTTCCGTGAAATACCCGATCATCTTTTCAGATTTTATAATCAATCTAGTGAAACCAATCTCTTGTGCCTTTCTTCTCAAGCGAATGGATTGTAACAAATCATCAACAACTGAAGGAATAGGTCCAAAACGGTCTGCCAATTGAAGTTCAAATTGTTTCAACTCTTCTTCTGTATTTAGATTGTCCAGCTCTTGATAAAGAGAAAGTCGCTCTGAAACATTGTTTACATAATCGTCTGGAATTCGAATTTCCAAATCTGTTTCTAAAACACATTCTTGAATGAATTGTTGATAATCATCAGTGTTTCTGTTCTCAAACAACTCTTTAAATTCAGATTGGCGCAATTCTTCCATAGCTTCATTTAAGATCTTTTGGTACATGTCAAATCCAATATCAGCAATGAATCCTGACTGTTCTCCACCAAGTAAGTTTCCAGCTCCACGAATGTCTAAATCTTTCATGGCTATGCTAAAACCAGCACCTAAATCTGAGAACTGAACCAAAGCATTTAAACGTTTTTGAGCCTCTGAAGTCAGCATGTTGTAACGCGGAGCAATCAAATAACAAAATCCTTTCTTTGTTGATCTTCCAACCCTACCTCGTAACTGGTGCAAATCACTTAATCCAAAATTATTTGCCATATTGATAATGATCGTATTGGCATTTGGAATATCAATTCCTGATTCAATAATTGTGGTAGCCAGCAAAACATCATATTCATGCTCGATAAAGTCCATCATCACTTTTTCTAGCTTTTTTCCGTCCATTTGTCCGTGCCCAATTGCCACGCGTACCCCAGGACATAGGCGTTGAATCATTCCAGAAACTTCTTGGATGTTTTCTAATCTGTTGTGAACAAAGTAAACTTGTCCACCACGACTAACTTCATAAGAAATTGCATCTCTGATAATTTCCTCGTCAAATTCAATAATTTCTGTTAGAACAGGCTGACGATTTGGTGGAGGTGTATTGATAATACTCAAATCTCGTGCTCCCATCAATGAGAATTGCAATGTTCTCGGAATTGGAGTTGCTGTTAATGTCAGAGTGTCAACCGTCGCTTTTAAAGTTTTTAATTTGTCTTTTACTGAAACACCAAACTTTTGTTCTTCGTCAATAATAATTAATCCTAGGTCTTTAAATTTGACGTTATTACTTGCAATTTTATGTGTCCCAACAAGAATGTCAATTTTTCCATCGGCTAAATCTTTCAAGGTCGCGTTGGTTTGTTTTGTAGATTTAAAACGATTCACATAATCCACACGTACCGGGAAATCTTTCAGTCTTTCTTTAAAACTTCTGTAATGTTGAAGTGAAAGAATTGTTGTAGGAACTAAAATAGCCACTTGTTTTCCATCTGTAGCTGCTTTAAATGCTGCCCGAACTGCAATTTCTGTTTTCCCGAAACCAACATCTCCACAAATTAAGCGGTCCATTGGGGTGTCTTTCTCCATATCTTCTTTCACCGCTTCAGTTGCTTTTAGCTGATCGGGTGTGTCTTCATAAATAAAAGAAGCTTCGAGTTCATTTTGTAAATAAGTGTCAGGAGCAAATGCAAATCCTGGCTGACTCTTTCTTTTGGCGTACAACTGAATTAAATCGAAGGCAATTTCCTTGATTTTTTTCTTGGTTTTGTTCTTTAGTTTCGCCCAGGTTTGCGTACCCAATTTATTCATTGTTGGCGCCGTTCCATCTTTTCCTGTGAATTTCGAAATACGGTGCAAAGAGTGAATGGAAACATACAAAACGTCATTGTCCTTATATACAAGTCGGATAGTTTCTTGTTGTTTCCCATTAGCATCAATCGTTTCCAAACCACTAAAACGTCCAACACCATGGTCAATATGAGTTACATAATCTCCTTTTTGAAGGTTGTGCAATTCCTTTAATGTTAACGCTTGCTTTGCCTGTCTGAATCCTTCTTTTAATCTAAATCGGTGATAACGCTCAAAGATCTGGTGATCAGTATAACAAACTAATTTCAATTCATCATTGATAAACCCTTCGTGAATAGCCATGTTTATCGGTGTGAATTCCACATCAGCTTGAATGTCTCTAAAAATATCACTCAATCTTTCAATTTGTTTCGGTTGATTCGAGAAGATGAGGTTTTTATAGCCTAATTTTTTGCGTTGTTTTAAATCTTCTGTGAGCAGGTCAAAATTCTTATTGAAAGCAGGTTGGGGTTTGTCATTAAATTGAATTAATGAAGCTTCTTTATTGGTATAATCTGGTCCCCATTCAATTTGTGAAAAAAGTTGAATTTGCTTTTCCCAATCTGTTGGATGAAAGTATAATTCTGAAGGCTTGCTATGTCTTGCCCCAGTTTCTGGAAGTTCGGTGAAAACAGTTGTCGCTTTTTTGTATTCAGCGTCCAGCTGGCCTTTGATTTCTTTGTAAGAACTCAACCATACTGTTGTGTTATTTCCTACAAAAGAGAGGAAACTTCCATTTTCTGTGTGGTCGAGTGACAACTGGATATTGGGAACTATATGAAAAAATGCATGTTCCTTAATTGAAAGCTGAGTAACAGGGTCAAAAGTTCGGATGGTTTCTATTTCATCTCCAAAAAACTCCAGTCTAAAAGGTTGGTCATTTGAATAAGAGAAAATATCTACAATTCCTCCACGAATAGAAAACTGACCTGGTTCATAAACGAAATCTACAATGTTGAATTCATGTTCTAAAAGAAATTCATTTAGAAATTCAATATCATACTCTTCACCCTTTTCAATTTTAAAAGAATTGGTAGAAAGTTTTTGTTTAGTAGGAACCCTTTCAAATAGCGCTTTTGGATAAGTAACAATCCATGAGTTTGGTGATTTTGTAATTTTATCCAGTGCTTCAGCTCTTCCAACAACATTTGCATTGTCGGTTTCTTCCAATTTATAAGGAATCTTGTATGATGCAGGATAAAAAACAACGCGATCATCGTCGGGATAAAGTCCTTGTAAGTCATTTAGAAAATAAGCAGCCTCTTCCTTGTCTTGGAGAATAAATAGATGATGTCCTGGCACTTGTTCGGCAACAGCGCTAGACATAAAAGACTTGCTTGCACCAACAATTCCTTTCCATTGAATATTTATGGGACGATTTTGTAATTTATCAACTGTACTAATAACACCATTGGATTTTTTAAATTCTTCTTTTATCGTCTTTATATTCATCTCTATTCAATTGGGAGTGCAAAGTTAAACTATCTATTACTCTAATCCCAACAATGAAGATTTCTAAATAGATTTGCATTATAATAATATAGAAACAATACAGTAGATTGTTGGTTCGGTGGTGGAAAGGAAAAAGAATTTAATTAGAAATATTTGGCTCTATATGGATTTGTGTGGGTGCAATTGAATAATGAATTTATATCATTTACATTGAAAAGTCACGACTCATCATGAATTATAGTCATATTCTGCACTCAGAGTTGAATTACAAAAACTTACTTCAAAATCTCAACGTGATGAAATGCGTTAACCTAGATTGTTACTTCAGGAATAATACTGTACTTTTCCAGAGTAAATTCCCATTTAAAAGCAAGATGTCATAATCTTATATGTAACTTCATGATTAAAAAACGATTATGGGACAATCTTTAGTAAATAACTATTTGCATATTGTTTTTAATACAATTGAAGCTAGGATCACTTTGAGATAATAGATATTCCTTTTCGTATTAAATCGACCGTCAGCCGACGGACTTTTTTCAATATACCCACACAGAATCATATAGAACCAAAATAAATCATCACAAAAAACTTCTAAATGATCAATAATTTGATAGGGTTACCCCTTTAAGTCGCATTGTATTTAACTGAACTATAGCTGATTGGCGGATGAGCAATCATTCTGTTTAATAACTTCTCGAGAATTGTTGTTCTAAAATTCAATCTATTAAACCTATAGAAATACTCTTGAATGTACTGATTTATATAGCCTTCATGACAATATGAGTGAACTCCTCTTAACCAATTTTTGAAATTTCTGATTTGAATATGTAGCATCTTAAAATTTCGTCCTTTATCAGATAATTTTTGCTCGAAATGAGGATAAGCTTTCTTTAAAGGAATGTATCCTGTCCATCCATCAGTTGTAATTTTGGCCTTCTTATCAATATGAGCATCAAAAATAGGTTTTAGTGATTTTGAACTGTAGTCTTCTATTACTTTTGCATAACCTCGACCTGGTTTTCCGTTACGGTGTTCCAATGCAATTACGATTCTAATTTTATTATCTGACTTACTCCTTCCTTGCTCGCCTTTTTGAGGAGTACCTATTTCAAATTCATCAACATGCACTTCGTCTTCAAGAGGGAATTTCTCACTACTTTTCATTGCTTCTTGTACTTTTCTTCGAAACAACCAAGCCGTAGTTTGCTTTACACCAAACCGTTCCGCTAACCAAATGCTATTTGCGCCTTTCTTACTGGTAACAATATCGTAGGCCATTTCAAAACCATTTTCGATACCAAATTTAATCTTGTGAAACAATGTGTGAGAAGTTGGTGACTCATCATAACCACATCGAGAACAGCGCTTATTGTACTTCTTTTTTCCTGCAATCGATCGCTTATTATCGCATTTTCTACAACTATATTCATCACCCCATTTTATCTCTGACAAATATGCCAAACACTGATCTTTTGTCCCATATTTAGCCCTAAATTCTTTCCTTGATAATTCCTTCAGTATTTTCATTTGTTCTTTTTTTAAACAAAGAAACAATCTCAGATCATAAAATAATTACGTCCTGCGATTTAAAGGGGTAACCCTATAATTTGATTATACTTTTGCATGACACATATATATGCAAAATTTATCAATGGGTTTGATAAAAATTTATCCAATTTATTAAACGACTGTTGTTAATAGAAATTTTCAAGGGCTTATCAACAAAATTTTTAAAGTTAAAATGCCTTTGTTTTTTCTCAACTCCCTTTGTGGATGAGCGATTACAAAATGGTTGGATTTTTATAATAATTGCCTCAATTAATAAATGTGAATAACTAAAAACTCGAAAAATTTCTTTCAGCAAAAATTGTCAATTAAAGTTTCTAATTTTATACCCAGATTTGAAATCATAGCGCATTTTCTAAATGTGATTGAATCATTCTTAACCACACCGCCTACATCAAGAAGAAAATATTGATAACTTAAACACGTAGTAATATGAGCGACGGATTGGCACTTAAAACTCAGGATAAAAGCGAATTACAAAGCTACTCGCAGGAGGAGGTTTTGAAATCAGCAATTGAATATTTCAAAGGCGATACACTAGCAGGTGAAGTCTGGATGAAGAAATATGCATTGAAAGATGCTATGGGCAATCTATATGAAAAATCTCCAGATGAAATGCACAGACGTATTTCAAGAGAGTTTGCTAGAATAGAAGAAAAGTATCCAAATCCTTTAAGCGAACAAGAAATTTATGATGTAATTAAAGACTTTAAATACATCATCCCTCAAGGAAGTCCAATGGCAGGAATTGGAAACAACTTTCAGTATGTTTCTATTTCTAATTGTTTTGTAATTGGAAATGAGAAAGACGAAGATTCTTATGGAGGAATCTTAAAATTAGACCAAGAGTTGGTTCAATTAATGAAAAGAAGAGCCGGAGTTGGAGTAGACTTATCATTTGTTAGACCAAGTGGTTCACCTGTTCAAAACTCGGCATTAACTGCAACAGGAGTTGTTCCTTTTATGGAACGTTTTTCAAATTCAACAAGAGAGGTTGCACAAGGTGGAAGAAGAGGTGCTTTGATGGAGTCAATTGCAATTGACCATCCAGATTCAGAGGCGTTTATCGATGCAAAAACAATAGCAGGAAAAGTTACGGGTGCCAATGTTTCTGTTAAAATCTCTGATGACTTCATGAAAGCTGCTTTAGCTGGTGGAGATTATACTTTAACTTACCCTGTAAAATCTAAAAACCCTTCATTTACAAAAACTGTAAATGCAAAGAGAATTTGGGATAAAGTGGTGCATAATGCATGGGCTTCTGCGGAACCAGGAATCCTGTTTTGGGATACTTTAATTAATGAATCTATTCCTGATTGTTATGCTGATTTAGGTTTTGAAACTGTTTCAACAAATCCATGTGGTGAAATTCCATTGTGTCCAGATGATTCATGTCGTTTATTAGCGATTAACTTATACTCGTACGTAAACAATCCATTTACAGATGAGGCAGAGTTTGATTATGAATTATTTGACAAACATGTAATTTTAGCACAACGTTTAATGGATGATTTAATTGATTTAGAACTTGAGAAAGTTGATAAAATCATTAATAAAATTGAAAACGATCCAGAATCAGAAGACGTAAAAAGAACAGAGTTAAATCTTTGGATGAGAATCCGTGAGAAGTGTAAAAAAGGCCGTAGAACAGGTTTAGGAATTACTGCCGAAGGAGACATGTTAGCTGCTTTAGGAATTTGCTACGGTACTGATGAATCAAATGATTTCTCTGAAGCATTACACATGAGATTGAAACACAATGCTTTCTTGTCTTCAAGCATAATGGCTGAAGAAAGAGGTGCGTTCCCAATTTGGGATGCAAAACGTGAGGAAAACAATCCTTTCATGTTGCGTATTAAAGAAGAAAACCCTGCTTTATACGAGCGTTTAATTACAACAGGAAGAAGAAATATAGCGTTGTTGACTATTGCACCAACAGGATCAGTATCAATATTGACGCAAACAACTTCTGGAATTGAGCCAGCATTTATGGTTTCTTACATGAGAAGAAGAAAGATTAATCCAGATGATTTAGATGCAACGGTAGATTTCGTTGATGAGGTTGGAGATTCATGGCAAGAATACCCTGTGTTCCACCACAAATTTGAAACTTACTTAATTGCGAAAGGTTACAATATGGATGATGTTCGTAAAATGGACCAAGACCAAATTGCTTCAATAGTAGCGAAATCACCATACCATTTAGCAACATCAAATGATGTTGACTGGGTAAAGAAAGTGGAAATGCAAGGTCGTGTTCAAAAACACATTGACCACTCAATTTCAGTAACTGTTAACCTTCCAAACGATGTAACAGAAGAAATGGTAGGGAAAGTATATCAAACTGCTTGGGAATCTGGGTGTAAAGGTGTAACGGTCTACCGTGATGGTTCAAGATCTGGAGTACTGATTTCTAATACTGAAAAAGAAGAAGAAACGAAAAGTGTAAACTTTGATGACCATCATGCACCAGAACGTCCAGAGCGTCTAGAAGCAGAGGTAGTTCGTTTCCAAAACAACCTGGAAGAGTGGATCGCTTTTGTTGGAATGTTAGATGGTCGTCCTTACGAAATATTTACAGGCCGCAGAGATGGGTTCAACGGAATCCCTAACGATGTCAAGAAAGGATTCATCAAAAAAGTGAAAAATGATGAAAGCAGCCGTTACGATTTCCAATATATAGATAGGGGTGGATATAACGTTACGGTTGAAGGGTTGTCAAGATCTTTTGATAAAGAATACTGGAACTATGCAAAAATGATTTCTGGTGTATTACGTCATGGAATGCCATTACTGCACGTTGTTGAATTGGTTGGTTCTTTAAATTTAAGCGACGATACTTTGAACACATGGAAAAATGGTGTTTCAAGAGTTGTTAAGAAATTTATTCCCGACGGAACGAAAAGTAAAAACGAATGTCCAGAATGTAACGAAAACACTGTTTTCTTCCAAGAAGGGTGTTTGACTTGTTCGAACTGTGGTCACAGTAAGTGCGGATAGTTTTCATCCTGCCACGAGCTAGCAGCTTGTGGCAGGGTAAAAAACAACAATAGTTAAAGTAATTTTTAGGTTTTTATAGAGAGTTCGTTAAATAATATATCTTAGATCCAGCCATTCTCTTTCGCCAATAACACTAATTGTAGAGTAGTTTTAGTAAGAGTTTTAGAATGAATGTTTCTTCTATGGGTTCGCACTGTTTCTACACTAATAAAAAGTTCATTTGCAATATCTTTAGAGCTTTTGGCTTTTGCCACTAAGCATAATATTTCCCTTTCTCGCTTCGTCAACAATTCTTTGTTACTTGAAAGTTGGCTCTGTCTTTGAACATTATGAAAAGATGGCTCTCCTTCCAATCCAATAAATGACAAGGACATTTTATTATCAGTTTTAAAATCAGAAATATCAGTATGTATGACAAGATTCCTCAAAACTGCACCGTCTTCACCGCTTTGAATTGTAAGTGATTGTTGCAATATATGAAGATACTTACCATCCTTTCGTCTAATTCTATAATTGTATCTGGTTTTATATTTCATCAATTGGTCTGGTGATAGTTTCATTTTAAAATCAACTACTGCATTCTCAAAATCGACAAAACTCAAAAAATCATCTGGATGAATTAGGCTAACAAAAAACTCAGTTGAAAACTCCATCTTGTCATATCCAAGTACATTTCCTATTGAGTTTGAAACATTTTCAATTCTGTTTAATGGTGGTACAAAAATGAAATAGTAAAAACTCCCAATATTGAAGATTTCTAACATCTTTTTGTACAGGATAAGCTCTAATTCTACATCATTGGGAGGAGGTTGATAATGACCAAGTAAATTCCATCTCTCTCGAATTTCCAAGAAAAGCTTGTTTGTTGCGATGGATTTTTCTCTCGAATTACCCATAATTAAAAGGTTTAAATCGTCATCCGTTCTCCGATACTCATTAAAATTAATTCTTTATCTTTCTCGGAAAACTGTCGCTTAGCTTCCTCATGGTCAATTTCAATGATTGGAGAAGTGTCGTAATGAATACCCATAATTTTATTACACTCAATGAAGTCAGAAGCCACTATGGCTTTTTTCACATCCATAGTAAAGTTTCCGCCAATAGGAAGGATAGCCAAGTCAAGCTTGTGAAACATAGGAATTAATTTCATGTCCATCATTAAGTCTGTATCACCTGCCAAATAAATTGATTTCCCTTCAGCTTCTAGAATAAAACCAACAGGATTACCTCCATAAGTGCCGTCGGCAAAGGAAGAGGAATGTATCGCGTTGACTACTGTAACTCTTCCAAATTCAAAGTCCCACGACCCACCTTGATTCATTCCATGCCCCTTTAAATCTTTCTTCTCAAAGTAAGAAACCACCTCGTGATTTGAAATAATTTGTGCCTTAGTTCTGCTGGCAATTCGTTCTACATCCAAAACATGATCGTAGTGCGCATGGGTCAACAAAATATAGTCGACTTCTAATTTATCAATATCTATATTGCTTGCTTTTGGGTTAGCGCTTATGAAAGGATCAACAATTAAATTGAAATTATTTGTCTGAATAGCTATGGATGAATGACCAAAATATTGAATTTCCATTTCGAATAATTTAAATTTTCTATAAAAACTAGCTATCCAAATGTAGTATAATTATTCAAACTTCCCAAGCTATATAGGTAACCACAAGCGACTTAAGCGTGTTCCAAAAGCATTAAAGGGTATAACTATCCGAATTACAAGTATTTACTCTTCCGTTTATTTTAAAAAAATAATTCAATAGAAATATCAAACTAAAATCAGATGACGACACTCTTTATAAATATCAGAATGAGTTTTATTACTCTTCAATCGATCAGAGAGTTTAGATTAAAAATACTCCACGTGAGGTATTTTAAAAAAGTAAACAACCAATTACTTTTACAACTAAAACATTCACTTACTCTAAAGCAGAAATATTTATTCACATTAAAATCGAAAATCATGAAATTCAAAGCAAATATTTCACTCTATATTCTCATTTTAACATGCACTTTGTTATTCTCTAGTTGCGGTATTCACAGTGCGAGAATGACACGCAATTTAAATAATCACTCAACGCAAGTTCATCTTTCACAGAATAACTTCAAGGTCTTAAAGAGCGTAAAGGGGGAGTCTTCTGCCACTTACATATGGATCTATGGAGGATTTAAAAAAGATGGTATAGTAAGCGAGGCAAGAAGTCAGATGCTATCACAAGCTAATTTAGTCGGCGGAGCTAAAGCAATTATTAATGAAAACATAGAAGTAGAAACTTCATTTTATTGGTTTGTTACCACTATTAAGGTTATCGTTACCGCAGATGTTATTGAATTCGTCAATTGACAATTAGTTTATTCTAAAAAAAAGGTCTATATTTTATACTGACCAGTAGTAAATAAATAAAATAGCAAAAAAACATCCTGGGCCACCCAAATCAGATATATTGCCAATTACACACCACTCACAATCAACACTCTATTTGACCAGCGCTCTATAATTTTTAAGAATTGTGGAGGTCAAGAGGGTTATTATAGATCAAAAAAAAGCGAACCTTAACAGAGTTCGCTTTTTTTGATTAATGCCAGTTTTTAATAAAGTATGCTGTCCTGAGTTTATAACTCGTGGCAAGCGTATTTTTATCTATAAATCTATTTCAAAATCAATTTATTCTGAATAACCTTCTCGCCATTTACAATCTTCAAGATATATACTCCTTGTGTAGCAATTGTATTTGGTTTAATGTTACATTCTGATTGACCTAAAGGCAATTCACTTGTTTTGATTACTCTTCCAGACATGTCTGTTAGTTGAACTTGTGAACCACCCCATTCTGAAGGGTCATACTTGATGTCCCAACCATCAGCTTGACTTGTTGGATTTGGATAAATACTCAATTTGTCCTCTTTAAGGAAGCCTTGAGTATCCAACGTACCACCAATATTGATGTTGTCAATAGCAATGTTATTAGAATAATCTGAACCAACATATTCGAATTTGATTTGAACATAGTTATCTCCTGAAGGGAGAGTAAATGTTTCAGTATTCCATAGTGTAGTGCCTTGATTTGGGTAGAAAGACTCCCAACCAGAACCATTATTCACTAGGTCTATTCCAGAAATGGTTTTTCGTGGCTGCCACGTTTTTCCACAGTCTTTCGAAGTGTATATAACTAGTTTTTCTGTTATGTCACTCAATATTGCTCCATCCGTGGCGCAAGCCCAATCAAAAGAAACAGAGATGTTTGTGGTATAGCTGAAATCCATTGACGGTGTAACAAACGCATGTTTTGTCCCTCCTTTTCTCATATTGTAAAAATACTCTGGTGAGAAATCAACTGGATCCTGATATGGCGTGGTAATATTTAAAAAAATTCCACCACCACCGTTTTTACCTACATCGTTTTTTACTTCCCACTGTGCCTCGTGTGCTTGTGGGTTTAGAATAATCCAGTAGTTGGGGTCGTTTTCAAAATTAAACTGGTGTGGTCCATTAAATAGTGGCCAATCTGTGTTGACACGAATGAAATTCTCTTTAACAATAGTATTGGTTACTCCATTGTCCTCCACTGTTAATGTTACGTCTTTCCAACCCGGACTGGTAAAAGTTACGGAAGGATTTTCAGCATTTAAATCAGAAGTCACTCCATCTTGGAAAATCCACGTATAGCTCGGATTGTTTCCTGATAAACTCCAACTAAAGTTTTTGAAATCAACTTGTTCTCCTTGACAAACCAGTATTCTATTGGCATAAAAATCTGCAATAGGTTCGCATGCTCCGTTATTTGGAATTGAGATATCTAGGTTTTCTTGGCTCCATAAATTCGAACGACGGCTTACGTTCTGCTCTAAAATGTTGTGCATGAAGGACACCTGACCTTCAGTGAACATATTTGAACAGTAGGAATATTCCATAAAGTTTTGAACATTATCTAAGAGGGTGTCACATGTTGTTCCAGCCAAGTCACAAGTCGTCCATCCTTGTGTGTTTGGAGTATCCGCAATTCCATCATCGATTGCACAATTTCCTACTAAGCCAGGGTCATTGGTTTGTCCCCATAAATGAGCTAATCCCAGATAGTGACCAATCTCATGGGTTAATGCACGTGAATTATAAGGACTTGAAGTTCCTGTATCACCAATGTAATTATGTCGGATAATAATACCATCACGGAAACGATTACCACCTTCTACGGAACTTGGATAAAAAGCATAGCCTGCTGTTCCTCCTTCCATTGATTTAACTGTCCAAACGTTCAAGTAGCGAGCCCTAGGCCATTGGTTTATTTTCGAAAAGTCATCACCTATCATGGTTTCACTGCTGAAATGACGTGTTATTCCGTTTGTGCAGTTGCCATAATTGTCTACAGTTGCCAAAACAAATTCAATTCTAGCATCTGCCGCAATTCCTTTAAATTCAGGAACGATATCCACGGTGTCACTGTTTATCTTTCTGAAATCTTCGTTTAAAATTTCAACTTGTCTGTATATCTGTTCATCAGATATATTTTCCGGACCATATTCATGAATCACGTGAAAAACAATTGGAATAGTATAAACTTGGTTTCCTTTATTAACATTTTGCGATGCCGCTTTATTGCGCATTTCCATATAGGCCGCTTCAAGTTCTGGATTTTCTGCCCAAAGCTTTGCCTCTTCAATATGAGCACCGCATTTTTTAACTTGTTCTTGAGAACGAACTATGAAATTCGCGAAAACAAGAAATAATAATATATATTTCATATAATAATTTTTAAAATTTTGTGTGTATTTGCCAATTAACACTTGAATAAGTGAATTGAATCTGTCTTGCGAAAAGAAGGTTATGCCTTTGGTGGAGGGAGATTTGGCTGTTTCATAAATAGGTGGTAGTTGGATTTTTGAAAAAGAGGGTGCTTTGTTTTTCTAGATTGATCAACAGGAATAGTTGGAGCAACAAATCCGTACATTGGTGAATAAACTTGCTTTGACCAATACATAATAATCGACTTTTCTTTACTAGACCTGTTGTTTGTCATTAAATCTAACTGCTGAAAAAGTCCACTTTCTTTTACGTCATGAATACATTTGAAAAAAATCGTATCATTACTTTTTCGGGTTTCAATGATGTCATACATCTGATTGTTGAATCGAAATTCTTTCTCAGGTTTTGTCCAATCTAAATTGATCCAACTTTCTTCTTGTGTGTGAAAAATAAAATCAACTAACTGATCTTTAGGCACTCCTTCTTTTATGGCGCGTTTTATGTCCTTGCGAATGTTGGCTTGCCGATACCTGAATATACCGAATTGAAGCCCTGTAAGCGTAGCTATTTGTGCGCTTAAAAAGAGTACTATCCAGAAGTGTTTTATTCGAATCAAAGCAATAGTCAACCTTAAGTGAGACCCTAAATTAAATGTAAATTTATAAAATATTGAATTTTGAAGTGCGAAAATACTGTAATGTATGTTTCAGAAATTGAATGGTAAGAGGGAGAGAATTAAAAATGAAAACCTAAAATCCGAAAGAGAACGAATAAAAAATTGAGTCAAAGGATTTTTTCATCCGTTCAATATCGGGTTATCACTTTTATTTTTTCATTTGAAAATAGCAACTCAACGAAACAGTTAACCTTAATATTGATCTACTTTGAAAGTTACACAATTCGTAATTCGTAATTCCTCCATTCGTAATTGTCTTATCTCTTTCGATTAAAATGCGTAAATTTGCAAACTGCAAAATAAAGGCAAATTATGAGCGCAAGATATCCAGAATATAAAGGGTTGAACTTACCCGAATCAGCAAATAGAATAGCTGAAAAGTGGAAACAAGAAAATGTTTTCCAAGAATCCATTGACTCAAAAGACGATGATAAGACATTTGTGTTTTTTGAAGGTCCACCTTCTGCCAACGGATTACCAGGAATTCACCACGTAATGGCACGTTCTATAAAAGATATATTCTGCCGTTATAAAACGCTAAAAGGATACAGGGTTAACCGTAAAGCAGGGTGGGATACCCATGGTTTACCAGTTGAACTAAGTGTTGAGAAAGAACTCGGAATTACCAAAGAAGATATCGGAAATAAAATTTCTGTTGAAGATTATAACGCAGCATGTAAGAAAACAGTAATGCGTTATACCGATGTTTGGAACGACCTCACTGAAAAGATGGGATATTGGGTAGACACGGATAATCCATACATTACTTATGAATCAAAATACATGGAAAGTGTATGGTGGTTACTAGGTCAATTGTATGAGAAAAACATGATTTACAAAGGATATACAATCCAACCGTATTCTCCAAAAGCAGGGACTGGTTTGTCTTCGCACGAAATCAATCAACCTGGATGTTACCAAGATGTGAAAGACACTTCTTGTGTTGCTCAGTTTAAAGTAATCAAAGATGAGAATTCTTCACATATCCCCCTTTGGAGGGGGAACGAGGGGGAGGATATTCACTTCTTAGCCTGGACAACAACTCCTTGGACTTTGCCTTCAAACACTGCATTAACAGTAGGGAAGAACATTGAATATGTAATTGTAAAAACATTCAATCAATATACTTTTGAACCGATTAACGTTGTTTTAGCTTCCGCTTTATTAGGGAAGCAATTCACTAAAATGTTCTTTAAAGTTGATTCAGTTGAGGATTTAAAAGAATACAAAGCTGGAGATAAAAAGATTCCTTATTTCGTAGGAAATACTTTTAAAGGATCAGAGTTAAATGGAATCCGTTATGAGCAATTATTGCCTTATGCGCTGCCAATGGAAAATCCAGAAAATGCATTCCAAGTAATTTTAGGAGATTTCGTAACTACTGAAGATGGTACTGGAATCGTTCATACTGCGCCAACATTTGGAGCGGATGATGCTTTGGTAGCAAAACAGGCAAACGTTCCTGGAATGTTGGTGCCTGATGCACATGGGAACCCTGTTCCTTTGGTAGATTTACAAGGTAAATTCCGTCCAGAAATGGGTGAGTTTGCTGGGATGTATGTCAAAAATGAATATTACGATGAGGGAACAGCACCAGACAAATCGGTTGATGTGTTGATTTCTATTAAACTAAAAGAAGAAAATAAAGCGTTCCGTGTTGAACGATACGAGCACAGTTATCCACATTGTTGGAGAACAGATAAGCCGATTTTATATTATCCATTAGATTCTTGGTTCGTTAAAGTAACGGACAAAAAGGACAGAATGATTGAACTCAATAAAACCATCAACTGGCAACCAGAATCTACAGGAACAGGTCGTTTTGGAAAATGGTTGGAGAACTTGAACGACTGGAATTTATCGCGTTCTCGTTATTGGGGAATTCCAATTCCAATTTGGAGAACAGACGAAGGAGAAGAATCAATTTGTATTTCTTCTATAGCACAATTGAAAGATGAATGTGAAAAAGCGGTTGCTGCTGGATTTATGGAGAATAATCCATTGGCTGATTTTGATCCTTCAGACATGTCGAAAGAAAACTACGACAAAGTAGATTTACATAAAAATTACGTTGATTTAATCACTTTGGTTTCTCCATCTGGTAAACCAATGAAAAGAGAAGCGGATTTAATTGATGTTTGGTTCGATTCAGGTTCTATGCCTTATGCACAATGGCATTATCCTTTCGAAAACAAAGAAATGATCGATGAAGGAAAAGCATTTCCTGGAGATTTTATCGCTGAAGGAGTTGACCAAACAAGAGGATGGTTTTACACGCTTCACGCAATTGCAACAAGTGTATTTGATTCTGTAGCCTACAAAAACGTGATTTCAAACGGTCTTGTTTTAGATAAAAACGGACAGAAAATGTCAAAACGTTTAGGTAACGCTGCCGATCCATTTGAAACAATTGAAAAATACGGTCCAGATGCAACACGCTGGTACATGATTACGAATGCGTCACCTTGGGATAACTTAAAATTCGACACAGAAGGAATTAAAGAGGTGCAACGCAAATTCTTCGGAACACTTTACAACACGTATTCGTTCTTTGCTTTGTATGCAAACATCGATGGTTTCTCTTACAAAGAGGAGCGCATTGCAACAAATGAAAGACCAGAAATCGACCGTTGGATTATTTCAAAATTGAATTCATTAATTAAAGAAGTGGATGAATCATTTGATACTTATGAGCCAACAAAAGCTGGACGAGCAATTCAAAGCTTTGTAAACGATCAATTATCAAATTGGTATGTTCGTTTATGCAGAAGACGTTTTTGGAAAGGTGATTATTCAACGGATAAAATTTCAGCATACCAAACTTTGTACGAATGTTTGGAAGCTGTAGCCATTTTAAGTGCACCGATTGCACCATTCTACACAGACGAATTGTTTTGCGATTTGAATAAAATTTCAGGAAGACATACAGCAACTTCAGTTCATTTGGCAGATTTCCCTTCGGTAGATGAAGGAGATATCGACAAGGAATTGGAAGCGCAAATGGAAATTGCACAACAGGTTTCTTCAATGGCATTGAGTTTACGTAAAAAGGAGAAAATCCGTGTTCGTCAACCATTGCAAAAGATTATGGTGCCTATTTTAGACCCAAGTTTCAAGTCACGTATTGAACACATGAAAGACTTAGTTCTTTCTGAAATCAACGTGAAGGAATTGGTGTTGTTAGAAGATACAACAGGAGTTTTAACGAAGAAAATTAAGCCGAACTTCAAAACGATTGGTCCTAAATACGGAAAACAAATGAAGGCAATCGCTGGATTGATAAATACTTGGGGAGACGCGGAAATTGCATCTGTTGAAACAAAACAAGGTTGGTCAGGTGATTTGAATGGTGAAATAATTGAATTAGACATCAACGATTTTGAAATCGTAACAGATGATATCCCTGGTTGGTTAGTGACTTCGGAAGGAGGAATTACTGTAGCAATGGACATTACCATTAGTCCTGAGTTAAAACAAGAAGGAATCGCCAGAGAATTGGTCAACCGTATTCAGAATTTCAGAAAAGAAGCTGGATTTGAAGTAACCGATAAGATCATGATTACAATTGATTCAACAGAAGAAATCAATGCGGCAATCACAGAGAATAAAGCATACATCGCTGCTGAAGTTTTAGCAAAAGACATTGTTTTAGGAAAAGCTGAAGGTCATGTTTATGATGCTGATATAGCCGAAGAGGGTGATGCGAAAATTGGTTTAGTGAAGGTTTAATATTTTCATAACTGATGAAATATTTATTGGGTTAGCAAGATAGGTTGTAATTAACGACTAATCTTGCTAACTCAATATATCTAAATGCCTCATGAAATAACAAAATCCTCCTTATGGATAATTTCATCTCCAATTTTTAATTGAACAATATACTTTCCGCTTTTCCAGCCTTTTACCATAAGTTTAAAATTGAAACTATAATCTCCTAGCATTGAAACTGGAGTTTCGCCTCCAAGTGTTCTATAAATTTCTCCGTTTTCTTTACAAATTTCCATTTTCATATTTCCAGTTTTTGTAACGGTATATGATAAAAGCCCTTCAATTCTTGTTGTTTCTTGGATGATATTTCTATTTTCGTCAACTGAATAGCTCGGGTCTGTATTGTACCACACATTTTCTTTTCCAAGAACAGTACAAACATAAGCCCTCAATTCTTCAACTTTTTCATTTCCATCTTCATAGATTCCTGAAACATTGCGATTGTTGGAGGCAGACCAAATTGCTGTTTGCTTTATATGGTCATTAAATCCCTTGTTGTTCATGTATTTAGCGACTTTAACAATTTTGTCATCTTTTTCTTTGGCAATGGTGAAAAGACTTAAATCTGTGGGTGATTTATTCGTTTGTTGAACACAGAATCCATTAATGGTTTGCAGAGTTGAATTGGAATTCAATACCAGGATTTCATCATCTATGGTGATTAAGTCTTGGTCATCTTCAAACTCACTGTTGAAACGTGTTCCAGACGGAATGATGACACTGATTATGTTCGTTAGTTTTTTGATTTCAAGAACAATTGATTTTCCACTGTAACCGCCATTTGAAACTGCTATTATTTCAATCTGTTTGTTTTTAATGGCATCAAAAATATTCACATGTTGTGTGTTGTTCTTGCTGAATGAAACTAAAAATAACACGGAAATAACTAGGATTGATGTTTTCATAATGTTTGGTTTTTATTTATAACGACATGGCAAGTAAATAGTTACAATTGGTAAATATAAAGTATTCATTTCCTGTAATTCATGATTTCTTCAATTAATTTTCCACAATTAGTAAATGATTAGTGTCAATTGGCTCTCTATTCTCAACTCTGCTTCTATAAAAAAGTGTAAACAAAGTCTTCCAAATCAATTAAACCCACAATATCACAAGGAATCTCAAGAAAAAAAATTACTTTTGAGCACTGTAAAAAAAAACGACTTTAAGTCCATTTGATTACAGCAAGTCTTTAATAACTAACAGAAAAGGGAAAATGAAAGTAAAAATCATTAATCGTTCGAAACACGATTTGCCGAAATATGAAACGAATGCTTCTGCTGGCGTGGATTTGCGTGCAAATATTGAAGAGCCTTTTACCCTCCAATCTTTGGAGCGTACACTGATAAAAACAGGTTTGTATTTGGAAATTCCTGAAAAGTATGAAGCACAAGTTCGACCAAGAAGTGGTTTGGCTATAAAGCATGGAATCACTGTTTTAAATAGTCCAGGTACTATCGATGCTGATTACCGTGGTGAAATTGGTGTTGTTTTAATTAACCTTTCAAATGTACCCTTTGTTATTGAAGACGGTGACAGAATTGCTCAACTTGTATTTTCTAAAGTAAAACAAGCAGAGTTTATATTAGCTGAAGAATTAACAGATACCGACCGCGGAGAAGGCGGATTTGGTAGTACCGGAAAAAAATAAATCATGAAAATTATCGTACCAATGGCGGGAAGAGGTTCTCGCTTAAGACCACACACCTTAACAGTACCAAAACCTCTCGTTCCTGTAGGGGGTAAGCCAATTGTTCACCGACTTGTGGAAGATATTGCAGGAGTTTGTAGTGAACCAATTGAAGAAATCGCATTTGTTATTGGCGATTTCGGAGAAGAAGCAGAAAATGAACTTTTAGCAGTAGCTGCTAGTCTTGGCGCAAAAGGGAGTATTCATTATCAAAAAGAACCTTTGGGAACAGCGCATGCAGTTTTATGTGCCCAAGAAAAACTAGACGGGCCAGTTGTAGTCGCTTTTGCTGATACTTTATTTAAAGCGGATTTTAAAATAGACCCCAACGATGATGGTATTCTATGGGTGAAACAAATCGAAGACCCAAGTGCTTTCGGAGTAATAAAAATGAACGAAAAGGATGAAATTATTGATTTTGTGGAGAAACCACAGACTTTTGTTTCAGACTTAGCGATGATTGGAATCTATTACTTTAAAGAAGGAGCAGATTTAAGAACAGAATTAAATTACTTAATTGATAATGATGTTATAAAAAGTGGAGAGTATCAATTGCCAGATGCCTTGAGAAGATTAACGGAAAAAGGTAAAGTTTTCAAACCAGGAAAAGTTACAGAGTGGTTAGATTGTGGAAACAAAGTAGTTACAGTTAATGCTAATCAACGTGTTTTGGAATTCGACAGAGAAAAAAACATTGAGTTGGTAGATGCTTCCGCAAAAATAAATAACAGTGTAGTTATTCCCCCTTGCTTTATTGGCAAGGATGTTGTCTTAAACAACAGCGTAATTGGACCACATGTTTCTATCGGAGCGGGTTCAAAGGTGAATAACAGTGTAATTAGAAATACAATTATTCAAGCGGATACTACGGTAGAAAACATTAACTTGAAAGATTCTATGATTGGCAATCATGCGAATGTTAGCAAAACTCCACATAACTTAAGTGTTGGAGATTATACCACAATGGATATTTAATGAAAAAATTACTCTTCATATCTTCTTTAATGTTGTTTCCTTTGACTCCTCTTCTCGGTCAAAAAGGGAAAGAGAAATCTATGCAGGAACAAGCATTAGAGGATGTTGAAGTGCTTTCATCGAAAGACTATCCATATATTGAACAGTTTCATCAAGCTGTTCGTGAAAAAATGTCTGGAAACTATAGCGAGGCCAAAAAACTATTCAAAGCCTGTTTAGAAATTAAACAAGATGATGATGCTGTTTATTTTGGATTAGCTGCGATTGCACAAGCAGAAAACAACATTTCGGTCGCTTTAGAAAATCTTCAGAAGGCATATGCTATTGATCAAAACAATACCACTTACCTCCAAGAGTTGGCGTATATAAATTTTGAGAGAGCAAATTTTGAAGTGGCTGAAACATTGTTTAAAGAAATGTGTGAGCGTGAACCAAGAAACGTTGATTTTCTTTATGGATACAGTAAAGTTTTGATTTACAACAAAGCTTATCAGTTGGCAATCGACCAATTGAATATTCTTCAAAATCAGACAGGAATTGTACCTGAGTTGATGATTATGAAGGCAGATTTATATTCTGAATTAAAGCAATTCAACAAAACGGAAGAAACTTTACTCCAATTGAAAAGTGAATTTCCTAATGATAAGGAAGTTTTAAAAAACATCATTATTTTCTATGAGCAACGAGGAGAAAAGGGAAAGGCTGTAAAACTCATTGAGGAATTAGCCAAAAGTGATCCAGAAAACGGTATGGCTCAATATATTTTAGCCAACAACTTCATCGAACAAAAAGAGTTTGATAAATTCTTGGAGATTGCCCCTCATCTTTTGAAAAACAGTCAAATAGATGTAGAGCAAAAACTATTTGTATTTGATAAAATTCAAGAACTAAAAGGTAAAGATGACCCAATGGTTTTTGAAGCATCGGAATCACTTTATACTGCTTATCCTGAAGACTTTCAGATTGCTTCTAAATATGTTGATTTATTAATTTCAAATCATCAAAGTAAAAAGGCTCTAATTGTTTCAAGAAAGACCACGATTGACAATCCGAATAATTTTGAAGCATGGAGACTGGCTTTTTCTGTTGAATCTAGTTTTTTAGAATATGAGGCCCTTTACGAAGATGGAATGAAAGCTTTAGAGCTTTTTCCAAATCTACCAGTGATTTATTTTGCAGCTGCTGAAGGTGCTTTATATACAAATCAACCCGATGAAGCTATTCAGCTTTTAGCAGCCGGAGAAATTTATTTATTAGATGATAAAAAGAAAGAATCACTCTTTTTAATGCGAAAAGGAGAGGTTTATTTTTATACAAAAGACTACAAAAAAGGGATTGTTGCATTTGAAAAAGCGATAAGCAATAACCCAGAGGATCAAATTATTCAAATCACTTATGCTTTAGCGCTAAGTAAGGCAAATGTTGCTACAGACATTGCTCAAGAACTACTTGGGAAAATAAAAGAGGAAAATAAAAGTAGGGATTACTTTTTAGCAAAAGCCCATATTGCAAATAATGCCAATAAATTAGAAGAGGGGATAAAGATTCTGGAAAACGGAATAAATAAGGAATTTAACAATGCCGAACTTATAGACTTTTTAGGTGATTTCCATTTTAAAAATCAATCTTTGAGCAAAGCAAAAGAAGCTTGGCAACTGGCTATAAAATCTGAATCAAGAAATAAAAATTTAATTAAAAAGATTAACGAAGAAAAATTGTATGCTCCAAAATATTACTAAATATATTTTCTCCATTTTATTGCTGTCTACACTCGTAGCATGTGGAAGTAAAAAAAATGCCGAACTGGAAAGCAGTGATAAACTTCCCAAAGTGAGAGAGGAAGTACTCGTCAATCGATTAGATAGCCTTTCAAAACAACGCCCGGAATATTTCTATGCTAAATTATCATCGAAATATTCCGACAGTAAATTCAACGTTTCATTTAAAACTTCAATTCGCATGGTGGCTGATAGCGCCTTGCATGCATTGATTACTTTTGCACGCATTCCAATCTATAATGTAATGGTTACACCTGATTCATTAACCATGGTCGACAAGCGAAACAATTGCTATATGCAAGAGAACATGCAATACCTTAAAACAACTTTTGGAGTCGATTTTAAACACAAGAATATTGAAGAACTTATTTTAGGAATGCCAATCGCCTGGGATAAGAAAAATATGGAATACGATATCGTGAGAGACCCATATAATTACGTTGTTTATTCAACTACTAAACGAAAAACTTGGCGTCAAGACAACGACAACGAAATGGTTTTTCGATACTTTTTGAGTAGTGATACAAAATCATTGGAGAAGATAATTATTGATAGTCCAAAAGACACAACTACCATCACAATCAACTATTATGGTCGTGAAATGATAGAAGGCTATAGTATTCCACTCGAAGGAGATATTAACGTTCAAACAGCACGCGATAAACTTTTCGTAGATTTTAAATACAATAAAACAAGTGCGAATGAACCAAGAGTATTATATTTAGCAATACCGAATAAATATGAAAGGTGTGAATAAATTAATTGTTTTGCTTTTTGTAATGCTCTTTGCTACTGCTGCACCGCTGTGGTCGCAACCTGGTTCACAACGTCTGAAAAATGAACAAAAGGCGCTTGAAAAACAGATTTCTACAACTAAAACTTTACTAGAAAAATCTCAAAAAAACACGCGTCTTTCACTTGAGGAAGTCAACTTAATCGAACGACAAGTTGAATACCGTGAACGTTTATTAAGGAATATTGACAATCAAATTCGTTCATCTGAATTAAAGATAGAGCAGAAAGAAGGAAGAATCCAAGAGTTAAATGCTGAAATCGAGCGATTAAAAAAGCAATATGCACAACTTTTACTTTATGCTTATAAGAAACGTAATAAATACGGTGATTTAATGTTCATTTTTAGCGCTAATACAGTTGAAGAAGCGTTGAAAAGAAAGCTTTATCTTGAGAAGTTAGCTGAAATTCAGCAAAAACAAATGCGTTTAATTCAGCAAAACACTGCTTTATTGCAAGACGAAATCAAAGAATTAGACAGCGAGAAAAAGAAACAAGTTGAATTAGGAGCTCAAAAGAAAGTTGAACGCGCTGAGATCATTAAAACGAAAAAGGCAAAAGAGGAAATCTATAAACGTTTTAAAGAGCAAGAGGACGAATTACTTAAGGAATTAAGAAAACAAGAGGAGGACAAAGAACGTTTGAAGCAAGAAATTGCTGCTGCCATTCAAAAAGAAATAGCTGCCGAACGAGCGAGAATTGAAAAGGAAAGAAGAGAAGCAGCCGCTGCAGCTGCCGAAGCACGTCGAAAAGCAGAGGAGGCTAAGAAGAATGTTCACACTCCAACTGTAGAAGTAGAGGTTCCTAAGAAGGTTGAAAAAGAATTTTCATTGACTGCTGAAAGTGCCCTTATTGGTGAGAATTTCGCGTCTAATAAAGGGAAATTGCCTTGGCCAGTTGAAAAAGGAACTATTACTCAAAACTATGGGAAAAACAAGCACCCAACTCTAACAGATATTTACACACAAAACAATGGGATTGACATTAGCACTCCTAAGAATGCAAACGTACTTGCTGTTTTTAAAGGGGAAGTAACCAGTGTGATTAATATTCCTGGCGCTGGAAAGGTGGTTATTATCAAGCACGGAGACTACAGAACGGTATATTCTAACCTTCAGGATGTATATGTTACAAAAGGAAGTATGGTGAATACAAAAACAGCTATTGGCTCATTGTTGCCCAATCCATCTGGTGACATATCAGTAGCCCATTTTGAGGTACACCATGTGAAAGGAAATTCGGTGAGTCAGTTGAATCCAAATTTATGGATTGCTAAGTAGTTATTATTCTGTGGTGATGAAATTTACAGCATAGCCACAGGATATCTAAATGCTATAAACCCAAGGATGGCTTTTCCTCAGGATCCACTCCCACGCCTAAAGCTTATTGTGTCCACCTCCAGCCAAAAATTCCTCAAGCAAAAAAGGGAATCCTTACGAATTCCCAATAATATTATATTAAAAGACTGTTTTTAAGCAGTTTCTTCCTCGTCGTCGAAAACTTTCTTTGGGCGCATTTGTTCAATAGCTCCAAGGGTAATCCAATATGGAACAACGAATGCCATTAAGAAAAGTAATAGCCAAAAAGCCATACCTGCAATTAAAAGAAACATAACAAGACCGAAAATACTCATGATATATTATTTTTGTAAACTATATTATGATGTAAAAATAAAAAATAATTTAATATAAAACGATATATTATGGAATATAGAGTAGAAAAAGACACAATGGGTGAGGTTAAGGTGCCTGCCGATAAGTATTGGGGAGCTCAAACAGAGCGTTCTAGAAACAATTTTAAGATCGGACCAGATGCTTCGATGCCATTAGAAATAATTCATGGCTTTGCTTATTTAAAGAAAGCAGCGGCATATACCAACTGTGAATTGGGTGTTTTGGAAGAAGCCAAGAGAGATTTGATTGCTCAAGTATGTGATGAAATTATCGCTGGGAAACTAGATGATCAATTTCCTTTAGTCATTTGGCAAACAGGTTCTGGAACACAATCCAACATGAACACCAATGAAGTGATTGCAAACCGTGCTCATGTTCTTGCAGGGAAAAAACTAGGTGAAGGCGAAAAAACTTTACAACCGAATGACGATGTAAATAAATCTCAATCTTCAAATGATACTTTCCCAACTGGAATGCACATTGCAATTTACAAACGTATTGTTGAAACAACGGTTCCGGGAGTGAAGCATTTGCGAGATGTTTTAGACCAAAAAGCCAAAGCATTTAAAGATATTGTGAAAATTGGACGTACGCATTTGATGGATGCAACGCCTTTAACCTTAGGTCAAGAGTTTTCAGGCTATGTTGCTCAGTTAGATCACGGACTGAAAGCACTAGACAATACAATGCCACATCTTGCTGAAATAGCGTTGGGTGGAACAGCTGTTGGTACGGGAATTAATACGCCAAAAGGATATTCTGAACTGGTTGCAAAGAAAATTGCTGAATTTACAGGATTGCCTTTTGTTACAGCAGCAAACAAATTTGAAGCATTAGCAGCACATGACGCATTGGTAGAAACGCATGGAGCGTTAAAGCAATTGGCAGTTTCTATTAATAAAATTGCAAACGACATTCGTATGATGGCTTCTGGACCTCGTTCAGGAATTGGAGAAATTATCATTCCAGCAAACGAACCAGGGTCTTCAATTATGCCAGGTAAAGTGAACCCAACACAAGCAGAAGCTATTACTATGGTTGCAGCGCAAGTTATGGGGAATGATGTAGCAGTTACAATCGGTGGAATGCAAGGACACTATGAGTTGAACGTGTATAAACCAATGATGGCAGCTAATTTATTACAATCTGCTCGTTTAATCGGAGAAGCATGTGTTTCTTTCGCTGATAATTGTGCTGTTGGTATTGAACCAAACTATGCCCGAATAGACGAATTGGTAAACAACTCGCTGATGTTAGTAACAGCATTGAATCCAAAAATCGGATACTATAAAGCAGCTGAAATTGCAGGAAATGCGCACGATAAAGGAATTACCTTGAAGGAGTCAGCTTTGTCACTTGGACATCTAACAGCTGAAGAGTATGACGAGTGGGTTGATCCTAAAAAAATGACTGGAGACAATCACTAGTTGTTGTGTAGAAAGCGCAATGTCTGCTTATATATAATTTCGAAAACAGTCCCATCATCTTTTCTTAATGCATTGCATAAGTATAGGTTATTTATTGGGGTTTAAGATCTAGTGATCCTGATATAAAACTAAAAGCTACTGCTGTGAGAAACGACATCTGTATAGATTCATCTCACAGTGGTAGCTTTTTTTATTTTCATGAGAAACGATTAAACCAGTTTCAGTATTTTAGAGCTTTCTTTCTGTAATAAGTAAGAATGTAGCCAAACTGAAAGTTAAAAAAGCTAAGCTTGAGCCTGTTAAAAGAATTTACCTTTCTACTGCCTCATAATTCTGACTTGTTGTAATAGCTACTATTGGTTAAATATTTATTAGGGCTACCCATTTAAGTCGCAGCTTGTAAGAGCCTATTTTTCTCCCCTTCCAAATTTACAATTTCGTATTGATAATCAAAAGACTTGTCTTCTGACTGTTAACTGGAATAAACCAAAATAGATCCTTCGGAAAATAAAAAACTGAGATTTTTTTATTTCCACATCAGGATGACAAGTTTAATAGTCTTAGAGGGCAAAAATCAGGGTTTGGAAGTGATGGTGTAACACGCCATCACTTCCAAACCCTGATTTTTGATTGATCATCCTATGAAACTGTCATCCTGAACCTTGGAAAAATATTAATTTTTCTGAGGGAAGAATCTTTTCTTGCCCATTTTATAATCAGAGCGTTTTAAATAAAAAAGATAAATAGAGTTAAACGAAAATACTTTTGCGATTTAAATGGGTAACCCCAATATTTATTTTGCAGATAGTTATAAATTGACATTTCAATCCACTGCACGACGAAATGTTTAATAGTTTTAAACCGAATCTTTAAATATTAAAAGAATACCTTCTATATTTGACAAACAATGTCAATTTAAATCAATCAAATGATAATTCGCAAATGAAAAATAACAAATTAGTAGGAGAACTCCTTCGAGAGAAAAGAGAGGAAAAAGGATTGCTTTTAAGACACGTTTCTGCAGAATTGGATATTGACACAGCTATACTAAGCAAGATTGAAAGAAATGAGCGAAAAGCAACCAAAGAACAGATTGTAAAACTTGCGGGAATTCTAGGTTTAAATAAAGAAGATTTACTTGTTCAATATTTAAGCGAAAAAATACTATATGAAATAAAAGACGAGGAACTTGGAGAAAAAGCACTAAAGGTAGCAGAACAACAAATCAAATATATTAACAAACAGAATAGCAAAAAATGATGGAACTTAAATTAGAATTATTAGAGTATCAGGAAAGCGCTATAAAATCTGTAGTAGATGTATTTGATGGTTCTGTGAAAAATACTTTTGACAATGCCTCTGTTGACGGTATTCGCTCAAATATTTGTACTCTTACTCCTGAACAAATTACAGAAAACATAAAAAATGTTTTAAATGATAATTCGATTGATGAGGACGTTGCTCAATTAACAAACGAGCAGGAATTAACCATTGAAATGGAGACAGGAACAGGTAAAACGCTTGTTTATATCAAAAGTATCTATGAATTTTTCAAAAATTATGGTTTTACCAAATTTATCATACTTGTGCCATCAGTTGCCATTCGACAAGGTGTTTTAAACACACTTTCTACCTTTGAAAAACAATTGGGGGACATTTATGGGTTTACACCGAAATATTTTGAATACAACAGCAAGAAATTAAATAAAGTAACCAATTTTATTGAAGAACAGCACCCACAAATAATGGTGATGACCTTGGCTTCTTTCAATTCAGAGGACAAAATTTTAAACCAAGCCAAGAGAGAAGATCTTTTTGCTAATATTCCTTTTATTGACGCCATCGGAAGAACCAATCCAATCATTATAATGGATGAACCGCAGGAAGGAATGGACACGGACAATTCTATCAAGCAAATTGCGAAACTGAATCCGCTTTTTAAAATCAGGTATTCGGCAACTCATAAAGTCTCTAAAAATAAAATTTACCGCTTAACACCTTATGATAGTTACCAACAAGGCTTAGTAAAGAAGATAGAAGTTTTAACCGTTACTGAAAAAAATGATGAAGCCACTTTGAAATTGGAGCTTTCTGAAACCAAAAACGTAAAAAACTCAATTCAAGTAAAAATCAAAGCTTGGCACCAATTAGCAAGTGGAAAAATTGAATTTAAAGATTCAAAATGGTTGAAAGATGGCGATAATTTGGGTGAGGTAACCAACAATCCGAGTTATCTAAATTATAAAATTGAGCGAATAAATAAGAGTCTGAAAACACAAAAATGGTCAGTTTCTTTTACCAATGGAACAGAAATTTTTGAAAAGCAAACTTCGGGTAACATCCAAAGTATTTGGAATTTGCAATTAGAATGGCTCATTATTCGACATTTTACTAAAAAACAAAAGCTTCAAAAAGAAAACATCAAATGTCTTTCACTTATTTTTATTGACAAAGTGGCAAATTACGTAAGTGAAGAGCCTATTATTAAAAAGTTGTTTATAGAAAAATTTATAGCGATTTACCCTGAATTCCACAACAACCATGCGCCAACAATGGAGCATATTGATGCAATACAAGGTTTTTATTTTGCGCAAACAGGAAAAGGAGAATATACAGATAACGAAAACTCTATGCGTAAAAACTCAGAAGTTTTTGATGCTATTTTGAAGGATAAAAAAGAACTTTTGAGTTTTGGGGATTCTGTCGCCAATAAAATTGAGTTTATTTTCTCACATTCTGCTTTGGGTGTGGGTTGGGACAATCCCAATATTTTTAATATTGCAACGCTTAGCAACTCGTATTCTGAAATCAAAAAGCGACAAGAAATTGGACGTGGCTTGCGTATTTGTGTTAATACAGATGGTCAACGTGTTTATGACGATTTAACTGTTTCTGATGATGAAAGAATCAATCAATTGACTGTAATCCCAAATGAAAGTTATGAAACCTTTGTAACCCAATACCAAGAAGAAATAAAAGAAGTCTTTGGTAACAAACAAGCAGGTGCTGGAATGACGCATACACACAAAGGAGAAAAACAAAATCAAGTTCACTTTAAACGGAGTAAAAACGAAACGGTTAACCAAGCATTTAAACGATTTTGGGATGCTTTGTCTAAAAAAACAAACTACACAGTAAGTTTTGATGAAGAGGCTTTAATTAACAGAAGTATTGAAGCTTTGAACAACATTGATATTGCCGATTATGTGGCGGAAGTTAGCAGTCGTTCGATTGGTTCTATCTCTGAAGAAGGTATTGAAGATCAATTTGGAGGTACTGAAAGTTATAAATTAAAAGCGCATTATACTGCTTTGGATTTAGTGGAGGAAATTAGCGAAAATACGGGACTTAGCTACCATACGACTTTTAAGATTATCAATGAAGTTAGCTACGATTCGTTTGCTAAAAATCCGCCTCAATTTATTCAACAAGCTTCCGCTCTAATTAATACTATTGAACTGGAAGAGATGGTGAGAGGACTGAGTTATCATTTGACAAATGAAACATTCCCGTTTGAATTTGAAGATTTTGTAAAACAAGTGGAATACAATCAATACAGAGATACACCGAAAAGAGGATTCTTTGATAAAATGTTAGTGGATAGTGAGGTCGAAAGAACTTTTGCACTCGCTACAGATGAAGATGACGAAGTGATTTGTTTTATGAAACTTCCTGCCTATTATCAAATTCCAACACCAATTGGCAATTATAACCCAGATTTTGGAATCGTGATGAAACGTAAACAATTGCGTGGTGGAAAAGAAAGTGAGTTTTATTTTGTTATTGAAACCAAAGGAACAAACAGCATCAATGATAAAAAAGCACTCAAAGAAAGTGAAGTGTATAAAATAAATTGCGCTATGAAACATTTTGCAACACTAGGTGTGGAAGTACAATACAAAGCGCCTGTAAAGGATTATCAATACTTTAAAGAGGATGCTGTAAACTATATGACTAATGAAATAGAAAAATAAAGATGGCGAAAAATAAAAAGATATCCGTTTTAGGTGCTGAAATAACCATTTCATCACAAGCAAAGGAAGAGTATATTTCCTTGACCGACATTGCTCGATACAAAGACAGTTTGCATACAGATGCCATCATTCAAAACTGGTTAAGAAATAGAAATACAATTGAACTTTTAGGGTTTTGGGAGCAAATATACAATCCTGATTTTAAACCCCTCGAATTCGAGGGGTTTAGAAAACAAGCTGGACTAAATAGCTTTGTTTTAACTCCAAAACGATGGATTGAAACAACAAATGCCATTGGAATTGTTTCAAAATCTGGTCGTTATGGTGGAACTTTTGCTCATAAGGATATTGCATTTGAATTTGCTTCTTGGATTTCAATAGAGTTCAAACTCTACATAATCAAAGAATATCAACGCCTAAAACAAGATGAAAGTGATCGGCTGAATTTGGAGTGGAATCTACAACGCACCTTGTCTAAAGTAAATTACAAAATTCATACAGATGCTATTAAAGAGAGCCTAATTCCTGCTGAACTCAGTAAAAATCAAACAGCTATTATATACGCAAATGAAGCAGATGTACTCAATATGGCACTTTTTGGCATTACAGCTAAGCAATGGCGAGATAGTAATCCAAACGAAAAAGGGAACGTTAGAGATATGGCTACAATTCAGCAATTGGTGGTTTTATCTAATTTGGAAAGTATCAATGCTTTGTTGATTAATCAAGGGGTCAATCAACAAAACAGATTAGAACAACTCAATGAAATTGCCATTTCGCAAATGAAATCACTTATTAGCAACACAACTATTAAAAAATTAAAATAGACCATTTTCCTGACTTCAAGAGAATGCTAAATCAGATAAATAAAATGAAATATACAGAAAACCCATTAGAAAACATACAATCTCACGATTGGAATAAAGAACGTTTGGAAACATTAAAAAAATTGTATCCAGATTTGTTTGTTAATGAAGGCAATATAAGCATCCAAGAAATAGCCAAAATATTGAATTATGCTGGAGTAAACGAAACCGAACGCTACGAATTTCGTTGGTTTGGAAAAAGCAACGCCAAGCGAGAAGCTTTTACACCTACGGATGCAACACTCGTTTATGATGACGAAAGAAGTGTGAATCCTACCGAAAGCGACAACCTCATTATTGAAGGCGAAAACTTAGCGGTACTCAAACTACTCAGCAACAGCTACCGTGAACAAGTAAAGTGTATTTATATAGACCCACCTTACAACACAGGAAAAGATTTTGTGTATTCCGATAAATTTAACCAAGACAGAAAAGAATACTGGGAAGATGCCGAAGTAACGGAAAATGGAGTTAAAATAGATACAAATACAGAAACAGATGGACGCTTTCATTCCAACTGGCTCAATATGATGTATAGCCGTTTACTCATTGCAAGACAATTGTTAAAAGAAGATGGGGCGATATTTATTTCTATTGATGACAATGAAGTACATCATTTGAGAAAATTATGTGATGAGGTTTTTGGGGAAGAATGTTTTGTCGCACAATTCCCTTGGAAAAAAAGAACTGCAAAAAGCGATGTTCCTTTTGGAGTTTCACAAGATTATGAATGGATAATATCATATGCTAAAGAAAGTTATAATGCTGGTTTAACGATTGATAGAAAGTACTATAAAACAGATGACTTTCCTAATGATAGGTGGAGACTTTCAGATTTAACAAAACAAACTTCTGCTGAAGAAAGAAAGAATTCTGCATTTGATTTAATTAATCCTAAAAATAATAAAAAATATCCTTTTAATCCTAATAGAGTATGGTCTGTAACTACTGATACATTTCAAGATTACTATGGTAAAGGGAAAATTGTATTTCCTGAAGATTACGATTTTCTTAATATTAGCATTCCTGCATATCGTGTATTTGAAAGTGAAGATAAAGCAAAAGCATTAAAGAAATATGGTAGCGAGAACGCAATAAAAGCAGTTTCCACCTCCTTGCCAAAAGAAGTTGGACGTAGTGAGGACGGGAACAAAGAAATGGTAGATTTATTTGGAGGAAAAATTTTCAGCTTTCCAAAGCCAAGTAGTCTAATTAAATATCTGTACTCAATCATAAATGACGAAGAAGCTTTAATCCTCGACTTCTTCGCAGGTTCAGGTACAACAGGTCAAGCCGTAACCGAACTCAACCAAGAAGATGGTGGTAACCGAAAATACATTTTAGTCCAACTACCTGAAGCTACAGATGAGAAAAGTGAGGCTTACAAAGCAGGTTACAAAAAGATAAGCGACATCACCATTGAACGCAACAAGCGTGTAGTAGAAAAAATTATCAAAGAAAAAAAAGAAGCACAGCCAGATTTGTTCAGCAAAAAAGAAGATGAGCAAAATCCTTTTAAAGGTCTTGGCTTCAAAGTATTCAAGCTCCAAAAATCCAACTTTCCACGAGTAGAATACGCTCCCGATCCTGAGAAAACCCACGAAGAAAACATAGAAGCACTCAAAAAGTACATTCAAGACAAAGAAGCACAGTTAATTAATGCTTTCAACAAAGAAGAACTCATCACGGAAATCTTGCTTAAAAATGGTTTTAAACTCAACTATACCTTGACCAAGCAAGAGCAATTTACCAAAAATGAAATCCTGTTTGCCACTGATGGCGATAAAGAAACATTGGTTTGTTTAGATGGCAAATTGGCAGAAGAAACGGTAGCATATTTCAAGGAAAATATAGAACAAAAACTAATTGTCTTGGAGCGTGCCTTGGATACAACCAAGAAATGGAATTTGAAGCATTATATGAAGGATAATTTTAAGGCTTTTTAAAAAATGATCAATGGAAAGATATTCTAATAGAAGAGGGAACTCACCAATAACTTATTTTCAAATTGAAAATGATAGAATTATTGTCAAGTTCAAAGATGGAAAATCATATGCATATAGCCATTTTAAAGCAGGAAGCCATCACGTAGAACAGATGAAAAATTTTCTAAATTTCAAATCATATTGCTCACTCACGAAGAAGATTGGTTTACAAACTTTGTAAGTCCTTTAGCAAAAAAGAAAGATTGGCTGATAAACGAGATTAAATGGACAGATGATAAAGGAACACATCTTGAAGAAGAACCGAGCGACTTACGAGAAAGAATAGAAAAAAGCCTTGCAGATAGTAAAATTGAAAATTTAGGAAATCTTATTCGTAAATATCTTGAACATTCGTTAAAAGATATTGCCCTTAATATTGAAGCCAAATTAAGCTTCCAGTACAATAATTCAAATGAGCATAGAATGCCTTATGAATTAATAATGGGAATTAAATCGGAAATCAAAAAGTGCAGTTCGGAATTAAAAGCAAAATTTCCTGTTATTGATCGAATAGAAAGCTCATCAATTTTAGGGAATATTTCATCTCACGACAATCCTTTCAATCCTAAAATTGGTGATTTAAAAGCTTTTTGGGCTGATGTACTGGAATTAGAAAAGATATTTATCTGTGAGCAATCTGATTGTAAAAGACCAATAGTATCGCTAAGGAATTATGATACTGTTGCAAAGAAAATAAGATGTGGTTGTGACAAGACAAAATATGAATGGAGCAGTAAGTAATGCTTGTAGTACAGCTAATAAAAACACCTTAGATTTTTTACCCATTCTTGGAGAAGGAGAAGCCATTTTAACAGGTGTAGATTTTCCAATGCCTATTATATTGAAGTTTGACGAACCTAAAATAAAGCCAGATTCAAGTACCCCGAAATTGAAATAGTAAAATACAACAGGTGCAAATTTATGGTTCGCACCAGACAACACACCGTCAAAAAATGGCGTAATGCTTAAGAAAAGCATTATTACGACTTTTTGTACTAGCAGCTACTCCTCCAACCTCCTATCTAAAAACCCCAACTCAATAATAGAATTATCTATTTAGGAATCAAACATTAGCGAGTATTTTGTGTTCAACCTTAGCGGTAAATATCAAGATTATCCAATGAAAAGCTTTAAATTTACGATTTGAGTAATAAAACAATTAGATGTGAACCATTTAATCAACGATTAAGACCGTTTAAGGAATGTTTAATAATTCATTGTCTAAAATTTGGTATATTACCAATGCTAAAAATATTTAAAAACAATTATGAAAAAACTATTATTGTCCGTTGCCATTGCTTTTGGAGCAAGTTATTCAAATTTTGCTCAAGAGGTATATCCTTGCCATACGGATGAAAAAACAATTGAGTTTGTTGAGTCATTATCTGCACAGGAAAGAGCGCAATATGAGATTGATCAACAAGCCTACGATTTAGAAATTCAAAATTTCATTGCTAATAACCCTCAGTTATTAACAAAATCCACTGGAAATTCAAGAGCAATTACTTATACAATACCAGTGGTCTTCCATATTATACATCAAGGTGGACCAGAAAATATTTCTGAAGCACAAATATTAAATGCTCTTCAGCACTTGAATGACGATTACCAAAAGTCTAATGCACTTTGGCCTATCGTTAAATCACAATTTCTTCCAATTGTTGCGGATGTAGAAATAGAATTCAAATTAGCAAAACTAGACAATAACGGTAATTGTACCAATGGTATTACTAGAACATTTTCTAGCGCAACAGAAGGTTCTTCTGGTCAAGGACGAATAGCAGCTGTTCAAGCACAACATGGAAACTGGCCTGGCGATAAATACATAAACTTCTTTATAGCTAAAGATATTAATGGTGCTGCTGGATACACTTATCGTCCAAGCAATCAAATAGGATCTGGAATGTTTAACGGAATTCATGTTTTACATAATTATGTTGGTAGTATAGGTACTGCTGGTAGCTCAGGAACACACACTTTGTCTCACGAAGTTGGGCATTGGTTAGACTTACCGCATTTATGGGGAGGGACTAATACTCCTGGTTTAGCTTCTAACTGTAACGATGATGATGGAATTGCAGATACTCCTAATACAATTGGGTGGCAAACATGTAACTTAAACGGTACTTCTTGTGGGTCTTTAGACAACGTTGAAAACTTTATGGAGTATTCATACTGTTCTAAAATGTTTACTAATGGACAAAAGGCACGTATGCATGCAGCGCTAAACAGTTCTGTTGGAGGTAGAAATAATATACATAAAGCTGCAAACCTAGCAGCAACTGGAGTTAACCTACCAGATGTAATATGTAAAGCAGATTTTAAATCAAGTGAAACAGAAATATGCCCAGGTCAATCAATTTCATTTGAAGATTTGTCTTACAGTGGTCCAACAGGTTGGACGTGGAACTTCCCTGGAGGAAGCCCTTCTTCATCTACAAGTCAAAACCCAACAGTTACTTATAACACACCTGGTACATACCAAGTTTCTTTAACTGCAACTGATGGGACATCATCCGAGACAGTAACTAAAAACGCTTTTGTTAAAGTATTGCCTTTTAGTGAAAGTCTTCCAATAGTTGAAGGATTCGAAACACTTACAACTTTCGACAATTCATTTTGGACAATTGAAAACAAAGGGAATAATGCAAAATTCGACATTACATCTGCAACTGCGTATACAGGAGCTAAGTCGGCAGTATTGAAAAACTTTGGTCAATTGAGTGGAAACATTGATGCATTAATATCTAACCCTGTTGATTTGTCAGGAATTACCTCAGAAACTACATTAAGTTTCCGATTTGCATACCGTAAAAGATCTACTGCAAACGATGAGTGGTTACGTGTATTCATTACACAGGATTGTGGTGATACATGGATTCAACGTAAAACAATTAGAGGAAGTGAGTTAGGTTTGGAGGTAGCAAGTAGCAGCTGGACACCATCATCACAAAGTGATTGGACAACAGTTCACATGACAAATATTACTCAGTCTTATTGGGTAGATAACTTTAGATTCAAATTTGAATTCGAATCGGATGGAGGAAACAACTTCTACTTAGATGATATTAATCTATACTCTGGTCCTTCTTCAGAAGACCCATTAAGCTTGAATAGCAATGATTTAATTAAGTCATTTAGCGTTTATCCAAACCCTGCTGATAAATTAGCAAACGTTACTTTCTCTTTAGAAAACAATCAGAATGTAAATGTAAGTTTGGTAAATATGATGGGACAAACAATCCAGTCAAATGATATCCAAGCACAGACAGGATCAAACTTAGTGATGTTAGATACTGAGAAAATCCAATCAGGAGTTTATTTTGTAAAAGTTAATATCGGCGGTTCACAACAAGTGAAAAGATTGATTATTAAATAAAAACAACATGTTTTTAAAGGAAGCGGACATTAATTTGTCCGCTTTTTTTGTTGCGGTTTTTTATTTGAATTTAAGGGTGATCTTACTCTAAAGAGTTACATGCAGAATGACCGTTAAGCAAGAGTTATCAATTCAGTATCCGTTTGTTCAAGGCTTTTGTGTTTCAAATAAAAGAGATTCCCCATTTTTGACTTTCGACCAATATAAATTGTCATCCCGAAAAGCATTTAAAATTTTGATTTTAATGATTGAGAGATCCTTTTTTTCTCAATACATAAATCATTTCTAATATTAACAGTTGTAGTCCAAAACAATCGAAAAAAAGTAAAACTTTGCCATTGAGCTGGTTAACAGATTGTCATTCCCATAAAATACAACTTTTGAGAAAACCCTCTTTTACCATTCCGAAAAGAACTAGGCTAACACTTCTTCTAGGTTTTAAACAAATTTACTCACCGGATAGCGTGTATTAGTATAAAACTTATCTTTGCATATTAAATCCGATAATTATTGGATAAATATTAAAACAGGTTAATTAAACAGTTATGAGCAATTTAGAATTGTCTGATCAAGAAATTCAACGTAGAGAAACGTTGACGAAATTACGTGAGCATGGAATCGATCCATACCCTGCAGCTTTGTATCCGGTTACGCATAAGGCCAAACAGATTAAGGATAATTTTGAGGAAGATAAACAGGTTGTTATTGCTGGACGTTTAATGCGCCGTAAAATTCAAGGAAAGGCATCTTTCGGAGATATTCAAGATGCAACAGGAAGAATTCAAGTGTACTTTAACCGTGATGAAATTTGCCCAGGAGAAGATAAAACACTTTACAATGATGTTTTTAAAAAGTTACTTGATTTAGGTGATTTCATCGGAATTAAAGGAAAACTTTTCAAAACTCAAGTAGGAGAGATTTCTGTAAAAGTGGAGGAATTTACAATGTTATCAAAAGCATTGCGTCCTTTACCTTTACCAAAAACAGATGCGGAAGGAAAAGTGCATGATGCATTTACAGATCCAGAAATGCGCTACCGTCAGCGTTATGTTGATTTGGTGGTAAACCCAAAAGTGAAAGATGTATTTGTTAAGCGCAGTAAGTTGTATTCTGCAATGCGAAACTATTTCAACGAAGCTGGATACATGGAGGTAGAAACACCAATTTTACAACCAATTCCTGGTGGAGCAGCGGCACGACCATTTGTTACTCACCACAATGCTTTGGATATTCCATTATACATGCGAATTGCCAACGAATTGTATCTTAAAAGATTAATTGTTGGTGGATTTGATGGTGTTTATGAGTTTTCTAAAAACTTCAGAAATGAAGGAATGGACAGAACACATAATCCAGAATTTACAGCAATGGAAATTTATGTTGCCTACAAGGACTACAACTGGATGATGGAATTCACCGAAAACTTGTTAGAGCACTGTGCAATGAAAGTAAACGGTTCTACGACAACCACTTTTGCTGGAAAAGAAATAAACTTTAAAGCCCCATATAAACGCGTTACGATGCGTGATTCTATTATTGAATTCACTGGATTCGACATCAAAGGGAAATCGGAAGATGAACTACGAACTGCTGCTAAAGGCATGGGAATCGAAGTAGATGAAACAATGGGGAAAGGAAAATTGATCGATGAAATTTTTGGTGAGAAATGTGAAGGAAACTACATTCAGCCTACATTTATCATTGATTATCCTAAAGAAATGTCTCCGTTGTGTAAATCACATCGTGAAGATCCAGAATTAACAGAGCGTTTCGAATTAATGGTTTGTGGAAAAGAAATTGCCAACGCCTATTCTGAGTTAAATGACCCAATTGACCAAAGAGAACGCTTTGAAGAACAAGTTCGTTTGGCAGAAAAAGGAGATGATGAAGCAACAGAAATGATTGACCAAGACTTCCTACGTGCCTTAGAATACGGAATGCCACCAACTTCAGGATTAGGAATTGGAATGGACCGTTTAATCATGTATTTAACAGACAACGAAGCCATTCAAGAAGTGCTGTTCTTCCCGCAAATGAAACCAGAGAATTTTGGAGCGAAGAAAGGTCCGGAATTGAATGAAAATGAACAAATCATTTTTGATTTACTAGCAAAAGAACAATCCATGGAATTGAATTCATTGAAAGACAAAACAGGATTGAGCAACAAACAATGGGACAAAGCAGTTAAAGGATTAGCAAAACACGGTTTAACGAAAGTAACTAAAGCTGATGATGTTTTGACGATTGAGGTTGTTCAGTAAGGAGTATTAAGTATTGAGTATTGAGTATGGAGTAAGGAGTATGGAGTAAGGAGTATTGTACAGATAAACTCACTCTATACTCATTACTCAAAACTGTAAGAGAAGTCAATCCAAATCAAGAGAATTCTAAACATTCAACAAATTTTACATTGAAAGTGCCATTCAATTAAGATAAACTATAGAAAAAAATAGAGATTATAAAGGAAGATTTTCAATGGAGACCTGCTTTTCTTACTATTAAAATACAAATATGAAAAATCTAAAATCAGTACTCACAATTACTCTGCTTTCTTTTTTCACTTTGGGTGCTTGCACAAATGGAAGCTCTTCGGTTGAAGATTCAGTGATTGAGAACAATTCTATTGATAGGAATTCTATCAAGAGTGATGCTCAAAAACTCGTTGATCTTCAGTGCAAAGTGATGAAATTGATTGGAGAAGCAAAAAGTGGCGATGCAACAGCTTTATTAAAAAGCGAGGAGTTCAATCAAGAAGCCGAGAAAGTTTCTCGAGAGCTGAAGGACAAATACACCTCAGAATCAGAAAGAGAAGAATTTGCTTTAGCATATCAAGAAGCGCTTGGAGTGTGTAAATAATTCAAATGGTATCACATTTTCTGCATTGTTAACAGCGTTATTATTTTTGCTCTCCCATTTTTGAACTGACACTACAAAAAACAAGCTATCTCAAGATATTATCTCGTGGTAGCTCTTTTTCTAAAGTTTTTTAATCATTATTCTTTCAATAATTTGTAAATTGTGCCTAAATCTTCTGATAACTATCAGTTTAAAGCTAAAATCTTATGAAAACTATCCTAACAATTTCGATTTTCTTCTTGTCCTATTTAACATTCAGTCAATCTGTAGCTTATACAAAAATAACTATTATCGAAGTAGATGATGAAACAGGAGATATTGTAAAGCAGTATAATACTGGGTATTATATGGAGTTTATTGTTAGCGACACTTCAGTAAACTACCTCCAGAAAGACCATATAGGTGGGACTTTGGAGGAGATACACTACGAAATTATCAAAAAAGAAACCACAGATGAAATGTACATTATCAATATGAAAGCAGATGATGTCCTTTATGAATTACATATTCCAACTAAAAAGAGAAATAAGATAGCCTTGAAATCAAATGGATTGACCAAGATTATAGCAGGTAAAATAGAAGAGCTTTAATTATTCTCCATTCTGTTCTTTTTGAATTAAAATTAATTTATAACTATATCCGTTTCAGTAGGATTTACTGAAAACGATCCATATCCACTTTGCCAAGAAAAGTTTTTTAAACTCTCATCTTTGGTTTTCATCCACTTAGATGAATTAGCTTTTATCTTTTGAATTAATGCCATCAAAGTTATTTTTTGAGAATGTTT
>Ga0265293_10000616_pt1 | contig 83470 bp, 74 predicted proteins | sample Munlanlewell138R_FD_192505 | JGI IMG/M metagenome (GOLD analysis project Ga0265293, IMG submission 192505) | Leachate microbial communities from a municipal landfill in Southern Ontario, Canada - Leachate well 138R | ecosystem: Engineered > Solid waste > Landfill > Unclassified | place: Canada... | reverse complement strand
CCACTTTCCTGCCATTGCGAAACAAGCCCAAACATTTCTTTGCGCTTTTCCATAATTTATTATATTTTTATCCAAAGCTATGGACGAACCGATGAACAGACAAGATGTACTTGGTCGGGTGGATACGCGGAAGAAGTTATAGAGTTTTGAATTATCTAAACCCAGGTTGAGAAGCTTGAATAACTGAAATATAATCAACTTCCTTTTTTGCATAACTCAATAGAGTGTTTAGCAAATTGTAAAACATATACGCACCTTCATTTCTCTTTTCGTTAATACAAAAAAGCTCTATAATCATACATACATAGTCTAAGGAAAGCGTGTGTTCTTGATTAATGTGAGCATATTTTTGAGTTATTAATTCTACTGTTTTAAAACTAAAGTCGGCTCTTTCTTGTTGGTTTTGGAAAGGTTCAACGGTTTCATAAAAATGAATATAATAGTTCAGAATTTCTATTACTTCCTTTCTGAAATCTATTGTTTTCATCATCAAATCAACAACCCAAAAAGAGTGTAATGGCGGAAAAGGACGCTCCCCTTTTCCCGGTTTTAATATTCTTACAACAAAATCAATTTCTGGATGCGAACCTCTTGATCCTTGAAAAACACCTATCAAAATCCCTTCTGAAGTTTTAAATGTGTGTATAGCTTCTCTCCTTGGTCTAAGTTGATGTAATTTATTGTTATGGTAATAATTAGGGTTGTACTTCATATTCAAGTTTTAATAATTCCGAAATATTTATTCCAAAGGTTTCAGCAAAAACATTAATACTAACTAATGAAGGATTCCGTTCACCTCTCTCAATCATCCCAATATAAGTTCTATGAAAGCCTGTTTTTTCAGCAAGCTTTTCCTGAGACCAGTTTCTTTCTTTTCTTAGCAACTTTATACGCTTGCCGAACTTTATCAATAATTCCGTTTTCATTGCTGTAAAATTGCTCAAAATAAAAGATTGAAACCACATACAATAAGTATCATTTTCGTATATTTGTATTGTATAATTTAAAATTTAATTGATATGAAATTTGATTACAAAGGCACTAAAAGTCCAAGCAATGAGATCAATGAGTTTATAGGATTTCTGTATTCTGTTAATGAAAATAATCTGTGGAATTATAGAGGCTTGACGGTTGAAATCGATCCAACTCTTGATTACAGTTTTAATAATGTATTGATTCGCTGGGTGGATGTAAATGAAGGTTTCAATGATAAAATAATTTATTATAACTTAGCTGAGTTCAACAATGATTTTAAATTGCTCAACTAAATGCTTAAACCTTACTTCAAATCAGACGACAAAAATTTCTATCTCCTACATGGAGACACAATGAAGCTTTTACCTCAATTTGAGCATAAATTTGATATGGTTTTTGCCGATCCACCTTACTTCTTATCAAACAATGGTTTATCAATACAAAGCGGGCAAATCGTAAGTGTAAATAAAGGCAAATGGGACAAGTCCAAAGGTTTTGAATTCATCAATGATTTTAACCGAAAATGGCTTTCATTGGTTCGTGAAAAGATGAAAGACAACGCCACAATTTGGATAAGCGGAACCATGCATAATATCTTTTCGGTTGGTCAAATCCTAACTGAATTGGGCTTTAAGATATTAAACATTATCACATGGCAAAAAACAAATCCACCGCCTAATTTTTCGTGCAGATATTTTACTTATTCAACAGAACAAATTATTTGGGCAAGAAAAGAACCCAAGGTTCCACATTATTTCAATTACGAATTAATGAAGCAGTTGAATGGTAATAAACAAATGAAAGATGTGTGGACTTTGCCTGCCATTGCAAAATGGGAAAAATCTTGTGGCAAACATCCAACCCAAAAACCACTTTCGGTTTTGACAAGACTTATTTTAGCTTCAACTAAACCTAATGCTTGGATTTTAGATCCTTTCACAGGAAGCTCAACAACAGGAATTGCAGCCAATTTATCAAACCGTCGCTTTCTCGGCATTGACCAAGAAGAAGAGTTTTTAAAAATGAGTAGAAACAGAAAATTTGAAATAGAAGAGCCCAAAAAAGTATTTGAGTATCGGAAAAAAATCGCAGGGTTCAATAACAAGAAAGAATTTGATTTGTTTTTAGCCAATGAACCCATAGTAGAATATTTAACCGATTTGATATTATAAAAAAACCTTGTCCACATCAAAGTAGCGCACATTGTGTGGCAGGGCAGCAATAAGATTCAAGCCAAACTTCAGAAGATTTATTCAATGCTTGTATGATTTATGAAGAATAAAAACAAAGGTAGATTTCGATTTATTATCTTTGCCCAAGTTTTTTAAATCAATCATTTCAAAAGATGTCAAGAGTTCTGACCGGCGTACAAGCAACAGGAACCCCGCATTTGGGGAATATATTGGGAGCGATTTCTCCCGCAATCGAAATGGCGAATTCTTCCGACGAAAAGTCGTTCATTTTCATTGCCGACCTGCATTCACTCACCCAAATCAAAGAGCCGGAAATCCTGAAACAAAACACCTACGAAGTGGCAGCCACTTGGATTTCTTTGGGATTGAACACCGAGAAATCGGTCTTTTACCGTCAGTCGGATGTGCCACAGGTGACCGAGCTGATGTGGTATCTACTGAATTTCTTTCCTTTTCAACGGCTGACTTTGGCGCATTCCTTCAAAGACAAACAAGAATATCTCTCGGATGTCAACGCCGGACTTTTTACTTATCCGATTTTGATGGCCGCCGACATTTTGTTGTACGACGCCGAACTCGTGCCGGTCGGAAAAGACCAGTTGCAGCACTTAGAAATCACCCGCGATGTGGCCGAAAGATTCAACCACCAAATGGGGGAAACCTTTGTCATTCCACAAGCCAAAATCAGTGAGGAAGTGATGATTGTACCCGGAACTGACGGACAGAAAATGAGCAAATCCAGAAACAATTTCATCAATATTTTTCTGCCGGAGAAACAACTGAAAAAACAAATCTCGTCCATTCAAACCGACAGTACCCCGTTGGAAGACCCCAAAAATCCGGATGCCGACAATGTGTTTGCACTTTACAAACTGCTCGCCACAGCTGAACAAACCGCCGAAATGCGAAAAAACTATTTGAACGGCGGCTACGGATACGGCCATGCAAAAACCGCTTTATTTGAAGTGATTTTGGAAAAATATGCTGACGCCAGAGAGAAATTTAATGAATTGCTTCAGGACAAAACAGTTTTGGACAATTATTTGGAAACCGGTGCTGCCCGCGCAGCAGAAGTTGCTGATGAAGTCTTGGACAGGGTCAGAAAAACCTTGGGCTTGAAATAATTTCACAGCTTGCTGACGAAAATTAAAAAACCAAAAATGAAAATCATTCAGATTCAGGCAGACGATTTTTTTGAAATGCTCAAAACCCACGGCGTTTCCATGTGGGACTTGTTCAAAAACATGGTGGACGGCGAAGAAAAACAATTGCTTTTTCTTGACAAAGAACAAAATGTCATTGCCGAATACCGACTGCCCAAAACCGTCGAAGCACTGAATGAGGACCTTGATACTTTCAAAAATTTATTGCGGACCAAAGTGAATTTGGATTAACTGCTTTATTCTTTCACAAAAATAAATTCTCCGCCGCCTTGCTTGAGGATGAATGATTTCAAATCCGGATTGAATTCAATCACGATGCCGGCCAAGTCAAATCGAAATTCGGTTTCACTTATTTTCTCCAAAGGAAATGCCCCTTGTCCGCTGGCTTGTGCAAAATAATTTCCATCCGTTTCGGTGATTTCGATTTTCATTCCCAATTGTCCGTTTCCGAATTTCCCGGTATAGCCCGGTGTTACTTCTCCGGTGGATTGCTCAAAGATCGGCAGGTCAAATTCCTTGGCGAAAGCTGCGCTTAGCAAGGCGATGGTCAGGTTATTCATATTGAAATCCGAAGCATTGGAAGTGATGGCAACGGAAATTTTATCTTCTTCAAAGTAAACCCAACTCGAACTGAAATTGTCAATTCCGCCGGTATGTCCTAAACCCTCTTTTTCATAAAATGGAAAGTAAAACAGTGCGTATCCATAGGCATCCCGCAGGGTTTTCATCTTTTCAAGACTTTCGGGGGAAACGATTTTTCCGTTGAAAAGTGCTTCGCCAAACAGAATCACATCCGTCGGCGTAGCGGAAAGACCGCCGGCTCCCATAGGAATCAGCATATCGGTTTCAGTTGATTTCACCCATTCGCCGTTGTATTGATAGGAATAAGCTTCATTGTCGGTCGGCTTGATTTTCCTTTCAAATTTTGTTTTTTTCAGATGCAGCGGTTGAATGATTTTTTCATTTAAAATTTCGGAAAATGATTTTTTATAGATTTTTTCTAACAGAAAGGACAGCAGTAGATAGTTGGAATTGCTGTATTCAAAAGTGGTTCCCGGTTCGAAATTGCTGTCGTAGCCGGCAATAATTTCTATCATTTCTTTTTCGGATTTGGCGTGGGTATTCCAATTTAGATAATCCGGGTCAGACGTGAAATTCTTGATTCCGCTTCGGTGGCTCAAAAGTTGGTCAATGGTGATTTTGTCAGCGTTTTTAATTGTTGGAAAATAATCTGCGATGGTTTGTTCTGTATTTATTTTTCCTTCTTCCACCGCCATCATAATCATTGTAGCTGTATAAGTTTTTGAAATTGAGCCGATTCTGAACAGGGTTTCAGGATTGTTTTTCCTTTGGGCTTCATAATCCGCAAATCCTATGGCTCTTTGATAAATAATTTCACCGTCTTGGGCGACCGCTACGCTGCCGTTGAATTTATCATTTTCTTCCAAAACATCGAAATATGCATCGAGTTTGAAATCATCAATTTGAGCAAAAAGACTGACGGAGGAAATGATGAAAAGGAAAAAGTATTTGAATTTCATTTTATTTTTTTGGGTAAAAATAAGCTTTATTCTTGAACCTGATTTTCCGAAACGAACGGGACACACTGCCCAATATGGTTTTCTTCTTTAACCCTTCGGGCAAGATGAAAGCTTGGTTATTAGCCGACGGTGTATATTTTTAGTTCGTTTTGGTTAATATCATTGCTACGGGTAGAGTAAAGCCTTTTTCATTTTTTTTATTTTTTTGTAAAATACCGTAACTCTTTTCTTTAAGTTTTAAAGAATATTTTCTGTTGTCCAATTTTATCAATATACCCTCTATTGACTTTTGTTTAATGCTGTCATAAATGTTAAGAGTTGTTTTATCATTTTCAATGAGAATACTCGAAACTTGCGGAATGATATCTTTAAAATCTGAAGACTCAACTTTATGTTTATTTGGCATTTCACTCTTTTCTATAGTAGTATTGTTATTATGTTTTAACTCTATTTGACCATATATTCTATCGTAGCATACCTCTGTATAATTATCACAGAATTTCTTTTTTTTCAATTTCATATAAAAATTAATTTCATTCTGATGAAAATTATATTCTCCAACAAAACTATCTATAAAATTATTAATTATATAGTCGCCTTTTTTGGGAATGTAGTTATCACCAATTTTGTCTGGATCAATTATTCTTTCTTGTGCACAAGCATTACTAATAAATAGTAAAGCTGATAAAAAAATAATATTTTTCATAATTTTTAATTTTATTTGTTAAGGACATTGGTTTGTGGTTACGTTTCCGTTATTATCAACATCAACAGTTTTCCAGTTATAAAAATTTAAATAGTTTCCTTTCATTAGTTTTAACCCCGTGTTATTATGTTTTAAAAATTTAGCTAAACTATGTTCGTTGTGGGTATTTGAAGATGTTGGTAGGATTGAATAAGGAAAACTTTGATAAACAAGTTGTAAATTATCTAATCCTGACTCGTCAGATAAACTATTCTGCCCAAAGTTATCAAATTTGACATAATCATCGATAACAATTAAATAGGTGGTTTCGTCAGCAGTAACAAGTCCCATAACAAAGTTTTTATTTGGGGTGGTCATGTATCCATTGTAATACATATAATACAGCGAAGCTAAGTCACCTACAGAGAAAACAGAGAGAATTTCTGGGTCATCATAATGTGCATGGATTAACCCTGCATAATTTTCACCACTTTCTAAATAATCCAACAATGGAATCTCGGGTGAGTTGGGTAGTCCTTGTATTTGCTCATACGTATAAACACTACCATCAGGACTCATGAGAAAACCATTTTCAATATTATCGTTTTGAGCAGAATTTTTTAAATTTTGCATTTTAGCTCTGAAATTAGCATCAGTTTTTAGTTTTTTGCCCAGCTGACAGGGATTTAATTCTTGATTATTACTGCTACCACCACTTCCAGGATTAGGGTCAGTAGGGAATCCGCCCGGATTAGTAGGTTCGTTGCTACCATCTCCAGGATTCCCCCCACCGCCATCACAAGGAACAGTTACGTAGAAAGTTTGTCCATTGCCATCTGAACAGGGGCAAGAAGAACCATAACAAGCAACAAAAACTATTATCATACAATTATTGCCTCCCTTAGATTCTAATTCATCATGGTTAGAAGATATACTAATTTCATCACCGTAGATATCAGTAATAAGAAGCTGACCGTCATAGGGCAACCTCTCACCCGAATCAAATGCCTGTTGCCATTCAGCTGTTGGATTATAGTGTAGGATACGCTCATGGGTTTCGCCATCCTATGATTTAATCACCAGATTGGAATAAGCATAAAACTCATCATCCAACGTATTAATATGAAGTGTGAATGAAATGACATTTTCGTTTATAATCTGGACAATGCTGGTTGTATCAATTTGTGTAATATAAGTGCTGTCACCTCTGTTGAGAGAAAATTGCAGAGGAGTAGGCAAACCATTGGTTGAATGTTCTTCAAAAAACTGCTTCATTTCCTGCAGACTGACATTCTTTTTATTCACATTTTTGTATTGATGTTCGATAGATTTACCGGCTTCATCCTCTGAACATGAAAACAAGAATCCCGTTAGGCAAAACATAAAAAAATAGATTGATTTTTTCATTTTAAATTGATTTAAGGCTAATATTTCCGACTTTTTTGATTCACTGTCAGCCAACGGCAGTCTGTGAAAAAAAATCCTCACAAACTTTTCAAATATAGGAAATAATTTATTGCTTTTTTTTGAAAAATTAGCTTGTGAAATTGAGGGTTGTGCAAGGGTATTAAATATTTGAATTTATTATCTGCCATTTATTTGATACGTGTTCTTTTAAACCTTGACTGGATTATTTAATAAATAGAATATCAGCCAATTACAATGTCTGATTCTTCCTTAGTCAGGTCAAATTTACTAATTTGTTTTTTAACCCTTGTTACTAATTTGCGTTTTCTTTTTTCGTCAAGAAATATGTATTGTGTTGGCGGATTGTCAAAAGCATTGCTGCCTAAAACTTTTGTACAACCTTACCTTAATTGCCAACGGGATATGAAACACCATTGCTTAAACCGGTCTTTACAAGGAGTAAGATAAAATTAATAATAATATAGATACGAAAGTATGGTGCGCTCTCGTTAGCACGAAAACTCAACTGTTTTTCTATGGTAGGGGGATTGCTCCTAACGTTTCGAAGCTTTGCGATAGCGCGGGCTTGAAATGCTTTGCATTTCAGACCGAACTAAGCCAAAGCCAATTTCTATTTGCTAATTTAAACAAAAAGCCAATAAAATTGGCTTTTGGTGGAATTGAAAGCCGAAACTTTAAATTTCAGCCTTAACCCGCCATTTTGCCAATCTGCTGCGCCTGTTGCACAACTAATTTCGGTTTAGATATGTGTTCGGGTGAATGACATACAAAATCAAAATTGGATCAGCTGAGAATGTACTCCTTCACTGCTTTTCGAAGTGAATCAAATCCGATTTCTTCCGGATTGATTTCCGTTTTTTTAATCCATTTCACCGTTTCAATTTCCGATTTCTCCAAAATCATTTCTGCATTTTCGGGAAATTTAGCGATGAAAATCAAATCTTCGGTTTTGTAAGGAATACCTTTATAGATGTAATCGTTCGGCAAGGATTTGAAATAGCTGAAATCCAAAGTTTGAAAATCAATGCCCAATTCTTCTTTCAGTTCCCGCACGCAGGTCTGTTCCGAAGTTTCGTCGGGGTCGGTAAATCCTCCGGGCAAATCGAGCATCCCAAGTTTGGGTTCGCGACTTCTGACCGTAAAAAGAATTTGATTGTTTTTTTCGATGATGACCGCCACCGCCGCTGCCACATTGTGAAAATACACCATTCCGCAGTCAAAGCATTCGAGCCGGCGATTGTTTTCAAAATTAAAATTCTCTGATGCGCAGTTCGGGCAGTATTTAAAGAAGCTCATAATTTTATTATTTTTTAATTTTTAGAATTTTCCAAAGTTCCGAACTTTGGAAAAGTAATTTCTAAATTTCACTAAATTTAAGCTATATTTAGCATTCGATTTAATTGAAAACAATGTTGAAAAAAGGAGACCAAGCACCCGAATTTGAAGGAACAGACCAAAACGGAAATCCCATAAAATCATCCGATTATAAAGGAAAAAAGTTTGTTTTATTTTTCTATCCCAAAGCCAATACACCCGGCTGTACCGCGGAAGCCTGCGATTTACGCGACCATGAAGACGCACTGAAAGCAAAAGGTTATGCCATCATCGGCGTAAGTGCAGATTCAGTGAAAAGACAAAAGAATTTTGCCGATAAATTTGCATTGAAATACCCGCTGATTGCCGACGAAGACAAAAAAATCATTGAAGCTTTCGGCGTTTGGGGGCCAAAGAAATTCATGGGCAGAGAATTTGATGGGATTTTGCGTACTACATTCATCATCGATGCAAACGGTATTATCGAAAATGTCATCGAAAAAGTCAAAACCAAGGAACACGCCAAGCAGATTTTGGAATTGTAGTTAAATTCATTCTGAAATATTTATAATTTTTGCTTCGGTTGGCTTCGGCTCCGCTCAGCCACCATGGTCATTGAGCGGAGCCGATGTCTGCGAACGAAGTTCACGAAATGTTCCGAAATGAGCGAAATGACTAATTTAAATTCACATTTTATGCTTTCTCTGGAACCTTAAACGAATATGAATTCTTCAAAAAAATTATCAAACATAATTCCCAACGCCGTATTTTGTCGCAGACTCTTTTTACTTTTGAAAATGGAAAACATTATCTTAGTCCATTGTTTTTTTGAAATGAATAAATAATTAAGCCTCCATGTCCATTCAACTGAAAGTATCAGATTCTCTGAACAGCCTTGCAGATGAGCTTTGCAGACATATTTGGAATGAAAACTCGGTGTTTCGTCCCGTCTATATCGTGACCCAAACCGAAGGGATGAACAACTGGCTGAAACACCGTATTGCTGCCAAAATGGGGATTGCTGCCAATATCGAATTTGTGAAACCCAATGAAATCATCAACAAAGTTTTTCAGCTTTTGGGCGGTACTTACCGGGATTCACTTTCGGCACACAACCTGAATTGGTTGCTTTACAGTTTGCTTAAAAACCCGGATTTTATCAGTGAATTTCCGCAGATTGCAGATTATTATAAAGATGAAGTCTCTGAAACACTGAAGGATGTCAAGCGGATGGCACTGGCAGAAAAAGTCGCTGATCTCTTTGACCAATATCAAATTTATCGGACTGATATGGTAAAAAGCTGGAACGAAAATCATAGTTTTTATACCGATGATTGGGCGCGTTCCAAACAAAGAAAATACGAACTGAAAGCCTTGCAAGATGCCGAATCTTGGCAAAAAGCACTTTGGCAAATGACGCAGCAGCTGGCCGGTGAACATTTTCCGAACAAAACCGAAATCGGTGATTTTATTCTGCAATCCACACAGGATGAAGAAAGAATGGAGCGTTTTGTCAAAAAAATGCCGCGGCTCTATTTCTTTGGTTTGAGTCTGATTACCGAATACCACCTTCAGATTTTTGAGAAACTTTCTGACCGGATTGAACTTCATTTTCTGGTACAGAATCCTGCACCATTGGATTATTGGTTCGAGGAAAGATCCGAAAAAGTCATCGCTTTTTTGAAACAGAAAAACAAAATGCATTTCACCGAAGAATCTGCGGCAAATCCGCTTTTGCCCGCCTGGGGAAAAATCATCCGTGAAACTTTTTTGATGCTTTTTCAAAACGAAGAAACCCTAAATTCATACACTGAAATCAATGTGACTGAACCCCAAAAAGACAGTTTGCTACACCATATTCAACACACGATTTTCAATAACCAAAAAGAAGAAATTCATTTCACCAAAACACAAATTGAAGACGGAAGCATAGTGATGAATTCCTGTCACAGCCCGGTTCGGGAAGTGGAAGTGCTGTACAATTATCTGGTGCATCTCGTTGACCAAAAAAAGGAAGATTTGTCAGCCCGTGACATTGTGGTGATGGTGACCGATATTGATTTGTACGCTTCCTACATCAAAGCAGTTTTTGACAATGCGCCCCACAAATTCCGATACACCATTGCTGACGAAAGTTATCTCGAAACCGATAATGTTGCCAATGCTTTGGTGGAAATACTCTCGCTGAACGAACAGCAATTGACTTCCGAAAAAGTGGTGAGTTTGCTCGATTTTTCGGTCATCAGAAATCGTTTTGGCGTCACAGACACCGAAAAAATCCGCAATTGGGTGAAGGCCGCCAACATTCGTTTCGGAATCGCAGGCAACCGTGAGGATGATTCCGATTTTGTGAGCTGGAAATACGGTTTGCAGCGCATCATGTACGGACTTTGCATGAGCGGCGGCGAAGAATTTGGCGAGGGCGAACAGAGCTTTTATCCCTTGGATTTGATCGAAGGTTTCGACATGATGGAAGCCACCCGTTTTGTGTATTTTGTCGAAAACCTAATTCAGTCATTAGAAAGCCGCCGGACAAAGAAAAATATTGCAGGTTGGGTGGAATACCTGAACTGGACTTTGAATCTTTTTGTAGGTGAAAATGAAGAGGTGGAAGACGAGGATTATCAATGGATTCAAAGACAGTTGGAGCAATACAATTTGGTGGACGAACTCTTTGATGAAAGCATTGGTTATGATGTTTTTATCAGAAGTTTTCTGCCGATGCTTTCCAGGGCCAAAAAAAGCAGTTCCTTTGCGGGCGGAGGCATTACTTTTTGTTCACTGATTCCGATGCGTAGTATTCCGTTCAAAGTAGTTGCGCTATTGGGAATGAACCTGAATGATTTCCCGAGAAAAGACCGAAGGGTGAGTTTTGATTTGATGGAACTCGAAAAAAGAAAAGGCGACAGGAACATTCGTGAAAACGACAAACATTTGTTTTTGGAAACTTTGCTTTCTGCTGGTGATTATTTGTATATCAGCTATATAGGTCAAAGTGTGAAAGACAATGCGGACTTGCCACCCTCTGCTTTGGTCGATGAATTGTTGGATTTTATCGCTTCAAAAACCGATGAGCGTGATTCCGTTCGCGAAAATTTTATCGTGAAACATCCTTTGCATGGTTTCAGCCGGAAATACAACTCGGGGAATCCCAAGCTGTATTCTTATCTACTGACAGATGAAACTTCCCTGCCGGATTTGGGTTCAGACACATCCAAAGAAGAGATTTTTGATTTTAGCAATGTGGACGGTGCACGGTTTATTTCGTTTTTCGGACATCCTTTCAAATATTTTTACAACCGTGTCTTGGGGATTTATTACGAAGACCATGAACTGAGTTTGCCTGAAACCGAGGTTTTTGATTTGAATCATTTGGAGAAATGGAATTTGAAAAACACACTGTTGAATTCGACTGAATTCAAGGTTGAACACTTCAAGAACGAAATGGTGAAAACCGGTATTTTGCCTTTGAAAAACATGGCGGATGTGATCTTGCAAGAAGCAGTGGAAGACATTGAAGAAGTGAGAAAATTATACAATGCGATTGTGCAGGGATTGGAACCCGAAAATCAAATGATTGAAATTGCGCTTGAAAATTCAATTTTAACGGGGAACATTCAAGGGATTTATAACAATCAGCTGCTTCGGTATTCGATTTCTAACAATGAAAACAAATACCGACAATCAGCCTATCTGGAATATTTGATTTTGGCGGCTTCGGGAAGTAAAACCAGATTGAAATTTATCTCAAAAATCAATGAGAAAGTGGATGACGGAAATTTAATTTCACAGGATGAAGCCCTGAGAAGATTGAATGAATTGTTGAAAATATTCAAGGAAGGACACCGCCGAATTGTGGCTTTCCATCCGGATTTCAAGCAAAATAAAATCTTGTATGAAAAACAGGATTTCGACAAAAGAATGAGAGATATGTTTGAGAATGAATACAGCATGAGTACGGATGCTTATTTGGTCAAAGAATATGAAAACGGCTATTTTTCGAGAGGAAATATTTTTGAAGAATACCAAGCTTATGCAAAATTATTGGTGGAGGATGTGGCGGAGTTTTTTGGATGAATTCAGAACGGTCATTTCGGGTCATTTCGGCTCCGCTCAATGACCGAATGAAGACCGAATCAATGACCGAAAACCGGTGGCTGCATTTCGTGAACTTCGTTCGCAGACTTCGTCTGTGCTCAATGAGCGCGGTGGCTGAGCGGAGTCGAAGCCAACCGAAAATTAAATAAAAAAAAATAAAACAGTAAAATGAATGACGAACCCATAGATTTCAATTCCACAGTCGTAGAACTTAGCGGCAGTAATCTGATTGAAGCCAGTGCAGGAACGGGCAAGACCTATTCCATTGCGATTTTGGTCCTTCGTTTAATTCTCGAAAAGAAAATTCTGATACAGGACATACTGATGGTCACTTTTACCAATGCCGCCGTGGCTGAACTTCAGGAACGCATTCGTCGATTTGTGAGAAACGCATACCGATATGCACAGGGTGAAGAAATCGGAGATGAAACCATCAAAAAATTAGTGGACAGACAAGACCGCAAAGAAGCCGAGGAAGTGCTGAAACTCGCTGTGCTGAATTTGGACGAAACTTCGGTGATGACCATTCATGGATTTTGCCAACAAACTCTCATAGAATTTGCGTTCGAAACCGGACAACTCTTCAGCTCTGAATTGATTGCCGAAGATTCGGTACTTCTGAGAGAAGAAACACAAAAATTTTGGAGAAAACACATTACAGGAATCCATTTGGATTTGTTGTCCTTGTTGATGAGTAAAAACCTGAATCTGTTTGATATACAGTCGATTGTGAAAAGTCACATCGGTGGAAAAAAATACATTTACTTCGAACCCGACAAAGCATACGATTTGAGTGAAGAAAGACAAGCCGTGTTTGCCGGAAAGATTGCGGATGCGGATATGCTGATTCTTCAAAAAGAAAAAGAATTGTTAGATTTCGTTACTCGGAACTTTAATCAGTTGACAGCGCAGGGGAGTGCAAACAATTATGTCAACAAACACATTTTACCCAAAGCCACTGACCCGTTCATGTTGTTGTCCGGAATTGAGGAAAAAAAATTGCTGAAAAATATCCGGGAAACTTATCCTGAAATCATTGATTACATTGAAGAAATTGACGATATCAAAGAAAAGAAAAGTGCGATTACAGAAGAATTCATGGATTATCTCTATGCCTTTGCGATTCAGGAAATTTCGGTTTCAGTGAAATCCTTTATGCTTTCACACAATCTGCTTTCATACGACGATTTGATTGGGAATTTGTACAGGGCCTTGACCGAAAAATCCAATCCGAGATTGGAGACTGAACTCCGTAAAAAATACAAGGCGGTTTTTATTGATGAATTTCAGGATACCGACCGTCAGCAGTATGAAATTTTCAAAACTGCATTTCAGGGAAATTCAATTATATTTTACATCGGCGACCCCAAACAGTCGATTTATGCTTGGCGGAAAGCAGACATCGCCACCTATTTTGAGGCGCGCAATTCGGTGCAGAAAGTTTATGGAATGAACACCAATTATCGCTCCACCGAAAATATGGTCATTGCAATGAACGAATTCTTCCTGCCAACCGATGATTTTGATACCTTTCACTTTGCTGAAGAAAAGGATAAAATTCATTACCACAAAGTGGATGCACAAGCGTCTGACCACAAAGGGAATTTGTTCTCCTACGGACAGGAATGTCTGCCTCTAAGTATTACTAAATTCGATAACAAAGAGGAAGTAAGCAAAGAAACCGCCCGTCAGGTTTTGGATTTACTGACCAATGAAAACCACTTTTTTTATCATCCTCAAAACGGTAGTAAAAGAAAAATCATTCCGTCCGATATCGGTATTCTTGTGCGCTCAAAAAAACGGGCAGCAGAAATCAAAAACGCATTGAACCGATTGAGAATTCCGGCGGTGACCAACACCGATGACAAAATCTTGGATGCTGCTGAAACAGAAGAACTCGTTTGTATTCTTGAAGCGATGTTGAAGCCCGTTCGTTCCACAATCAACCGTGCGCTTATGACATCCTTCACCCCATACACCACCGATTTCCTATTGAATTTAGACGAAGAAAAAGGAGTGCAATTGTTCAAATCATACAATGAAAATTGGCACAAACAGGGAATTTATGCTACTTTGATGAAATTCATTAAGGATTTTGAAGTTCGTTCTCATCTGCTGTCCGGAAATGTACACAACGGTGAAAGGGTTTTGACCAATCTTTATCATCTGGCCGAAATCTTATACAAAGTCGAAAGTCGGCAGCGGCTGAATCCTACCGAACTCACAGATTGGTTGAAAAAAAGCATGTCAAATTCTCAAAACGATGGCAACGAAATGGAACAACGAATCGAAAGCGACGAGAACGCTGTTCATATACTGACCATCCATTCGAGCAAAGGTCTGCAATACAACATTGTCATTGCACCGGAACTCGATTTGACATACAATAGCAAACACGAGATTGTCAATCTGAGAACTGAAAATGGAAATTATATTACCGCCAAAAGAAATCAACTGAACGGAGAGGAATTAGCTGCCCACAAATACCAAGACGAACAGGAGAATCGGCGATTGATATATGTGGCCATCACAAGGGCGGTTTACAAATGTTTTATTTATAAAAATAATTCGAATTATTACAGAAATTCGAGTTTGACTTATTTTACCGAACAGATTCGCGAGAGTGAATTCATTCAGTTTACACAAGCTGTTGAACCGATTGCGAACCATTATTCTCCACCGAAAATGCCCGAGCAAATTCATCCGAAAATTGAAAAAATTGAATTGCGCGAAAACAATTGGATGCAATTGAGTTATAGCCGATTGTCTGCACACGGCGAATTGCTTTCACGGGAAAACTATACAGCAACGGAAGAAAGTTATGAACGATTCATTTTCAGGGATTTGCCCAAAGGAGCACATACCGGGAATTTTCTGCATTTTTTGTTTGAAAATCTGAACTTCGGATATCCGGACACTTGGGATTCAACCATAGAAAAAGCATTGGCGAGATTCATGCCTTCCAAAAAGGATGATTCGCCATTCAGCGATAACCTCAACTCACTGCTCGGACATGTGCTGAATGCGGAATTGATGGCGAAAAACGAAACTTTCAGACTTTCATCACTGAAACCTTACAAAGTTTTGCACGAACTCGAATTTGATTTTCCGGTGGCTCCTTTTCAACCCAAACAGCTCGAAAAATTGATGGAAGACGGCCTATTGATTTCGGATTATTTTCCGTGGAAAGTAGAAGGTATGATGGGTGGTTTTGTGGATATGTTTTTTGAACACAACGACAGATTTTATATACTCGACTGGAAATCCAATTACTTGGGCCCTGATTTGGCGGATTATTCGGCGGAGAAAGTTGCAGCGGCGATGACTGCCAACAATTACCATTTACAATATTTGATTTATTCATTGGCCATTAAAAAATACTTAGAAAGCAGATTGGGCAAAAGTTTTGATTTTGAAAGAGATTTTGGCGGCATTTTTTATCTGTTTGTGAGAGGCATGCGCAGCGACAAAAGTTCAGGATTTTTTTATTCAAAGCCCTCGGCAGCGCAGATGAAAGATTTGGGAAACATACTGAAAAGACCTTGGGTGAGATTTTGAAATTATCTGTTAATCAATAACTTGAATTTTGTTTACACCAATTTTCCATACAGGTCAAACTCTTCCGCTTTTTCAATCTCTACATCCACAAAATGACCGATGGAAAGATAAGTATTGTCGTCTGCCGGAATCAAAGCCTCGTTGTCCACATCCGGTGAATCAAATTCGGTTCTGCCAACAAAATAATTTCCTTCTTTGCGGTCAATCAGGACTTTGAAAGTTCTTCCGATTTTTTCCTGATTCAATTCCCAAGAAATTTGAGATTGAATTTCCATCAATTCCGCAACTCTTCTTTGTTTTACAGCCGACGGAACATCATCTTCCAAATTGTAAGCATGGGTTTGTTCCTCGTGTGAATAAGCAAAACAGCCCAAGCGGTCAAACTGTTGTGCTTTTACCCATTCTTTCATTTCTAAAAAATCTTCTTCCGTTTCTCCCGGATAACCGCAAATCAACGTTGTCCGAATGCATAAATTCGGAACTTTCAGGCGGATTTTATCCAAAAGTGCATTGGTTTTTTCAAAAGTTGTTCCCCGCCGCATGGAAGTCAGGATTTTGGTGGAAATATGTTGCAAAGGAATATCGATGTAATTACAAATTTTCGGTTCATCCTTGATGACATCGAGTACATCTTCGGGAAATCCGGTGGGGAAAAGATAATGCAGGCGAATCCATTCGATTTCATCCACTTTGACCAATTCCCTTAGTAAGTCGGACAAAGCACGTTTCTTATAAATGTCTAATCCATAATAAGTTAAATCCTGTGCGATTAGTATCAATTCTTTCACGCCTTTTGAAGCCAAGATTTTTGCCCTTTCCACCAAATCTTCAATCGATGTCGAACGGTGTTTCCCGCGCATCAGCGGAATGGCGCAGAAGGAACAAGGGCGATCACAACCTTCAGAAATTTTTAGATAAGCGTAATGCTGGGGCGTGGTAAGCAGCCTTTCGCCGACCAATTCATGTTTATAATCTGCCCCTAATGCTTTCAATAAAAGCGGAAGCTCCCGAGTACCGAAATACTGATCGACATTGGGAATTTCCTTTTCCAAATCCGGTTTATAGCGTGCAGAAAGACAACCTGTTACGAAAACCTTTTCCACCTGACCGTTTTCCTTTTTTTCAACATATTCTAAGATGGTATCGATACTTTCCTGTTTGGCTTCGCCGATAAATCCACAGGTATTGATCACCACGATTTCACCTTCTTTTTCGTGTACTACATCCTTGCCGTTGGCTTTCAGCTGACCGCTCAAAACCTCTGAATCATAGATGTTTTTGGCGCAGCCGAGCGTTACGATGTTGATTTTCTTCTTACCGGTTGATTTTGTACGCATGATAGAATTTCTGGCGGCAAAGTTAGGGCAATGCAAATGAAACGATTTGAAAAAATCTAATTTTAATCCGTTCTAAAGAAGATTTTAAAATCAGTACAGAACCGGTGGTTTTCAATTGTTGGTTTTCGCAGTTTTTTTCACATTTTTATCTACATTTGGCAACACAAGTTTTAGCAATTGATTTTCAATTCAAAGCAAATAAAAAAATATGAGTAAATTATCCATCCTTGACAACGACTTTTACAAATTCACCATGCAGTATGCAGTCGTGAAATTGTACCCAGACACCAAAGCCAAATACGAATTCATCAACCGTGGGAAACATGAATTCCCAAAAGGTTATGACAAAGCGCTGAAAAAAAGAATCAAGGAAATGTCAAAATTGTCGCTGACCAATGCAGAAAAAAAATACCTGCACGACAGTTGTCCCTACCTGAACATGGCCTATCTCGATTTTCTGCAAGGTTATCGTTACGACCCTTCGGAAGTAGAAATCGTGCAGCAGGGAACCGATTTGAAAGTCAGCATCGAAGGCTATTGGTACCGCACCATCCTTTGGGAAGTTCCACTGCTTTCGCTCATCAGTGAAGTTTTTTATGAAATGACCGACCAGCAAAGAGACTCCGACAAAAAAGCGGTAGAAACTTTGAAAAAGAAATTCAGCGTTTATCGGGACATGGGTGTGAAAGTCGCTGAATTTGGGACGAGAAGAAGACATTCTTATCAAGTCCAAAAGCTGATTGACGAAGCTTTGAAAAAATTCGGCGGCGACAGTTATGTGGGAACGAGCAATGTACATTTTGCAATGATGACCGGCGTAAAACCCATCGGAACCCACGCCCACGAATGGTTCATGTACCATGGTGCGCGTTTTGGATTCCGCTTGGCGAATCAAGTCGGATTGGATCGCTGGGTAAATGCGTATCACGGAGATTTGGGAATTGCACTCACCGATACTTATACAACGGATGTGTTTTTTCAGTATTTCAATATGAAATTGGCCAAACTTTTTGACGGTGTGCGTCACGACAGCGGCGATCCGGTTGAGTTTGCAGAAAAAACCATTGCACATTACAAAAAATTCAACATTGACCCACTGTCCAAAACCATCATTTTTTCGGATGGATTGAATTTGGAAAAAGTAAAACGGATTGTGGAAGCCACCCAAGGGAAAATCGGAATTTCCTTTGGTATTGGCACCAATTTGACCAATGATGTCGGTCTGAAGCCCATGAACATCGTCATCAAAATGGTGGCCGTGTCCGAACCCGATTTGCCTTGGACAAATGTCATCAAACTCTCTGACGACCAAGGAAAACACACCGGAGATTCTAAGATGATACGGCTTAGCAAAGAGATTCTGGGAATTGAGTAAGCAGAAAATTAACCGAAACTTAAACCATTCGGTTTGATAATTAAACCGAAACCCATAGCTTTGGCTCGCTTTATTGATAAATAATTTCAAATGAAATTTTTGTTTTCTAAATTCCTCCTCTTCCTATTTGTTCTTGGTTTCAGCCACTCATTTTCACAAATAAAAAACACCAATGAACGCCCCAAATTGGTGGTCGGAATCGTGGTAGATCAGATGCGGTGGGATTACCTGTACAAATACTATGACCGATATGGCGACGGTGGTTTCAAACGAATGCTTTCTGAAGGATTCACCGCCGAAAATACCTTGATTCCTTATGTGCCCACTTATACGGCCATTGGTCATGCCACGGTTTATTCGGGCAGTGTTCCTGCGATTCATGGCATTGCCGGCAATGATTTTTATGTACGGGAAACCCAAAATAGAATGTATTGTGTGCAGGATGAAGAAGTAAATGGTGTTGGATTGAATCCGGAGCATAAAGCAGGGAAAATGTCGCCCCGAAATCTGTTGACCACCACCATTACGGATGAATTGAAATTGGCTACGGATTTTAAATCCAAAGTAATTGGGATTTCACTCAAAGACAGGGGAGCGGTTCTTCCGGCAGGACATTTTGGAGATGCTGCGTACTGGATGGTGGACGGCAACTGGGTGACAAGTTCTTTTTATATGAACGAATTACCAACTTATATCAAGGCTTTTAATCAAAAAGATTTCACCCAAAAATACATCGACGGTGGTTGGCAACCGCTTTATGATTTGGACAGTTATATGAATCATTTGAAGGATGACAATCCCTACGAAGAACCTTATGTGAAAAATCAAAAGGTCACTTTTCCGATTGAGCTGAAAACCGCAGCCCAAGAGGTAGGCAGAGACATCATCAAAAGTACGCCTTTTGGCAACACGCTTAGCTTGATGCTGGCCAAAGAAATCATGGAGAAAGAAAATTTAGGACTGAATCCAGCGAATGTGCCGGATTTCTTGGCCATCAGTTTGTCTTCAACGGATTATGTGGGTCATCAGTTTGCAATAAATTCTGCTAAGATTGAAGATACTTATCTGAGGCTGGATCAGGATTTGGAAGATTTTTTCAAATTTTTGGACCAAAAAATCGGTCATAAAAATTATACGGTTTTTCTGACTGCCGACCATGGAGCGGCCAGTAATCCGCAATTCATCATGGATGAAGGCGGCAATGCGGGATATTTTCCGAGAAACGACATGATGAATCAAGTGAATGATTTGTTGGAGAAGGAATTTGGGCATCCCAAAATCATTTACGCCATTTCCAATAATCAGGTTTTTTTAAACAACAAACTGATGACGGAAAAGCAATTGAATCGAGAAAAAATAAAAACGCTTGTCATTGATTTCTTCAAAGCACAAAAGGGAATTTCATTTGTGGCGGACATGGAAAAAGTCAGCATGTCCAGTATTCCGGACAGGATTAAGCAAATGATTATCAATGGTTACAATTACAAAAGATCGGGTGATATTCAGTTGATTATGGAGCCGCAATGGTTCAATGCATACGGCAGCGGCACCGGTACCACCCACGGCGCATGGAATCCTTATGACAGTCACATTCCATTGGTCTTTATGGGTTGGGGTGTTAAAAAAGGAAATACCCACAGGACAACTTATATGTCGGATATAGCTTCAACGGTGGCTGCGCTTTTGCATATTCAACAACCCAACGGAAGCATTGGACAGCCTTTGTATGAAATGCTCGATGACCGATAATTCGGACTGGAAAATATAATTTAGAACAATTAAAAATTATTGTATAATTCTTCAAAAATCCCATGGAATAATCCATTTTAACTTGGCTTTTGAGGAATTATAATGCATTGATATCTAATTAAATATAAAACTTATTTTCTTAAGAGCATTTGTAAAGCCCTGTGCTATTGAATGATGGCTTGTTTTGTATAGAATCCAGCGTTGTATTGATTTGCTTGGTCAAATACAAGTTAGCAAAACTTCCCTTGATTTCCTTTCTTCTTTATTTCCGATTAATCCCTAAATTTACCCCGTAAAAGCAGAAGCAGATTTCAATCCTTTTGTTTTTAAGAATTAACGGAATAATAATTAAAAGGCTCATTATGCGTCAACAATTTGTTATAGTTTCAACCATCGTTTTAATCATTACGCTTGCACTTTCCATTTTATTAAACCCCAATTGGTATGTGCTTTTCGGCATCTGTTTGATTTTTGTAATCATGGGTTATCAGGACATGTTCCAAACCAGACATACTGTTCGCCGGATTTATCCATTGGTAGGAAGACTGAGATATGTTTTGGAAGATTTACGTCCAAAAATGTATCAGTATTTCATCGAATCCGATATTGACGGTCGTCCTTTTCACAGGGTGGACAGATCGGTGATTTATCAGCGTGCGAAAAAGGAATTGCAGACGATTCCATTTGGGACAGAATTTGATGTGTATGCCGAGGGCTATGAATGGATGTGTCATTCCATTGCGCCAAAAGCTTTCAAAACTTTGAATCATAATCCGCGGGTGGTTTTTGGAAATAAAGATTGCAAACAGCCTTATTCATCAAGTATTCTCAATATTTCTGCGATGAGTTTCGGTTCGCTGAGTGGGAACGCAGTCGAAGCGATGAATGCCGGCGCAAAAATCGGGAATTTCGCCCAAAATACAGGAGAAGGAGGCATCAGTGATTATCACCTCAAACATGGTGGAGATTTGATTTGGCAGATTGGAACCGGATATTTTGGATGTCGCAATGAAGACGGTACTTTCAATCCGGAATTGTATTCCAAAAAATCCCAATTGCCTTCCGTTAAAATGATTGAACTTAAAATTTCTCAAGGCGCAAAACCCGGACACGGAGGGATTTTGCCGAAATCCAAAAATACTGAGGAAATTGCGAGAATTCGTCACATAAAACCTCATACCATCGTGGAATCACCGCCCTACCACAGTGCATTCGATACACCATTGGAAATGGTGAAATTCCTACAGAAGTTGCGTGATTTATCAGGCGGAAAACCCATAGGATTCAAACTTTGTATCGGACATAAAAGTGAGTTTATCTCGATTTGCCGTGCGATGATAGAATTAGATGTTTATCCGGATTTCATTACCGTTGACGGTGGAGAAGGCGGAACAGGAGCGGCTCCGGAGGAATTCACGAATTACATCGGTGCCCCGATGATTGACGGACTTGATTTTGTGGTGAACATTCTGAATGGGTTGGACATCAGAAAGCACATCAGAGTAGTTGCCTCCGGAAAAGTTTCGACCGGATTTCATATAGCACGCGCCATGGCATTGGGTGCCGATACTTGTAATTCAGCACGGGCCATGATGATGGCTATCGGATGTATTCAGGCCAGATTGTGCAACACCAATACCTGTCCGACCGGTATCACTACGCAGGATCCGAAGCTGACCGTGGGACTGGTGGTGGAAGACAAAAAAGTTCGTTTGGCCAATTACCACGAAGAAACGGTAAAAGCTTTTGTTGAAATGCTTGGCGCTTCCGGATTGGATGAAATGAAAAATCTGACACGTGAACATATTTACCGCAGAATTTCTTTGAATGAAATGCTGACTTATGAAGAAATTTTCCCTTCCATTGAAGTCGGTTCCATGCTGAAAGGTAAAATTGCGGAAAAATATAAATTGGATTTTGCCAACTCCAACATCAACAGTTGGGGAATCCACCCGAATCAAATGGAGAATCAATTTTGATTTTTAAGCAATCATATTGAAATAATCAGATAGCTGTCCTTGAACCGGCAGCTATTTTTTTTGCAAATGAATTTAGGAAATTGAAAAAAGTGTATTTTAAAAACTTCAACGAAATTTAAAAAATGAAAAAATATTTACTAATCGGAAGCATGTTGTTCTTGTTGTCTTCCTGCGTGGTTTCGGCGGTTGGAAAAGTTGCGTCAACAGCAGTGAAAGCTACTGTCGGTATCGTCAAAGGAACGGTCAAAGGGGTCAGCTGGGCAGTTAGCAAAGCCGAAGGGGAAATCAGTGAAAAACGGATTGATGGCACATGGAAAGTAGTGGGTGTTTACAATGGAACTTATGAAGAGTTTATAAAAGACGGTGATGCCGACAACCAATTCGAGAACCATTGCGGAAATGAAGACGTGGAAATCACATTCAAAACCAACAGAAGTAGATTTCAGCCCTTTCATTGCAGCAATGAGAAAGAAGATTGGGTGAAATACAAATTCAAATTCGGGAAAAATCCACAGACCAAAGAGAAGGAAAATCATCTCAGATACGGCAATAATCAAACGATTTCTATCATTGATGTAACCTCCAAAACCATGGTCATCGAATCCGAACAGACTTTTGGGAATTCATTTCCAAAAAGAAGAATGTATTTGTTAGAGCAATAATTTGAATCTATTGAGAATTAATGGATTAAATGCTTTTTGACTGCATGGAAATTTCAAAGATCGTTTCCGGATCCGCATGCAGTTCAAAAGTTTTGGAACTGAAATTTCCCCGGATGAAAATGGCACACATGGTGTTGGCAACAAAATAAAGATGTTGGTGTAATTCTTTCGGAACGCCCTCCAAAATGGCGTGCATGGTTTCATACCTAAGCGATTCCGGATTGTATGCATAATCATGCCAAACCACAATGGAATCTTCTTTCATCAAATGTCGGAAAACATTTTCCGAATCGGATTTGATATAATCATGATGGTGGTTGCCGTCAATAAAAATCAAATCAAATTTTTTATCCAAACCTTTGAAATCAAAAGTTTTGGAATCACCATACAATTGGGTGACATTGGACAAATCTTTGGAAAAAAAGAAATGTGCATCCGCATATTTTTCAGAACCCGAAAATTGGATGATTTCTTCCGGCGAAAGATTCAGTGTATAACATTCTTTCGCGGATTCAGCGACATTCAGCACACTTTCACCGCGCCAGGTACCGATTTCGAAATAGGAAGTATCCGTTTTTTTTTGACTAAGCAATTTCAACAATGCAATATCGGTAGGCAGCGAACCGCCGCCCGAAAATGAAAATGAATTCAATTTCACAGAAAATCCGTTGAAAAGTTCATCCAAAGTAATCATCGGAAAACCAGCCGGCATCCCGAAATCCTGCGTTACCCTTTTCTGCCATTCCGAATTGTCATCAACGATTTTGTTCAGCAACCATGGATTCTTCGCAATCATGGCAAAGGCGGACAGTGTTTTTTTAATTTTCTTCATTTTCTAAAACTTTGTTATAAATTTCATCAAATTGTTGTGCGATGACCATCGGCGAAAAATGATTCACCGCATATTCGTGCAAACTTGCTTTGGATTTAAATTTTTTCCCCTTAATCACTTCAATCATGGCATCAAATAATTCCTCTTCATTTCCTTTGGTCACCAAAATCCCAAAATCCGAAGGCATGAATTCCGAAATCCCGCCGACATCCGAACCGATAAAAGGAACTCCGGCGGCATAAGATTCGATTTGTACACAAGGCTGGTTTTCAAAATTGCTGAACAATACAAAACAATCGGATTCTGCCATTTTTTGCGGAACTTCCTCATGACTCAATGCACCGAAAGTTTTGACTTTTTCTTCCAAATGATGAACTTTGATGAATTCATCGATCCAAGCTGTCGGGCCGTTGCCGCCGATTTGGAATTCAAAATCATAACCGGCCTGGACAAGTTTTTTGGCAACGTTCAGCATTCCACTGATGTTTTTGTGCCTGTCGAGCAGCATGGACAAATGCAGAAACTTGATTTTATTTTCTGACGTTTGCGTTTCTTTCGGTTGAAAGCGATTGGTGTCCACTACGTTGGGGATTGTTTTTACTTTTTTTCCGGGTGCGATTCGGGTTAAATTATTTCCCAATTCACCGGAAACCGGCATCAGAAATTCAGCATTTTTCAGAATTCTTCGGATAAAAAATCTTTCAAAAAAAGGATGGGCTGCAAATTTCTCTTTGGTCAGTCCTGTCCAGTGCTCGGTCAGCACATATTTTTTCTTTTTAAAAAATTTCAGATACAAAGCAAAAACTCCTGCCGGATAACAAACATTTAGATGAACCATTTCAAAATTATCCAAATGTTTCAAACCCATTTTTAAAGCTTTTAATCTTTTGAAAAAGTTAAAAGGTCTGAATTTCGCATTTCGGTAATATACAATGACTTCCCTGATTTTCCCTTCGTTTTTTATGATTTCAAATTCGGATTCCAATTCAGGATCTTTGATGGCATAAACCACCGAAATCCGGTTGACCAAAGCAGCTGCCGAGGCATGCCGCTGAATGAAATCCCCGTTGTAAGGCTCCACCCGAGACGGATACCAAGAAGGTAAAAAAAGGATATGTTTAGCCTTCATTTTCTGCAAGTTTTTTTAAATCCCACATCACCGCAAGCCACTGAATGAAATATCCGAGACTTGAAAATATAGAAAAAATATAAAGACAAACTATGAAGCTATCATAGAGTACTCCGAAGTAAATCGCTGTAAGGTTGATGACAAACAGATAAACATTGAAAATCAACGAATATTGATTTCGGTTGATGACAACCATGATTTCGGAAATTGGATTGATAAAACTTCTGGCCAATATCCAAAGGGTCAGAATCAAAATATAAGTTCTTAAACCAATCCATTCATCACCCTCAAAAATGAATTCCAACAGATAAATCCCAAGGGTATTGATCAAAATTACATATCCTAATACCAGAAAAAATCCGGTGAAACTCACTTTTTTTGAAAGTTTATTCAAGGAATTTTTATCATGATGATAGAGACTCACCGCTTTTTGAAAAAATACTTTGGAAACGGATTTGCTCAATAAATCCAAAGGAGTAGCCAGTACCTTGATGGCCATTGCATAAACGCCGACTTCCAATTTCGTGAAATAAATTAAGATTAATATCGGTAAAATATTGTTGGCAAGTGTGTTGAGTGCAGTCGAAGCATAGGCATATTTGACGATATTGATGTTTTCCCGGACACTTATTTTCAATGCGGCGAAATTTACTTTGTCCCAACGTTCTTTGGAAACCCTGAAATTATAAAGGAATGCAGCAGATAATCCAATCAACCAGCCGTAAATCAGTCCGTTTTCTTTCCAGTCCATCAAATAAAAAATCCCCTGAAAAACCACCGAAAAAACGGATGCAATAATCAGGGAAGCAGACATTTGCCGGAATAATTTATATTTGGTAAACAATGCGTTCTGACTAAGGTTCCAGCCGGTCAGGATTCCACCGATACCGCATAAAATTAACAAAGGTTCAGAAAGTTCAAGCTGTACAATTCCCGTTTTTTTCAATAAGAAAACAAGCCCGACCAACAAAGTAATGATGCATAGCGAGGCCAACAAGGCTGCACTGAAAACATTTCGGACGTTTTTGCTGTCGCGCTGCATGATGGCGATATTATTCAATTCCAAATTGGACAAAGCAGGAAGGATGACGATGTAACTTAGAAAAACCGTGTAAACGCCGTAGTTTTCAGGGCCGTAATATTTTACCAGAATCAATCCGCTGAGAATCAGTACAATTTTTGAAACGGTGTTGCCCGCCAACAAAGAAAGTACTCCCTTGAAGTTTTTGGTTTTGTATTGTTTTGAATTAAAATTGAATCGGTTCAAAATCCTTAATATCCCCGACAAAGATATTAAAATTGAGGATAAGGAATGATTTGCGGATGATATTGAAACAAACAGAAAACAGGCTGCGAAATCCGTTCAAATCCTTAGTTTTGCAAGATGAAAATCCTTCCGCACAAAAATCTATTTATCGGGATTACCGAAGCTTTGAGTAATGTTTTTTTTAACCACAAATACGCTGACCGTGAAGTTGAAAGGATGTTGAAATCCAATTCTAAATGGGGTAGCAAGGATCGTGCTTTTGTAGCGGAAACCATTTATGACTGTGTGCGCTGGCGAAGATTGATTGAAGCTTCGATGGGAAGAGAAAATTCTCCGGAAAATATCTGGGAATTTGTCGGCACTTGGTTTGTATTGCAAAAACAGAAATTGCCGCCTTGGGAAGAATTCAAAAGGCTGAATCATCATGGAATTGCCGGAAGAAAATCTAAAGCGATGAATGATTTTGCAGTCAGAGAATCCATTCCCGACTGGTTGAATGAATTGGGAATCAATGAACTTGGAAAGAAGGCTTGGGGTACGGAAATCATCAGAATGAACCAAAAGATTCCGACGGTCATTCGGGTGAATACTTTGAAAACCGACCGAAAAAAATTGCAGGAAATCTTAGAAAATGAAGATGTAAAAACAGAAATCATTCATTTTGATGAGAATCAGAATGATGACCCGTATCCTGAAGCATTGGCTTTAATCGGAAAACCAAATATCACCCGCACGGATGCATTTAAAAATGGACTGTTTGAAATTCAAGATGCCGGTTCACAATTGATTGCGCCTTTTCTAAAAGTTGAACCGGGAATGCGCATTGTTGATGCCTGTGCCGGAGCCGGCGGAAAAACCCTTCATCTAAGTGCATTGATGCAAAATAAAGGTCAGATTTATGCTTTGGATATTCACGATTGGAAATTGAATGAGTTGAAAAAGCGCGCCAAAAGAAACGGCGTTCAGAACATTCAGACCAAACGCATCGATTCCACGAAAGTTATCAAGCGATTGGCAGAAACAGCTGACCGGCTGCTGATTGATGCGCCTTGCAGCGGTTTGGGCGTTTTGAGTCGCAATCCCGGTGCCAAGTGGAAATTGACCCAAGAATTCATCGATGAAATGATGCAGATACAACAGCGAATTTTGGATGAATACGCAGTCATGGTTAAACCGGGCGGTGCGATGGTTTATGCAACCTGTTCGATTTTGCCGGGTGAAAACCAAAGACAAGTGGCACAATTTCTAAAAAATCACACGGAATTTAATCTGATTGAAGAGAAGCAACATTTGCCGTCTGAAACCGGATTTGATGGATTTTATATGGCTTATTTAGTAAAGAAAAATGAATTCAGATGATTCCAAACAAGTTGGTATTTTGGGCTTTAAAATTTAATTTGAAAACTATCTGATTAAAAGCACTAAATTGATTTAAAATATTTAATTTTGTTGCTATGCAGGATGTTGAAAATTTATTTTTGGAAGTCGGCAAAGCCATTGACGACAGCAATATTTCCGAAGCCAAGGAATTGTTGCTGGAAATCTTGGAAATAGATCCCGGTTATGGCAGGGCACACAATCATTTGGGATGGATTTACGAAACCAAACTCAAGAATTTTGATAAAGCAAAAAGACATTATGAGTTGGCGATTAAATTCTGTCAGGGAACTTATCCCATTGTTTACGTAAATTTCGCCTATCTGCTGATTGATTATGACCGTTTTGATGAAGCTGAAAATCTCATCGACAAGGGGATGCAGATTGCAGGTGCCGACCGGGCGACACTGACTTTCCAGAAAGGAAAAATCATGGAACACCGAATGAAATTCGTGAAAGCTTATCATTATTATCAACTGGCCGGAAAACTGAGTTTCAGCAGAGATTTCCTGACCATGCTTGCCAATGAGAAAGAACGTATTTTGTCGAAAATGAATTTTTGGGAGAAAATGAGCGTAAAAACAAGTTTATTTTAGGTTTAAATTGAACCGGATATAATCTTTAATTATTAAATAATTTTGAAATGAGATACCATCAGTTAGGGAAATTCCCCCACAAAAGACATACGGTTTTTAAAAACGGAAAAGGCGGTTATTACTACGAAGAATTATTTGGAACGGAAGGGTTTAGCGGCGTTTCTTCGTTGCTTTATCATATTCACCGGCCGACACAAATCGTCAGATACGGTCAGGCTGTGGATGTGGCACCCAAGGCTGCGGTCGAGAAAAATATTTCACCGCGTTTGGTCAAAGGATTTGAAGCCCAACCAACCGATGATTTTCTGGAAGCCAGGGTTCCTATTTTCTTTAACAACGATGTCGTTTTTGGGGTGGCAGCACCTCGAAAATCCATGACGGATTATTTTTATAAAAATGGACAATGTGATGAGATGCTATTCATCCACAGAGGAACCGGAACTTTGAAAACCACTGTTGGCGATATTCCGTTTGTTCCAGGTGATTATCTAATTATTCCGAGGAGTACGATTTATCAGATTGAATTTGATGCAGAAGACAATCGATTGCTTTATCTGGAAGCTTTTTCACCGATTGAAACACCAAGGAGATATCGCAATCATTACGGACAACATTTAGAGCATTCGCCCTTTTGTGAAAGAGATTTCAAACTGCCGCAATACAAAGAGCCGGTGGACGAAAAGGGTGAATTTGAAATTAAAGTCAAAAAAGACGGCGTGATTCAGTCGATTATTTATGCGGCACATCCTTTTGATGTGGTGGGTTGGGATGGTTATTTCTATCCTTATGGATTTTCGATTTATGATTTTGAGCCAATAACGGGACGGGTTCACATGCCGCCCCCGATTCATCAGCAGTTTGAAGGGCATAACTTTGTGGTTTGTTCCTTCGTTCCGCGGTTGTATGATTATCATCCGGACGCAGTTCCGGCACCTTATAACCACAGTAATATTGATTCGGAAGAAGTGCTTTATTATGTGGATGGAGATTTCATGAGCCGGAATCATATTGAAATCGGATATTTTACACTGCATCCGGGTGGGATTGCACATGGCCCGCATCCGGGTGCCATGGAAAGGAGTATCGGTAAGAAAGAAACCGGCGAATTGGCGGTGATGATTGATACATTCCATCCGTTGAAACTCACTCAAGCAGCATTGGATATGGAAGATGAAAGCTATGTAACAAGCTGGTTAGAGCCTTAAAATTTCAGTAAAAGAAAGCAACCATTTTGTCCACTTGAAAAAGCAACTCTAAAAAACAACAATTTTGTCGTTTAAACCAAATTGTTTATAATCTTAGATTTAATCCCTTCCTCTCATGGCAATCATCACGAAATACAGCAGTTGTGCAAGTGAACCGAGGGCGGCTACTAAATAAGTTCTGGCAGCCCATTTCAAGGCATCTTTAGCACCATCATGTTCATCGCGACGAATCATGTTTTTTCCTTCCAACCAAGCTAAAGCACGGTTGCTGGCGTCGTATTCCACGGGAAGCGTTACGAATGCGAAAGTCGTAGTAACAGCGAAAAGTACAATGCCAATCCAAAGCAGCGATGAGATACCGGATGAGAAATAAAGCACAATTCCACCCATCAATACCCATTGCAACAAGTTACTGGAGATATTGACGGCCGGCACCATTTTGGAACGCATTTGAAGCCAAGCATAACCTTTGGCGTGCTGCACGGCATGGCCGCATTCATGTGCTGCAACTGCGGCAGCAGCGGTGGTTCTTTGTGAATAAACAGGCTCGGACAGATTGACAGTTTTGGTGGCTGGATTATAATGGTCGGTCAAAGAGCCTGACACGCTAACGACTTTCACGTCATGAATTCCGTTGTCAGACAGCATTTTTTCTGCGATTTCCTTGCCGCTCATTCCATTGGACAATTGTGTACGGGAATAAAATTGGAATTTACTCTTCAGTTTTGAACTGACATACAGACTCAGTAGCATCGGTACGCCAACTACAATCAGATAAAGGGGATCAAATAACATAGGGTTTTATTTTAGTTTAAAATTTATTTCTTTAAATATTTCCTCGTTGCCATTTTCAAAAACCATTCCATCCTTTCTGCTGTCAGTCGGCGGCGGTTCGAAATTCTGAATCATCCGGGATTGCAAGAGCAATAGCTCATCAATGAAAAATTCATTTTTTTCCATCGGATGAATTCTGAATCTTTCAAATCGCTTGTTATTCAGGATGATGGCTTTGATTTGCATGTCTTTCGGTATTTTGTCCACGATGACAAAAATCTTGTAACCTCTTTCGGTGTCGTTGTATGTTTTGATTTCATATTCGGCCGTCAGGATTTCGGGTGCTGAATGCGGAACGATATTTTGACAGGAAGAAAGGATTCCTGCAAGAATTAGCATGGATAGAAAACAGATTTTTTTCATACCTTTAAAATTACAAATTATTTTGAAAAATGAAACCTAAAATTTTAATTCCTTTACTTTTTTTATTTTTTACTTTTTCCCTGATTTCATGCAACGATGACGATAGTCCACCTTCGGTATCCGTCAATGATTTTATATGGAAGGCGATGAATCTTTGGTATTATTGGCAGGAAGATGTGCCGGCTTTGTCTGACAATCGTTTTTCAACAGAAGCAGATTATCATAATTTTTTAAATTCAAAACAGTCGGATGCCTTGTTTTACAGTCTTTTGTATGATTATGGAAATACCGATCGTTTTTCGTGGATTGTAAATGATTATCATGATTTACAAAATTCTTTGGCCGGCATCAAAAAAGATTTTGGAATGAAATATGGTTTGGTGTACCTCAGTCATAATTCAAACGAGATTTTGGGGTATGTGCGCTATGTTTTGCCGAATACACCGGCAGAATCGGCCGGTTTGAAACGCGGTGATATTTTCATTAAAATCAACGGACAACAACTGACAGACTCCAATTATTCAGATTTATTGGGACTGGATCACGCCACTTTCGGAATGGGGAAAATTCACAATGGGCAAGTGGTTGATTTGCAGCAGGAAATTTCTTTGACCAAAGTGATTGTCGAAGAAAATCCGGTATTCCTGACCAAGGTTTTCAATAAATTTGACCGTAAAATCGGCTATCTTGTTTACAATGGATTCAGAGCAAATTACAATACAGAACTCAATGCGGCGATTGGTCATCTGGCATCTCAGGGAATCACAGATTTGATTTTGGATTTACGGTACAACGGCGGCGGTGCGGTTCAGACTTCCGCCTATCTCGGCAGCATGATTACCGGAAATTTAACCGGACAAACCTTTACTCATTTGAAATTTAATCACAAAGCAGCTGATAACGACCAAACCTTTCTGTTTGAAGATACCGGAAAAACCTTTGATGAAAACTTTAATGAAACCGGAGATTTCGTACTCAATCATTTGAATTTGAATAAATTGTATGTAATTACCACACAAAGCACTGCTTCAGCGAGTGAAATGTTGATTCATTGCCTTAAACCTTATATCGATGTGAAGGTCATCGGTAGTAGAACTTACGGAAAAACAGTAGGTTCCATCACGCTATATGATTCACCTTCAAGTTCCTATACGTCCAAGAATGGTGTCAATACATCGCATACCTGGGCCATGCAACCTATTGTTTTTGGCGCGACCAACAGTCAGAATTTCCCATCGCCGGTTTCGGGAATTCAGCCGGATTATGATATCAATGAATTGGAATATCTCAATAATTTCTATCCTTTGGGAAGCGAGGGCGATATTTTGCTTGCCACCACCTTTAATTATATTGGGAATTTCGGAAAACCTACGCTACCAGATTATCCGTTTGAAGGAGAAGTTTTGGAGCCTTCAAGAGATTTGAACGCAATGGAATCTGAAATGTATTTGGTGGGTGATTTTCCATTAAATCCATAGATTGCATTATCTTTGTTGCGCCTATGGAAATTGTAGTCAAAGAAATTCATTCCCGAAAAGATCTGAAGGATTTTGTGCGGTTTCAGTTGAATTTATACAAGGGTAACCCTTATTTTGTGCCGCCCATAATTTCGGAAGAAGTCAAAGACCTAAATCCGCAAGACAATCCGGTTTTTGAAAACATTAAACCGCATTATTTTTTGGCTTATCGAAATGGAGAAATCGTCGGACGGGTGGCTGCGTTCATCAATTGGACAGAAGTCAAAAATCAAGGTGCGGAAAAAATCCGTTTCGGCCATTTTGATGTCATCGACGATTTGGAAGTGACCAAAGCCCTCTTGACCAAAGTGGAGGAATTAGGGAAAGCACATCGTCTGAAATATATGGAAGGCCCGATGGGCGCTTCCAATTTAGAAACCGCCGGCATGCTGACCGAAGGATTTGACCGTTTGGGAACTGCCATCGCCCTTTATAATTATGAATATTATCCAAAACATTTTCAGCAACTTGGCTTTGCGGTAGAGAAAAAATGGATAGAATTTTATTTGACCGTGCCGGATGCCATCGAAGAAAAAATCTATCGTTTTGCGGATTTAGTTACTGAAAAATACAAACTAAAAATCCTGCATTTCAAAAATTCCAAAGAATTACAACCCTACATCAAACCGGTTTTTGATTTGATAGATGAATCTCACCATGATTTAGATACCTTCGTTCCCATTTCGGAAAAACAGAAAGAATTTTATGCCAAAAAATACACACAACTTCTGAATCCTGAATACATTACTTTCATTCAGAACGCCGAAGGAAAACTCTGTGCATTTGCCATCACACTGCCGAGTTTTGCAAAGGCTTTGCAGAAAACAAGGGGTAAAATTTTTCCATTTGGATGGTATCATTTGTTGCAATCCCAACGGAAAAATGATACAGCAGAATTTGTTTTAATCGGGGTTCATCCGGATTATCAGCGCAAAGGAATCACCTCCATAATTTTCAGAGATGCTTTTGAAACCTTCCAAAAGCACGGGATCAAATATTTGGAAACCAATCCGGAATTAGAAGAGAATCAGAGTGTTCAGGCTTTGTGGAAAGCTTATCAGCCGAAATTGCACAAGCGGAGAAAAACTTTCAGAAAAGACCTCGTATATTGATGAAATTGAATTTTGGTATCTAATTTGATTATCTCACTTGGAAATTTATTTTTTCGAATTTTCATTGAAAATAAAATTTGATTCTCAATGAATTTATTGTTGGTATATGAAGCGTTTGACTTATTTTTTATTCTTTCTTTTTTTAGCGGAAATTTATTCATATCAGGCTGTACGAACGGCATTTGAAAATAAATGGGTGACCAGGATTTATCTGATTGCCTCTATTGCGATTGTAATTTTTCTGATAATTTCCATACTCAGTTTCAACCAGCGGGCGGGGCTGAATCATTTCTCCATGTTTGTCATCGCCGTTTTCTTGTTGGTTTATATTCCCAAAATTTTGATTGCGGTTTTCTTGTTTTCGGAAGATGTGATAAGAGTCGGATACGGCATCATCAGCTATTTTTTTAATACCGGAAACGCTGATTCATTTTTGCCGGAACGTAGGAAATTCATTAGTCAGAGTTTATTGGCACTGGCTTCAATCCCCATAGCTTCCATGGTTTATGGAATGTGGAAAGGGAGATACAATTACAGAGTTCTGAAATCGACGGTTTATTTCAAAGATTTGCCAGATGAATTCGACGGATTTACCATTCTGCAACTTTCAGACATCCATAGTGGAAGTTTTGACAATCGGGAGAAAATCCAATATGGAATTGATTTAGTCAGCCAACAGCGATTTGATATGATGGTTATGACAGGTGATTTGGTTAATTCCAAAGCCAACGAAATGGATGCGTGGTTAGATATGTTTGCTTCGATTCACACGCCTGAATTCGGGAAATTTTCAATTCTTGGTAACCATGATTACGGGGATTATATCAAATGGCCGAGTGAAGAAGACCGAATGAAAAACCGGAAAGCGATTCGGGATATTTTCCCTAAAATAGGATTTGAATTATTGCAAAATGAAAATAAAATCATCCGCAAAGGAAATTCATCCATTCGGTTGGTAGGCGTTGAAAACTGGGGGAAAGGTGGTTTCCAAAAGTACGGTGATTTGGAAAAAGCATCGGAAAATGTCGGTAAAAATGAATTCAAAATTTTACTTTCCCATGATCCTTCGCACTGGGATTTGAAAGTGCAGGACAATCCTTTTAATTATCAATTGACATTGAGCGGGCATACGCATGGCATGCAGTTCGGAATTGAAATTCCCGGGTTCAAATGGAGTCCGGTCAAATACAGGTATCCACATTGGTCAGGGCTGTATGAAAACGCGGGTCGCTATCTTTATGTCAACCGAGGCTTTGGCTTTCTCGCATTCCCCGGCAGGGTTGGAATGTGGCCTGAAATCAGTTTGATTGAACTTAAAAAGAAAGCAGTTTAGTTCATAAATATTTTCAGATGAATTTTGCAAATACTTCATTTCAAGGAGAAAACACCAGATTTTCATGTTGATTTTGCAGAGAAAATATTTTGTAGATTTTTCTGAGGCTCTAATTTAACCGGAACTTTCTGTGTCATCCCGCGGTTGAATCGTAAAAAGCCATATTTTTGCGGTTTAAAATTCAAATTTTATCATGTCGGGAGTAATTAGTTATATTGGGAATAAAGAAGCATATCCGGTACTTATTCACGGTTTAAACCGTTTTGAATTCCGCGGATATGACAGCATCGGGTTGGCAACCTTGGACAATAATGCCTTCACTGTCAGAAAGAAAGCAGGGAAATTAGAAGGGCTCAAAAAGGAAAACGAAGAAACTCCACCCAAGGGGACAATGGGAATTGCACATTCCAGATGGGCAACCCACGGGATGCCGAGTCTAAAAAACACGCATCCGCATCTTTCTCAATCCGGTCGGCTGGCCATCGTTCACAAAGGAATTGTGGAAAATTATGCCAGTTTGAAAGAGAAATTAAAAGAAGAAGGATATGAATTTCAATCGGATACGGATTCTGAAGTATTGATCAATCTGATTGAATTTCTTTTAAATAAAGGAGCTTCCGATTTGCAAGAAGCGATTCAAGTAGCACTCAATCAGGTGGTTGGAGCTTATGCATTGGTCATCATGGACAAATCTGAAAAAGCACTGTATGCAGCCAGAAAAGGAGCGCAATTGGTCATCGGTGTCAGTGACAATGGAAATGAATATTTGGTGGCTACCGATACTTCACCACTTGGAAATTATGCCGGACAGGTCATTTATATGGAAGAGGAAGATGTTTACCGACTTTCGCCCGGGGAGGAAATCCGGTTGTTGAATTTGAAAAACATCAAAAAATCCCCGGTCATAGAGAAACTGCAAGAAGAATTGGAAGCCATTGAAAAAGAGGGTTTCGACCACTATATGCTCAAGGAAATCCACGAGCAACCCAAAGCCATTATTGATTCTTACCGTGGCAGGATGAACACCGAAGAAAGCTGGGTGAGATTAGGTGGAATCACTGAATACAGAAACCGGCTGAATCAGGCCAAAAGAATTGTTTTTGCTTCCTGCGGAACTTCCTGGCATGCATCTTTGGTTGGGAAATACCTGATTGAAGAATTCGCCGGAATTCAAGTTTCCGTGGAACATGCATCCGAATTTAGATACAGAAAACCGGTCATCGGCAACGAAGATGTGTTTGTAGCGATTTCCCAGTCGGGAGAAACTGCGGATACCATTGCTGCCATTGAATTGGCCAAGGAAAAGCAAGCCTTCATATATGGAATTGTGAATTCCGTAGGTTCCACCATTTCCAAAATGTCACATGCCGGTTCTTACACCCATGCCGGACAGGAAATCGGCATCGCATCCACCAAAGCTTTTACTGCACAAGTGGTGATTTTGACGTTAATGGCTTTGCAATTGGCGGATTACAAAGGAAATCTTTCAAAATCCCAACTCAACCGAATTTTGTTTGAATTGGAACAAATTCCACAGAAAATTGAAGAAATCCTGAAATTAAACGACCCGATCAAAGAAGTTGCGAAGATTTATCATGAAGCCAATAACTTCCTGTTTTTGGGCAGAGGAGCCAATTATCCCATTGCCTTGGAAGGTGCATTGAAACTGAAAGAAATTTCCTACATCCATGCAGAAGGCTACCCCGCTGCGGAAATCAAACACGGACCTATTGCTCTGATTGACGAAAAAATGCCGGTGGTTTTTATTGCAACCAATGACAGTGCTTATGACAAAATCATTTCCAATATTCAGGAAATCAAAGCCCGAAAAGGAAAAGTAATAGCCATTGTCAATGAAGGAGATGTAACCATCAAAAACTTAGCTGATCATACCATTGAAATTCCGAAAACTATGGAGCTTTTCGCACCCTTGCTTTCGGTAGTTCCCTTGCAGTTATTGGCTTATCATATCGCTGTTTGGAGAGGGGCGGATGTGGACAGTCCGCGGAATCTGACCAAGTCGGTTACGGTAGAGTAATTCCGGATTTAGCCGCAGCTTCCTGCTTTTTTTTCTATTTTTGTTGAAAATCTGATGAAATGGGAAAGAAAACCAATGACCCGACCCCTTTGCGACCGGAGGGCGGAAGAATTATCAATGATGTTTTGGTGGAAATGGATTTGAAGAAATTCATCGAACAAATCAAAAGTGAAACGACTTGGCAAGCCGGTGACCGCAATACGATTACGGTTTTCAAATCTTCAAAAATGCGCATTGTCCTGATTGGCTTGAAAAAAGATGCTGAACTGAAAGAACATCATGCGCCGGGTTATATCAGCGTTCAGGTGATTCAGGGAAAGATGCGTTTCAATGCTTTGCCACAGTCCGCTGAATTGGAGGCAGGGCAGATGGTGGCTTTGCAACCCAAAGTTCCGCACAGCGTTCAGGCTTTGGAAGAAACTTTCTTTTTGCTAACCCTGGTGTTGTAATTATTTCGGCTGAAATTTCCAGGTAAAATCCTTGTAAAGATTCATTTTTTGAATTCTTCAGATAATCCTTTATTTTTGGCTCAAATTAAATTAATATGAAAATCAAAACATTAACCATTGCGGCCTTGATTTTATTTGTATTCACAGGATGTAAGGATACAAATAAAGTCAAAACCACAAAATACACCGCAGAAGAAATGAAAAACAACCCGTTGACGCAGGAAAGTACGCTGCCTTATTTTGCTCCTGATTTCACGAAAATCAAGGATGAAGATTATGAACCAGCTTTGATGTATGCGTTGCAACTTGAGGATGAAGCGATCGAGCGAATCGCCAACAATCCGGAACCACCCTCTTTTGAAAATACATTGGTGGAAATGGAAAAAGCAGGAGAAATGCTTGACCGTGTTGCTAATATTTTCTTTTCACTGACCAATGCTGATGCCAATGATTTATTGAAAGAAGTGGAAGAAAGAATGTCTCCTATTTTCGCAGAACACAGTGACAATATATTATTGAATGAGAAATTATTTCAAAGAATTAAAACATTGTACGATGACAGAACGGCATCCGGATTGGAAGGAGAAGATTTGAAATTGTTAGAAATTACTTACCAGCGTTTTGTGAAATCCGGTGCTAATTTATCCGACGCTGACAAGAATAAATTAAAGGAAATCAATTCCGAATTAGCTTCTTTGACCAATACTTTTGGGAATTTGGTGCAGGAAGCAAGCAATGCGGCTTCGTTGAAAATTTCTGATTCTGAAAAACTGAACGGGCTGACGCCGGAAGAAATGAATTCCATCAAAGTGGAAGACAAGGATGAATGGGAAATACCGATTGTGAACACCACACAGCAGCCGATGTTGAAGTCCTTGGAAGACCGAAGTACACGTGAGGAATTGTTCAATAAAAGCTGGTCAAGAACCGATGGCGGGGAAAATTCAACTTTGGATTTAATTCAGAAAATCGTGAAACTCCGAGTAGAAAAGGCTAAATTATTAGGGTATCCGAATTATGCTGCTTGGAATTTGCAGGATACGATGGTGAAGAACACCGAAACCGTTGATGATTTCTTCGCACAACTTGTTCCCGCAACAATTGCTGCCGTGGAAAGAGAAACCATTGCATTGAAAAATCAGATTGCAGCCGAAGGTGGAGATTTTGAACTACAGCCTTGGGACTGGTCTTATTATGCCGAAAAAGTCAGAAAAGAAAAATATGATTTGGATGAAAACCAGATCAAACCTTATTTTGAATTGAAAAGCGTTTTAGAAGATGGGGTTTTCTATGCGGCTACTAAATTGTTCGGAATTACTTTCAAAGAGCGTACAGATATTCCGGTTTACAATCCGGATGTGATGGTGTATGAACTTTTTGAAGAAGACGGCACGCCACTTGGTCTTTTTTACGGGGATTTCTTCAAAAGACCCAGTAAACGCGGTGGCGCATGGATGAGTAATTTTGTTACCCAATCCCATTTGCTCAATAAAAAGCCGGTGATTTATAATGTTTGTAATTACACCAAACCTTCTGAAGGCGAACCGGCATTGCTGACTTATGACAATGTGGAAACTTTGTTTCATGAATTCGGGCATGCACTACACGGGTTTTTCGCAGATCAGAAATACCCATCCATTTCCGGAACTTCGGTAGCTCGTGATTTTGTGGAATTTCCTTCACAAGCTTTTGAACATTGGGCTTTGTATCCTGAAGTTTTGAAAAATTATGCAAAACATTATCAGACCGGAGAACAAATTCCACAAAGTTTGATTGATAAAATCAAAAGTTCATCGACTTTCAATCAGGGCTTTATGTTCGGTGAAGTTTTGGCGGCGGCTGAACTGGATTTTAATTTTCATACCATGGGCGAAGTAGCCGATGATTTTGATGCAGATAAATTTGAAAAAGAATCGTTAGAACAAAAAGGACTTTGGATGACCAATGTTCCGCCGAGATACCGTGCTACTTATTTCAATCATATTTTTAGTGGCGGTTACGGAGCTGGTTATTACGCTTATATTTGGACGGAAATGCTCGCTTTGGATACCGGCAGATGGTTTGATGAAAATGGTGGACTGACCCGCGCAAACGGACAAAGATACCGCGATATGATTTTGTCAAGAGGCAACACCATCGAATACAAAGAAGCTTACAAAGCTTTCCGCGGCAGTGATCCGAATGTGAATGCGATTTTGGAAGAAAGAGGATTGAAACAATAAATCCTGTTGGAAAATAAAATGACAGGCTTCTGAATTTACTTTCGGAAGCCTGTTTTATTTGGACTTAAATGGATTTGAAAATTAGAAGTTACATCAAATCATTAAATGCTTTCTTTCTGAAAATCAATAAGATTGCTCCTCCAACGGTAATGGCTGAATCGGCAATATTAAAGATGTAGGAAAAGAATTCTTTTCCGCCGATGAGCGGCATCCACTCAGGCCAAGTGAAGAGCGGGAAGTAAAACATATCGACCACGCATCCTTTGAGAAATCCGGAATATCCTTGAAAATTAGCTTCCGCCAAACCTTCATAACCGTTCCAATAACTCATTTCTGCATTCCAAGTCAGGCCTTTGTCGAATAGCATGCCGTAGAATAAACTGTCAATCAGGTTTCCAATGGCACCGGCCAAAACCAATGCCATCCCGATTTTAAAATAATTGTTATTGTGTTTCGGAATGTTTTTCCAAATATAAAAGGCAATCAATCCAATCAGAAAAATCCTCAGCACGGAAAGTGCCATTTTTCCGGTCAATCCGCCGAATTCAGCGCCATAAGCCATTCCCGGGTTTTCAACGAATTTTAGCTGAAACCATGGAAAAATCTCAACGCCTTCGTTGAGATAAAAATTCGTTTTGATATAAAACTTGACAAACTGATCCAAAAGCAGAATCAGCACAACGATAATTCCTACTTTTTTCAAAACCGGAAATTATCTTTGAAGATTCTTGGCTTCGATGCTCAAAGTAGCGTGGGGTACTAATTTCAGCCTTTCTTTGTCGATGAGCTTTCCGGTCACCCTGCAAATGCCGTAAGTTTTGTTTTCTATTCGAATCAGAGCATTTTTCAAATCCCTTATAAATTTTTCCTGACGCGCCGCTAATTGGGCGTTTTGTTCTTTGCTCATGGTTTCTGAGCCTTCTTCAAAAGCTTTAAAAGTCGGAGAGGTATCGTCCGTTCCGTTGTCCATGCCATTCATAAAGGTTTCTTTGATCATAGCGAGGTCTCTTTCGGCTTTGCTCAATTTTTCCATGATAATGCTGCGAAATTCCTCCAAATCCGCATCACTGTATCTTAATCTTTCATCTGTTGCAGCCATAATTTTAATGTTTTGAAATTGAAATTTCGGTTACTAAATCATCTATTTCTATTTTTTTGCCATTTTCAAGCATTGCACGGAATTCTATATTGTCCGTCAATGTTTCAGAGCAAATATAAGTTTTATTTTTATTAATTGCTATTTTCAGTTTTTCATCTTCTTTTACCGTCAAATTAATTCGGTCGGTCAGCTCAAATCCCTCTTCTTTTCTGAGATTCTGAATTCTATTTACCAATTCTCTTGCCAAACCTTCGGACAACAGTTCATCGTTCAGATTCATGTCTAATGCCACGGTCAGTTCACCATTGGAAGCAACTGTCCAGCCGGGAATGTCCTTGGTGGAAATTTCAAAATCTGCTATGCTCAGTGCTATGGTTTTATCCCCTAATTCCAACTGGATGCGACCGGTTTTTTCTAATTCGGAAATTGCTTGTCCGTCCAATTTCGCGGTAGCTGCGGAAATGGCTTTCATGTCTTTTCCGAATTTTGGACCCAAAGTTTTGAAATTGGGTTTTATGCTTTTGACCAAAATATCCGAAGCTTCTTCATTGTTAAGCAACTGAATTTCCTTGACGTTTACTTCTTGTTTGAGTAATTCAGAAACGGCGTTGAGCCGGATTTCTTCTTCCTTGTTCAAAACCGGAATAATTACTTTTTGTAAGGGTTGCCGTACTTTGATACCTGCTCCTTTTCTCAAGGAAAGAATCATCGTTGTGGCTTTTTGTGCCAATTGCGTTCGCTTTTCAAGTTCTGTATCAATCAGCTTTTCATCCACTTTCGGAAAATCGGCCAAATGCACGGATTCAAAAGCGGATTTACCGGTCACTTCATTCAAATCGCAATACAATCTGTCCATGAAAAATGGTGCAATCGGTGCGGAAATGATGGCGATTTTTTCCAAAATGCTGTACAAAGTTTGGTATGCAGAAATTTTGTCCGCAGTATAATCGCCTTTCCAGAATCTTCTTCTGCTCAAGCGCACATACCAGTTGCTCAGATTGTCCACCACAAATTCCTGTATGGCTCTCGCCACTTTGGTGGGTTCATAATCGGCATAAAATTCATCGGTTTTCCGGATCAGCGTATTGAGTTCAGAAAGTATCCATCGATCGAGTTCTATTCTTTCGCTGACCGGAATTTCAGCTTCTTCGTATTTGAAACCATCAACATTGGCATAAAGTGCGAAAAATGAATAGGTATTGTAAAGTGTTCCAAAGAATTTTCTTCGGACTTCATCGATGCCTTCTATATCGAATTTCAGATTTTCCCAGGGTTGAGCATTGGAAATCATGTACCAGCGTGTGGCATCGGCACCGTAAGTTTCTAATGTTTTAAACGGATCCACGGCATTGCCTAATCTTTTGGACATTTTTTGTCCGTTTTTGTCTAATACCAATCCGTTGGCAACCACATTTTCATAGGCTACGCTGTCAAAAACCAATGTTCCTATCGCATGCAATGTATAAAACCAGCCACGGGTTTGATCCACTCCTTCTGCGATAAAATCTGCCGGGAATTTCGTTCCGTTGTCAATCCAATCTTTGTTTTCAAACGGATAATGGAATTGTGCGTAAGGCATGGCACCGGAATCAAACCAGACATCAATCAGGTCAGCTTCCCGCTTCATGGGTTTTCCGCTGTTGGAAACCAATATGATTTTGTCCACCACATTTTTGTGCAAATCCACTTTTGCATAATTTTCTTCCGACATATTTCCGGGGTCAAATCCTTCAAATGGATTTTCATTCATGAAACCTTTTTCAATGGATTTTTGGATTTCATGCATCAAACTTTCAACGGAACCGATGATGATTTCTTCGGATTTGTCTTCCGTTCTCCAGATGGGAATGGGAATTCCCCAAAACCTTGATCTGGACAGATTCCAATCATTTGCATTTTCTAACCAGTTGCCAAAACGTCCATCTCCGGTGGCTTTGGGCTTCCAGTTGATGGATTTATTGAGTTCGTACATACGGTCGCGTACGGCAGTGATTTTGATAAACCAAGAATCCAGTGGATAATAAAGTACTGGTTTGTCTGTCCGCCAGCAATGCGGATAGGTATGATGGTATTTTTCTACTTTAAAGGCACGGTTGGCTTCCTTGAGTTCAATGGCAATTTCCACGTCCACCGAACGCTCCGGAGCGTCACCTTCATCGTAATATTCATTTTTCACGTATTTCCCCGCAAATTTTTCGGGAAGTAAGGCAATGAATCTGCCCTGTAAATCCACTAAGGGAATGGGTTGTTCATTTTCATTTAGTACGAGCATGGGCGGAACGTTATTTTCCTTTGCCACTTTGTAGTCGTCGGCTCCAAATGTCGGCGCAGTATGCACGATTCCTGTTCCGTCTTCAGTGGTTACGAAGTCGCCGGCAATTACTTGGAATGCATTTTCTGCATTTTCAAAAGGTGTCGCCCACGGCAGCAATTGTTCGTAGCGGATTCCGACCAGGTCATTGCCTTTGACGGTTTTCAGAATCTGGAAAGGGATTTTTTTATCGCCTTCCTTGAAATTTTCAAAATCAGCTGCTTCCTTGGATTCGAAATAATTTTTCCCAAAAACAGCATTCAAAAGTGGTTTTCCAAGAATCACTTTAACCGGTCGGAAAGTATATTGGTTGAATGTTTCCACCAATACATAATCGATATCCCGACCTACGGTCAGTGCTGTATTAGATGGCAAAGTCCAGGGGGTGGTTGTCCAAGCGAGAAAGTAAATTTCTCCTTCCTCATCTTTCAATAATTCCGAAGAATTTTTATTGGCTTTGAATTGTGCCACCACCGTTGTGTCGGTTACTTCTTTGTAAGTTCCCGGCATATTCAGTTCATGCGAAGACAATCCGGTTCCGGCTTTGGGGGAATAAGGCTGAACGGTATATCCTTTATATATTAAACCTTTGTCGTAAATCTGTTTCAGCAGCCACCAAACCGATTCCATGTATTTGGATTCGTAGGTTACGTAGGGATTATCAAGATCCACCCAATAGCCCATTTTCTCGGTCAGGTCATTCCATACATCGGTATAACGCATGACGGCTTCCCGACAAGCGCGGTTGTATGCTTCGACAGTGATTTTCTTACCGATGTCATCTTTGGTGATGCCCAATTCTTTTTCCACGCCCAATTCCACAGGCAGTCCATGGGTGTCCCAACCTGCTTTTCTCAATACCTGTTTTCCTTTCAAAGTCTGATAACGACAAAAAATATCTTTGATGGAACGCGCCATGACATGGTGAATCCCCGGCAGTCCGTTGGCTGACGGCGGTCCCTCATAAAAAACAAAATTAGGGTTTCCTTCACGGGTAGAAATGCTCTTTTCAAAAATTTGATGTGCTTTCCAGTTTTTAAGAACCTCTTCCGTGGTTTTTACTAAATCTAATGTCTTGTATTCTTTGAATTTACCCTTCATATTCAGTTTCCAAAAATTTTCAGAACTTTGTGATTCTGAACCATCTTTTTTTTAAGATTGGCGAAGGTACGAAAAAATTAAATAAATTATCCAAAAAACGATTTTTATGACGTATATCAGATTTCGATTTTCCAATAAAAAATACATGATAATTATCAGCGCAACTAACTGATATATTTCATATTAAAATAAAAGACCCTTTTATCCTTTATTAGGAATTTCGATGTATCTTTGTAACTTAAAAATGAATCTCAAAATGGATTCAAACAAAAAAATGAAATTATTAAAAACTAAACAATATGAAGTCTTTATTTCGCATCCTGGTATTATCGGCACTGATTTTCACAATCACTGCTTGTAAACAAAACAACGATTCTTTTTTCGGTCATCAAACTGAATATGCCGACAACGGTGAAAACATCAAAACAGACGGAACCACCGAAACACTTGCTATGGTAGCACCGCCTTTCGTACCCGAGCCAACCGGTGACCGCAGAGCCAAAAAATTGATTGTAAACTTGGAAACCATTGAACAAATAGGTGAATTGGCGGACGGAACGGAATACAATTTCTGGACTTTCAATGGAACAGTTCCCGGATCTTTTATCCGTGCAAGAGTAGGGGATGAGATAGTGTTGAATTTGAAAAACAATGAAAACAGTAATTTCCCGCACAACATTGACTTGCATGCGGTGAACGGCCCAGGTGGTGGTGCTGAAGCAACTTTTGTGGCACCCGGCAAAGAAGCCAGCTTTACATTTAAAGCATTGAACCCCGGGCTTTATGTGTATCACTGCGCCACTGCACCGGTGGGAATGCACATCGCAAACGGTATGTACGGATTGATTTTGATTGAACCGGAAGGAGGTTTACCCAAAGTTGACAAAGAATTCTACATCATGCAAGGTGATTTCTATACCAAAGGTAAATATGGTGAAAAAGGCCTTCAAGACTTTGATATAGACAAAGCCATCGATGAGAATCCTGATTATGTGGTATTCAATGGCAATACCGGTTCTCTGCTTGGTGAAAATGAATTGAAAGTCAAAACCGGTGAAACCGTTAGATTGTTCTTCGGAAACGGCGGCCCCAACCTGACTTCTTCCATTCACTTGATTGGCGAAATCTTTGATAATGTGTATGTGGAAGGTGGAACGAGCATTAACCACAACGTGCAAACCTCATCCATCCCAGCCGGTGGTGCTGCCATCTTGGAATTCAAAGCAGATGTACCAGGGGATTATGTGTTGGTTGACCATGCGATTTTCCGAGCATTCCACAAAGGGGCTTTGGGTAAAATCAAAGTTATCGGAGAAGACAATCCGGCAGTATTTAAAGAAAATGAGCCGATTAAAACAGCTTCTTAAAATTAAAAAATTAAAACAATTTTTCCCGAATATGAAACCTTTAGTAATCATTACTGTACTGCTTTTCACACTGACTTCCTGTTATAACCGCTATAATAATGTCAGCGTAACAGAACCGGTTAAATCTTCTGTTCATGAGTTGGTACATATCCCAAGCTCCAAAGAGATGAAAAAGATTGAAGGTGGATCCTACTTAGGCTTTATCGGAAAGGATTCGGGAAGAATTGTTACCGTGGATTCATTTCTGATTGATGACAGCCCGGTAACGGTTTCAGAATATTTAGAATTTTTGAAAAAAAATCCACAATGGACGAAAAGTCATATCAACCGCTTGTATGCAGACAATGATTACCTACACAACTGGGAAGGCGATTTTGAAATTCCAAAGAATGTTGATCCCAATTCGCCGGTGACCAATATTTCCTGGTTCGCAGCAAGAGCATACGCCCGGAGTGTTGGGAAAAGACTTCCGACCATTGATGAATGGGAATATGTCGGTTTGGCGGATGAACAAACCAAAGACGCCTCAAGCAAACCTGAATTCACCGAGTTTATTCTGAATTCTTATCAAAATAAAAAGACTTACGAGAATCCTATAAAAGCTGATAAGCCCAATTATTACGGTGTGTATGATATGTACGGAATGGTCTGGGAATGGACTTCCGATTTCAATTCTGTGATGATTACCGGAGAGTCGCGCAACGACAGTGCAACCAATGAAACCTTGTTTTGTTCGGGAGCTGCCGTTACCACTTCTGATTTGAAAAATTATGCGGCATTTATCCGGTTTGCTATGCGGGGAAGTCTCAAAGCTGACTATACAGTAAATAACCTTGGATTCAGATGTGCCAAGGATATATAATTTTTATAAATTTGCAAGGATGAAAAAAGCATTTTTATTATTGACGGCAATTTTTACAATGCTTTCCTGCAAGCATGAAGAAAAACCCAAAGAAGTCGATTTGTCCAATTCCATCTTCCAATTGGATTCAACTTGGGAAGATCAAAACGGTCAAAAAATTAAACTGGCTGAACTCAATGGTAAAATCTTGGTAATAGCCATGATTTATACCGAATGCAAAACAGCCTGTCCAATGCTGACCAATGAAATGCGTAATATCGAAAGATCTATTGGGAATTACGACCCTGCACAGGTGCGGTTGGTGCTTGTTTCCATTGACCCCAAAACAGATACGCCCGAAAAGATGAAAGCCTATCTGAAATTGAATAATTTTGAGGGTGAACAGTGGCTTTTTCTGAGAAGTGATGATGAAAGTACACGTGAATTCGCCAATGTCCTTTCCGTCAAATACAAGAAAATATCTCCGATGGATTTCTCTCACTCCAATATCATCACCGTATTTTCCAAATACGGTGAATTAGCTTATCAAAAAGCAGGATTGAGCAATGATATCAAGGATGTGGCAGAAGAAGTGAAAGAACAAATCAAAAAATCATAATCTTAAAAAAAACACGAAACATGAGAAAATTTATTTTGGCTTTTGGTATTTTGGCAATGACAATGTCCTGTTCATCCAATGAAAAATCTGCTGATGATATCACCATAGACTATTCCAAAGCTGCGGAGCATTACGTTGAAACCGAGGGAAATGATGTGGTAGCCGATGCGGGGTCTGTTGATGGGCTGACTTTGATTGAAGGTTCAGACTGTTTGGCTTGCCACAAAACCGATACAAGACTGATTGGTCCGAGTTACCAAGAAGTAGCGGAAAAATATACGGAAGCCGATATTGATATGCTGGCTCAGAAAATCATGGAAGGCGGTTCCGGAAACTGGGGAGAAATTCCGATGACTCCACATCCCGATGTAAATAAAGAATCTGCGAGAAACATGGTCAAATACATTCTTTCCTTGAAAAATTAACTTGTTCAAAACAAATAAAAAACATTCAGGCGATAACGTATAATTATAGGATTATTTTGTGTCAATACAAAAAAGCCTTGCCAAGATTTGATTCCTGACAAGGCTTTTCATTTATTCACTAATTTTTAAATAAAGCGTTTTGAAATTTCTTCCGAGATGCCGGTATTGGAATATCCACCATCGTTAAACAAGTTTTGCATGGTGATTCTTCGCGTCATATCCGAAAACATCATCACTACATAATTGGCGCAGTCTTCGGCGGAAGCATTGCCCAAAGGCGACATTTCTTCTGCAAACTTAAAGAATCCCTGAAATCCTTCAACACCCTGTCCAGCTGTGGTTTGCGTCGGAGATTGAGAAATGGTGTTGACTCTTACATTTTTTTCTTTGCCCCAATAATAACCAAAGTTTCGTGTGATGGATTCTAAATATGCTTTGTTGTCAGCCATATCGCTGTAACCCGGGAAAACCCTTTGTGCCGCAATATACGTCAGTGCCAGAATGCTCCCCCAGTCATTCATGGCGTCTTTGTCCCAAGCCACTTTCATGACTTTGTGAAAGGAGACGGCGGAAATATCCCAACCTTTAGTCAAATAGCTGTAATCCAGGTCGGTATAATGCTTGCCTTTGCGTACATTGACACTCATGCCGATGGAATGAAGTATAAAATCTAATTTCCCGAATTTTTTCATGGCTGCATCAAACAGATTGGACAAATCTTCCATGGAAGTGGCATCTGCACCAATGATTTCAGAATCTGTTTCCGCTGCCAGTTTATTGAGCGTTCCCATTCTCAGTGCTACTGGTGCATTGGATAAAATAAATTCAGCACCTTCCTCATAACAACGTTGGGCGGTTTTCCAGGCGATAGAGTGCTCATCAAGTGCCCCGAAGATGATTCCTTTTTTTCCTTTTAATAAACCGTATGACATAGCTTCACTTTTTTATGATTGAAATTCAAAAGTACATTTTTTTTTGGATTAGTGCTTAATGAGGATGCCTTGTTTTGTGGTTCGTGTCAAAAATTAATTTTGAATTGAAAATTTTAAGCCCAGAAACCCATTTAAAATTCCTAATTTTACATCCTAAATTTATGAAATTGCATTTCTTTTTTAATTTCTCGGAAGATATTCCCGAACAGTTTTATTCATCAGAAAACCATCAACTCCACAAGGAATGCTCCGTTTGCGGCAGTTTGCTTGAGGATGGAATTTTCTTTATCGAAAAAGCCTTTCGCCGTACACATGATCAGTCTGAATTTCAATTGACTTTTGAATACGCGACTTGTGAAAGATGCAAAAATGATATGTTGAAAAGCATTTCAAAAGAATCGTTTCAAAACATCCAGCGATTTGCCATGGAAATGGGTGGGATGCCTGTACCGGAAGATGCAGGAGAAACTGAGATTGACATGGATTATCTGCTCAATCATTGCATTGCAACGGGAAGACCTTTGGAGGCATTGAATGAATACCATTTAGTCGGTATTTTTGAAGGTGATAAAATGATACAATTGCCCATGCTTTACGGAGAAAGTTTTATAGAGGAATATGCGGAATTACTTTCGGAAGAAACCAAAGGATTTTTTGATGATTTCTTCAATCATATCACCATCTTGCCACCTGCTTTGACGAAGATTTTAGAAGATGAAAAACCGAAAAGACCGGTATTGTTTTAAGTTTAATAATCAAGCAATTCCTGTAATTTCACAGCCACTTTATCCACATTGGGAATCATGGTTTTCTCCAAAGTTTCATTCAGTGGAATCGCCGGCAAATTTTCACTACCCAAAACCATGACCGGTGCATCTAAGCTTTTGAAACAATGCTCTTGAATTTTCCCTGCCAATGCCCTTGCAAAACTATTTTCCACAGATTCTTCGGTTAGCACCAAACATTTTCCGGCTTTGTTTACGGATTTGAACACTGTTTCATAATCCAAAGGATGCAAGCTGCGCAAATCCACAATTTCTACTTTATCTTCCAATCCCATTTGCCGGGTTGCATTCAAAGCCCAATGTACGCCCATTCCGTAAGTGATGATGGTCGCGGTTTCCGACTTTTCCTGTTGCCAGATTTCCTGTACCACATTAGCTGTTCCGATGGGAATGATATAATCTTCCGATGGTTCCGGAGTGGCTGCGCTTTCCGTGCCAGGTAATTTACTCCAATACAGTCCTTTGTGTTCAAAAATCACCACGGGATTTGGGTCGTAATAAGCTGCTTTCATCAAGCCTTTCAAATCGGCACCCGTACTCGGATACAGGATTTTCAAACCACGGATACTGGTAACAATGCTTTCAACCGAAGAGGAATGATAAGGGCCGCCGCTGCCGTAAGCCCCAATCGGTACTCGTAAAATCATGGAAACCGGCCATTTCCCGTTGGACAAATAACAACTTCGGCTGACTTCGGTGAACAATTGATTAAGTCCCGGAAAAATATAATCTGCAAACTGTACTTCCACGATGGGCTTCAGGCCGACAGCACTCATTCCCACAGTAGAACCCACAATGAAAGCTTCCTGAATCGGGGTATTGAATACCCGGTGATTTCCGAATTTTTGTGCCAAAGTTGCAGCTTCTCTGAAAACACCCCCCAAACGAAAACCAACATCCTGGCCATAAAGCAGGCATTCAGGATGTTTGCGCATCAATTCCTCAATGGCGAAAAGCCCTGAATCCACCATGACCGTAGGGGCAGCATCAGCAGGTGCGCGTTCTCCTTTTTCTTCAGTAATCGGTGTAGGTGCAAAATCATGGGTAAATAAATCTTCCGGTTTTGGGTCTTCTGTCTTCAGTGCTTTTTTATAATCTTTTTCCACTTTTACTTTGGAAGCCTTTTCAATGGCATCCAAATCTTTTTGGGTAAATCCTCTTTCCAAAAGCAGTTTTTTTAGTTTTGGATAGGGATCGCGTTTTTGGGCTTCATCCAAATCATCGCGGTACCATTCCATTCTCACGCCTGAAGTATGGTGATTGAGCAGAGGAACGGTTGCGTGAAGTAGAAACGGGCGTTGTTCTTTTCGGATTATTTCAAGGATTTGCCTAACTGTGCCGTAGGCTGTTTCAAAATCGGTTCCGTCAATACTGATGGCTTCAATTCCTTTGAATCCCTGTGCAAATTCCGCCGCATTCTGAGCCCGAGTTTCGGTTTTGAATGCGCTAATATCCCATTCGTTGTCCTGAACGAAATAGAGGATGGGCAATTGCTTCAAAGCCGCCATCTGCAATGCTTCCGAAACCTCGCCTTCGGTCATGGATGCATCGCCGATTGAACAAACCGTTACCGGCATTTCGTTTTTGTTTTTTTCCAATTTCATGATTTCCCGATACTGCATTCCCAAGGCGGTGCCTGTTGCCGGAATGGCTTGCATTCCGGTTGCAGAACTCTGGTGCGGGATTTTGGGTTTGTCATCGTCCCGCAAACTTGGATGAGAATAATAAGTACGACCACCGGAAAATGGATCGTCGCGTTTAGTCATCAACTGCAACATTAGTTCGTAAGGTTCCATCCCGATGGAAAGCAAAATGGAATCATCTCGATAATAAGGGAAAACATAATCCCGAGGTTTCAATTGCATACCCAATGCCATTTGGATGATTTCATGACCCCGGGAAGTCGCATGGACATATTTGGAAGTGATTTTTTTATTTTTTTCGTAAATATCCGTCATGGCCATAGCCGTAGAAAGCAGGGTAAAGGCTTTTTCCAAAATATTTTTATCGGTGATTTTCTCTTTTTTAATTTTCATAAATCTTTAGAATTAATTGGGATTAGACTGAGAATCATTCCAATCTAAATATCGTCGGTTGTAGGTTTTTCCTCCATATAATCTGCGATTCTCCTCAAAAATGATCCGGCAAGATAACCATCCACTATCCGGTGGTCAAAGGACAGTGACAACATCATCATGCTCCGGATTTCAATGCTGTCGCCATCGGGTCTTTCCATCACTTCAGCGCGTTTTTTGATAATTCCGGTGGCAAGTATGGCGGCTTCCGGTTGATTGATAATCGGAGTCCCCATCAGGCTGCCGAAAGTGCCAACATTGCTGATGGTGAATGTGCTGCCTTTGATTTCGTCGCCTGATAATTTGTTTTCTCTTGCTTTTTGTGCCAGCTCAATCGTTTTTTTCGCCAATTCCGGTAACTTCATTTCATTAGCTCGATGAACGACTGGTACAATCAGATTTCCGGTTGGCAATGCCGTGGCCATACCTATATTAATTTCATCTTTGATGATGATATTTTTCCCATCTATCGATGAATTGATGTTGGGGAAATCCAGGATGGCGCGTACCACAGCGCTTATAAAAAGCGGCGTGAAAGTCAGCCGTATTCCGTGTTTTTTTTCAAAATCTGCTTTCACCTGATTTCGCCATAGTACCATTTCAGTCAAATCAGCTTCTACATAAGCGGTTACATGTGGAGAAACGTGTTTGCTGTACACCATATGGTCTGCAATCATTTGGCGCATTCTGTCCATTTCAACGATTCTGCCGTTTCCTTTGTCGAATTTCAAATCCGGAATCCGGAATCCTTGTGCTGCAACTGGCTGTGCGAATTTGGCCGGACGACCCGCATCTAAATAAGCGAACACATCACTTTTCCGCAACCTGCCGTCTGTACCACTCGCAGGAATTCTTGCCAGCTCCTCATAACTGATGTGATGAACTCTGGCAATCTGGTCTATCAGCGGACTGATGAAAATATTTTCTCTTGTGGTATAAGTATTGGAAACATCGGTGTGGGAGGGAAGCGGCGTTCGTTTTGATGGGGTTGGAGCTGTTGCCGTTTTGGGCTTTTCCGCCTTTTTATCTTTTGTGCCTCTTAAGGTGGTTTCCTCAAACTGAATCAAGGCGACCGGGATTTTGACCGAAATTACTTCATCCTCCAAAACCAATTTTTTGACAAGTGTACCCGAAGCCGGTGCTACAATTTCATTGTTGACTTTATCCGTGGCTACTTCTAACAGGATTTCACCTTGCTGAAATGTTTCTCCTTCTTCAAAATGCCATTGAATAATTGTGGCTTCAGTGATGCTCTCACCGATTTTGGGCAGCGTAAATTCTGTGGGGTTTAAAGCTTTTTTGGATTTATCGGATACAGGTTTCTTCAAAATTCAATAATTTTTCAGGTTCAATGACTGTTTTTTTGACAATTCGCTAAATTAAGATAATTTGAAAGAACAGAAACAGCAATTCGGGAAATTATTAAACAGCAAATTTTAAATGAATTTTTCGGCTTTATGAAAATGTGGAAATTTCAATTAGGTCTATGAGAGAACTTTATTTCTTCTTCCGGAAAACACTTTTGAAAATCAAATAAATAACCAAAGCCAGAGCTGCCGCAGCCAACAGGGAATTAAACCCGTCTAAGGAATGTTGGATGATTTTATCGGCTTCTTGTCCGTTCATTACTTTTTTTCAAAATTAGGGTTTTTAGAATGAAATAGGACATTGATTTTATCCATGAAATCACAATTTTATGTTAGAAATCAGTTTCAAGCTTACCCGGGATTTAAAATTTCTCTGTGTATCTTTGCACTCCAAAATCATTTTCAGAAATGAACAATCCAAAAAGATATACGGTGACCACGGCACTTCCTTATGCCAACGGCCCTATTCACATCGGACATCTGGCCGGCGTGTATGTTCCGGCGGATATTTATGTGCGCTATTTGAGACGAAAAGGAGCAGATGTCATCATGATAGGTGGTTCGGATGAGCATGGAATTCCGATCACCATTCGTGCCAGAAAAGAAGACACAACGCCTCAAAAAATTGTGGACAGATACCACGAACTGATCAAAGAAACCATGATGAACTTGGGAATTTCTTTTGATTTTTATGCGCGAACTTCCAGTCCGGTGCATCACCGAAATTCAGCAGAATTCTTCTTGGATTTGTACAACAAAGGAAAATTCATCGAAGAAATTTCCGAACAATATTACGACCCCGAAGCCAAAGAATTTCTGGCAGACAGATACATCATCGGCGAATGTCCGGTTTGTCATAATGAGAATGCTTATGGCGACCAATGCGAAAACTGCGGCAGCAGCCTTAGCCCGAATGAGTTAATCAATCCGCATTCAGCACTCAGTGGAGCCAAACCGATTTTGAAAACCACCAAAAACTGGTACCTTCCATTGAACGAATACGAAGATTTTCTGAAAGAATGGATTTTGGAAGGACACAAAAACGATTGGAAATCCAATGTTTATGGACAAGTAAAATCGTGGATCGATGACGGTTTGAAACCCAGGGCAATGACCCGCGACCTGAACTGGGGCGTGAAAGTTCCGCTGCCCGAGGCCGAAGGAAAAGTTTTGTATGTGTGGTTTGACGCACCCATAGGTTATATTTCGGCCACCCAAGAATGGGCCGAAGCAAGTGGCAAAGACTGGAAACCCTATTGGCAGGATGAAAACACAAAACTGGTGCATTTCATCGGGAAGGACAACATCGTTTTTCACTGCATTATTTTTCCGTGTATGCTCAAGGCACACGGGGATTATATTTTGCCGGACAATGTTCCGGCCAATGAATTCATGAATCTCGAAAACGACAAAATTTCAACTTCCAGAAACTGGGCCGTTTGGGCACATGAATATTTAGAAGAATTCCCCGGGCAACAGGATGTATTGCGCTATGTGTTGACAGCCAATTTGCCAGAAAACAAAGACAATAATTTTACTTGGAAAGATTTTCAGACCAAAAACAATTCTGAACTCGTTGGGATTTTGGGGAATTTCATCAACCGTGTAATGGTACTGACAGAGAAGTATTTCGACGGTGTCGTTCCCGAAAAAACAATTGCATTTGAGGAATTGAACCAGCTCAAGGATTTTCCGAAAAACATCGCACATTATCTTGAAAAATATGAATTCAGAAATGCGCTTCACGAATACATGAACCTTGCCAGATTGGGCAATCAGTTTCTGCAGATTCAGGAACCCTGGAAAAAACAGGATCAGCCTGAAGAAGTCAAAGGCATCATGTATGCTGCAGTTCAGATTGCTGCAATGTTGGCCCAGCTGAGCGAACCTTTTCTTCCGTTTACAGCTGAAAAACTGTGCAAAATGTTCGATATGAAGTTGAAAAACTGGAATGAGTTGGAAACTTCAGCGGAGATTCTTCCGGCCCTTCATCGGTTCAACAAATCAGAATTGGTTTTCTCAAAAATTGAAGACAAAACCATTGAAGCACAAATTCAAAAATTACAAAACACAAAAACCAAAAACAATATGACCAATCCCAATGCAGAACCGCAAAAGTCTGAAATTACTTTTGAGGATTTCACCAAAATCGATATGCGTACAGGAACAATTCTGGAAGCAGTGAAAGTGGAAAATGCTGACAAATTGCTCAAAATGAAAGTCGATACCGGCATTGATGTGCGAACCATCGTTTCTGGGATTGCACAGAGTTTTTCGCCCGAAGAATTGATTGGAAAACAAGTAACGGTATTGGTCAATCTGGCACCAAGGAAAATCAGGGGAATCGAGAGTCAGGGCATGTTGCTGTTGACCGATAAGGAAGACGGCAAGTTGAGCTTTTTGGTTCCTGAAGAAAAAACTGCAAACGGTTCAATGATTAGCTAAAAATTGACATTTTCGGTCGATAATGTCTTTCTCTAAAATTTCTGATGTTAAATAAGTATCCTGTCCGCTAATTAGATTTTATATTGACTAAGTTCGCCTAAATTTTTTAAAACAATGGAACTGATTGATTTTATTCTTCATATTGATGCTCATCTGGCTGATTTCATCCGCGATTATGGTTACTGGGTTTACGGCATTTTGTTTCTGATAATTTTTGTAGAAACCGGCTTGGTAGTCATGCCTTTTCTGCCCGGAGATTCATTGCTTTTTGCAGCAGGAATGCTTGCGGCTCAGCCCAATGAACTCAATGTTTGGATAGTGATTGGTCTCTTGCTGATAGCAGCCATAGCGGGCGATTCGGTCAATTATTCCATCGGGAATCGCTTTGGAATGAAAGTTACGAAAGTCAAGATTTTCGGAAAACAATTCGTGCAGCAAGCACATATTGACAAAACCCATGATTTTTATGAAAAATATGGCAGCAAAACCATAGTAATTGCCCGTTTTGTACCCATTGTCAGAACATTGGCTCCCTTTGTGGCCGGTATCGGACGAATGAGTTACAAAACTTTTATCACCTACAATGTGGTAGGTGCCATTTTATGGGTGGTAGGAATCACATTGGTCGGGTACTTTTTGGGCAATATTCCGATTGTTAAAGACAATTTCTCAAAAGTAGTGATTGGCATCATTCTGGTTTCTCTTTTGCCGATTGTGATTGAAATGATCAAAGCAAAAACCGCTAAGAAAAAAACAGCGGATTAAAGATTTTGTATTCAATATAATAGGTGCAAGTGCGGCATAAGATTGGTTTGTAACTTATTTGCTATCAAGAAACTGAATCTTTTTTTACGGCTTTTTCTTTTTTGATGAAACCGGACATTTTGGATTGGGTGGTCGGTTTCTCAATCTTTTTTTCTTCCGCGGATTCACTTTCGGGTTCCGGTTTGTGCAGCTTGAAATGGATGGAACCGCTGATGCTTTGCGGCTGCTCTTCATCGTCATCATAGGAAAATGTGGGAAGTTTTAGCTCTTTGACCAAAACAGTTGTATCCTTGGTGATTTTTTCAAGTTTGAGATTGATAAAAGCATTGGTGGCTTTTAACGACATTTCCCGCGAAATTCGAAACATATTGATGTCAATTTGCTGTTCATTTTCATCGGTCAGTTCCCTATTGAGCCGAATTTTTTTTTCTATGACCTGATAGGATTTCCCGTCCATCAAAATTTTGTCATTCATGGAGATCTGATAATGACAACCACCGGCTTGTACTGACAATTCATATATATCATCTGTTTTCGGAGTTTTGACAAAAGCCCATGAAATCAACACGACAGTCAGCAACAAAAAAGTGATTCTCATTTTGGATTTTATTTGATTTTAGAAATGGCTAAATTAGAAAATCCTTTATTAAAACCGTTCTAAGGTTTGCAAAGGCTTTGTTAAATCAATTTCAAAAGCTGATTTTCAATCAAGTCGGCCTTCAATTCAGGGTACGAAAAAAGGCAAGCTTACTACATCACACCGCTACGACCGAATACCCTTGCTGTGTTCCCACCCTGGGGGATTCATCGGGAGCTGGTTGTGTAGGACTTGCCCGCTGCAAAGATACAAACTTTTTGAGGTTCACAAAACCTTCGGAATGTTTTGAGCAGATATTGTATTAAGTTTTTGACGGTTATTTATTTAGTTGAATATATTTCGCTTATATGCATTGCAAAAAAGAAAACCTGCCTGTGTATTTTGAATGATTCGCATGAAATCGGGTTCGGGAATTTCAAATTTAATACATTTGCCCTTTACAATATGATTGAAATGAAAAGATATTTTTTACTGCTGATTGCAATTTGTAGTGTAGGTTTTTCTCAGGCTCAGATTCCACAGGGTTATTATGATTCCGCCGAAGGACTTCAAGGTTATGCACTGAAAACCGCATTATTCAACATAATCAGGGATTTTAATGTGCAGAGTTACAGCAGTATGGCTGGCCTTTATAGGATGAACAGTTCAATCAACGGTTTCAAGGATTTGTATTATGAAAATGATCAAACGGTTTTGGATATTTATTCCGAAAATCCGGATGGTTCCGATCCTTATAATTACGACCCCAATGACCCGATGGGCGGAAGTTCAGCTTCCGAAGGTTTGGGTTTTAATCGTGAACACATCATTCCCCAATCTTATTTTGATGAGCAGCTGCCGATGAGAAACGATGTTTTTCATGTTTGGCCGGTGGATGGCAAAGTGAACGGATGGCGCTCCAATTTCCCACATGGTACGGTGGCCAATGCCAATCAGGCGCAACCCTGCAACAGCGGAGCTACCAACTTGCCTTGCAAAAGCCAGAACGGCTCTTTGGTTGGAAAGTACACCAAAAACTTGTTTATCAATGTCTTTGAACCTATTGATGAGTTCAAAGGCGATGTGGCACGTGCTTATTTTTATTTTGCAACCTGTTATCAGGATAGGATGAATAATTTTTATAATACATCCAATGCCGCAGTCGGTGCGATGTTTGACGGTTCCAATGATCATGTTTTTGATGATGATTTTTTAGAAACGCTGATTGAATGGCACATCATGGATCCTGTGTCCCAAAGGGAACAGGACATCAACAATCTGATTTATCAATACCATCAGGGCAACAGAAACCCGTTCATCGATCATCCTGAATATGTCTATAAAATTTGGGCACCGGACATGAACGTGGAGGATCTTCACTATCAGGAAAGAGAAAGTGTTGTAGTCTATAATTCAGGGGAAAATACATTTACAGTTGAATTGAAAAACCCGGAAAAGTCCATTCAGACCATTTCCGTTTTTGACATGACAGGCCAGTTGGTTCAGCAGCAAAAGAATTTAAACTTTTCAACTAAAATTCAGGTAAACCTTAGCCGAAAAGGCGTTTACATACTGAAAGCCGAAGGTGAAAAATTAGAATACAATGCCAAAATTGTAGTAAAATAATTTCTATAGAACAAAAAACAACAATCCGGAACAGGGAAAACAATTGTAATTATTGGGGAAATTTTCATTCTGTAAAATGAAAACCAAAAAACGAAAACCCAAAAACAAATCCACTGTCATAAAACAAATTGACAACTGTCATAGCATAATGATAAACTTTGAGTTACTGATTTAAATCCTTTGTATTTCCACCTTATTTTTTAACTTTGCCCGTTTAATAAAACAAAGAGAATTTTGATTTTGTTTTAATCGAAACATCCAAAATAATTAACTTATGATAGTTGGAATTCCGGTCGAGCTGAACCCCGAAGAACCCCGGGTGGCAGCAACACCAAAAACAGTCAAACGACTTCAGAAACAAGGTTTTGAAGTTCGTATTCAAAAGGGGGCAGGTACAAAAGCCAATTTCTCTGACAAAGAATTTGAAGAAGCAGGTGCCGCAATCGTTCCTACTGCAAAAGAAATTTACAGCGGTTCAGACATCGTGCTGAAAGTTCAACAACCCACAGAAGCCGAGGTCTCAGAAATGAAAGAAGGTTTGGTTCTGCTGAGCTATTTATGGCCTGCACAAAACCCGGATTTGCTCCAAAAGTTGGCCGACAAAAAAGTCAATGCCATCGCTATGGATGCAATCCCAAGAATCTCAAGAGCACAGAAAATGGATGTTCGTTCGTCCATGGCCAATATCGACGGATACCGTGCGGTCATTGAAGCAGCTTTTCATTTCGGAAGATTCCTGAACGGACAAATCACTGCCGCCGGAAAAGTCGAACCCGCCAAAGTATTGGTAGTCGGAGCTGGTGTCGCAGGTCTGGCTTCCATTGGAACAGCAAATTCACTTGGTGCCATTGTTCGTGCTTTTGACACCCGAAAAGAAGTGGCCGAGCAAATCGAATCCATGGGCGCAGAGTTTCTGACGGTTGACATCGATGAGGACGGTTCCACCTCCTCCGGTTACTCCAAAGAAATGAGTGAAGAATTCATCAAAGCCGAAATGGAATTGTTCTTAGAACAGGCCAAAGAAGTGGACATCATCATTACCACAGCTTTGATTCCCGGTCGCGAAGCACCCAAACTGATTTTGGATTATCATGTGGAAGCCATGAAACCAGGTTCGGTGATTGTCGATCTGGCAGCACCCAACGGTGGAAACTGCGTTCTGACCAAGCCGGGTGAAATTTACACCACAGACAACGGCGTGACCATCGTCGGAAAATTAGACCAACTCCCCAACCAAGCATCCCAATTATACGGAAACAATCTCTGCCACTTGCTCGATGACATGGGCAAAGCGGAGAATTTCAAAATAAACATGGAAGACGATGTGGTTTCAAGAGCAATGGTCACCTACAACGGAGAAATCAACTGGCCGCCGGCGCCACTCCCGGTAAGTCCACAGAAACCAAAACCGGTAGTGAAAGAACTGACAGAAGAAGAAATAAAAGCCGCAGAAGCAGAGAAAATCAGAAAAACAACGGTTTCAATGTTCATCAGATTGGCCATCATCGGTGCTTTGCTGTTTTTAATTGGTCAATTTGCACCCGCTGACTTCATGCAACACCTGACCGTTTTTGTGTTGGCAGTATTTGTAGGCTGGCAAGTCATCTGGAATGTCACCCATGCGCTGCATACGCCACTAATGGCAGTTACCAATGCCATCAGCGGAATTATCATCGTAGGCGGATTGCTTCAGATTACGGACGACATTACGAGTCCAATCAGCATACTTGCATTCTTTGCGATTTTGGTGGCGAGTATAAATATAGTGGGCGGTTTTTTTGTGACCCGTCGTATGTTGAATATGTTTAAAAAATAAGAAGATGATATCAGAACACATACAAACCGCAGCATATCTATTTGCAAGTATCTTGTTTATCCTGAGTCTCGGTGGATTGTCATCGCAGGAATCAGCCAAAAGAGGTGTGATTTATGGAATCGTCGGAATGGTTATCGCCATTTTGGCCACTGTTTTAGGTGGTGATGTACACGGCATTGTTTACATCATTATCGCCATTGCCATTGCATCGGTCATCGGAATTATCGTTGCCCGAAAAGTTGAAATGACCGCCATGCCGCAACTGATTGCCATACTCCACAGTTTTGTGGGATTGGCGGCGGTCTTGGTAGGTTTTGGTTCTTATATAGACCCGGATTCACAAGCTTTGGAGGGTGTTGAAAAAAACATTCATTTGGTCGAAGTGTTCGCAGGTGTATTCATCGGAGCAATTACGCTGACGGGTTCCGTGATTGCTTGGGGAAAATTGGACGGAAAAATAATGAGTCGTCCATTGCTATATCCCGGAAGACACACCGTCAATATCGCTTTGGTCATTATTTCAATTGTCTTGGGCGTATTCTTTGTGAAAGCACCCGGGACCGAAGGAATGATTTATCTGATTATCATGACCGTCATTGCATTGTACATCGGTGTGATGTTGGTGATGGCCATTGGTGGTGCAGATATGCCGGTGGTAATTTCCATGCTGAACTCCTACTCAGGATGGGCAGCTGCCGCAGCAGGATTTATGTTAGGCAATGACCTTTTGATTGTTACCGGAGCCTTGGTGGGTAGTTCGGGTGCGATTCTGTCCATCATTATGTGCGAAGCCATGAACCGTTCATTCTGGTCTGTGATTTTCGGCGGTTTTGGCAATGCGCCGACTGCTTCAGGTTCACAAGAAATCGAAGGAGAAGTAACTTCAATTTCGCACGAAGAAACTGCTGAATTGCTCAAAGACGCCAAATCGGTAGTCATCGTTCCCGGTTATGGAATGGCAGTAGCCAAGGCGCAATATCCGCTTTTTGAATTGGTGGAATTGATGAGAAAAGAAGGCAAAACCGTTCGTTTTGCCATTCACCCTGTGGCAGGCCGTTTGCCGGGACACATGAATGTTTTGCTGGCAGAAGCCAAAGTTCCTTATGACATTGTATTGGAAATGGATGAAATCAATGATGAACTGTCCGAAACGGATGTGGTCATGGTCATTGGTGCAAACGATGTGGTCAATCCGGGTGCCTTGGATGATGAAAGCAGCCCGATCTACGGAATGCCGGTCATCAGAGCATGGGATGCCGAGAAAGTGATTGTGATGAAAAGATCAATGGCTACAGGCTATTCAGGTGTAGAAAACCCATTGTTCTATAAACCAAACACAGACATGCTATACGGCGACGCCAAAGACAGCGTGAACAAGATTTTGACCAGTTTGAGAAAATAATTTGGATTATATTTGAATCAATCTATAACATTCGGAAAGTCGCAGTTGTGATAAAATGACTCAAATTCCGGTTAAAATAAAGCTTGATTTAAGAATATAAAAAAACAATCGAAATGGGATTTTCATTTCGATTGTTTTTTTATTGAATGGTTTGAAATCAATTGACTCTGTACCAGGTTTGGGTTCTACCTAACAGAGAAACGCCCAAGTAACCTCTGACTTCTAATTTGTTGGCGTCTGCAAGTTTTATTTTACATTTATAGGTTTTCCCTTTGTTGGGATCCATAATTTGTCCGCCACTCCATTCATTGCTTCCGTCTTCTTTCAATCCCCAAAGGATTCGCATCCCGTTGATGGGCTTGCCTTTCAACTCTCCTTTGCACTCATCGCAAGTGGCGTTTTCTCTACCCGGGGTGAGGATTTTTATGACTTTCCCTTCCAGCGTGCCATTTTTTGCTTTAGTTATCTGCACATAAGATTTTTCTTTTCCGGTTTCATCGTCAATGGTTTTCCATGTTCCGATGACAGATTGGGCATAAATCAGTGTTCCGAAAAGAAAAATAAAGCTGGCTAAAATGTTTTTCTTCATATTATATAATTTGATTTACTAAAGTACGATTATTATTTTAAATTCCAAATGTTGAATTTTCGGCATTGATTCTTTGCTTCCTATCCAAATGCATCATTTGTCAAGAAACAGACAGCGGCATGCCGCTTTGAGATAATTTAGATAATAAATAATTTTTATTGAGTTTTTTACTTACCTTTAGCCGCTAATTTTAATTGTAAAATCTTTAATCTAATCGTTCTGTATTGAAAGCGTTACTTTTGAAGAATTACCCTGAGTTTCAAGGAATTATTCGCGTTGTCAAGTGTTTGTTGAGGGTATGAAAAAAGAAAATTTTTGACCCTATTTTTTCATTAAACTTTTCTTTTTAACCTTCATATTTTTAATAAAATGAACACACGATATTTAGATTTAATTGAGCAGTCTTTTGATTTTCCACAAGAAGAATTTCAACTTGTTGACGGGAACTTACAATTTCACGGCATCGATTTGATGGCGTTGATTGAGGAACACGGTACGCCGTTGAAGTTTACCTATCTCCCTAAAATTTCTCAAAACATTCAAAAAGCCAAAGGTTGGTTTGAAACTGCGAGAAAAAAAATTGGATATCGCGGGAAATATAATTACTGCTATTGCACCAAAAGCTCTCATTTTCACCATGTGCTGAAGGAAGCACTGAAAAATGACATTCATATCGAAACTTCATCTGCTTATGATATCAACATCGTTGAAAATCTAATCGATGAAGGGCTGATGAAAGATAATCAATATGTAATCTGCAACGGATTCAAGCGGGATCAATACATTAACAACATTGCCCGGTTGATTAATAAAGGGCATAAAAAAATTCTGCCCGTTCTCGATAATTACGAAGAATTGCAGCTGTTGCTCGATGAAACAGAAAAGGGATTTGACATCGGTATCCGTATTGCTTCTGAGGAAGAGCCCAAATTTGAATTTTATACATCCCGGCTGGGAATCGGATACAAAGACATCGTTCCTTTTTATGTGAATCACATCAAAGATGAAAAAAAGGTGAAACTGAAAATGCTTCATTTTTTCATCAATACCGGTATCAAGGACAACTCTTATTATTGGAATGAGCTGACCAAATGTCTTCAGGTTTATGTGAAACTCAAAGCGGTTTGCCCGACTTTGGACAGCCTGAACATCGGTGGCGGATTCCCTGTGAAAAATTCACCCAGTTTTGAATTTGATTATGAATACATGATTGAAGAAATTTTGACGCAAATCAAAACTATCTGCGATGACTGGGAAGTGCCGGTTCCCAATATTTTCACGGAATTCGGTTCGTTTACAGTAGGGGAAAGCGGTGCGGCACTCTACAAAATTCTTCAGCAAAAGAAACAAAACGACCGGGAATCTTGGGACATGATTGACTCTTCATTCATGACCACACTGCCCGATGCTTGGGCTATCAACAAAAGATTCGTACTGTTCCCAATCAATCGATGGAATGACCGTTATGAAAGGGTGTTGCTCGGTGGTTTGACTTGCGACAGTGATGATTATTACAACTCCGAACAGCATGTGAATGCGATTTATTTGCCCAAATTCAATGCGAACAAACCGCTTTACATCGGTTTTTTCAATACAGGTGCTTATCAGGACAATATCAGCGGATTCGGCGGCGTACATCATTGCTTAATGCCACAACCCAAATATCTGTTAATCGATGAAAACAAGGAGGTTACCGTATTTTCAGAACAACAGACTTATGAAGATGTTTTGGATTTATTGGGTTACAATGTCTATCAGAAAAGCATAAAAGAAAATAAAAAAGAAAAAACAGCAATAAAATGAGTAAAGGACCGATCAGTCAGTTTATCGAACACAATTACCGGCATTTCAATGCAGCGGCATTGTTAGATGCAGCCAAAGGCTATGAAACGCATTTGGATGAAGGTGGGAAAATGTTGGTTTCCTTGGCCGGTGCCATGAGTACAGCGGAATTGGGAATTTCATTGGCAGAAATGATTCGTCAAGGAAAAGTAGATATTATTTCCTGTACAGGTGCCAATTTGGAAGAAGATGTGATGAATTTAGTGGCCCACAATCATTACAAAAGAGTTCCGAATTACCGTGATTTAACACCGGCGCAAGAAAAAGAATTGTTGGATCAACATTACAACCGTGTTACAGATACCTGCATTCCGGAAGAAGAAGCATTTCGTCGTTTGCAAAAACATTTGGAAGATGTCTGGCATGCAGCCGAAGTAAAAGGGGAGCGTTATTTCCCGCATGAATTTCTGTATCAGGTTGTCAATTCCGGGGTATTGGAACAATATTATGAGATTGATCCGAAAGATTCCTGGATTGTAGCTGCGGCCGAAAGAAATCTGCCGATTGTCGTTCCCGGTTGGGAAGATTCCACTTGTGGAAATATTTTCACATCCAATGTCATCAAAGGAAATCTGAAAGCTTCGACCGTAAAATCCGGAATTGAGTATATGATTTACTTAACTGAATGGTATCGTGCAAATTCCGGTGGGAAAGGTGTAGGGTTTTTCCAGATTGGCGGCGGGATTGCCGGCGATTTCCCGATTTGCGTCGTGCCGATGATGTATCAGGATTTAGCATGGGAAGACGTGCCTTTCTGGGCTTATTTCTGTCAGATTTCGGATTCAACTACCAGTTACGGTTCCTATTCGGGGGCAGTTCCCAACGAAAAAATCACCTGGGGAAAATTAGATGTAGATACGCCAAAATTCATTGTTGAATCAGATGCAACCATCGTTGCACCCTTGATTTTTGCTTGGATTTTAGGACAGTAAAAACAGAAAAATATTTTGAGAAAGGATGGATGATTTTACAATGATTTCATCCTTTTTTGTTTGTTTGTACTCCGGGATTATATCTGATTCCGTATATATCAGGATTTGAATGATAAAAATTCTTAACTTGGACACTCCAAAATATTTTTTGAAAATGGCTGAGTTTTGTTTGGAATGCGGAGATAAAATCATAGGCAGGATTGACAAGAAATTTTGCAACGACAGCTGTCGCAATGCTTACAACAACCGCAGAAATCAGGATTATTCAAATCTGATGCGCCGTATCAACAAGAAATTGAGAGACAATCACCGAATTCTCAATGAGTTGCCTTTCAAAGAGGGAAAAACCAAAACAACACGTCAAAAACTGAATTCCGACGGATTTGATTTTGATTTTTTCACCCAAATCAAAATTTATAAAAACGGTGCAGAATACCGGTTTGTCTATAATATTGGTTACAAATTCTTAGAAGACGATTGGTTGTTGGTCGTTAGAAATGAAGAGGAATAATTTTGAATTTGTGTATCGGATTATAAATTAAAAAACCCCGAAAATCAAATTCTTCGGGGTTTCATCATGATGTTAAAATCTTATCCTTCTGTGTAATATTTAAAGAAATACGGGATGGTTTCAATGCCTTTGTAAAAGTTAAATAACCCGTAATTCTCATTGGGTGAATGAATTACATCTGAATTTAAGCCAAAGCCCATCAGTACGGATTTACTGCCCAATTCTTTTTCAAATAATGCCACAATCGGAATACTGCCCCCACTTCTTGTAGGCAGTGCTTCTTTGCCGAAAGTTTGGGTCAGTGCTTTTTTGGCTGCCAGAAAACCTTTGTCGTCCGTAGGTAGCACATACGATTCTCCGCCGTGATGCGGTTTGACCTCGACGCTTACCGAATCCGGTGCAAGGGTTGGGAAGTAATCGCAAAATAATTTCGTGATTTTGTCGGGATTCTGATTGGGTACCAACCGCATGGAAATTTTGGCTTCCGCCACCGATGCGATAACAGTTTTTGCGCCTTTGCCGATATAGCCGCCCCAGATACCGTTGACATCCAATGTCGGACGGATTGAAGCTCTCTCAATGGTGGAATAACCTTTCTCGCCCATGATGTTTTTAATTCCGATGGAATTTTTGTATTCCTCCAAATCAAAAGGGATTTTCGCCATTTCGGCTCTTTCATTTTCTGAAAGTTCCATCACATCATCATAAAATCCGGGAATGGTGATTCTGCCGTTTTCATCATGCAGTCTGGCAATCATATCGCAAAGTACATTGATGGGATTGGGGACAGCACCGCCGTAAACACCGGAATGCATATCCAAGTCAGAACCTTTTACCTTGACTTCCACATAGCTCAATCCACGCAATCCCACGGAAATAGAAGGTTGGTCATTGGAAATAATTTCTGTGTCTGAAATTAGGATGATGTCATTTTTTAATTTTTCAAGGTTATTTTTGACAAATCCGCCCAAACTGACAGAACCGATTTCTTCTTCACCTTCAATCATAAACTTCACATTGCAAGGAAGTTGTCCGGTTTTATGCATTGCTTCAAAAGCTTTGAGGTGCATGAAGAATTGACCTTTGTCATCTGCGGAACCCCGTGCGAAGATGGCACCTTCGGGATGAATTTCCGTTTTTTTGATGATAGGCTCAAAAGGGCCGGATTCCCACAATTCCAGTGGATCGGCCGGTTGCACATCATAATGCCCGTAAACTAAGACAGTGGGCAAATTGGGGTCAATCAGTTTTTCACCGTAAACGACAGGATTTCCTTCAGTTTCACAAACTTCCACGTTATCGGCACCAGCTGCTGTTAGGTATTCAGCCACTTTTTCCGCTGTGTTAAGCACATCCTGGTTATAAGCAGGATCTGCGCTGACAGACGGGATTTTTAATAATTCAATCAGTTCGTCCAGAAATCTCTCTTTGTTTTCAGAGATATACCGTTGGGTTTCTTCCATTATAAAAAATTTTTGTAAAAGGCTAAATTAATGATTTCAAATTAATTTTTAGGTTTTTATTTTCTCATTGTTAAAATCGTGTACCTTAGCACATAAAATTGTAAGATATGATTATTTACAGTGTAACTATCAGCGTTGACGAAAACATCGAACAGAACTGGTTGGATTGGATGCGGAAGACACATATTCCGGACATGATGAATACGGGTAAATTCATTTCTTGCCGGCTTTCTAAATTGACTTCACACAAAGAAGAAGGCAGCCGCAGTTATTCCGCACAATATACTTGTCACTCGGTTTTTGAATTGAAAGAATATAAGGAATTCTATGCCGAAAGGCTGAGAAAAGACGGTGCTGACCGCTTTGGTGAAAAAATTCAGGCCTTCCGAACTGAACTTGAAATCATCGAAGATTATTATTCGGTGCTGAGTTGATTCAGCAAACGATTCACTTTTTCATTTGTTCCCAACCCAGAATTGCGGTTTTACGGGTATTTCCCCACATATAACCGCCTGTATTTCCGTTGGTTTGAACCACACGATGACAAGGAATCAGGTAGGCGATAGGATTTGAACCAATGGCTGTCCCTACTGCTCTTGCTGCCTGCGGTATCCCGATTTCAGTTGCAATTGCACTGTAAGTGGTCAATGCACCAAAAGGAATTTTCAACAATGCATTCCAGACTTTTAATTGAAATTCCGTGGCTTTGATATGAAGTTGCAAGGGAGAAATACTTGTAATATCCGCTGAAAATATTTTCAATGCATTTTGATGCAATTTACTTTTTTTAGCATGAAAATCTGCGTAGGAATAATGGTTTTTCAATTCGTTCAAAGCTTTTTCTTCATCGGTTTCAAATGCCATCCGGCAAATTCCTTTTTCGGTGGAAGCCACGAGCATTTGCCCAAACGGACTTTCATAAAATCCATAATTGATACTCAGATTTCCATCTTCCCTAAGGAATTCATCTTCGTTTATCGGCATCATTGAGATGAAATCAACATGGCTGAATTTGGCTGATTCGGAGTTTTTAGGAATTCCAAAAAGGGAAGTTTGGTTGTCAGATTTCAACAATGATTTGAAATGTTCACGAGAAATGGATTGGAAGAACCGTGCAGGCTCAGTTCCCACCCATTTTTGAAATAATTCCTCAAAATCATCCGGATTCAATCCGCTTGCTTTCGCCAAATCATTGAAGTGTACAACTTTTCGCTGGTGTTCATGTAGAAAATGGATGGTTTTGGCTATGAACTCATATTGTTCTGATTTTGAGGTGCTCATAAAATTTGAGGATTATTCAACTCTTTCTTTTTTAACCAAATTCAAATGCGTTTCAAATACTTGAAAATAATCAATTTCCTTCCAAGTATTACTGCTGCCGTCCTGCATATTGAAGTCTGTAGCCTGATAAGCTACAATGATTTCATTGCCTTTGGTGGTTACGTCAATCCGGTTAAAAGAATTCTGAAAAGTAGCGGTATTGGGGATAATCGGGCAGTTGTCAGCAGACAATTCTTCTAAAACTTTTTCATCATTTTTGAACCAGCTTCTGAGAAAGCCCAAATGCTGTTCCGAGCATTGATAACCCAAATCCAACGCAGTCAGGATTTTACATTTCAGATTCGTATTGTCATCGGTGTAACCGCCGTCCCATTCGCATTCGTTGCCGATGAAGGTAGCCACATAGCCAATGGCAGCTTTTTCGGCATCGGTCATGGATTGGGCATATTTGTTGTTGATACGCATATAGGGGATGGAATCCAGAATTTCTTCGTTGTATTCATTTTTAAACCAAAGAAATTGGGTGGTCTTTTCCGGAAGTTCCACCTTGCTTTCAATAATTTCCGGAGCAGGCTCTTCGGTTGTTTCCGTTTTTTGGGAACAAGCGATAAAGTTGAAAATGCAGCATAAAAGAATAATTTTTTTCATCCTATTAGGTTTTAAATTAATCTACAAAATTATAAATCTTTTATCAGCCTTTTTCATTTAAATTTATTAAAATGGTTTACTTATTTTTGTCCTTCATAAGCAAATGATGGGGATAGAAATTAAAGGATTGACGAAGAATTATGGACAGCAAAAAGCATTGGATGATATTTCATTTTCTATCCAAAACGGGGAAGTTGTAGGATTGCTCGGTCCCAATGGTGCAGGGAAATCCACTTTGATGAAATGCATAACCGGTGCGATTCATCCCGATGAAGGGGAAATTTTGGTTGACCGTTTCTCCGTTTGGGCGCAGCCGATGCAAACCAAATCCCGGATTGGATTTTTGCAGGAAAACAATCCGCTTTATTATGAAATGTATGTGCGTGAATATTTAAAATTCGTGGCGGATATTCGTCATCAGAATAAACAGCGGATTGAAGAAATCATTGAAAAAGTGGGATTGACCTCAGAAAGTCACAAGAAAATCGGGCAACTTTCCAAAGGATACAAACAAAGGGTAGGGCTGGCACAGGCCATACTTTCAAATCCTGAAATTTTGATTCTCGATGAGCCGACCAATGGATTGGATCCCAATCAGATTATTGAAATCCGCGATGTCATTCGGGAAATCGGTGAAAGCAAAACCGTTATTCTTTCCACCCACATTATGCAGGAAGTGGAAGCGCTTTGCAGCCGGGTGATTTTGCTCAACAAAGGCAAAATCATTTCAGACAGCCCAATTGAAGAATTCAAAGGGCAATACAAGAACCTCGAGGATGCATTCCACCGATTGACGGTTTGATTAATATAAATTTTTAACGAATAAATTGTTCAACAAGGAATTTTGTTATATTTATCAATTCATATTAAATCATTCGGTAAATGAAAAATTCTTTGAAATCCTTGTGCATTTTATTTGTAGTATTTTTTTCTCAAAATCTATCAGCACAAAATGAAATTTATGATGATTCTATCGTAATTGAAGAATCAGAAAGGTATGATTCACGTCATATTCTGCGGGTAAATTTGCCTTCTTTTTTTCTGAAATCCTATGCTTTTCAGTACGAGTTTTTTCCGACTCGCTCTATGTCTTTGGGGGTGGGATACAAATTCACGCCCGAACGCGGCATGGTTTTCAAAGACAAAGTCATAGAAATCATCGAAGATGCCAATGATCTCGAAGACCTCAGCAGTCCTGCCGGAAAGTTTTTTGAGAAATTTAAATTCAAAGGCAACACTTGGACACCGGAACTCCGTTTTTATTTGGGACACGGATACGGAAAAGGATTTTATTTGGGGCCGATGTTGCGATTTGACAATTACGACATTGAATCGGAATATCTGCTGATTACAGCTGATAGGGATTATTACGTTGATTTTAAAGGGAAATTCAAAGCCTTTGGCTTCGGGTTGCTGATCGGTGCGCAATTTCCGATTGGGAAACATTTGACATTGGATACATTTATAGCACCTTATTTGTCGAATATCAAAGTGAATTTTGATTCGGATTTTGATTTTACGCTAACCGATGAAGCGGCAGAACAATTGCGAGATGAAGTCAATCAAATCAAACTGCCCAATGGAGAAACGGAAATCATCGTTAATAATACCTCTGCCACCGGAAAAATGACTGCTGATACTTTTCCAAATCTCAGGGTGGGCATTGGTTTTGGCTATCGGTTTTGATTTATGAAATTATTTTTGATGGATGCAAGGTGAATGCTGTTAGTTCATCAACCGGTTTCCGGTCATTGAACACAGCCGAAGTCTGAGAACGAAGTTCACGAAATAAGCCGATGATAAAGCAATTGCCGTTGACTTTAGTCAACGGTTGAAATAAATCAAATCAAATTCGGCTTTAGCCGCATAAAATCTCTTGCATGAATGAGGCTAAAGCCAAGTGGAGGCTTGCTTTTCTGTCCGTCCACTAAAGTGGACGGCAATATCTTATTGCTTTTTTAATTTAAGTTGAATATCTGCCTATTGCTGTTCGAAGTGAGCCGAAATGAGCAGTTTTCATTTATACCTTGGCTTCGACTCCGCTCAGCCACCGGTTTGGTTATAGAGCGATTTGTACTGTGTTCACTGAGCGGCGGTCATTGAACACAGCCGAAGTCTGCGAACGAAGTTCACGAAATAAGCCGATGATAAAGCCATTGCCGTTGACTTTAGTCAACGGTTGAAATAAATCAAATCAAATTCGGCTTTAGCCGCATAAAATCTCTTGCATGAATGTGGCTAAAGCCAAGTGGAAGCTTGCTTTTCAGACCGTCCGCTATAGCAGACGGCAATATTTTCATGCTTTTGATTTTTATGTCTATTGTCTTTCGTTCCCTGAGCTGCTGTCATTGAGTACAGCCGAAGTCTGCGAACGAAGTTCACGAAATGAACCGCGCAAAATATTTCAATCAAATCACGATACTTCAATTTTAAAATCAAAAGCTTTATCCTTGAAAATGTATGTTCAAATTGCTGATAAATAAATGCTTGCATGGATCAATTCAATTGCGGTGAATAATATAGGTCAAATGTTTAATTCCATTATCTTTGCACAAATTTTTTAGAAATCAGCAACATGAAATGTGGAATTGTCGGCTTGCCGAATGTGGGTAAATCAACACTCTTTAATTGTTTATCCAACGCCAAAGCCCAATCGGCGAATTATCCTTTTTGTACCATCGAACCCAATGTAGGTACGGTTTCCGTTCCCGATCTCCGGTTGAATAAATTAGAAGAACTCGTTCAACCAGAAAGAGTGCTTCCTGCCGTTGTAGAAATAGTGGACATCGCCGGGTTGGTCAAGGGGGCGAGTAAAGGGGAAGGCTTGGGCAATCAGTTTCTGGCCAATATCAGGGAATGCAACGCAATTATCCATGTTTTAAGATGTTTTGAAGACGACAATATCACTCATGTGGACGGTTCCGTAGATCCGGTACGCGACAAAGATACGATTGATACTGAATTGCAAATCAAGGATTTGGAGACGATAGACAAAAGGTTAGAGAAAGCCCGAAAGATGGCCAAAGGCGGCAGCAAAGAAGAAGCAGCTTTTGCGGAAATCTTAGAAAAAGCCAAAGGTTTTTTGGATCAGGGAAAAAATCTTCGCGAAATGGATTTGGAAGAACATGAAGCCGAAATGCTCGAAGGCTTTCATTTGCTGACTTTCAAACCGGTTTTGTATCTCTGCAATGTGGACGAAGCGGGCGTGAAAAACGGCAATCAATATGTGGATGCCTTGAAAGAAGCGGTAAAAAATGAACATGCCGAAGTGCTGGTTCTGGCTGCTCAGACCGAAGCCGATATAGCGGAATTTGAAACTTTTGAAGAAAGACAATTGTTTTTGGAAGAAATGGGATTGGAAGAACCCGGTGTCAATCGTTTGATTCGTTCCGCTTATAAATTATTGAATTTGCAGACTTATTTTACGGCCGGTGTCAAAGAAGTCCGGGCATGGACAATTCCGGTAGGTGCCACTGCACCGCAGGCTGCCGGGGTGATTCACACTGATTTTGAAAAAGGATTTATCCGTGCGGAAGTGATTTCTTATGAGAATTTCGTGAAATATGGTTCGGAAGCCAAAGCGCGGGAAGCCGGGAAATTAGGCACAGAAGGAAAATCCTATGTCGTGCAAGACGGTGATGTGATGCACTTTTTATTCAATGTGTAGAATTTCGGAATGCATCAATCATTTATGGAAATGTTGTGTTTTTTGAGAATCTCAAAGAATTCATCTTCTTTGTTTTTCTCTTTCATCCTGTGATAGATAATTGAAATCATCAGTTCCGCATCCGAACGATAAGGCGACCCTTTTTTGATGTATAGATTGTAAGCCTGACAAGCGTTTTCGAGTCCTTTTTCCAATTCGTCTAATTCCTCAAAATAAATTTGCCCTAAACCATAAAATACTTCCGGATCTTCAGGATAAATTTTGCCCAGATGTTCATAAGCTTCAATTGCTTTTTCGTATTGGCCTGTAATTCTGTAAGTCAGCGCAATATTCTGCAAAGGAACCGGCCCTTCAGGATCGAGTTTCAATGATTCCAAATAAGCTTCAATTGCTTTTTCATTCTGATTTAACCTCCTGTAAGTCAAGCCTAAATTATCCCATGCAAAAGCGAATTTCGGATCGATTCTGACTGCTTCTTTGTAATAAGCCAATGCTGATTCATAATTACCGTCATCGAATTCCGTATTTCCCAAACTGTAATACCGCAAGGCTTCCTGATTTTCAGAAATTGAATTGGAAAACAGCGTATTGTCATTGGCCATGATGGATTGTAATACGGCGCAATTTTCCATCAATTCCCTTTCAATGGCATTGTAAGTGTCTTTGTAAAAGGGTGAATCTTTGTCATCAGAAACAACGATTTCTACCGGGTTCATTTGGTTTAAAGAATCCACCAATTCATCCGGATTTTCAAAACTGTTTTGTTCAGGAAGCAATTTTTCCATCTGGCTGCCAATTTGATATACTAACACCCGCTGATGGATGCATTCCTGCACTTCATCCAAAATATCTTTGTTGTTCTTTTGGACTGTAATCTGTATGGAGTCCATGCATTCACAGGCTTCAGTGCCAACAGATTTTAAAATACTTTTTTTGTCTTCATCCTGACCAAAAAGAGAAACCGAGGTGATAAATAATACGGAAAGCAACGATGATTTCATGATAGACAATGATTTTCTTTCAAATTAAAGCAATTAATAAGAAATTGACAAAGTTTTCATTCTCAATTTTTACAACTTCAAATTAATCCTGAAAATTTTCGGATTTATTTTTCTCTTTCCATCACGTAATTGACCATTGTTTCCAATGAATCACGGTATTCATTTTTTGGAAATTCAAACAGGATTTCAAGTGCTTTTTTGCTGTATTCTCGCATTTTGGTTTGGGTGTATTCGATGCCGCCGTTTGCTTTCACGAATTGAATCACTTCCCGAACGCGTTTTTTGTCTTTGTTGTGCCGTTTCACGGAATTAATCAGCCAATCGTGTTCTTTTTTGGAAACTTTATTGAGTACATGAATCAGCGGCAGGGTCATCTTCTGTTCTTTGATGTCGATACCGACAGGTTTTCCGATGGCGTTGGAATTGGTGTAATCAAACAAATCATCTTTAATCTGAAAAGCCATCCCAACCAATTCACCAAAATGATTCATTTTCTTGCAAACTTCCTCCGTGGCATTGACAGAACGCGATCCGGCTTCACAACAGGCAGCAATCAGCGTAGCGGTTTTGCTGCGGATGATTTCATAATAAATTTCTTCGGTGATGTCTAATTTTCGGGCTTTTTCGATTTGTAAAAGTTCGCCTTCTGACATTTCTTTGATGGCAACGGAAACCACTTTCAATAAATCAAAATCTTCATTTTCCGTAGAAAGAATCAAGGTTTTTGATAAAAGATAATCGCCAACCAAAACTGCGATTTTATTTTTCCAAAGTGCATTGAGTGAGAAAAAACCCCGTCGCATATCACTGTCGTCCACTACATCATCATGCACTAAAGTTGCGGTGTGAATCAGTTCAATCAAAGCAGCTGCCCGGTAAGTTCTTTCCTGAAAATCGCCGTTGAGTTTAGCGGTGAGAAAAACGAACATCGGCCGCATTTGTTTTCCTTTTCTTCGCACGATATAATGCGTGATCCGGTCGAGCAGTGGGACGTTGCTCTTCATGGATTCATAAAACTTTGTTTCAAAAAGTTTCATTTCATCCGCTATGGGGGCCTTTATGTGTTCTACGGCTTTTTTCACGATTTTATTGTGCTAACGAGTAAATGCATTGAATATTCTGTTCGGCGTGAAATTCCTTTTTCTTAAAGTTTTCAGCACTGAAACACAGTACGTTTGGCGATTCAGGTTTGATGGCAATGCCTTCGGTTTGTCCTAATTGGGGAACAAATCCCAGTGGCAAACTGAATTTAGCTGTTGTTTCCGGAAACAAAATGTCATCCTTTTTTTTGGGAAGGGCAAATCCCGAAATCAATGAAAATCCGTCGCGGGTATAACCAATCAAATAGAATCCGTATGTATTGGAAATCGGATTGTCATCGACCGTGGCTCCGGTCACTAAATAATTGGTTGGAAAAGTTTCAATTTTTTTTGCGGTTTGATTGCCGGGTTTGACTTCCAATGTATAATGCGTGGTTTTTTGGCTCAGCCATTCTTTGGTGAAAAGATGCAATTTCCCGTTGTAATAAAACATTGCTTCACAATCAAAATCGGTTTTGTTGCTTGCTAATGCGAAATCTTTTTGTTCGGGAAAATGAAATTCTATGCTTTTGGCTTCCACCGAAATTTCATCATCATTCGTTTCCAATACGGACAATGGAAAATAATAAATCGTCAGGTCTTTTCGGTTGCCATCATTGTTGCCAAAATCCCCAATGAACGCATGTTTATTGCCGAAAGTTATTTCTTCCCAATCCATATTTTTAGCATTGACGATTTTCACGGTTTGCACAATTTTTCCATTTTCGGGATTGATTTTGTACAATTCTGCTTTGCCGCCGCTGTCGTTTACACTCCAAAAATGTTCTGTGTGGTATCCGAGGGTGGAAACTTCCTTGAGCTTGTCGGGCAACTTGATTTTCATTAATTTATAATTCTCAATATCCAGCGTGTCCATCTTCATTTGTGCCGACAACAAACCGGAAAAAAGAAAAATAATTATCAGATTTTTAATCATTTTGGAATTTCGCTTTTGCCGGTCAAAGATATTATTTATCACAGAATTGAACAAAGGATTAAATCAACCGGATTAATCGGCATTTCAAAATATGTTTACCACCAATACTTTGGGTAAATATCAGGGATTGGGTTTCGCTTTCACGGAGATTGAATTTCTGTCGGATTTCTTTTACCGACAAAGGATAATTTTTTGAAATCACATGAAAGCTTTCATTATTGATTTGATTTTTGGGTTTATGGATGGTTTCTGATATTTCAAAAATTTTGCCCGGAAAATTATTGATAATTTCATCTGAAGTATAGAGATGCGTGCTTTTTGCCAATTTTTTAAGTTGAAATTTTTGACCAATGAATTGGAAAGCCCCTGATTTCATCAAAGCGGAATTGGGTTCATAAATAAATTTCAATGGGTCGGAAAAATCTGAAACCGCGGTTTTCTCGGCTTCCCATTTGAAGGTGAATGCCGGATGATTGGACAACAAATTGACAGCGATAATGGTTGGTGATTCCCTTGGTTCTACTTTGCAAATGACAATCAATTCTTTCACCTCATTTTTCACGGCAACGATATGAATTTCATCGATATTCGGAATTTCAGTCATCAGTTGTTTTAAATCAGACAAGGGAGAAAGTTTGAGCATTACCGTTGCTGAACGCTGCAAAAATTCATCCATCCGGCCCGTAATATCAGGTTCAAGTTCTTTCAACAGAAATTTTCTTTGTGAACCGCTTCTTCGTGAAGGATCCAAATAAATCACATCCCAATACAAATTTTGATTTTCAGCTAAATATTGTTCAAAATCTGTTGTGATGTATTGTAAATTACTTTGATTCAATATTTTGTAATTGTATTTTGAAATTTGCGCCAATTCTGTGTTTTTCTCTAAAGCCGTAACTTTTTCAAAATTTTTCGCAAAAGCAAAAGCATCTATGCCCATGCCTGCCGTCAAATCAATTAAAGAATTTCCTGAGGTCAGTTTGGATTTATAATTCGCAGTGGTTTCAGAAGAGGCTTGTTCAAGGTTGACGGAAGGTGGGTAATAAATGCCCGAGGTTTTGTACAAAAACGGAAATTTAATTTTTGCGGTTTGCAAACCTTTTAATTGTTGTACGAGTTCGGCAGAAGAAATCCCTTCAAACGGTGATTTTTTCAAGGAAATAGCATGGCAATCTGCTGCCATATTTTCATGCAGAAAATCCTGAACATCTTTTTTTAAAATTAAATCATTCATTTAAAAAAATATTTTGCCGATGATTTCCCCGACGATTTTTTTCTGTAACCGTTGTAGTTTTCGATGAATTATTTTGATACTATCAGAAATGTGTTCTGTTTCAGTCAAAATTTTGATTTAAAGATTTCTTGTGATGCTTTGCACAATTTTATATTCCGAGAAAAATTCTTTCAAAACCACCCTCAAAACAGTATAAGCCGGCACAGCGACCGCTATGCCAATGATGCCGAACAGGATGCCGCCAATCAGAATGACAATGAAAATTTCAAGTGGATTGGAGCGCACACTGCGCGAATAAATCAAAGGCTGATTGATGAAATTATCCCAAACATGAGTGAGCAGATACCAGAACATAATCCACAAAACCGTGGGTACCACTTCTGTTCGGAAGTCTAATCCAAGACCATGCAAATCACTGATACACAAGCTGGACATGATGACGCCGCCCAACAGCGGGCCGATGTAAGGCAAGGGATTGAGCAAGGCGCAAAGCAATGCAATGACCGCAGCATAATTGATGCCGAAGGAAAGCAGAATGATAAAATAAAAGGTGAACATGATAATCACCTGCAAAGTCAGCCCAATGAAGTATCGGGAAAGCAAATCTTTGGTTGTATTCAAAACATTTTCAAAACGGTTTTCCTCTCCATTTGGTGCGATGGCCACGATCATTTTGTTGAATAAATCGCGGTCTTTCAAGAAGAAAAATGTAATGAAAACCACCGAGAATCCATCCAAAAGTACCATGCCCAATGCAGAAATCGAATCCCCGAAAACCCTTGATAGATTTTTACTGCTTACGCTTTGCACTGCCTGATTCAGATAATCTTCCAAAAACGGCATATTCAGGAATCCCATGGACTCCGACAATAATTTAAACTGATTGGAGATGGCATCCTCAAACCGGTCTAAGTGTGTGAAATTTCCAAAAAACCGATAGGGTTCATTCAAAACCAGTGAAATAAACAAACTCACGAAAGCGATTAGCAGAAAGATAAACAACAAAATCGTGAAAACCGCACCGATGGAATTGGGGATTTTCAACCTTTCGTTCATGAAATTCATCAGCGGGCGACCAATCATCGTCAGCACAAAGGCGATGGCGAGATAAGCAAAAATCGAGCGGATGATCCACAGGAAATAAATGGTCAGACAAATCAGTGCCGCAATCCCGATTGCCCGCAAAATTCCGTATGAAAGCTGTTTCGGTGTCATTGGATGGTGTCTGCGGTATTTAGGTTCGTAGAGTCAGTTTCAATTTTTTTAACTTTTCGTTCTTCCACAATGAAAACATCTTCATTTTCTTTTCGCAGATAATGCTTTTCTCTGGCGATTTTTTCTAAGGCATCGGGATCGGTTTTCATTTTTAGGATTTGTTCATTTTCCTGTTCGAGTTTTTCTTTGTAGTATTTTTCCTGCTGGGTCAATTCCTTGATTTCTTTGTCTAAATCCCGATGAATGAAATACGAATTCTGATCGAAGAAAACCATCCAGACCAAGAATAAAACAAAGACAATCAGGTATTTATTCAGAAAGAATCGATACCATCTGCCACTTCTTTTTTCTTCTTCCTGCTGATTTTTCATCTTCATTGATTTACATTTGGGCTGACTTTATCCCGAATCAAAGTTGCAAGTACACGAATGGCTGCATCATTGTCTTTTCTCATGTTGGGAACAATGATGTCTGCATACATTTTCGAGGGTTCAATAAACTGTTCATGCATCGGTTTCAGCGTAGTTCGGTAGCGGTTCAGGACTTCTTGCAAATCCCTGCCGCGTTCGCTGATGTCTCGTTGAATCCTGCGAATCAGGCGTTCATCGGAATCTGCGTGTACAAATATTTTCAAGTCAAATAAATTGCGCAGTTCCCGGTGGGTCAGCACCAAAATTCCTTCCACGATGACCACTTCTTTGGGGTGGGTGAGTATGAATTCGTCGGTACGACCGTGTGTGATGAAGGAATAGACCGGCTGCTCCACATTGTTTCCGTTTTTCAGTTCCATGACATGTTCGCAGAGCAAATCAAAATCAATGGATCTGGGATGATCGAAATTGATGAGTTTTCTTTCATCGAATGACAATTCTTTGTGATTGCGGTAATAGTTGTCTTGGGAAACGACCAGTACGTTTTCATCATCTAAGTTTTCAAGAATCTTACGTACAACGGTGGTTTTTCCGGAGCCTGTTCCACCTGCAATACCGATAATCAGCGGATTAATCTTCATTTGGAAACACTTCTTTTTCTTTATAAAATTTGGGCATTTTCTTCAAAATATAAACATCTAACAAAGCCTTGACGCGTGCGAAATATTCCCGGGTCATGGTCATTTTTCCGTAATTTTCCGGCACATCTTCAGCGTTGAATCCCAAGGCGTAAATATCGTTATTTTTAGCAATAAAAAGGGCGCGTTCATTTTGGAATTTTTGGGAAATGACCGTGAGTGAATCCTGTCCGAAAACTTCTTTGGCGCGGATTACTGAATCCAGCGTGCGAAATCCTGCGAAATCTTCTACAATTTTTTCTTCGGGAATTCCCAATTTCATCAAATGTTTTTTCATGTCGCGGGTTTCATTGTATTCGGGAATGGAATTATCACCGCTGACGATGATGAAATCGATTTTTCCGGCTTCAAACAAGCGGTAAGCTGCTTCCATTCGGTATTTGAAATACAGGTTTTCACCGCCGCCGCGGACGCGTTTGCTTGTTCCGAAAACCAATCCTACCTTGTTGCCGGGAATACTTTCCGGTGTATCAAAAGTCAGGTTTTCTGCTTGTCGCTGTACCCAGTAATTTGAAAATATCAATGAAGCCGTTATCAGGATGATACATCCCAAAACGAGTTTCCAGAATCGCCGGAAAATTGTTTTTAATCTTTTGTTCAAATCCCTAATATTTTGAAGCTGCGTTCAATTTCGAGCCAATTTACAACAAAGGGATTAATTCTTGAAATTGAATTGGTCTTTTATTTTAACTTCAAGGGTACTCTGTTGCTGTAGATTGTGCCGTGAAAGATTTGGATGTTGTTTTTGATGAATAATTCTTATAGACAAAATATTTTTTTATTGACTCATTTCAACTTTCTAGAGTGTTCAAACCAATCCAAAATTAAAAAGAATTAATAAAAAACATCTCAGCATCTTCTCTTTTTGCTGTATTCTCAATGATAAACTCCAAATCCTCATTATTTTTATACGCTATATTCATTTTTTTTAACTCTTCTTGTAATTTCTTTCTGTCTTGCGTTTTAAATAAATAATAAAAAGTAAAATTTAAAATATCGTCTTGCGTATATTCATTACTGTAAATCTTCTTTTGCATAATCAGTAGAGCTTTATTGATATTCTTATTAAAATTTAAAGTGTCCTTTATCTTAAAATTTAAAATGGCTTTATAAAAATAACGCACATGGTCATCTTCTGCTAATTTTATTTGCGCATCCATTATGTCAAGTGCATCAACATATTTTTCTTGTTTAAAGTAAATTTTCGATTTTAAAAAAAGTGATTTTTGATCTTGACAATTTTCAATTAATTTTAAGGCTTTGTCATAATCACGCTCGCTAAAAACAACATTGAAAGCTTTTTCATTTGCTAATTCACAATCAATATTGTTTTTGCAGTGTGAAACGAATATCAATATGAGGAATGATAAAAATATTTTCATTTTCTTTAATAATTTAAATTATAGAGCAAACTTCCGCTTACTACTCCTGCAATAAGCCAAAATCTATAAAATTATTGATGTATTAATTTTCATGGTATTTAGTCCGTTGGCTGCGTTTAGCTTCATTTTGACCGAGCTAACTACACGCGCTACGCCGTCTTTTTTATGAATGAAAGTCTCTTTTCCACAAAAGTAATCATTAAAAGCAAAACACCGGTTGCTTCAATTGTATTTGATGGGTTGTTTAAGGGCTTATGCAGTAACACCCGGCCAGAAAATTTTGAATTATTAAATTTGAATGAAAATTGAATTTCGTATTAATAAATTCGATATTTTTGTTCGACTGGCTCAAAAGAATGATTTTGTAGTCATTAAAGAGTCTTAACTAAATTAAACCTTATGAGAAATTTTTACATGAAAGCCAATACCGGAATTCAGGATTTCCGTTGGCACGCAAGTCTGAAAAAGATTTTTTTTCTTTTTCTTTTAATGGTTATTTGCGGGCAATTTTCTTTTGCCCGATCTGTATTTCACACCAATTATCAAGGTCAAAATGCAATTGTTTTTTATCCGGTAGAATTAAATCGGGAGGTATTGCAAAATCCCGAAAAAGCAGTTTCAATACCTGATTATCAACAGTTTGCGCCTGTGTTTTATGCTGATGAAGGGGTCGATAATCCGGATGTTATTTATCTGAATGCTACCCACATCAATGTGAATTTACCGGAGCATCAATTGGCAAAATATGCCGGGGAACAACAATTTGATGGCAAAAAGATGTTTCTAATCAAATTTTCAGGTGCCATACAAAATGAATGGTATCGAATGATGACCGCTTCCGGGGCGCAAGTCATTGATTATATCCCGAGTTATTCCTATTTGATTTATGCCGATCAAAATGCTGCGGAACAAATTAAAGAACATTCTTTGGACAGGAAATCCGGAATTCAATGGTTTGGAGAATATTTGCCGGCACACCGAATTTCTCAAGAGATTCACAAAGTTATTCAACAAGGGAAAGTGAGTCAGCATCAGCAGACTGCATACCTGTTATCAATTCAGTTGTTTAATGACCCTGAAGCCAATTCCAAAACAATGGATTTATTGGAAAGAAATAAAATTCCGGGAACTACAATACAAATTCAAAAAGTAGCGCATTATATAAATATTGTGGTTTCATTGGATTTACAACAATTACAGAATATTGCACAACAAAACGATGTCATTTCAATTCAACCCTACATTACACCTACCAAAAGTGATGAGAGCCAAAACATCATCATGACAGGAAATCTGAATGGCAATATCCCCAATCAAGCGAATTATTTAACCTATCTTGCAGATCATGGGTTTACGCAGGAGCAGTTTGAGACTTCAGGCTTTGTGGTCAATGTTGCTGATGACGGTTTAGATGCTGGTTCTATTGGTAATGTACTCAATCCATCCCGTCATTTTGGATTGTTTAAAATGGGGGATACATCTCAAAATTCAAGGGTAGCTTTTGTCCATAAAGCAGGGAATGCTACCGATGCAGATACAAGAGGTTGCGCTGGACACGGAAATCTGAATGCGCATATTATTGGCGGTTATATACCAGACGACTTATTAAGCAATTCCAATCATACGGATGCGAATGGGTTTCGTTATGGATTAGGCGTTGCGCCATTTGTTAAATTAGGTAGTTCTGTTCTATTTAATTCCAATGGAAATTGGACTAACGGTAATTTTACGAGTATTGAATCCAATTCCTATCAAAAGGGTGGAAGAATTAGTTCAAATAGTTGGGGAGCCCCGGTTGGAGGTAGATATAATAGCGATTCTCAGGCTTATGATTATTTAGTTAGAGATGCTCAACCGACAGGATCTGGTTTTCCGCAATCCGGAAATCAAGAAATGGTCATTGTTTTTTCTGCCGGAAACAGTGGGAGTTCATCTCAAACGATAGGTTCCCCTGGAACTGCAAAAAATGTAATCTCAGTCGGAGCCAGTGAAGGCGTTAGAGCCTTTGGAGGATCCGATGGATGTGGTGTTCCCGACAGTGGTGCCAATAGTGCCAATGATATCGCCAGCTTCTCAAGTCGCGGTCCTTGTATAGATGGGCGTACCAAACCGGATATTGTAGCACCGGGTACACATATAACCGGCGGCGTATTTCCATCTTCTGTTTCAAACCCTATAGCAGGAGCTGGTACTGCCGATCCTTGTTTTGATGGAAACGGTGTTTGTGGTGGTACAGGCGGTTCAAACTTTTGGCCCTTAAGCCAACAATGGTACACCGCATCTTCAGGAACCAGTCATTCGGCACCTGCGGTTGCTGGATTTTCAGCTCTCATCCGACAACATTTCATCAATAAAGGATGGAATCCTCCAAGTCCTGCAATGACAAAGGCTTTGATTATGAACAGTGCAGGATATATGAATGGGGTTGGTGCCAATGATAATTTATTTTCAAACAATCAAGGGATGGGAATGGTTAATATGAATAATTATTTTTCAAATATTGACAATCCCAACATCATCCGAGATCAGCTTGCCTCCGATATGTTTACGGCTTCCGGTCAAGAGTTTAATGGAAGTTATTTCATTGTCGATACCTCCAAGCCCACCAGAATTACTCTCGTTTATTCGGATAAACCAGGTTCAACTACCGGAAATGCCTATGTCAATAACCTTGATTTGGAGGTAATTGCTAACGGAACAGTATATAAAGGAAATGTATTTTCAGGTGCTTTTTCCATTTCTGGCGGAACTGCTGATGAGAAAAATAATGCAGAAAGTGTATTTCTTCCGCCCGGATTTTCAGGAAACATTCAAGTCAAAGTCAAAGCAATCAACATAGCCGGGGATGGCGTACCTAACAATGGGACACCTTTAGATCAGGATTTTGCCTTAATCATCAATAATGTTACTGAAGTTGAAATCCCTTGTAGTGGTGTACCGGAAGCTGGGGAAGTTGATGTTACACCTTATCAGGGTGAACCAGGTTCTTCTTATACTATTTCTTCAATCGGCGGTGCTACAACTGGGTCGGGATTAACTTATCAATGGCAATCAAAAACCAACGATGGGGAATGGGTTAACGAAGGAGAATTGACTAATTCTTTATCAAATTTCAACGCAACCGCACCAGACAACATAGGTGATATAGTTGAATGGAAAATTATAGTTACTTGTCTTGACTCAGGGGAATCAGTAGAATCAACTACTGCCACCTTCACAGTTGTTGATTCTTGCACTTGGACAGTGCATGTTTGGGATGATTATTGGGGGGACGAAGTGGAATGGGAATTGAGAGATTCTTTCGGAGGAGTATTGCTTTTCAATTCAGATTACGGTAACGGTTATGATGAAACTATAAGTATTTCACACGTAGGACCAGTAATCTTTTGGATTTCTAATGTGGGGACATTTAATGACAACAAACCTAATTTCACGGTTTCCAATGGAGTGGAAATAGTAGTAAGCGGAGAGCTACTTACACCAACAAGTTTTATGTCCGATCCCTTGCTCTGTGATTCAGAACCAACTTCTTGTCCTGATTTAAGCGAAGCTCCTGAGAATGTATCTTTCGAAGACAGCGTTTGTCAGGAAGGCTGTGAAGTTAGCGGCGGGATGATTTACGCCCCTTCAAGCGAAGCTCCGGCAGATGCACACATCGAATATTCAACCGATGGCGGCACCACTTGGAGTACAGAATTACCGGTTTACAATCAGACCGAATCAATGAGCATCATCA
>Ga0265293_10000615_pt1 | contig 83491 bp, 74 predicted proteins | sample Munlanlewell138R_FD_192505 | JGI IMG/M metagenome (GOLD analysis project Ga0265293, IMG submission 192505) | Leachate microbial communities from a municipal landfill in Southern Ontario, Canada - Leachate well 138R | ecosystem: Engineered > Solid waste > Landfill > Unclassified | place: Canada... | reverse complement strand
GATGCTTCGCCGATGGTAGTGTGGGGTCTCCCCATGTGAGAGTAGGCCACCGTCAAGCGCCAAATAAAAAACCCTTGCAGATACACTGCAGGGGTTTTTTTATGCCAGTTAAATTTTTTTAGTTGTTAAATTTCGTCGCTCAAATCGGCCCTAGGGCTGCCGGCGCGGCTCTGGTGGGACCCGGCTTGTCGGGGACTGTGGAATGCACCCAAGTCAGAGTTATGTCTCAGCCCTCAAGTCTATACCATGGTTCGGACTTTGGTTCCCTGACAAGTCAGGTCCCACATTGGATTGTGCTTAGTTTTAAGTTTTGTGCTAGACCTAAGCTCAAATCGCGCAAAAGTTGCGCCCCAGCAGTAGTTGAGTCAACCTGTTGAAGTGATATGCGCTAACTCTCAAGCAGCCATCAAACAAACACCTAATAAAAAGCCCCTACGATGAAACGGTGCAGGGGCTTTTTTAGTTACTTGCTAAGTAGCAAGCTTTGGTGGATACCAGTTTATTTACAAACCTCTACTATAGCGTCCGTTACGGCGTCTATGTTTTTCATATTAAGGGCTGCAACGCATATGCGCCCTGTAGACACCGCGTAGATGGCGAATTCTTCGCGCAGGCGCTCAACCTGTGCTGCTGTTAGCCCGGTATAAGAAAACATTCCGTGCTGCTCAATGATAAAACCAAAGTTTTTATTAGCGCCTTTAGTTTTGAGTTGTTGCACCATCAGTGTGCGCATTTGTTGAATGCGTTTGCGCATGGAGGCCAGTTCTTCCTGCCATAAAGCATTTAGCTCTGGGTTGTTGAGTACCATGTTAACGATGGTGGCACCGTGAGTTGGCGGATTTGAGTAGTTGGTGCGGATTACACGCTTTACCTGCGATAGAACACGCTGTGCTTCTTCTGTGGTCTGTGTAACGATTGAAAGCGCGCCAACACGCTCTCCGTAGAAAGAAAAAGATTTTGAAAAAGAGCTGGAAACAAAAAACACCATGCCAGACTCTGCAAACAGTCTCACAGCAGCAGCGTCCTCTTCAATCCCTTGCCCAAAGCCTTGGTAAGCAATGTCTAAAAACGGAATGTGCTGTTTGGTTTGTATGATCTTGATAATTTCGTGCCAATTATCAACTGTCAAATCTACTCCAGTTGGGTTATGGCAACAGGCGTGTAAGACCACAACCGAGCTTGGTGGTAGCGCTTGCAGGTCTTCAAGCATGCCTGGGAAATCTAAACCGTTGGTAGAGGGCTCATAGTAACGGTAATCCTGTACTTCGTAGCCGGCGTTTGTAAACAACGCGCGGTGATTTTCCCAGCTTGGGTTGCTAATGGCTACAATACCGCTGGTATCAAGAGTTTTTAGAAAATCCGCGCCGAGCTTGAGTGCACCTGTACCACCTATAGACTGAGCCGTAACGATTCTGTGCTGTTGAATAACATCACTGTCTTGACCGAACAATAGTTTTTGAACTGCGTTATCATAGGCGGCTATGCCTTCAATGGGTAAATACCCACGAGGTGCCATGGCCTGTTGGCGAAACTCTTCTGCTCGTGCAACAGCTTTTAGCAAAGGAATTTTTCCGTCTTCGTCAAAGTACACACCTACTCCGAGGTTGATTTTTTCTTTGCGAGGATCAGCGTTAAAGGCTTCGTTTAGACCCAAGATCGGGTCGCGAGGTGCCATTTCAACAGGGGTAAACAGGCTCATATAAGATAACTCTTAATTAAAGTTGGTTGCATAGATTACTGATGTTAAGTCGATAGCTAAGCAGGCATTATAGCCTAGAAGCAGTTTGTTGTTAGTTTAGTTTTACCCTAATAGGTGGCATTTTAAAAGGTGGCACAATGTCTAAGTTTCAACTGGTTACCAAATTTCAACCCGCGGGTGACCAGCCGACGGCTATAGCGCAGATGGTGCAAGGGCTTGAAGCCGGTCTTGCTTATCAAACCCTGCTAGGGGTTACCGGTTCGGGTAAAACCTTTAGTATTGCTAATGTTATTGAGCAGGTTCAGCGTCCGACTATAGTTTTAGCCCCTAACAAAACGTTGGCCGCACAGCTTTACGGTGAGTTTAAGCAGTTCTTTCCACATAATGCCGTGGAGTACTTTGTTTCTTACTACGATTATTATCAGCCGGAAGCCTATGTGCCGGCGTCGGATACATTTATTGAAAAAGACGCATCAATTAATGACCATATTGAACAGATGCGCTTATCTGCCACCAAGGCTTTACTGGAACGATCCGACGTTATCATAGTTGCAACTGTGTCAGCGATTTATGGTTTGGGTAGTCCCGAAAGCTATTTGAAAATGGTGCTACATCTGGACCGTGGTGATCGCATGGACCAACGGGAGATTCTTAAGCGTCTGGCAGAGTTGCAATATACGCGTAACGATATGGATTTTGCGCGGGCAACGTTTCGAGTGCGTGGCGATACTATTGATGTTTATCCAGCAGAGTCAGATTTTGAAGCCATTCGTATCGAACTCTTTGATGACGAGATAGAGAATATAACCGCCTTTGATCCGCTTACCGGCGAGGTACTTGGTCGTTTGCCACGTTTTACTTTCTATCCCAAAAGCCACTATGTAACACCCCGAGAAGTGCTGCTGGAAGCGATTGATAAAATTAAGAAAGAGCTTGCTGAGCGTCTTAAGCAATTGCACGATGAAAATAAGTTGGTGGAAGCTCAGCGTCTTGAGCAGCGCACGCGCTTTGATTTGGAAATGATTTTGGAGCTGGGTTATTGCAACGGAATTGAAAACTATTCACGTTACTTGTCGGGCCGACCAGAAGGCTCGCCGCCGCCAACGCTCTATGACTATCTACCGGATAATGCATTGATGGTGATAGATGAATCCCACGTGTCTGTGCCGCAAATTGGCGCTATGTACAAAGGTGACCGTTCGCGCAAAGAAACTTTGGTTAATTATGGTTTTCGCCTGCCCTCTGCACTAGATAACCGCCCGATGCGCTTTGAAGAATGGGAGGCGGCTAGTCCGCAGACTATTTTTGTTTCTGCCACGCCCGGCAATTATGAGGCAGAACATGCAGGTCAAATCGTTGAACAGGTTGTGCGTCCCACAGGTTTAATCGATCCGGAAATTGAGATACGTCCAGCTATCACTCAGGTGGATGACCTGATGTCTCAAATAAATAGCCGGGTGGCTGTAGGGGAACGTGTATTAGTCACTACTCTGACTAAGCGTATGTCCGAGGACTTGAGCGAGTATCTTGCCGAGCACGGCGTGCGTGTACGTTATTTGCACTCAGATATTGATACGGTTGAGCGCGTGGAGATTATCCGCGACCTGCGTTTGGGTGTGTTTGATGTATTAGTGGGCATTAACTTGCTGCGCGAAGGTTTAGACATGCCTGAGGTGTCCTTGGTGGCTATTTTGGATGCTGACAAAGAAGGCTTTTTACGCTCTGAACGTTCGTTAATTCAGACTATAGGTCGAGCTGCTCGTAACCTGCATGGTAAAGCTATTTTATACGCCGACCGCATTACAGGCTCGATGCAGAGGGCAATAGATGAGACTGAGCGCCGTCGAGCCAAACAGGTCGCCTTTAATGAGCTGCATAATATTATTCCTAAGGGTGTGCAAAAAGACATTCAGGATATTATGGAAGGCGCGACAGTACCGGGTTCGCGTAGCAAAAAACGTAATGCGCAAACACGTGCTGCAGAGCAAGAAGCGGCTTATGGAAAACAGTTTGGTTCAGCAGAAAAATTAGCGCAACATATTAAACAGTTGGAAGAGCGTATGTATAAACATGCGCGTGATCTGGAGTTTGAGGCCGCTGCGCAGTTACGTGATGACATTCGCCAGCATCGCGATCTGTTACTAACTATGGATTAGTGTTCGGCAAAGGCTTGTCTGAGTTGTGCCAAGTCAAAACCTGCGTTGATAGCTAGCATGAGTAGAATGCGTGCTTTTTGTGGTGGCAGGTCATCGGCAGCAATTAGCTGTAAATCGGCATAACAATCTAAATCTAAGATGCGGCCGCTGGCCAGTCTGCTGCTCATTACGATTGGGATATCCAGCTTGCGCGCTTGCTCGATCGCGATTTCTTCCAGCGGCGAGCAACGTCCCGCACCGGTTCCAGCCAAGACAATCCCCTTGGGACGTTCGTACTTAAGCAAGCTTTGCAGTAAACGCGCATCTGCACCCGCATGGGAAAAAAGAATCGGCACATAAGGCTCATGGTTGTTCAACGGCAGTTGGCTAAATATAGAATTTAAACTGTGTTTGCGGGCGGGCAGGTGGTCTATGCGCACACTACGATCTGTATCAATGCTGCCAAGCGGGCCATTGTTGAGCGCCTGAAAACTTTCGAGGTGATAGCTGTGGGTTTTGCTCACGTCTCGCGCCGAATAAATATTATCGTTCATCGCCACCAAGACGCCTAAGCCATGGCACTGGGGCGCAGCGGCTGTGCGTACAGCATTAAGCAAATTGAGCGGGGCATCGCTGCTTAAGGCAGAGAAGGGGCGCTGTGAGCCGGTTAGAACGACAGGCTTGTCGCTGGCTAGCGTTAGGTGCAAGAAATAAGCGGTTTCTTCTAACGTGTTGGTGCCATGGGTAATGACTGCACCAGCAAAACCTTGTGCAAAGCTTTGTTCCAGTCGCTGCTTTAAATCGAGCCAATGCTGATAGGTCACCGCAGTACTGGTGATATTGTCTATTTGCTCGATGCTGATCTCAGCGTGCGCACTGAGTTCTGGCAGGGCATCAACCAGTTGTTGGGCGGTGTAATGGCCTGTTTGATAGTGGCGCAGTTCATCACGTAGTTCATGATGGGCAGAGATGGTGCCGCCTAACGCAAAAAGCTTGATTCGTGGTTTCATTGGCAGCTCCGTTCTTGTACCAGCACCCAAGGTGAAACGACGCTCGCCCAAAGCTGGGGATCGCGCGCATGAAAATCTAACGCGTCCTGGTCGTTTAAATTACGGATACGATTGCTTTGCATCAGCTGAGTGATGTGCGCTTTATCATCGTTAACAATGGCTATTGCGACTTCAATAAGGTCTTGCTCACTATCTATCCAGAGTAATAAGCCTTTGGCAAAAAATGGCGCCAGTTCAGTCCAGCTTATTTGCGCGGTTTTGCCGAAGATTTCTGCATAAAGGGGGCTAATTTCATCAGACATGGTCAATCCACTTAAAAACTAACATAGCGGCTATGATAACCAGTTATAGGTATTGATGTCTTTGCGGACTTTGATTTCAGCGTTTAACATGGCTTAGCAGTATTCAGTTTGCGTATGGTGGCTGTGTAATTACCCAGACGCAAAGTAATTAAAGGAGAAGATATGTCTCTTCGTTTAGGTTTTGCCGGTATTGGCTTGATGGGCTTGCCTATGTGCGAGCGTTTGTTAGCGGCGGGCTATGCGTTAACAGTGTGGAATCGGACACCTGAGAAATGCAAACCGTTGCTAGAACAGGGCGCACAGCAGGCGGCTACAGCCAAACAGCTGGCAGAGACCTGTGATGTGCTCATACTCTGCTTGGCCGATACCCAGTCGGTGCAAGAGGTGGTGCTGGGTGAGCAGGGCATAGCTAAGGGCTTAAGATCGCAACAGATTATAGTGGATTGCTCCAGTATTGAGCCGCAGGCCACGCGCGAACTGGCCAGCTATGTGCAAACAGAGTGTTCAGCTGTTTGGCTGGATGTGCCGGTATCGGGCGGTGTAATCGGTGCGCAAACGGGCAGCCTGACCCTAATGGCTGGTGGTGATGCACAGGCTTTAGCGCAGGTTAAACCGGTGCTGATGCAGTTAGGGCAGCGCTTAACCCATATGGGTGAAGTAGGTGCAGGGCAGGTGACTAAAGTTTGTAATCAAATGCTGGTGGCTTGTAATGCACTGGTTATTGCCGAGGTGGTGGCTTTAGCTGAGCGAGCCGGAGTGGATGCACAGTTGTTAGCTCCTGCTTTGGCGGGAGGTTTTGCCGACAGCAAGCCACTGCAGATATTGGCACCACAAATGGCGAGTCAAACCTATGAGCCCATCAAATGGCATGTACGCACACTGTTAAAAGACTTGGATACTGCGGTTAAACTCTCCCAGAGCATTCCCAGCGCCACACCCATGAGCGGTCTGGCTGCACAGCTGATGCGCACCCATGCCGTGCAGGGTAATGCAGATAAAGATCCAGCCACGTTGGTTGAGCTGTATCGTGGGGGAAAAGCATGCACGTAATTGCCAATATCTCCATGTTGTTTACGGAACTGCCCTTATTGCAGCGTATCGGTGCAGCCAAGCAAGCTGGCTTTTTTGGCGTTGAGATACAGTTTCCTTATGAAGTGTCTGCTTTAGCGCTTAAACGCGAGCTTGATGAACAGCAAATGCCGTTGTATTTGATTAACTTGCCAGCTGGTGACCTTATGCAGGGTGGTTTGGGACTGGCATGTCAGGCGAAAAGACGCACTGAATTTGCTGAGGCTGTAGATACGGCGTTGGAGTATGCCGCTATTGCTAAACCCAAAATGGTTAACGTACTGGCTGGCCGTCTAGCGCAAGGGCAGGCATGGGACGAAGCCTTTAGTATTCTAGCGGCGAACGTACGTGATACGGCTCAGGCTTTTTCGCGTATGCATACCAAGGTGTTATGTGAAGCGATTAATCCGCTGGATATGCCCGGGTTTTTGCTTAATACACCTGACCACCTACTGCTTTTGTTAAAGGAAGTGGCGCGGCCGAACTGTTTTGCTCAACTTGATCTCTATCATCTGGCGCGGCAGCAAATCGATGTCACAATGGCCATCGAAAAACTTGCTGGACAGATAGGTCATGTACAGTTTGCTGATTGTCCGGGCAGAAATGAGCCGGGTACTGGTACGATTGATTTCTTGCAAATTAGAAAAAAACTGTATGAAATGAATTATCAAGGTGTTTGGGCTGCTGAGTATTGTCCGAGCTCCACAACATTAGACTCTTTGGCGTGGTTAGACTCGGCAGCTTTTACGAGCCCTGTGTAAATCCCGCTTAACTATTTGATTAGGATATGTATGCAGCAGAAAATCGAAGCCGCTTTGGCAGAGTTAACGCCTAACTTTTTGGTTATTGATGACGAAAGCTATATGCACAGCATTGGTGAAAACAGTCACTTTAAGTTAGTGATAGTCAGTGAGCAGTTTGTGGATCAGCGCAAAGTACAGCGCCACCAAAGAGTTTATGCGTTGCTAGGTGAGATTATGCAGCAAATTCATGGCTTGGCACTGCACGCCTATACCCAAGAAGAATGGGATGCAGTAATGGCAGCACCTGAATCACCCGAATGTCAGGGTGGTGGCTTGTTGGATTTGTGAACTGTTAATCGGCTGGCGACTATCTGGTTGCCATCCATATAAGCAACGCCGCTTGGAAAACCGCAAAAACCACTAGCATGGTGATAGTGAATCTGAGCGTATTGTCATCTCTTTGTAAAAACTCAACGCGCTCGGTGAGCTTTTTGATCTGACTTTCTTGTTCATGTAAGTTTTTGTCTGCTGATTGTAGAATTTCAGCGGTTTCATTGGTTTCAATAATGCGGATTTTTTCGCTATTCCAATCCGTATGAATCTGGTTAGCCCGAGGAGCGCTGCAGTTAGCGCGCATCTGTACTCCATCTTCGTAAGCGACAGTGAAGCCTTGAGCTTGTAATGCATAATCCCGGCGTAAACGTGCGTTATCGGTTGGGACATGCTTCAGCAGTAGAGGTGTACTTTGCACGGTATAGTGAGCCCATTTGCGCCGTACCCAGCGCGCTGCTAAAGCGATCATAAAACGTCCGAGCCCGCGGTTGGCTGGCTCTGTTCGAAAACCTTCTTCGGGTAGAAAGCGTATTTCTTTGCTGTCGTGATTGACCCAAACTTCAAGCTGATTAAGGCCCTTGCCTGCTTTTTGATTGGTCAGATCAACAGTGAGTTTGAGCATGCTTTGGCTATCACTATGACGACTTACACGGCCTAAAGTACCAAACAATAAAGGACGCAAACCGGTTTCTCGATCGGCTGGTAAAGGAGAGAGACGGATAAGTTGGTGCCGCTCTGCAGGAAGCGAACCCCAGCTATGCTCTTGTTGTTCAGAGGTGTCGTCTTCTGCTGAGCTATCTGTTTCAGCACCATCCTCTATATCTGCTGCATTAGCGTTGAGTTCAGTCTGCGGATCAGTGCTTCTTGAGGCATTTTCCAGGAGGGCATCCGAGTCTTTTGCGTGCATGTCAGTCTCTAGTGTTTTGTCGTGCAAGGTTTGTTCGCTCATAGCATAGCTTTAAAGGTTCAAGTATAGCCGCTGTCTCGGCTGCAAATGAGATAACTATAGACTAGCAATGTGCTATCTGTTTGTAATTAAAGTTTTTATTTTGCTGTGAAAAAAAACAGTTTGTTCTGCATTTGACCTTTAGCAGCGTGCAAGCAAAGCTTAAGCAAGGGTATAATTCGGCTTTTAATCGTTGTGATGGAGTGTTGCGATGTCGGGCAATAGCTTTGGCAAATTATTTACGGTGACCACGGCGGGCGAAAGCCATGGCCCAGGGTTGATGGCCATTGTTGATGGCTGTCCGCCCGGTATGCCGTTAACTACAGCGGACTTGCAGCATGATTTGGACCGGCGCAAACCCGGCACCAGCCGTCATACAACACAGCGACAAGAAGCCGATGAGGTCGAAATCCTGTCCGGTGTATTTGAAGGTGTTACCACGGGCTGTCCGATTGGTTTACTAATCCGTAATACCGATCAACGCTCCAAAGACTACTCGGCGATTCAAGACTTATTCCGTCCAGCGCATGCGGACTATAGCTATCAACACAAGTACGGTGTGCGTGATTATCGTGGTGGTGGGCGCAGCTCAGCCCGCGAAACGGCTATGCGTGTAGCTGCGGGTGCGATAGCTAAGAAATACCTTGCTACTAAAGGCATTCAAGTTCGTGGCTATATGAGTCAGCTTGGGCCCATTGAGATTCCTTTTCAGTCGTGGGATGAAGTGCATAACAATGCCTTTTTTAGTCCTAACAGTGAAAAAGTGGCTGAACTGGAAGCCTATATGGATCAGTTGCGTCGTGACCAAGATTCAGTGGGTGCAAAAATCACTGTGGTCGCTGACGGGGTGATGCCTGGGCTGGGCGAGCCGATTTTTGATCGCTTAGATGCCGAGCTGGCTCATGCGTTAATGAGCATTAATGCGGTGAAAGGCGTTGAAATAGGTGATGGTTTTGCCTGTGTTGCGCAGCGCGGTACTGAACACCGCGATGAAATGATGCCAGAAGGGTTTTTGTCCAACCATGCCGGTGGCGTTTTAGGTGGCATCTCCTCGGGCCAGCCGATTGTGGCACATATTGCGTTAAAGCCCACCTCAAGCATCACTGTGCCGGGACGTACTATTACGGCCAGCGGCGAAGCCGTAGAGATGATCACTAAAGGCCGGCATGATCCCTGTGTCGGTATCCGCGCTACGCCCATTGCGGAAGCGATGATGGCGATGGTGTTAATGGACCATTTTTTACGCCAGCGCGGCCAGAATGCGGATGTCAGCGTAACGATTCCTGTGCTGAAGCAGTTGTAAAGCTAAAGACTGGTGTTGTAGATATGAACCTTTAGTGACAGTCTCTACAGCACCTATTCACCCACCTAATACATATTTGCCCATGCCCTATTGGCGCTTATCTAATTTTTATTTCTTCTACTTTGCTCTGTTAGGTGCAATAGCGCCTTACGTGCCGCTATATTTTGCGCACCTGGGTTTTAGTCCTGCACGCATAGGTGAGCTGGTGGCCATGCCGATGCTGATGCGTTGCTTGGCACCGAATTTATGGGGTTGGTTAGGAGATAAAACCGGGCAGCGTTTACGGATCGTACGCTGGGGCGCTTTATTGACATTGTTTGGATTTAGCCTGATTTTTATCAGTAAAAGCTATGCTTGGCTGGCATTGGTGATGTTCGTACATGCGTTTTTCTGGCACGCGATTTTGCCACAGTTTGAAGTCATTACCTTTGAACACTTGAGTCAACGACCGCAAGACTACAGCCGTATCCGTCTATGGGGCTCGGTGGGTTTTATTATTACCGTAGTGCTGCTGGGTTATGTATTTGCTGATTTGGGCTTGGATAGTTTTCCGTGGCTGGTTTGTTTAATCATGCTGGGAATTTGGCTTAGCAGTCTGCTAGTTCCCAAAGCGAAAACCCAAACCGCGCGACTTCAAAGTCAGGTTGGCTATGGGTTCATCAGCTATTTGCAGCAGCGCCCGATAGGGGTGTTTTATTTGGCCGTTATGTTGATGCAAATCTCCCACGGCCCGTATTATACGTTTTTGTCAGTGTATTTAACGGAGTTGGGTTATAGCCGCAGTGCGGTAGGCTGGCTTTGGTCGTTGGGTGTGCTGGCTGAAATTGGCTTGTTTATTTATATGCCCAAATTGTTGTTGCGTTTTAGTCTGCGACACGTATTGTTAGCGAGTTTTGCCCTAGCCGCCGTGCGTTGGTTAGCCTTAGGTTATCTGGCGGATCAATTGTTATGGTTGATTGTGATCCAGATTTTACATGCGGCAACCTTTGGCAGTTTTCACGCTGCGGCAATGCAGTTTGTTCAGCGTCAGCTCCCTAGCAACAGGCAAGGGCAGGGGCAAGCGCTGTATGTGTCATTATCTGGTGTGGGTGCAGCTATTGGTGCACTCTATGCAGGCTATATGTGGAGTGCGGCGGGCGCGGCAGGAACTTTTGCTGTCGCAGCTGGCGCTGCTACTATGGCGTTGATTATTGTGTGGATGGGATTAACCGAGCATCGAAATGGACAAACAGCGTAAACATCTAACCCAGCAAATTATCCAAGCTGGACAATTTTTATACCGTCAGGGTTGGTCGCCAGCGACCAGCAGTAATTATTCAACGCGCTTATCAGCCGAGCAGGCGTTATTGACGGTGTCAGGTCGGCATAAAGGAGAGTTAACGGCTGAAGATGTGCTCGTCGTTGACTGGCAGGGGCAAAGCTTGGAAGAAGGTAAGAAACCCTCAGCCGAAACCTTGCTGCATACGCAGCTATATCAGTGGCGTGCCGAGATTGGCGCTGTATTGCATACCCATTCTAACGATGCCTGTGTGCTGTCGTTATTAGAGCAGAGCACAGAGTTGCGCTTACATGGCTATGAACTGCAAAAAGCATTTACCGGCTATACCACACATGAGTCGACTCTGGTGGTGCCGATTTTTGCTAATGACCAGACGATTCCTCGTTTAGCAGCGCAAGTGCAACAGTGGTTGGATACACATCCTGACTGTGTTGGTTACTTAATCCGTGGTCATGGTTTGTATACCTGGGGCGCACAAATGAGCGATGCGCTGCGGCATATTGAGGCTTTTGAAGCCTTGTTTGCCTGTGAGTTGAAGCTAAGAGCGCTCAGAGCTGTTTAAGCTGCCGCTTGAAAACCCAATTAAAACATTAAGATAAAGGTGCATGTATGAGTCATTTATGTGTTTATCACAGCAGTAGCCCAAAACAACCGGTGAAACTGTTAAATCATCTGGAAGATATCAGCAGTGCGCTGGCGGAAATAGGTGTTCGCTTTGAACGTTGGCAGGCTAATCAGCCGATTACTGCGCAGTCCACAACCGAGGAAGTGTTAGCGGCTTATCGAGACGACATTGAGCGCTTAAAGCAAGAAGGGGGCTATGTGGCAGTCGATGTCATCAGCGTAGATGAACAGCATCCGCAAAAAACTGAATTACGCGCGAAGTTTCTTGAAGAGCACACGCACAACGAGGATGAAGTACGGTTTTTCGTTGCTGGACGTGGTTTGTTTAATCTGCATGTCGATGAGCAGGTTTACTCTGTGTTGTGCGAGCGGGGTGATTTGATTTCCGTACCAGCGGGTGCCAAGCATTGGTTTGATATGGGTGAGCATCCGCGCTTTACGGCGATTCGTTTGTTTAATAACCCCGAAGGTTGGGTGGCGCACTATACGGGTGATACGGTTACGGCGCTTTATCCACTGCTGGAGGACTAAACGTGGCGGTACAGGCAATTCTGACGGATATCGAAGGTACGACCAGCTCGATAAGTTTTGTTTATGATGTGCTGTTTCCTTATGCCCGTGAGCGGATGAAGGATTACGTACAGCAACACGCAGCAGAGCTGAACGAGCAACTGGAGACGGTGCGTCTTGAAGCGCAAGAGCCGGAGGCTGATCCTGTTCGTGTGGCAGAGATTTTAGTGCAATGGATGGCTGAAGATCGTAAAGCGACGGTTTTAAAAGACGTGCAAGGTAAAATCTGGCGTGAAGGCTATCTCAGTGGTGCACTGCAAGGGCATGTGTATGCTGATGCCGTGAATGCTTTGCAGCAATGGCATGCGATGGGTTTACAGCTGTATGTGTACTCATCCGGCTCGATCGAAGCGCAGAAACTGATTTTTGGTTACAGCGTGGCGGGTGATTTAACGTCGTTATTTACGGACTATTTTGACACCACTAGTGGCGCAAAGCGTGAACGGGAGTCCTACCAGCGTATCGCCGATGCGATAGCTATGCCTGCAGACAGCATTTTGTTTTTATCCGATATCGTGCAGGAGCTGGATGCGGCAGAGGCAGCGGGTATGCAAACCTGTGGTCTTGCGCGTGAGGGGGGAGTATTAGGCGATCATCAAACAGTAGCCAGTTTTGCTGAGGTGAAAATCTAAACCCGAAAATTTAAATATACTTGACTTGTTTGGTGGGTCTTTATTTTTATCCTGTTTTTGCGTACACTGGGCACAATCTTACCTATTAGTGTGAGGGTGGTTTTTCTTATAATTCGCAAAAACCCAGCCTCCATACATTAATGAATCTTATGAGGAACCACGATGAGCATTATCACCATCACAGCAGCTGCACAGACTTACTTAGCTGACCTGTTAAGCAAGCAAAATGCCCCAGGTATTGGCGTGCGCATATTTATTACCCAACCGGGTACACCTTATGCAGAAACCTGCTTGTCATATTGCAAGCCAGATGATCAAAACCCAGAAGATGAAGTCATCGGCTATGCGGATTTCACGGCTTGGATTGATCGCCCCAGCATCCCGTTTTTAGAAGATGCCGTAGTTGATTTTACTACTGACAAAATGGGTGGTCAGTTAACCATTAAAGCACCTAATGCCAAACTGCCGATGGTTAATGATGATAGCCCTTTGGAAGAGAAAGTGAGTTACTACATCCAAACGGAAATTAACCCAGGTTTGGCCAGTCATGGTGGTCAGGTTAGTCTGGTCGATATAGATAATGGCATTGCTATTTTGCGTTTTGGCGGTGGTTGTCAAGGTTGTGGTCAAGCTGATCTGACTTTGAAAGAAGGTATTGAAAAGACCCTGATGGAGCGCTTGCCGGAAATTAAAGGTGTGCGTGATGTAACTGACCACTCTTATCGCGACAACGCTTATTATCGCTAAAGCTCAAAAATGGTTCGACCTTAGGGGGCCTCTGAATAACGTTACCGAGGACGCTAACATAAGGCGCAACGACCAACGGGAGTAACAGCCAAAGGCTGGCCCGAAGGGCGAGCGCTAGCGAGTCAAAACGTACGAAAAAGCGCAGTTTACATGTGTAAATGAGCATTTTATTCGCTTCACTCCCCCTTCGGGCCGTGCTAAAGCACGTTCAATCTAAAGATTGTGAGTACGTTTTTAACGCGGTGGTAGCTACGCAGGTAGTTATTCAGAGGCTTCTTAGTGTTTTGATATTGCGCTAACTTGTTGTAGTGCTTATAGTTATTTAGTTGATTTACATTGCAAAAATCTGTTTAGCTACTGTTCAAATCAACCTATGCATGTTAAATAATGTGCAAAACACTAATAAAGGGATATACAGATGACCAAATCTGAGTTGGTTGAGCGTATAGCAACCAAGCAAGATCAATTATCGGTGCGCGATATTGAGCTAGCAGTAAAGGCTTTGCTGGAACAAATGACCCAAGCTTTGGCAGATGGCGAGCGTATAGAAGTACGCGGTTTTGGTAGTTTTGCGTTAAACTATCGCGCACCACGCACAGGGCGTAATCCAAAAACGGGTGAGTCGGTGGTGTTGGAAGGTAAATATGTGCCGCACTTTAAACCGGGTAAAGAACTGCGCGAACGTGTGAATACAGTTAAGTAGAAACTGAGAATATTATGCAAAAAATAAAACGTGCCATTGTTTTTGTTTTCTTGTTGGCTGTTGCTTTGGTTGTCTTGCTGTTTACTATGGAAAACCGGCAGCTGGTACATCTTTCATTAATGGGCAAGGAAACCCCTGATTTACCTTTAGCTCTCTTTGTATTGGTTGTTTTTGTTGTAGGTTTAATTGTTGGCTTTGCAATAAATTGGTTGCGTAGCAAAGGCTTAGAGCATAAGTTCCGCAAGCAAGCCAAGCAGCTTGATAAGCTTAGATTAGAGCAAAAAAATAGCCAAGAAAAAACAAATCTTGCCGAAGTAAGCCAGAGCTAATTCTAATTAAGGTTGGGCCTTTAAGCGGCTTTTGTTAAGTTCGCCAGCCGCCTCCAAAACAGGGTAGGCGGTTGAGCAAATGTGCGAATGAATGCGCTTTAAATCTCGAATAATATCCAAGTGCAACGAGCTGGTTTCTAAGCTGGCTAGACGTTCTTCTTTAAGCCTTTTTATATGGTTTTCTGAGGCTCTCAGTTCTAATTCACGAATACGTGATTTCTCCGCTAACAGCATGCGTGCTGATTTGACATCGCCCGATAAAAACACTGCCATTGCCCATTTGAGGTTGTTGACCACAACGTGGTGGAACTCAATTATTTCTTGCGCCCCTTCATCAGAAAACTGCAGTTGATGCTTGATTTTTTTGCTGGCTAATTCCATCAGGTTTTTATCAATAATATCGCCGATATGCTCAAGGTTGATCGACAGACTGTGGATCTCCATAGCTCGGCGGTTTTCGTGATCCTCAAGGCTGTTCTGAGTTATTTTCACCACATAAAGCTTGATGGTTTCATGCAGACGATCAACAGAGTCGTCCATCAGTGAGATATGCGCGACCATTTTCCGGTCGTTGTTCATAATGGCGGTAATGGTGTTTTGCAACATCTGCTCAATCAAGTCGCCCATGCGCATGGTTTCGCGTGTTGCACAGGCTAGCGCGACAGCGGGGTTGCTTAGAGCTTGCTTATCTAGGTAAATAGGTATCGCAGGATCATCAGTTATTTTCTTGTCTGGTAGTAAGCGTTCTAATAGTTTTGCAATTAAGCCCAGCGGCAATAGAAAAATAATAGCCATCACCACGTTAAATAAAACGTGAAAGTTTGCCGTTAGGCGTGCTGGATTGTTATCAAAAACTGCGAGTGATTCGGCTATAAAGGGTAATAAAGGCAAAAAAATCAAGCAGCCCAGGATGCGGTTGATTAGATTGCCCAACGGCATGCGTTTGTGGGCAGGGTTGGCGCTTCCCAGACCTTCTAGCAATGGATTCAGTGCGCTACCTAGGTTGGCGCCTAGCACCAACGCCATCGAAGCCAGTGGCGTAACCAGTCCAGATGCAGCGAGTGACATGGTCAATAAAACCGTAGCAACGCTGGAGTGGGCAACCCAGGTCAGTATTGCGGCCACGAAAAGAGTCAGTACGGGCTCGTCTGTCATGGCGTTAAACAGCTGTTGGGCAATGGGTGAGTTTTGTACCGGCACCAAACTATCGACCAGTAAACCCAGCGATAACAGCATCAAACCTAAACCAATGGCGACTCGACCCAAATCTTTGATAAGCGTTTGCTTGCTGCGCTTGAAGGTAATAAAGCCAGCAATAATCAATAAGGGAGAAAGGGCGGAAGCATCGAAGGAAAGCACCTGCACAATGAGGGTCGTTCCTACGTTAGCTCCGAGCATAACCGCTAGTGCTGGAGCCAAAGCAACTAGGCCAGTGGCCGAGAAGGAGCTGAGCATCAAAGCCGTAGCGGTACTGCTTTGTAAGATAGCGGTGACACCGATGCCCGCAGCAAAAGCCTGTACAGGGTTTTTTAGCACCTTTCCCAGCCCGCGCCTAAGACGTGTGCCAAACGCTCGCACTATGCCGGTGTTGACCATGTGCAGGCCCCACAGAAGTAAGGCTACACCGCCAGCAATATTTAGAATAATTTTGGCGCCCATAGCGGTGTCCGGCTGAGAGATAAGATTGCTTACAGCTTTGACTATGAGGCTTGGCTAGCAATAAGAAAATGCCACATCAGTAGTAGAAAATAGACAATAAAAAACCCCTAACCGAAGTTAGGGGTTTTTGTGCAGCACTCTGAAACAGTTACAACTTAAACGTTGTCGAACTGGTTCATGGTGTTGTCTTCGCCGCTTGCTTTCAGCGCTGCGTCACCGGAGAAGTACTCTTTATGAGTATCACCGATGTCAGAACCCGCCATGTTCTGGTGACGAACACAGGCAATGCCCTGACGGATTTCTTTACGCTGAACACCTTCAACGTACGCCAACATGCCTTCTTCACCGAAGTAGCCTTTAGCGAGGTTGTCAGTTGACAGCGCTGCAGTGTGGTACGTAGGCAGAGTGATCAAGTGGTGGAAGATACCCGCTTCGCGCGCTGCATCTTTCTGGAAGCTCTGGATGCGTGCATCGGCTTCGTTACACAGGTCAGTACCGTCGTAGTCAGCACTCATCAGGCGGTCACGATCGTACTTGGATACGTCTTTACCAGCAGCTACCCAGTCATCGTACACTTGCTGACGGAAGTTCAGTGTCCAGTTGAACGATGGGCTGTTGTTGTACACCAGCTTAGCGTCTGGAACCACTTTACGAATTTCGTCAACCATGCCTTTGATCTGGCCAACGTGTGGCATTTCAGTTTCGATCCACAGCAGGTCAGCACCGTTTTGTAGCGAGGTGATGCAGTCCAGAACAACACGGTCAACACCGGTGTTTTCACGGAACTGGAACAGGCCGCTGGCCAAACGTGCAGGCTTGAGCAGCTTACCGTTTGACTTAACAACCACGTCACCGTTTTCGATTTCGCTTGCGTCGTTGATGTACTCGCCATCAAGGAAGCTGTTGTACTGGTCGCCCAAGTCGCCTGGCTCATTGGTCACAGCGATTTGCTTGGTCAGGCCAGCACCTAGGGAGTCAGTACGAGCAACGATAACGCCGTCGTCAACACCTAACTCTAGGAAAGCGTAACGTAGCGCGTTAATTTTGGCGATGAAGTCGGCGTGTGGAACAGTTACTTTACCGTCCTGGTGACCGCACTGCTTCTCGTCAGATACTTGGTTTTCGATCTGCAGGGCACAGGCACCGGCTTCGATCATTTGCTTAGCCATCAAGTAGGTGGCTTCTTCGTTACCGAAACCAGCGTCGATGTCAGCAATAATTGGCACAACGTGCGTTTCGAAGTTTTCGATTTGGTCTAGCAGCTTAGCTTCTGCAGCTTTGTCGCCCGCTTTGCGTGCTTTGTCTAGCGCGGTGAACAGCATGTCGAGTTCACGGGTATCCGCTTGACGCAAGAAGGTGTATAGCTCTTCGATCAGTGCAGCAACACTGTTCTTTTCGTGCATGGACTGGTCAGGCAGTGGGCCAAACTCAGAGCGCAATGCAGCAACCATCCAACCGGAGAGGTAGAGGTAGCGCTTGTTAGTGGTTTGTAAGTGCTTTTTAATGGCGATCAGCTTCTGCTGACCAATGAAACCGTGCCAGCAACCCAGTGATTGGGTGTACTTGGAGGTGTCAGCATCATACTCAGCCATGTCTTTGCGCATGATGGCTGCAGTGTACTTGGCGATATCTAAACCTGTTTTGAAACGGTTCTGGTAACGCATGCGAGCGGCAAACTCTGGGTTAATCGCCTTCCAGCTGCTACCAGCTTTTTCTACAACAGCGGCAATTGCCTTAATTTCGTTCTGATATGACATGGTCAATCCTTCATAGAGTGTATTGGGTTGCCCCACAACCTGCTATCGCTGGATGTTAAATTGCGGGTAAGCTCGCCGCTGCTTGCCGGTTTTGACTGGAGAATGTTGAGCTGAAGAGGGAAGGCTGGGTAGCATGTTAGCGGCTACCCAATAAGCTTTTGCTTCCACGTCCCTCAGGACAACAGCGTTCCAGTCGCAACCTCGACATGCTTTCTTGTGGAAAGGATGAACACAAATCAACTTGGCAATTCATCAGGCTGATTTGGAGGCGCAAATGCCTCTGGCTAGCGGGAGCGGGCATATGATGCGCTTTCATAAAGCGTTCGTCAAATATTTTTGTAGTGTTTTTGTGCGGGCACTACAAGAAAGGGTGATGCAGGCAAATTACGGTAATCCAATAGTTCAACTTTGATGCGTAACTCATTGTTATTGGTGCTATAAGTTTTGCTTCTGGACAGTGTGTCGCGACTAGTTGAGTTTTGCTGAGCGTCGATATTGCTGACACTGATCCACTCATTTAAGCGGCCGGAAATGCGTGTGTTGGTTGATTGGGTTTCGGTGATATGTTGCTGCTGAGCATTGAGGCGGTCGTCCTGATTGCTTAGTTCTAGGGTTACCCAATCACCTTGTACGGTAGCGGTTACATAAAAGCCTTGGGCAAGGTTGCGCTGGCTGGTTTGTTGTTGAGGCCGACCATTCTGATCTACTGACCAATGGCGTTGTTGAATTTCCTGCCCTGTTTGTACCAGTGCAGCCGAGCCTTCTAGTGTTTGTACACTGCGCACGCCTGAGTTCTGCTCTTGGCTGCTGTAGCGTTTTATTTCTACTCTGTTGCTGTTGCCATCGCCTATAACAACCTCGCCTTGTTTGCCTTTGATACGACCCTGCGCACCAAACTGATTATCATGATTGCTACTGTTGCCTTGCGTATCAACACTGATGAGCAGGCGTCTGGCTGGGGTGTCGATTTGCTCGATAAGCTGTTTTATTTCTTCAATTTTCTTGTCGTCTGCCTGAATAATCAGCTGATAACCCCATTCAGTGGCACGCTCATAGGGCTCCATAAAAGAATTAATAACCGGCAACAGCTCAGCAGCAGTGCGATGCTTAAGCTCAATAACTTCGGTTTTTGCATGGGTTAGGCTAACAAATAACGCCAAGATTATACTGGCGCTAACCTGCAGTATCTTGGTCATAAAGGCATCCTTCTTAGATTGACATCTAAGCGCGCGACAGACCACATAGCTTCAAATTCGAGTCGTTTTTTCTGCGTCAATGCAGGTTCGTAGTAATAAACCGATGCTTGCTTTGGGGTTTCAGCTTGGCGCAGCAATAAGGCTTGCTGGTCGACATCCAGCCAGTAATTATCAGCAAACGGATGCTCGCTGTTAACCAGTCTGATTTGACAGCGGCTGTGTAAACGCTCGGCTAAGGGCAATAAACGATGACCTTCTTGCACTATGCGGCTGGTGTCGCGCAGTAAAACGCGTAAACGGTTGCGCTCATGGGCGAGCAAGAAATCTTTACAGTATTGATAGGTTTCGTCGTTGTCGTACAGCCAAGGCTCGAATTCTAGGCTGTAGATACATAGTTCACGTTTGGCTTGGCTAATTAAGTGGATGCTGTGTGTGCGAACAGCATCCATACTTGTCAGTAGTACGCGCTTAGCTTGACCTATTGTCGCAACGGCCTCATCCCCGTCCGTAACCGGCGCGCTGTAAGTAGGCGCAGTAGGGTTATGCACACTGAAGACGCCGGGCGAATTAAATTCAATATCACCCAAATCTTCTGGGGTCTGTGCCTGTGGGGGGGTGGTTTTTGGCATAGTTAGTTAGCTGTTGGCTCTTAACATGTCGATATGTGGAATACCGGCCTCAATAAACTCATCACTAATAATTTTAAAACCCAAGCGCTCATAAAAACCCGCCGCATGAGTCTGGGCGGTCAAGGTTTGTTCTGCCAATCCTTGACGTTCAGCCTCGCTGATCGCTGCTTGCATCAAGGCCTCACCAATGTTTAAGCCGCGCCAGTCTTTTAAAACGGATACTCGGCCTATGCAGCCATTGGGTAATAAGCGAGCTGTGCCGACGGCACACTCACCTTCGAAGGCGAGAAAGTGGGTCGCTGAAGCATCATCGCTATCCCATTCCTGTTCTGGGCTAACGCCTTGTTCTTTGATAAAAACGCTTTCTCGAATACGGCGAATATCAGCATTATCTTTATGCCAATCCGCCGTTGAAACTCGAATATCAGTCATTTATACACTCCAAGCTGCCTTGTTTAATGAGCTCACACAGGAGCAAGGTGGCTTCTTCATTGTTAAGCCAAGGTTGAAGATTATCAACATGCAGACTGTCACTGTCACAGATTAGTTTAATAAGTTCTACTAATGGCTCATTAAAAATACGGCTATTGCCGCAGCTAAATAACACAATTGCTGGCTGCTCACCGACCTCAACCATGCTCCAAGCAAAGCGTGCGCTGGGGTGCTGTACTAACAGGCTGCCTTGTTGTAGTTGGTTAAGCAGTTCTTGCTCAGCGATGTCGTAGCCCTGTAGAAAATCCGGATACTTGGCTTCAGTAACAAATTGACCAAACCAAGTGAGTAATGTTTGGTCATTAGAGAGTTGCTCGTTTATGAGAGCACGCAAGCGCTGCAAATCCTCGGCGCGGATCTCATTAGGATTGCTAATAGGGCTCATGCCAGCGTCGCTGTAGCGCTGTTCGTCGGTCAGAAAGCTGGCTACAAAGTCTGTATAGCTGAGCAGGACATCTGTCGTTGAGGGTGCGCGATAACCAAATGACCAGGTCATACAGTTATCCAGTGCTGTGCCCCAGTGTGCTAGGCGTGGCGGCAGATAAAGCATGTCGCCGGGCTCTAGTATCCAGCTATCCGAGGTATTGAATTCGGCCAAAATACGCACATCGGGATGGTCTTGCAGTTGGCTGTCACTGTCGCACATTTGCCCAACCTTCCATTCGCGACGACCTTCTGCTTGTAGCAAAAATACATCGTAGTTGTCAAAGTGCGGACCGACACCACCACCTTCAACAGCGTAGCTGATCATCAAGTCATCACTGCGCCAGCGTGGTAAAAAGTCGAATTCTTTCCAGTAGTCAGCCGCATCTGGAACAAATTGGTCTACCGCTTGTACCAGTAGCGTCCAGTGACTGGGCGGCAATTTGGCAAAGGTATCTTCGGTGAAAGGACCGTGCAGTAGCTGCCAAGGTGTTTCGCCATGCTCTAAAACAATGCGTGACTCAACTTCGTCCTCTAACGCAAGGCCGGCCAACTCATCACCCTCAATCGGACTGACAAAATCAGGCATAGCTTGGCGAATCAGTAGAGGTTTTTTCTGCCAGTAGTCACGTAAAAACTCTTCAGCGGTGATGCCACCAAGCAGACTTAAAGGAATGTTGTGCGGGATAGACATGGTGGGGCACCTGTGGGTTTTATGCTGGGTAGATTTTTGTAGACGTGCCTCTTATGCACGACTCCCTGTGCTATAAAAACACGGGTGTCGCGCATAAGAGGCGTTCCGATAGGATAAAAAGCTTAAACCTGCTTGGCTTGCTCGATAGCGTTGCCAATGTAGTTGGCAGGCGTGAGGGCGCGCAGCTCAACTTTGGCGGATTCAGGTAGCTCTAGGGTGTCGATAAACTCTTGCAGTGCTTGGGCAGTGATGCCTTTACCACGCGTCAGGTCTTTGAGTTTCTCATAGGGGTTTTCAATGCCATAGCGGCGCATGACGGTTTGCACTGGCTCAGCTAACACTTCCCAGCAGTTATCTAAGTCTTCGGCCAGTGAAGCAGCGTTCACTTCGAGCTTGCTAATACCTTTCAGGCTCGCTTCATAGGCAATCACACTGTGGGCAAAACCGACACCCAGATTGCGCAATACAGTGGAGTCGGTCAGGTCACGCTGCCAGCGCGATACGGGTAGTTTGCTGGCCAAGTGCTGGAAAATTGCATTGGCAATGCCAAGGTTGCCTTCTGAGTTTTCAAAGTCAATCGGGTTCACCTTGTGCGGCATGGTGGAGGAGCCGATTTCACCTTCGACGGTTTTTTGTTTGAAGTAACCCAGCGAAATATAGCCCCACACATCGCGGTCAAAGTCGAGCAGGATGGTGTTGAAGCGGGCAATAGCGTCAAACAGCTCAGCAATATAGTCATGCGGCTCGATTTGCGTGGTGTAGGGGTTAAAGGTTAAACCCAAATCACCTTCAATAAATTCTTGTGCGTTAGCGACCCAGTCAATCTCTGGGTAAGCCGACAGGTGCGCGTTGTAGTTACCCACGGCACCGTTGATTTTGCCCAGCAAAGGTACTTGTTCAACCTGAGCGATTTGGCGCTCTAAACGATAGACCACGTTAGCCATTTCTTTACCGAGAGTGGTCGGAGAGGCGGGTTGACCGTGAGTGCGTGACAGCATAGGTACGGCGGCGAACTCATGGGCAAGTTGGCGAATGCTATCAGCGACTTGGCGCATCAGGGGTAGCAGTACCTCATCGCGGCCTTCGCGCAGCATCAGCGCGTGGGACAGGTTGTTAATGTCTTCACTGGTGCAAGCAAAGTGGATAAATTCACTGACTTTAGCCAGCTCGGGCAGCTGTTGTGCTTGCTCTTTGAGCAGGTATTCCACCGCTTTGACGTCATGGTTGGTGGTGCGCTCGAACTCTTTGACCCGCTCAGCGTGTTCGATTTTAAAATTCTCGGCCAGCTCGTTAAGCAATGTGTTGGCTTGGTCAGAAAAAGGCGCGACTTCACTGATTTGTGCGTGAGCAGCCAAGCGCTGCAGCCAGCGTACTTCGACGTGAACGCGGTTACGAATTAGACCGTATTCGCTAAAAATAGCGCGCAGGGAGGTAGTTCTGCTGCCGTAACGGCCATCGACAGGGGATACGGCGGTAAGCGGGGACAGTTGCATAGCGTTCTCTTTTAACAGTTTAAGTAATGAAATAAATTGCCGCATTGTACACCAAAGCGGTGCTGTGTTTTAAGGCAGTGTGGAAAAGTATCTAAGCCTGTGCGTGGCAGGTGAGCTTGGCTGAGGCGGTAAAGCCACAGGCCTAGAGCGGCGATTTAACGGATTCGGGGGTGCTCTTATTGCCTTTAGGGTGATAAATGCTGAGTAAACTGGCGCTAAAAATCAGCACTGCTCCCGTAATAGAGGTGCTATCTGGTGCTTCATTCCACAGTATCCAGCCAATCACGCCCGAAAAAATAATCGCCGAATAAGCGACCGGCCCAATCAAGCCCGGCGGCGCTAGCGAATAGGCTTTTGACATGATGATTTGGGCAAAAGAAGCCAACAGTCCGGCTGTCAACAGCACTAATAGCTGTGGTTGTGTTAACGGCTGCCATGACCAGCTCAGTGGCACTGCAGAGATCAGCATGCTAAATAAAGCATAGTAGAACACGATGCGGTAACTGGGCTCGCTGCCGCTAAGCTCACGAATGGAGACGAACGCGCTGGCGGCTAACAGACTGGCGGCTAAGCCCACCAAGGATAAGCTGCTAAATAAAGCATCTGAGGGTTTGGCGACTAAAAAAACACCTACCAATCCCAGCACGGAAAGCACCAGCATGCGCGGTGTGAGCGGCTCTTTAAGCCAGAAGTACGCCAGGATGGGCGTGAACACCGGCGCTGAGTAGGTGAAAATCATAGCGTCTGCGAGCGGCAGGTGGGCGATGGCATAAAAAAAACAATACATGGCGCCCAAGCCAAAACCAGTACGCAAAAGATGGGACTTAACCCGTGCGGTCTTAAAGGGCTGAAAGCCTTTGACTAACACCAAAGGTAGGAAAATCAACACCCCGACCAGGTTACGGAAGAAGACAATGCTTTCATTACCCACTGTGGCTGAGGCTTCGCGCACAAAAACCCCCATCAGTGAGAACAGTAGCGCAGAAAGTGCCAGCAAGGCAGCACCCTGAAGAGGGCGAACACTGCGCATTAATGGGCAAGGCGATGTTGTAAAGCGTTGAGCATGGCGCGGCGTTTAAACAAAAGCTGCCAGCGGTGGCCGCCCAATTGACGCCACAAACGAGCAGAACGGATGCCGGCAAAGAGTAGGGCGCGAATTTTTGCTGCAGTGAGATCGTGTTGCAAAAAACGCATATCGCCGTGTACCTGAATACGCTGGTTAAAGGTACTGATGGTGTCTTGATAGAGTTCGGCGCATGAGCTGATCACCGATTCGCTGGTGATATCCATGTGTGCCAGTTTTCGCTCAACTTGCTCCAATCGTTGACTGGTCAGTTCGAGTAAGTCGTTGCGCCGAGAAAACTGTTGTTCAAGGCTCAGCATGGACATGGCATAGCGCAGACTTTCGCGTGGTAAATTATGGGCATCGCGTAGCAGGGCTGACTGTAAGGTACGGTAGCCATCCAACAAGCCGTAGTCATCGCCACCGTATACTGCCAAGGTGTCTTGCGGATTGCGCACTAGCAAGGTTTTTAGCATGCCTGCTAGTGCGGCATCATGAATTTGCCCGGTGGTTGCTAGTTTGTGTACTAGATGGGCAGCTTGGAACACCCCGCCCAAAGCTATCAGCTGTTCTTGCAAAGGTGTCATGGGCGTACAATCTCCTCATCCCAAGGGGTGCAGGCTTCGATAACACCACCACCCAAACATATTTCCCCATCGTAAAAAACAATGGATTGCCCAAGCGTTACCGCACGTTGCGGTTGGGCAAAAGTGACCCAGTAGCCGTCTTCGCACTGCTCTATTTGACAGGCTTGATCAGGTTGACGGTAGCGTACCTTAGCGGTTAAACCGTCAAGGGTTGTTGTATCTACGGGATTAATCCAGTTCACTTGGCGAGTCAGTAAGCGTCGAGAAAATAGCCAGGGATGTTCATTACCTTGGCCGACAATCAATACATTACGCTTAAGGTCTTTAGCTAGCACATACCAAGGCTCTTCGCTGGCGTTTTTCATGCCGCCAATCCCCAGTCCTTGCCGTTGGCCAATGGTGTGGTACATCAAACCAGCGTGTTCGCCGATTACTTGCCCGTCGGTGGTTTCAATGGTGCCGGGTTGAGCGGGTAAATACTGTTTGAGGAAGTCAGTAAAACGGCGCTCGCCAATAAAACAAATACCGGTAGAGTCTTTTTTGCTGGCCGTAACCAAACCATGCTGTTCAGCCAATGCACGCACGGCAGGTTTTTCTAGTGCGCCAATAGGGAACAGACTTTGGCTGATTTCATTACCGCCGACGGCGTGTAGAAAATAGCTTTGGTCTTTATTGTTATCCAGACCTTTAAGTAACAGGCTGTGACCGTTTTGATCAACGCGACGCACATAATGCCCGGTGGCGATAAGGTCAGCGCCAAGGTGTTTGGCATAGTCTAAAAAGGCTTTAAATTTAATTTCTCGATTGCACAAAATATCTGGATTGGGCGTGCGTCCAGCCTGGTATTCTTGCAAAAAATGCTCAAATACATTGTCCCAGTACTCTGCCGCAAAGTTAGCTGTGTGTAAGACGATACCTAAGGTATCGCACACAGTTTGCGCATCCGCGAGGTCTTCTTTGGCTGTGCAGTGCTCGGTGCCGTCGTCTTCTTCCCAGTTTTTCATAAACAGGCCTTCGACCTGATAGCCTTGCTGCAGTAACAGCAAAGCAGCCACTGAGGAGTCAACGCCGCCGGACATGCCGACAATTACACGGGTTTGGTTTGGGTTTGAGTTTGTCATTGTGCGCAGGAGATTGCTTACTTGAAAGAAGGCCATTCTAACAGGTTTTGTACCGCTAGATGTTAGCTTAGCCTTGCAGCTTACTTAGTAAATGAACTTTGATTTTGAGCGGCTCTTCGACTCGGCAGCAGCAGGGCAGTATTTCGTTGCTACGAAAGCTTGCTAGGGGGAGCTTGTCATAACTGACACTGCCTGCTGTTAACGAAATGCGACAAGCACCACAGTAGCCGCTACGGCATTGGTATTCTATGTGGTGCCCAGTGCGCTCTAGTCCATCCAATAGGCTTTCGTTTTCTTCTAGCTCAAAAACTAGGTCTTCGGTAATAACTTGCATAACGAGGTTTACAGTTCAAACTCACCCAGATCATCGACAGAGACGGAAGAATCAATTTGCCCAACTAAATAGGAGCTTACCTCCACTTCTTGTGGGGCCACCTGAACGTTGTCTGATACCAGCCATGCGTTAATCCAAGGGATTGGGTTTTGCTTAGCACCGGCAAAGGCGGGCTCTAAACCGACCGCTGTCATGCGCAGGTTAGTAATGTATTCAATATATTGGCTAAGAATGTCTAGATTCAGGCCAATCATTGAACCGTCTTTGAACAGGTATTTAGCCCAGTCTTTTTCCTGCTGTGCCGCGTGTTTAAACATAGCCACAGACTCTTGATAGCAAGACTTAGCAACTTCAGCCATTTCTGGGTCATCTTGACCGTTTTGCATGATATTGAGTATGTGTTGGGTGCCGGTTAAGTGCAGCGCTTCATCGCGGGCAATCAGGCGAATGATTTTGGCGTTGCCTTCCATCAGTCTGCGCTCAGCAAAGGCAAAGGAGCAGGCAAAACTAACGTAGAAACGAATGGCTTCAAGGATATTTACGCTCATCATGCACAGATAGAGCTTGCGCTTGATTTCAAACAACTCAATGGTCTCTGTTTTGCCATTAACCACGTGCTTGCCTACGCCGTATTTCAAATACAGCATGCTGTACTGAATCAGGTCGTCATAGTATTTGGAAATGTCCGTCGCGCGCTCAATGATGTGGTCATTGCGCATAATGTCGTCAAAGACGATTCCAGGGTCATTTACGATATTACGAATAATGTGCGTGTAGGAGCGCGAGTGAATGGTCTCTGAGAACGACCAAGTTTCAATCCAAGTCTCTAACTCTGGGATGGATACCAGCGGTAAAAACGCCACGTTGGGACTGCGACCTTGGATAGAGTCTAGCAGAGTTTGATACTTCAAATTACTGATAAATATATGTTTTTCATGGTCGGGCAGGTTTTGGTAGTGGGCGCGATCTTGAGATACGTCGACTTCTTCCGGACGCCAGAAAAACGATAATTGTTTCTCAATAAGCTTTTCGAAAATAGGATATTTTTGCTGATCGTAACGCGCGACGTTGACCGGTTGGCCAAAAAACATGGGCTCTTTTAGCTGATCGTTATCTGTCTGACAAAAAATACTGTATTTCATACTCTGCTCTCCAATTAAATTTTGCAGGCGCCGCCGGCACAACCGTCATCCATATCTGCTTGAGAATCTTCTGCCCCATCGCGGGTGTTTTGGTAGTAGAGGGTTTTTAAACCAAATTTGTAGGCGGTTAACAAGTCTTTGAGTAACTGGCGCATTGGCACCCGACCGCCTTCAAAACGTTGCGGATCATAGTTGGTATTGGCTGAGATCGCTTGGTCAATAAATTTCTGCATAATACCCACAAGATGCAAATAGCCTTCGTTATTAGGCATGCTCCACAGCAGCTCATACTGGTCTTTCAATTGTTCATACTCAGGCACTACTTGCTTGAGAATACCGTCTTTAGACTGTTTCACACTCACTAATCCGCGCGGTGGCTCGATACCGTTGGTGGCGTTAGAGATCTGACTGGAGGTTTCAGAAGGCATCAATGATGACAGGGTTGAGTTACGCAAACCGTGGGCTTTAATATCTTGGCGCAGGGTTTCCCAGTCAAAATGCAGCGGTTCTTGGCAGATGTTATCAATATCTTTTTTATAGGTATCGATAGGCAAAATACCCTGTGAGTAGGTGGTTTCATCAAAGGCAGGGCAGGCACCGAACTCTTTAGCCAAATTGTTGGATGCTTTGAGCAAGTAGTACTGGATGGCTTCAAATGTGCGGTGCGTTAACGCATTGGCAGAACCGTCGGAATAGCGCACGCCATTTTTGGCCAAGTAGTAAGCATAGTTAATCACGCCGATACCCAGCGTGCGGCGCTTCATGGATGCATTGCGCGCAGCTTCGATTGGGTAGTCTTGGTAGTCCAGCAAAGAGTCCAAAGCGCGTACTGCCAAGTCCGCCAGCTCTTCTAGCTCTTCTAAGCTATTGATAGCGCCAAGGTTAAAGGCCGACAGGGTGCACAGCGCAATTTCTTTGTCCGTGTCATTGATGTTCTCCAGCGGGCTGGTAGGTAGAGCAATTTCAAGGCACAGGTTGGACTGGCGTATGGGTGCAACTTTGGGGTCAAAGGGACTGTGAGTATTACAGTGGTCCACGTTCTGAATGTAAATACGGCCCGTGCTGGCGCGCTCTTGCATCATTAGCGAGAACAATTCAACCGCAGGAATAATGCGTTTGCGGATGCTAACGTCTGACTCGTACTGCAAATACAGGCGCTCAAACTCATCCTGATCAGCGAAAAACGCCTCATATAAGCCCGGAACGTCATGCGGGGAGAAGAGGGTGATGTTTTCACTTTTAATCAAACGCTGGTACATCAGCTTGTTGATTTGCACACCGTAGTCCATGTGACGCACGCGGTTTTCTTCTACACCACGGTTATTTTTCAATACCAGCAGTGACTCAACTTCAAGGTGCCATATGGGGTAAAACAGTGTAGCCGCACCGCCGCGAACACCACCTTGGGAGCAGGATTTTACTGCTGCTTGGAATAACTTAAAGAATGGAATGCAACCGGTGTGCTGGGCTTCACCACCACGAATGGGGCTGCCGAGCGCACGAATGCGGCCCGCATTAATTCCAATACCGGCACGCAGTGATACGTATTTAACAATGGCGGCAGTGGTGGTGCTGATGGAGTCGAGGCTGTCGCCACACTCTATCAATACGCAAGAGCTAAACTGACGTGAGGGTGTGCGTACACCGGCCATAATGGGCGTGGGCAGCGAAATTTTAAACTGGGAAATGGCATCGTAAAAGCGCACCACATATTCCAAACGGGTCTCTTTTGGATAGGTAGAAAATAAGCACATACCAATCAGCATGTAGAGCATTTGTGGGCTTTCGTAAACTTCGCCGGTGACACGGTTCTGCACCAAATACTTGCCTTCAAGCTGTTTAACCGCCGCGTAGGAGAAGTTCATGTCACGCGCGTGGTCGATAGCATCGTTGAGCTGGTCGAATTCTGCTCTGCTGTAATCCTGCAAAATATGCTCATCATAGCGTTGCTCGGTGGTGAGCTTGGTTACGTGATCGAATAAGTGCGGCGGCTCAAACTCACCATAGGCGACTTTGCGCAGGTGAAAAATGGCTAAGCTGGCGGCCATGTACTGGTAGTCTGGTGTTTCGGCAGAAATAAGATCAGCCGCGGCTTTAATAATGGTTTCGTGGATGTCTTTTGTATGAATGCCATCGTAGAACTGAATGTGCGACTTAAGCTCAACCTGAGAAACAGAGACATTGTCTAAACCCATAGCAGCCCAATCTAGAACGCGGTGAATTTTATCTAGGTTTATAGGCTCTTTGCGGCCATCTCGCTTAGTTACCTGGATGGCGTTAAAATCGGTCATAATCAGTGTCCTTTATGGTTTTATACGTAAAAGATGCGCGAACAGTGGTTTGGCGCGAAACACAATATGCTGTGTTTGGAGGATAGTTTTTACGCAATATAAGGGAATAAGTGCGTGCTATCAACCAATAAATTTGTGAACTAAAACCTTGACTTTGGTTAAGCCAGTAGTGGCGAGGCCTAAGCATTATACTCAGCAAAAGCTCATGGGCGAAGCAAAGACGCGTACACAAAAAACAACAGGTTGAGCATGCTTAAACACAGCAGCAGGTTAAGAAACCTAGTATGTTGACCACAACAAAACCCATTTGCTAGGCGTAAACGGTGATGGAACAGTTAGAGTTTTTTGAAATTCCTAGTCCTTGCATTGGTGTCTGTGAAGTGAATAACAGAGGCTATTGCAAGGGTTGTTTTCGTTCCCGAGATGAGCGCCAGTTTTGGTTGCAGTACGATGCAAACCAAAAGCGAGACGTAGTGCGCTTGTGTCAACAACGTAAGGCTCGGGTTATGGCGGCGCGCAATGCGTTACTGTTCGAGCAAAAACAGCTACAGGATGGTAGCAGCGAGCAATCTGAGTTATTTTAAATGATTCCCTTTACTGCGTTAAGCGGATAAGTGGAGCCGGCTAAGTAGTCATTCAAACTTTGCAGCACTAAGGGGCTGCGGCATTGTTCTTGTCGTTCAAGCAGCTGGGCATGCGATAACCAAAGTGTTTCAATAATACCCTCGTCCAAGGCGCGTTCTGGCTGATGCATGATGGGCTTGGCGGCAAAACAAATTCTCTGGTAAGTCACGCCATTAGGTGCTTGGTATAGATAAATCCCTACCAGTGCAGTGAGTTCTACAAGCCAGGCGGTTTCTTCTAAAGTTTCACGAATTGCCGCTTGATTTAGACTTTCGTCCATTTCTAAGTGACCGGCAGGTTGGTTTAATACGATGTCGTTTTTTGCATGCTCTTTGACAAACAAAAAGCGTCCTTGTTGTTCGACTATAGTCGCTACTGTTATATGCGGAGTAAAAGCCATTTGAGTTTCTCCCAGCAGGTGCAACTAGGCGTTGTAGACAGCTGCAATTTGCGGTTAATTTTATGTAGTGCCTTTTTAGTTTGACTACATCGCGCTATTGGGTATTGTGAAGCGCGCAACAATAGTTGTAAATGTGTTAACATTCATCCGTTACAAACACGTATTTAATACATAGGTAAATTCTCGGTTCCATCGTTTTACCTAATTAATTAGCTTTATTACTGCCATGCCACACGCGCGGCAGATTTTTTGTACGATCACCTTAACCAATGGAGTTCAGCATGGGATACCAAAAGATCCAAGTGCCAGCTGGTGACAAAATCACCGTTAATGCCGATATGTCCTTAACCGTTCCAAATAACCCAATCATTCCTTACATCGAGGGTGACGGTATTGGTACTGATATCAGCCCAGTAATGATCAAAGTGGTTGATGCAGCAGTTGAGAAAGCATACGGCGGTCAGCGTAAAATTTCCTGGATGGAAGTGTATGCTGGCGAAAAAGCCACTCAGGTTTATGATTCTGAAACCTGGTTACCTGAAGAAACCTTAGAAGCAGTGCGCGACTATGTGGTTTCTATCAAAGGCCCATTAACCACTCCAGTGGGTGGCGGCATTCGTTCTTTGAACGTTGCTCTGCGTCAGCAGCTTGATCTTTATGTGTGCTTGCGTCCAGTACGCTGGTTCGAAGGCGTACCAAGCCCTGTTAAGCGCCCACAAGACACAGATATGGTTATCTTCCGTGAGAACTCAGAAGACATTTATGCTGGTGTTGAGTGGCAAGCAGGTACACCAGAAGCTGATAAAGTTATCAAGTTCTTAACTGAAGAAATGGGCGTAACTAAAATTCGCTTCACAGAAAACTGCGGTATCGGTATCAAGCCAGTTTCTGAGCAAGGTACCAAGCGTTTAGTACGTAAAGCGTTGCAGTACGCAGTAGATAACAACCGCGAATCTGTAACCATCGTGCACAAAGGCAACATCATGAAATTCACCGAAGGTGCTTTCAAAGATTGGGGCTACGAAGTTGCGCGCGATGAGTTCGGTGCAGAGCTTTTGGATGGCGGTCCTTGGATGCAGTTCAAGAACCCTAACACAGGCACTAATATCGTTGTTAAAGATGCTATTGCTGACGCCATGCTGCAGCAAATCGTTCTGCGTCCAGCAGAGTACGACGTTATCGCAACCTTGAACCTAAACGGTGACTACATCTCTGACGCACTTGCGGCGCAGGTTGGTGGTATCGGTATCGCACCTGGTGCAAACCTATCTGACAGCGTTGCTATGTTCGAAGCGACTCACGGTACAGCACCTAAGTACGCAGGTCAGGACAAAGTGAACCCAGGTTCACTGATTCTTTCTGCAGAAATGATGTTACGCCACATGGGTTGGACTGAAGCAGCTGATTTAATCATTGATGGTATCAATGGCGCGATCGCGGCCAAGACCGTAACCTATGACTTTGAGCGCCTGATGGACGATGCTAAGCTGCTGTCCTGCTCTGAGTTTGGTGATGCAATGATTGCTAAAATGTAATCATTACAATTACTTAGCGGTAATCAACGCCTCACTCTAGTAGTGGGGCGTTTTTAATCGTGCGATGAGAGAATTATGACCAGTGATGATGATTTCGCCATATTTGCTAAGCAAATGCAGGGTGTTAGGCGTATTCATGTAGATCAAGCAGAGACGGGTAAAAAGCGAGCCAATCAGCAGCAGCTCTCTAATCGTCGTTTGCATGCGGTTGAAACACCGACGCAAATCACAGTCGATGGCCTGTCAGATCAGTTTGTTTTGGATGTGGGTCCTGAGGATTTCTTGCTGTGGCAGGGCAATGGCGTTCAGGAAAATCAGCTACGTCGCCTAAAGGCCGGGCAAATTCCCTTTGATGGCAGCATCGATCTGCATGGCATGAGTGTAGAGAAAGCGCGCTCGGAGTTATGGGCATTTTTAGCCGAAGCCGTGCGCCTAGAGGTGCGCTGTGTACGTGTTACCCATGGCAAATCCAATCGTCTTGATGGGCGCAAGCCCATGCTGAAAAGCCATGCCAATACTTGGTTGCGTCAACACGACAGGGTGCTGGCTTTTAGCTCTTGTCTGCCTAAGCATGGCGGCACAGGTGCGTTGTATGTACTGCTGCGCCGAACCATGCTGGAAGGTCGAGAGGAACCTGTATTTTTAGACTAGCGTATCGGTGTTTGTAGGTGCAGAGAGTTCAGTAACGTATCTAAAATACCATTATGAATATTTACGGGGTGGTTAAGGATAGCCACTATCACCCAGGGATCACCGTTTTTATCATTGCTATAGCCAGCAATGGCACGAACGTTTCTTAAGGTGCCGGTTTTGATGCGTGCTTGGCCGGCAATGGGGCTTCTGCGTAAACGTCTGCTCATAGTTCCGTCAATGGCTACCAGAGGTAATGAAGCCTGAAACTCAGCGGCATAAGGACTGCTGGCCGCATCTTTAAGCATTAACGCCAATTCATAAGCGCTTAATCTTTCCGAGCGTGACAAGCCGGAGCCATTTTCAATAATCAGGCTTGGGCGCAGAATGCCTTTGCTTTTCCACCACTCAATGACCACGCGTTTGGCTGCCTCAGCGTCATCTGTATCTGCTGCGAGACGATTGCGGGCACCGATGGTTAAAAATAGTTGCTTAGCCATAGCGTTGTTGCTGTATTTGTTTACATCACGAATTGCTTCAGCAACAGAAATTGAGGGTAAAGAGCTTAAACGTCTGGCTGAGCGAGGCGTTACGGCAAAAACAGTGTCGCCAGAGATGGTCCCGCCCATGTCTTCCCAAGTGCTGCGAATAATGCCTGCGGCGTAGCGCTCATGTTCCATAAAGGCAAAATACTTTTGCGTTGAGCAGCCCTCAGGAATAGAGCCTGTGGCTCTTAGGGTAAGACTGTCCTCAGTCTGCAGCGGGTGGAAATATACCTTGGTGTGTGCGTTACAGTTTTGTGGCGGCACTACTCTGACCTGATTATCCACCATCACGTCGGGGATAAAAGGATCGCTGGTCACTGTGGCGCCGGTTAGGCTTCCGGTAACAATGAAACGTTGGGCGTTAAAGTTAACCAATAAGCTGCTGCCATCAACCATAAAAGGACGGTACAGATCACTTTTCTCACCATCAAATGCTTTCAGGCTTTCTATTTGATAAAAAGAGCCGTCTAAAACCAAGTCACCATTGATGTGCTGAATACCCTGTAGTTTTAGATTGCGTAGCAGTAACCATAAGCGCTCTATCGTTAATTTAGGGTCACCACCGCTACGAAAATACAGGTTGCCATTAAGCTGGTTGCCCTCTATTTTTCCGTCGGTGAGCAAATCAGTCTGCCAAGTAAAAGAAGGCCCTAGGTTTTCCAGTGCGGCATAGGTGGTAACCAGCTTAATAACAGACGCTGGATTAACACTGGTATTTGCGTTGTAGAAAGTTCCTTTGCTTGTCGAACTTTTACTAAGGGGCAAGGCAACCAAGGCGAGCGCATGTGCCGGCAGTTGGTTTTTTTGTAATATTCTTTGTATATCTGTTAGGTCAGGGTGAGCAGGCTGTGCTTGGACGTGAAGAGTGGAGAAGACAAATAGAGCGGTGAAGCTGAGTATTTTACGTAACATTTTTACCACTACTGCTAAAGGAATAGGTATGAAGCTTATTGTTGCGCACTTTATCAAGTAATGGGCGATTGATGAAGCAGTAAATTTTTTAAAGCATGGCTTTTTGTAAGAATAACTCTGGTAAGATACGCGCACAAATAGGAGACCTACTATGGCTAAAAATCGTTCCCGTCGTTTACGTAAAAAACTTTGTGTTGATGAGTTCCAAGAATTGGGCTTTGAAGTACAGCTCGAATATCCAGAAAATATTGAAGATGAGGCCGTTGAGGCGTTCTTTTCTGATTTTATTTTACAAGCGATCGAAGCTAACGGCTTAGCGCTTATTGGTGGCGCAGAGTATTCATTAGTGTGCTTGGCAAAACGTGGTTCAGTGAGTGAAGAGCAGCGCGCTGCAGTTGAAAGCTGGCTTAAAGCGCGCACAGAACATAGTTCTTGCACTGTTAGCCCGCTGATGGATGCTTGGTATCCAGGGAATGCGATTGCGTAAGTAATTTATGTATAAAAATAAAAAACGCCACTTAGTTGTGGCGTTTTTTTTTGCACGGAAGAATTAATCTTCGCTCTGGCCATCAATGTCGTGTGTAATCAAAGACAGCAGAGCATTTTGCTGACGTTGAGCTAAAAAACGAAAGTGTTGTAATAACTCGCGCTCATGGATGCTTAGCTCGGGGCTATCCATGCGCAATCCGTTTTCTAAACTCACTCCTTCTTCCTGGTTAAGGCTCTGCTCCATGCGTGCGATAATTTCTGAGTTCATACTGCGGTGGTTGTTTCGTGCTACTTCAGCAATACGATCGCGCATGCCGGATGGTAGGCGAACAACAAACTTATCTGCAGTACGGCTAGTGTAGGCTATTTTTCTTGCAGTGCTCATATGTCAACCAATTTAATGTTAGGAGTTTAATGAAGTGGTAATAAAATAAATTTCTGGGTTTTTTGCAGCGAAATGGCTCGTGTGCGTTTGCTTTATTCCAGACTTTATACAGCTTTGAGTGGATTTTAGTCACTGGGATACTTTAACGCTAACATTAAAATAGTCAATTGGAAAAGCAAATTGATACAAATAAGCCTATAGTAATTGTGGTATTAGCATTTGAGCCGGCTGTTCTTGCGTTGCGTGTATTTGAATCTGGTTTTTTGCTGGCAGATTAAAAGCAAGCTATTGGTTTTTGGTGTAAAGTAGCACCTTAGATAATTTTAAAGAAGTGGGTGGCAAAATGAGAAACTTATGGGTTTCCCTAACCATATCCGTGGGTTTAATGCTTGCTAACCCTGCTTTTGCAGCGGATAAAGATACTGCTAAATGGAATTTGGCGCGTTTACCTGTATTACAAGAAGCTGTGGCTGGGACTTCATTTGAGGTGCACCAGTTAGAAAATGCGCTGCTGATTAAAGTTTATGCTGCAGGTACGTTTAAACCAGAGCGTCCAGAGCTGTTGTTGCCATCGGCTTTAAGTAAAGTAGGCAAGTTGGGGCGGCACTTAGCCGCGGATCAAGAGCTCTCAGTTTTAGTGTTAGGTATGTCGGCAGAGCAAATTAATCCAATCAAACAACAGGAAATCAGCCATGCGCGCGCTAAATCGCTGGCTAGTATTTTACGTTTAAATAAAATCTCAACGGTGCGTATGCAAGCTTTTGGCGTAGGAGCATCACCCCAGGCGGGTCCAGAGCTGGCTGCCAGTATTCTTATCGTTCCTGTCAACGAGTTACCGACTTTTGCCGCACATTTCCGCGAAACTCCAATATTTTTAGCGCACGAATAATTTCAGTAGCCCAAAAAAATACCATTCCAACAGAGCAGCACGTCATGAACCATGAAGAACTGGCGCACATGCGCAGAAACTATATTAAAGAGGGTTTGCTCGAACAACATGCCCCCGCTGATCCTTTTGCGTTATTTGACTTATGGTTGGAACAGGCTGTAGCTACCGAGTTGGCACCCACGGAGCCTAATGCCATGACGCTGGCAACTGCTGATGCGCAGGGGCAACCTCACTGTCGCGTGCTGCTGCTTAAGGATTTTGATGAGTCGGGCTTTGTTTTTTATACCAACTATCAAAGCAATAAAGGCTTGGAGATTGAGAAAAACCCCAAGGCGGCGATGATGTTTTTTTGGCCTGTACTTGAGCGCCAAGTGCGTATTGAAGGTCGGCTTGAAAAAGTAAGCGAGCAGGAGTCGGATGAGTACTTTCAGATTCGTCCTTTAGGAAGTCGCATTGGTGCGTGGGCCTCGCCACAAAGTAGACCGCTGTGTGACAGAGCAGAGCTGGAAGAACGGGTTGTCCAAGCTCAGTCGCGTTTTCAACAAGAGCCACCACGGCCACCGTACTGGGGCGGTTATAAATTGGTGGCGAACAGCATTGAGTTTTGGCAGGGGCGACCGGATCGCTTGCACGACCGTTTGTTTTACCTAAAGCAGAGTACCAATGACTGGTTGCGCCAACGCTTAGCACCTTAAGCGTTGGGCGATGGGACGGTTTAGTGGATTGAGTAGCGGTCTGCGGCGGCTTGTAACCATGTTGCTAGTTCACGTTTTGGGATTTTCTGCTGCTGTGCTTGTGCCAGTTGCTCTAGCATGTAGACCTGTTTGGCTTTGTCTTTTTCAGCCATAGATAAAGCAAGGTCACGGTTAACCCAGCGCTTAATGCGCACGTACAGCCACCAATGAAAATAAAAGCCAGAAATGCTTACCACTGCAACTATAAAGTAATCCATATAAAACTCTTACCTGATTTGGAAGTCTTAAGACTCACGGAGTCATAACTTAGGTTGATAATACATCGAGCCAAAGGAGAAATAGAATATGCTTAAAACAAGTCTAATCGCAATACTTTTGACCAGCACGGCGCTGGTCTCCGGTTGTGCTAGTAAGCTCAGCGGGGAAAGTTACTCGCGTGATGAAGCGCGCCAAGTGCAGACTGTACGTATGGGAACAATTGAATCTCTGCGTCCCGTTAAAATTGAAGGTACGAAAACGCCGATTGGAGCCGGTACAGGTGCGGTAATAGGTGGTATTGCCGGCAGTGGTGTTGGTGGCGGTCGTGGTAGTGCTGTGGCAGCGGTTATCGGTGCAGTAGCAGGGGGAATGATCGGTGCGGCCTCTGAAGAAGGGTTGACGCGCACACAGGGTGTTGAAATTACAGTGCGTGAAGATGATGGTGTGATGCGCGCCTATGTGCAGGCATTAAACCCCAATGAAACCTTCCATGTGGGCGATCGTGTACGTATCACTAATGTAAAAGGTGCTTACAGAGTAAGCCGCTAGTAACCTGTAACACCTTGCAAAGGTTCTACGACAAATAAAAACTCCAGCTGTATATCTTAGTAATGTTTAGGTATGCCGCTGGAGTTTTTTGATTGTAACATTTTGATTTTTAATGTGGGTTTTCTTGAATAGACAGTTAAGGTTATCGTGTAAAATAATTTTGGTGTATGCGCACGCTTGGTATGGTTTCGTCCTGCATAAAGCGTAATAACAAGAACTGGGGATGCATGTATGTTGGTTGCTTTACTGTTATTGCCATTTTTCTGTGCCTTGTTGGTACTTTTTTTGGCTAACCGTCCGCGTCGATTAATCGTGACGTTATCCAGTGTTGCTCCAGTATTAGGCTTGCTTTTGTTAGGCAGCAAAGCGCCTGAAATTTTGGGTGGTGAGGTTATTTGCGCGCAACAGGCTTGGCTGCCAAGCTTGGGACTTAATCTTAATTTTTGCTTAGATGGCTTAAGTTTTCTTTTTTCACTCTTAATTCTTGGCATTGGCTTGCTGGTCATTATCTATGCACGCTATTACTTGGCGGAGCAGGAAAGAGTCGCCAAATTCTTTGCCAGCCTGTTGCTGTTTATGGGCGCCATGCTGGGTGTGGTACTGTCCAGTAACCTGTTGCTGATGCTGATGTTTTGGGAGCTGACCAGTCTTTCTTCATTTTTACTAATTGGTTTTTGGAGTCAGCGTGCAGAAGCTCGTGCTGGTGCGCGCATGGCGCTGGCGGTTACCGGTGGTGGTGGGCTGGCGCTGTTAGCCGGTATTCTGCTGCTCGGTAATATAGTGGGCAGTTATGAGTTGGCCGACGTCATTGCAGCCAAAGAACTGATTCTTGCACATAAACTCTATCCCATTACCTTGATTTTGGTGCTGATCGGCGCATTCACTAAGTCCGCCCAATTTCCTTTTCACTTTTGGTTACCCCATGCCATGTCGGCACCGACCCCGGTATCTGCGTACTTGCACTCAGCGACCATGGTGAAGGCCGGGGTGTTTTTGCTGGCGCGTTTATACCCAGCGCTTGCTGGAACGGATTGGTGGTTCTATCTGGTTACCTTTACTGGGCTGGTGACATTGTTAATTGGTGCGATTACGGCGCTGTTCCAACACGACCTTAAAGGGTTACTGGCGTATTCCACTGTCAGTCATTTGGGTCTGATTACCATGCTGTTTGGTATCGGCTCTGACTTAGCGCCCGTGGCGGCTATTTTCCACATTATTAACCATGCCACCTTTAAAGCCTCTTTGTTTATGGCGGCAGGAATTATTGATCATGAAACTGGCACTCGTGATATGCGGCGTATTAATGGGCTGTGGAAATACATGCCCCATACCGCGCTGCTGGCGATGGTGGCGTCTTCAGCGATGGCGGGTGTGCCTTTGCTGAATGGGTTTTTGAGTAAAGAGATGTTTTTTGCCGAAACCCTACACCAGCAACTCTTGGGCAGTTTTAGCTGGCTGATCCCCGCGTTGGCGACTGCCGCAGCGGTGTTTTCGGTCGCTTACTCACTGCGCTTTATTCATGATGTGTTCTTTAACGGTGAGCCCATTAATTTGCCGAAGTTTCCACCACATGAACCGCCGCGCTATATGAAAATACCGGTCGAAATATTGGTGTTCTTATGCCTGTTAGTGGGCATGTTACCGGCTTATAGCGTGTCGGGTCTGCTGGCCAGTGCCGCGCAAGCCAGTTTGGGTCACGCACCGCCTGAATATAGTCTCACGATTTGGCATGGCTTAAATACGCCGCTACTGATGAGCACGGCTGCGATGTTGGGTGGGATTTTGATTTACCTATTTAGACGACCGCTCTATGCATGGTATGACGGACTGCCCAGCCTAAACGCACTGGATACCTTCAAGTCTTTTTTACAGCGCTCAACGGCGCAATCCTCGCAGTTTGTGGCACGCGTGCAAGCGGCTTCATTGCAGCGATTTATAGCTATTGTTTTGCTAAGCGTGTGTGCTGTAGTGCTGTGGAAGCTGTTGCCCATGACGCGTCTGAGTGGTGATGAGCCCTTGTCACCGGTGGACCCGCTCACCCTGATTGGTTTGGCAGCCATGGTGCTGACAGCGCTGCTAACCGTTATGTATCACCGCCAACGCCTGATCTCACTAACCACTTTAAGCGTGGTGGGGCTGGTTACTGCGATGTTGTTTGCACGCTTTTCTGCTCCGGACTTGGCATTAACGCAGTTAGTGGTGGAAGTAGTGACCATTTTATTAATGCTGCTGGTGTTGAATTTCATTCCGGAAAAATCGCCGATAGAAAGTAGTAGCTTGAGGCGCTTACGGGATTTTTGTATAGCCTTGGTCAGCGGTGGCTTAGTGGCGGTGTTGACCTATGCCGTGCTCACGCGCCCCTTTAGCAGTATTGCCGATTATTATCTGGACAACAGTGTCAGCGGTGGCGGTGGCACCAACGTGGTCAATGTGATTTTGGTCGACTTTAGGGGCTTTGATACTCTGGGTGAAATTAGCGTCTTGGCCATTACCGCTATGGCTATCGTGGCGTTACTGCATGGATTGCGCTTGCCGCAGCGACGCACCGACCATGATGGCCGCTCATGGGCTACGCACAGTCATCATTTAATGCTTAAGATTTTGGCAAGACTGCTGCTGCCGCTGGCATTACTGGTATCCGTGTTTATTTTCCTGCGTGGTCATAATGAACCCGGCGGCGGTTTTATTGCTGGGCTGGTTACCGCGGTTGCGCTGTTGTTGTTGCAGGTGAGCTCAGGTCAGGCTTGGGTTGAGCGACGGCTTAAATTTAATTACCGTGTGATGGCTTCAGCCGGAGTGTTACTGGCGGGCTTTACCGGTTTGGCCAGCTGGTTTTTTGGCAAGCCGTACCTCACTTCAGCCCACGGCAGTGTGACTATTCCTTGGTTGGGTGAAATGGAGTTGGCTTCTGCCATGGTGTTTGACTTGGGCGTGTATTTAACTGTGGTGGGCGGTACGTTGTTAATTCTGAGCAGTCTGGGTCGTTTGGGCCACTATGTTAAGTTACCGGAGGGCAAGTAATGGAGCTGTGGATTGCTTGCGCCATTGGCGGCCTGGTGTTTTGCGGCGTGTATTTGATTTTGCGTGCGCGTACCTTTCCCGTAGCCTTGGGCCTTACGCTGTTGTCGTACGCCATTAATATCTTTCTGTTCTCCATGGGCCGTTTAAAAACAGGCCAGCCTGCAGTGATTGGCACCTCGGCTAGTTATACCGATCCTGTTCCGCAAGCCTTGGTGTTAACCGCCATTGTGATCGGATTTGCGATGACGGCGTTTTTACTGATTTTATCCCTGCGCGCCTATGTGATTTTGGGCACGGACCATGTGGATGGTTCTGAGAAAAATAAGCAGGAGGCACCGTGAGTCATTTAATTGTTGTGCCCTTTATTTTGCCCTTGTTGATTGGCGCATTATTAAGCTGGGTAAAAGACGAGCACATCAGTCTACAGCGCAACATCAGCCTTGCTGCCAGCTTGGCATTGCTAGTGGTGGCTTTACTGCTGTTGAGCATGGCCGAGCAGGGTGGTGTTCAGGTGTATAGCATGGGTAACTGGCATGCACCTTTTGGTATTGTTTTGGTGTTGGACCGCCTGAGTGCTTTGCTCTTAGCCACCACTGCGATGTTGGCGCTGTGGGTGAATTTTTATGCGGTAGCTGGGGATGACCAACGCGGGCGCAATTTTCATGCATTATTTCAGTTTCAATTGGCTGGCATTAACGGTGCTTTTTTAACCGGTGACCTGTTTAACCTGTTTGTTTGCTTTGAGATTTTGCTGATAGCCTCTTATACCTTGCTGCTGCATGGCTTGGGTGCTGAACGACTCCGCTCTGCGGTGCATTATGTGATTTTAAACCTAGTGGGTTCGAGCTTGTTTCTGCTCGGCGCGGGTTTGTTTTATGGCGTGGCTGGCACGCTTAACATGGCGGATTTGGCACGCTTTGTGGCGCAAGCGCAGGGCGACGAGCAATATTTATTGCAGGCTGCAGGCTGGGTGTTATTACTGGTGTTTGGCTTAAAGGCTGCTTTCTTACCGCTACACTTTTGGTTACCGCGCGCCTATGCCAGCGCTACAGCACCGGTGGCGGCTTTGTTTGCCATTATGACTAAGGTGGGACTGTATGCGATTTTACGCATGACGACCTTGGTGTTCGGGGGACAAACAGGCGCTGCAGCAGGTTTTGGTTTGGATGTGCTGTTTGTAATTGCGCTGTTGACCATGATGTTGGGCGCAATAGGCGCTTTTGCTGCGGGAACGCTGCACAGCATGCTGGCGTATTTGGTTCTAGTATCCGTAGGTACGTTGCTGGCAGGTATTAGCATGGGTTCTGAGGCGGCACTTACAGCTAGTTTGTATTACTTATTACACAGCACTTGGGGCATTGCCGGCCTGTTTTTATTGGCCGACTTGATCGCTAAACAACGCGGCAAGCTCAAGGGTATTTTGCGCACAGGCGCGCCTTTGTTAACCCCGGCTCGATTGGGTGCTTTGTTTTTTGTGGGTGCTGTGGCCACTGCAGGTTTGCCGCCGTTTTCTGGCTTTGTCGGCAAACTCAGTTTGTTGCAAGCAGCGCAGGGCATACAGCAGGGCTTTCTTTGGGTAACGGTATTACTAGCGAGCTTGGTGGTTTTACTCGCCCTCAGCCGCGCCGGTAGTGTTTTGTTTTGGCAGCACACAGGCGCAATTGATGAACATGCGCGTTTTAGCACGCCTGCTTTTGTCAGTGCCGTGGCGCTTATCGGTAGTGGCGTGTTGCTAGTGATTTTTGCTGAGCCTGTACTGGCTTTTTGTCAGGCTAGCGCGCAGCAGTTATTGCAGCCCGAGCTGTATTTACAGCAATTAACAGGAGAATAGGCAATGGGGAATTGGTTTAAACAACCCATGCTCAGCGCGCTGTTATTGCTAGCGTGGTTATTGTTGGTGGACAGTTTCACCTCGCCCGGTCAATGGGTGTTTGGTGCGATTTTGGCGTTGGCGATTCCGCGGCTAATGCAAAACTGGTGGCTGCCCGGACCAAAAATACGAAGCTGGTCGGCCTTGGTGGTTTTTTTGTGGCGCGCATTAACCGATATTGTTTTGGGCAATATAGAAGTGGCGCGTTTAGCCTTGGGGCCACAGGCTAAGCTAGAGCCCAAGTTTGTTGAGTTTTACACTGAGCTGAATAATGATCTGGCGATTTTTATGCTGATGAGCGCCATTTCGCTGGCGCCGGGCTCGGTGTCGACCTGTTACAACAGGGAAACCAGACGCATTGAAGTGCATGCACTGCACTGCACCGATGTCGACGCATTGCGTGCCAGTATTCGGCAGCGCTACGAAGTACTCTTGCAGCAGGTGTTTATATGATAGGCGTGGTTATCTGGATCAGCATGCTGATGATGGGCGTGGCGTTTGTGTTAAACCTTGTACGCTTAATCAGAGGTCCCGCCATTGTTGACCGAGCTTTGGCGGTGGATACGCTGTATATCAACGGTCTAGCTATTTTGATTTTATTTGGGATGGCGCTGGATAGCCGCTTGTTTTTCGAGGCCGCTTTGTTGATCGCGCTGTTTGGTTTCTTCAGCACGGTGGTGATCAGTAAATACATTCTGCGCGGCGACGTGATTGATTAGGGTGAGTCATGAATTTTTTTGTTGAGTTAGTGGTGTGTTTCTTTCTGCTGGTCGGCAGCTTTTTTGCTTTGGTTGGCTCGATTGGCTTGTTTCGCTTTAAGGACTTTTACATGCGCTTGCATGGTCCGGCCAAAGCCACCACCTTGGGTGTGGGTGGAATCCTTATCGCGTCCATGATTTATTTTAGTTTCGCCCATGGCGGCTTGTTGGTGCACGAATTGTTGGTAACGTTATTTTTGGTCATTAGCGCGCCGGTTTCAGCTTATATGCTGTCTGCGGCGGCTAAGCGAAGCTAATTAAATCTTCGTCAATCTCATACAGCACCAGCAATTTCATGTAAGATTCCGTGTTCGATTAATTATGTTTTAGGGTTGCCAATGTTTGCAGAGTTAGGGTTACACGAGCGTCTATTAAAAGCGCTGGCCGAGTTGGAGTTTATTGAGCCAACAGAGGTACAAAAACAAGCCATACCGGTTGCTCTGCAAGGCCGCGATTTGCGTGCAACAGCGCAGACGGGTAGTGGCAAAACAGCCGCTTTTGTGTTGCCGATATTACAGCACCTGCTAAACCAAGAAGAAGGCACCCACGCAACCCGCGCACTGATTATTGTGCCTACGCGCGAGCTGGCGCGACAAATCACCGATGAAATCGAGCGTTTTGCACGTTTCACCTTTATCAAAGCCACCATGCTCATTGGTGGTGAAGGTTTTAGAGAACAAGCCGCCGAGTTGCGTCGTGTACCAGACATTCTGGTCGCCACTCCAGGACGCTTGCTAGAGCATATTGAAGCCGCCAGTTTTCCTGCCAAAGAAGTGCGTTGGTTGGTGCTGGATGAAGCAGACCGCATGCTGGACTTGGGCTTTGCGGATGCGATGCAATCCATCATTAATGCCTGTGAACTGCGTGAGCAAACGCTGTTGTTTTCTGCCACCACCGGCGGACGTGTACTGCGTGAAATTACCCAGAGCCTATTGCATGAGCCTGTGCATTTAATGCTCAATCCGGTTTCACAGCTAAGCGAAACCACACGGCAGGAATTTATCACAGCAGAAAGCTTTGCACACAAAGAGCAGCTGTTAGCTTGGTTGCTGGCCAATGAAACCTATCGCAAAGCCATAGTGTTTACCAACACGCGCATTGCTGCAGACAAACTGTACGGTCGTCTACGCGCTAAGGATTTCCGTGTGTTTGTTTTGCATGGTGAAAAGGATCAGCAAGAAAGAAAACAAACGTTACTGCGTTTTAGTCAGGGCAGTGAGCGGGTGCTGTTAGCTACAGACGTAGCAGCGCGCGGATTGGATATTGAAGGCGTTGATCTGGTGATTAACTTTGATATGCCTCGCTCGGGTGACGAATACGTACACCGCATTGGTCGTACGGGTCGTAGCGGCAATCAAGGTTTAGCGATTTCACTGATTGAACATTTGGACTGGAATCTGATGTCCAGTATTCAACGCTACCTTAAGCAAGAGTTTGAAAAGCGCATACTGCCAGGCTTGAAGGGTGGTTACCACGGCCCGAAAAAAGTAAAAAGCTCGGGTAAAGCGGTTGGCGTGAAAAAGAAAAAAGAAGCGGTTAAAGGCGATGCTAAGAAAAAAGCAGCGAAAAAGCCCAATAGACCCCGCAGCGCACCCAGCAAACCGGCCGTGTTTAGCGATGACGGTCATGCACCCTTGCGTAAAAAGCAGCCCTAAGCAGGGGGTTTCTGCCACTGTCCCATACTGTGGTTAAGGAATAATTGATGCACAGCATAGAGCAGATACTCGCTAAGGCTTATCCCGTATTACCGGTCTTAGTGGTTAACCAGCCCGATACAGCGATTGCGTTGGCGCAAGCGCTACATCAGGGAGGTGTGCAGGTCTTAGAAATCACCTTAAGAACACCGCAGGCGCTTGAGGTGGTCACGACTTTGCGTCAACAACTGCCAGAGCTTCTAGTGGGGGTGGGGACTGTGGTGCAAGCAGAACAGTTTGAACAGGCCAAACAAGCAGGCGCGCAATTTGCCGTAAGTCCAGGGTTTACGCCGCAATTGGCTGAGGCTGCACAAGCCAGCGCATTACCTTATTTACCCGCTGTAATAACGCCTTCTGAGGTGTTGCACGCCATGGAATACGGTTATCGCACGCTAAAGCTGTTTCCGGCCAGCTTAGAAGGCAGCTTAAAACTGCTGGATAGTTTTAAAGGCCCCTTTGCCGACATTAAATTCTGCCCCACGGGCGGTATCCATCTGGATAACCTGTTGAGCTTTCTTAAGTTACCCAATGTGATTTGCTGTGGCGGCAGCTGGTTGGCACCGGATGCTTTGGTGCGGGCTAATGATTGGCGGCAAATAACCGCCTTGGCGCAACAGGCGCAGGAGTTAGCGAGGAGTTTGGTATGTGTTTAGAATGGGATTGGCCTGCGCCATTTCAAAGCAAGTTTCAAGCAAGTGCTGAACAAATCGACGAGCTAAACCACGTCAATAACGCTGTCTATGTGCAGTGGATGGAAGATTGCGCGTGGCAGCACTCACAAAGCTTGGGCTTGGATGTCAAACGCTACCAAGAATTGGACCGTGGCATGGCAATAGTGCGCCATGAAATTGATTACCTCGCCAGTGCGTATTTGGGTGAAGAACTGTGCATGGGTACTTGGATTGTTACACCCGACAATCGCCTGAAAATGGATCGCCTGTTTCAACTGATTCGTCCTGCCGATGGTGCTACTTTGCTGCGCGCCCGCACGACCTTTGTTTGTGTGCAGCTCACCACCGGTCGCCCAAAGCGTATGCCAGAAGAGTTTTTGACCGGCTACGGCAAAGCTTGGCGCGATTTGGATAAGGACTGACCCAGTGGAAATCGCTTTAGCCCCCATGGAAGGCTTAGCCGATGCCATGATGCGCGACCTGCTCACGCGCCAAGGCGGTATCGACTGGTGCGTGACCGAATTTATCCGCATCACCGACACGCTGCTACCACCGTCAATCATTCAACGCATTGCACCCGAACTAAAGCAGGGCAGCGCAACGGCAAGCGGCACACAACTGCGCGTGCAATTATTGGGTTCTGATCCTGTTTGCTTGGCTGAAAATGCCGCACAAGTAGCGCAGTTGGGAGCCTCTGTCGTGGATTTAAACTTTGGTTGTCCCGCCAAAACTGTTAATAAATCCAAAGGCGGCGCGATTTTGATGAAAGAACCTGAACGCTTATTTCGTATTGCTGAACAAGTGCGCGCCGCTTTACCCAAACACACACCTCTCACCGCCAAAATGCGCTTGGGTTATGACAACACAGACACTGCGCTAGATTGCGCGCGCGCGTTGGCGCAGGGCGGAATTGCACAGCTGGTGGTGCACGCACGCACCAAAACAGACGGTTATAAACCACCAGCGCACTGGGAGTGGATTGCCAAAATTCAAGACGTGGTGGATGTGCCAGTCATGGCGAATGGCGAGGTGTGGTCGGTGGCGGACTGGCTGCGTTGCCGTGAAGTCAGTGGTGTGCAGTCTGTGATGATTGGTCGGGGATTGGTGACGCAACCGGATTTGGCGCGGCAAATCCAAGCGCTACAGCGTGGCGAATCTTATCAGCCACTAACTTGGGAAGGCTTGATGCCACTGATACAGGAGTTTTGGCAGCGAGTGCGCATCAACGTCACCCCGCGCCAAGCACCGGGCCGATTAAAACAATGGCTGGCGCTATTAATGCGTAACTATCCCGAAGCGCAGCAGCTATTTAATCAAATCCGTCGTGAAACCGACCCGGAAGTAGTGGAGCAGTTGTTGAAAAGGGCTATGTAATCCTGACTCAGCCTAAAGCGGCTTGGCGCACAAACTGCTCCATCTCCAGCAGGGCACGCGACATTAACTAATGAGGTCAAAAGGATATGAAAATAACACGGAAGCAACTCACTAGCGCTGTCGAGCACGGTATTCTCTCGGCAACTCAAGCCGATTCTCTGATTGAATTCATACAGCGGCAAACGGCTGATGTGCCTCGGTTTACCTTTACCCATGTGCTGTATTACTTGGGCGGGCTGATGGCCATTGGCGCGATGACCTTATTTATGAACCTTGGCTGGGAGTCTTTTGGTGGCGCGGGCATCTTCTTTTTATCGCTGCTTTATGCTGGAGTTGGTTTAAAGCTTACCAACCACTTCGCAAGCAGGCAGCTCAGCATCCCCGCTGGCATTACTGCCACCTTTGTCGTCTGTATGACCCCGTTGGCTATTTACGGCCTACAGCATTGGCTTGGGCTATGGCCGGATGAAAGCCAGTACCGCGACTATCACCGCTACGTTAAATGGCATTGGTTGTACATGGAGTTGGGCACGTTAGCGGTGGGGGTGATTGTTGCTTGGCGCTATAAATACCCCTTCCTGATCATGCCGATTGCCTTCACCCTGTGGTATATGACCATGGACATCGTTGCCATCATTGGCGGAGGCGCAATTACTTGGGAGCTGCGGCAGCTGGTTTCGATGTACACAGGGTTACTAATGATTGCGCTGGCCGTGTGGGTTGATATTCGTGCGCATCACACAGCCGACTATGCCTTTTGGATTTACCTGTTTGGCGTGTTGGCCTTTTGGGGCGGTCTATCAATGCAACACTCAGACAGCGAACTGGCCAAATTCATGTACTTCTGCACCAACTTGTTCATGATCGGTGTTGGCGTATTATTGGTGCGCCGCATCTTTGTAGTTTGCGGTGCGTTAGGTGCGTACGGCTACCTTGGGCATCTGGCATTCAGCGTCTTTAAAGACAGCTGGATGTTTCCTGTCGCCCTAACCGCTATGGGTCTGAGTCTCATTTACTTAGGCATTCTTTGGCAAAAGTACGAGCAGCGTCTTACCCAGAAATTCCACAATATCCTTCCCGCACCACTTAAAAGTCTACTGGCATCGAAGCGTGGTTAATCAGTAAGCTCTGCTAAAGCACATCCACACACTGAAGGAGCAGTTACCTAATGAGCGATTTAAAATACGACTCTTTTGCTTGGTTGGTGGAGCTTTTAGCTTATTGGGAAGGTCGCGTGCAACCAGCGCAACTAGCCAGCATCCACGTTATCAGTCGCCAGCAGGCAAGCAAGCGGATGCGGACGTTTCTCGCACAAAATCCAGAAGCTTTGCGTTACCACGGCAGTGAAAAAACCTACCGCCCGACCAATAAGTTTTTTCCGCGGCACATCAATCGTGAAGTGGGGCAATACCTTAGCTGGGTAACAGGGCAGAGCGCACACCACGATGCTATCCCCGCCAATATATGTCTAGAACCGCCCAGACGTCCCATCACACCAGAGCTTATGCGCCCATTGATGCAAGCCCTGCGCGAAGGACGTCGTGTAGAAGTCAATTACGTTTCTATTAGCAACCCTAATGACGAGGGACGCATTATCGTGCCGCACCATCTGGTCAATACCGGCCAGCGTTGGCATTTGCGTGCTTGGTGCGAAAAAAGTAAAGGCTTTAGAGATTTTGTTCTGGCGCGCTTTCAAGAAGTTGCCGAGCTACTAGATAAAAGCCCTATTTCTGCCAGCGATGATGAGGCTTGGCACACACAAGTCCGCATTATAATCGCCCCCGATCCACGCCTCAGCGAGTCGCAACGCAAAGTACTCGAGCACGAGTACGACATGCACGACGGACAACTAGAGATCCATACTCGCGGCTGTTTAGTCAGTTATAAGCTACAGCTTTTAAATATAAACCCCCGCATTTATGAAGCCGACGCTAAGGCGCAACAACTCATCATCGTCAACAAAAACGACATTCAACCATGGTTATTTGGCTGAAATAGTGCGGAAACACAAAACACTGTCAAGTTTGATTACGGTGTTTTTGTACAGTGTTGCTATTTAGTTTCATTAATCGCAAAGTGTCTTTAGCTTATAAAAATAGTTCTACAAGGGTAAAGCTACATGGATGATTTATCTGCTTCAGATCTGAAGGCTATCCTGCACTCAAAACGAGCCAATATTTATTACCTGCAATACTGCCGCGTAATGCAAAAAGACGGGCGTGTGCTTTACCTTGCTGAAGATGACAAACAAAACAGCTATTACAACATTCCCATAGCCAACACTACCTGCCTGTTACTGGGTACAGGAACCTCCATTACTCAAGCAGCCATGCGAATGCTAGCTCAGGCAGGTGTACTGGTTGGTTTTAGTGGTGGCGGCGGCACTCCTTTGCTAATGGCTAGTGAAATAGAATGGTTGTCCCCTCAAAGTGAATACCGCCCTACCGAATATGTACAAGCTTGGCTCAGCTTTTGGTTTGACGAGCAAAAACGCCTCGCAGCCGCAAAAGAACTCCAGCAAGCACGCTTAGGTTTTTTGCAAAAAACTTGGGCTAAGGATAAAGACTTAAAGCTGGAAGGTTTTGATTCAACTAATCTGGCCATCGCACAGCTGTTGGAAAGCTTTGTATTGCAAATAGATAAAGCAGACCGAGTGGGGAAGCTGTTACAGCTTGAAGCAGAGCTTACCAAAAAGCTTTATAGGCTTGCTGCTGGTAACACTAACCACCAAGGTTTTAGCCGCGAGCGTGAAGCTACAGATAAAGCTAATGGGTTTTTAAATCATGGCAATTACTTAGCTTATGGTTTAGCTGCTACAACCTTATGGGTATTAGGCATACCTCACGGCTTTGCAGTGATGCACGGTAAAACAAGGCGGGGCGCTTTAGTCTTTGATATCGCTGATTTAATAAAAGATGCCATTATTTTGCCTTGGGCATTTATCAGCGCCAAAGAAAACGCCACCGAACAAGAATTTCGCCAACAGTGCCTACAAGCTTTTACTAATCATAAAGTTTTAGACTTCATGTTCAATGAAGTTAAGCGGATTGCCTTTCAGTTTGCATCACCTAGTGTCGCCAAGTGAAGAGGATGACTCACTATGATGGTGATATTTGTTTCCCAGTGCGAAAAAAATGCTTTAGCTAAAACCCGGCGAGTACTGGATGCCTTTGCTAACCGCATAGGTGATAACACTTGGCAAACTGTAATTACCGAAGAAGGCTTGCAAGCAGTTAAAAAGTTGTTGCGTAAAACAGCGAGTAAAAGTACAGCCGTTAGTTGCCACTGGCTGCGCTCGCGCTCAAGAAGCGATTTATTGTGGGTTGTGGGAAATAAAAGAAAGTTTAACGAAAGAGGCATAGTGCCGGTGAATTATACTGAGAAAGAAGTACCTATGGATGTGATAACTATGAAAGCAAAGCAAAATGAAAGTTACGCTAATACTAAGCTACAACCACTTGCAGAACATTTGTTTGCAGTAGGCTATTTAGCTAAAAAAATATTTGAACTTTCAACAGATAATGATGAACATCAAAACTTGGCTGGTGTAGCCTTTCTTGCAGGTATTCTGCATGACATTGGCAAACTCGATCCTTGTTTTCAAGATTGGGTGAAAAAGGGCAAGCAAAAAAATCCTGATGAAGATGGGCAGCATATAGATACCAAGTTTACGTTTGATAAGCACCCTAGACACAATGAGGTTTCTTTATTTATATTCAATCTATTTGAATACCAGTGTATAGGGCTAAACCCAACTCAAAAGACTGCATTGCAGCATGTTGTTTACTGGCATCATGCAAAGCCATATAGGAAAGATGACCAGCTTTCAGGTGTTTTTAAAGTATATGAGTTCCTAAAGAAAAATATAGCAGTAAGTGAGTTAATCAATTTTATTGAAGCTGCTCCAAAAGCTATAAAGCGTATTAACTCCTTAGCTAAGCAATATGGATTAGAAAATGAAGTTGATCTAATTGATAAGCTTGATTGGAGTGCTGATAATAGCCAACAGTTAATTGAAGGATTTTTATATCAATTTGAAAATAAACTATTTCCGGATTTTAAACACTATTCGATTGCTGATGATTTTTCAGCTGTACATAAGAAAACAGAGACTAATGCGCATAATAATTTATTAAGAAGTTGTGTTATTAGCGCGGATAGAATTATATCTTCATTATCAGCCCATGATTTACAGGAATTAATTACTGAACAACGATTAGATGAGTTATTGGCTGAGCAGCAGGAGTTGATTTCTAATTTATCGGAGCAGATACAAGATTGTTTAGGTTTGTTTCCTAATAGTGAGCGCACAAATCAGCAAGCAGAAGTTGCTAAAAAACTATCTGAAATACGTGATATAGCAGTGTTATCAGGCGCTGCTGGCTGTGGTAAAACTAAAATTGCACTTGAATGGGCAATGCTTGGCAAGGCACAAAAAATAATATGGGTTTGCCCTAGAGTACAAGTTTGTCAGGGCATCTTTGAAGAACTAACAAGCCAATATTTACCAGAAAGCAGCATCGAGATTTTTACAGGCGAGTTCAAATTTACTAATAAATGGAATAACCCAACGAGAGAAGATGACTACTTTTCAGCAGATGTAGTTGTTACTACGATTGATCAAATCTTAAACTCAATTACCACTCACACCAAAGTGGACAGCTTGATACCATTTATGCAAGCACATGTGGTGTTTGATGAGTATCATGAATATATCAACATGGAAATATTTAACCTGCTTTTCGCTGAGCTAGTTGCCAATAAAAATATGAATAAAAATTATGATAAACGTATTTTGTTGGTTTCTGCCACACCACATTATTCATATTTAAAAAATATTTTGAATTTAAATGTAAGTGATGGTCAGTATTCAGATGTAATCGAGATGCCTTCTTTTAATAAGAGTAAGTATCAAATTGATTTTATTGATTATGATGAGACCAAAATAGAAGACAGCCCATTTTTTCAGGTTTATGACAATAATACATTTGTTATTAGCAATACAGCCAAACTAGCACAGCAAGGATTTTTGATACAAAAGGATAATGAAAATTCGGTCTTGTTCCACTCGAAGTTTAAACGAAGTGATAAAAAACACTGGTTCTCTGAGGTTTATAAGTCTTTCAGTAAAGAGGGCACAGGTCGGTATGATGTGTTAAGAAGCGGGCCAATCGTTCAAGCATCATTAAATATTAGTTGCGATGCGATGCTATCGGAGATAAGTAGTCCAGAGAATATTTTGCAGAGACTAGGAAGATTAGATAGATTTGGTAAAAATAATGAAATCAATATACTGACCATCGCACTAACAGAGCATGTTAAAAATGGTAAGCAGTTAGGTTCTTCAGCAAGGTTTCTAGCTTCTTTGCATAGCCTTAGGTCTGCCAAAGCGTGGTATGATTTTTTAGACAAAAAGTTATTAGGGAGAAACTTTACTTTGCCTGAAATTTATAGTTTGTATAAAGAATTTAGTATCCATGCTGCTGATGCAATTGAGCAAGATCTTGAGCAAGCTATAAAGTCAAGTGTTAAATTACTGGATAATAAAGTTACTGAACCTACTAAAGTTGTTCAAACTAAAAGTAAGGATAAAAAGCAGAAAATAAGTAAAAATTCTTTGCGTGGCGATAGCCGTTTTGTCCAATTAGCTGTTTTAGAATTAAATGATGTTGAATATCCTGTTTTTATAAATGAATACGCTTACCTCCCATCATTAAAAGATAATGAAGAGTATGATAACTTAACTGAATCTTTGTCGTTAATAGAGAATATTGATTTATTACATTTTATGGCACAGAAGCACGCTATTATTGACTCATCTCATCCTGTAAAAGGCATTCCAGCTAATAAAATGAAAACACGCTATTCAATTTTAGGTAACTGTGCAAGAGATGCAGAGTTTCCATTATATTTAAGCTATACAGAAGAAGATTTAAATCGTGTGGGAGGCGTTAGTGTTCGCCATTCTGAAGCTATTTATTATGCTATTTGTGATAAACAGCCTGTAGGCTCAATTTCGATTAAAACAATTAATGATTTATCTAACTAAAATAGGAAGTGAAAATGACTAAAGTAACAGGTATTAAAAGCGTAGATTTTAAAATAAAAGCGTTTGGTTATGGTGTAGTGAATTGGAATGGGCCAATTGCATTAGTTGGTGATAATGGAAAGGAGGTTAAAAACCATACCATACCTAAGCTGAGAGGGTTTACAAACCAAACCGGAAAGGTAAAAGAAGAATCAGGATATAAGTATAAGAAGCACGTCGCGGATATAAACTTCATAGAAAATCCGCTTTATATCAGTCAAAACTGTATTCGTCATCATTTATTCCGTGATCAAGCTTTTGATTTGCATTATGCAAAAGATAAAAATTTATTAGCCGTTTTGGCTTCTATTACAGGTTTGATCCGTGGCTATGTTGTACCTAGTAGTCAGTGTAAGCGCACAAGCCCGTTGCTGTTGGAAGATTTCGTTGACCATCTAGGTAATGGTAACTTTGAACAGATGGGGCGCTCTGGCTCTAAGGAAAAAGAGATAAATAAAAAAGGTGAAGAATCCAGTAATTCATTCTTTTCTAAAACCACCTTTGGCGACACCGAGTATACAGCTTATGGCTCTATCAGCATTGAGCAGCTTGAGTTTATCTCTCTGGATAAAAAATTTGATCGTGCTGCTATGGTGGTCTCAGAAGAGGAAGGAAAAAAAGTTGCTGAAAAAGTGCAAGAGTTTATCCACTCCATCGATCCAAGTCGTTCACCTAAAGCTGTCTTTCACGCAAATTATGTTCGTAAAGGAACAATTTTTGAAGAAGGTGAAGTAGGTATATTGCTGGATAACACAGCGATTGACATTCTAGTAAAAGAAACTCTGCGAATGATTGAAGAATTGAGCATTAAACAAGCTAAAGGCTACATGTACGTTGATAGCATAGAAGTTGACTATAACAACAGTAATAAAATGATGCGTATTAAGCGCAGCCCTGAACAGGCTAATCCAGAAGCACAAGATGGTTATGCTGTGTACTTTTATGCTAAATAGTAGGTTCGGATATGAAAATAACTATTGAATACGAAGCTTCATGGCGTAATTCTTTTTTGGATGGCTCAAACAATGAACCTCTTCCTAAAAAAGGAAGGAAGTTTGTTGGCTCTATGACTGAGCTTAGAAAGCCTGAAAACTATTTAAGAAGATCCATAACTAAAAATACAGTTATGGGTATTTTAAATCGTTTGATTGGCGAACAAGCAAAACTTTATCAAGCAAGAGAGCGTGAAAATTACTACTTCTCTGAGATTGAGGCAAATTTAAAGGAATCAGATATTATTGATAAACCAAGTATCACTAATGAGATGGTTTATATACGTAATATGTCTGGTAGTGATGACCAGAATTCTTTTTCAGGAATGTTAAAAACTAGTAGCCCTGCATTTTCATCGAGTTTTTCTGGAGTGCTTTGGGGAGTTTTATGGCTTGGTCTGGATGATCTGTTTAACTTTATCACTAATAGTAGTTATGAGGTTGAGCCTAAGCAAAATATAGAGCCGCTAATAATTAGCGAACGTTTTGAAGAATTAAACAATAAGAAATTAAATAAAGATTTGGAGCTAGATAGCTCTGTACAAAAAGTGCTTGATGAACTATCTAAAGAATTTCCTGATGTCAATTATATTTCTAATTCTGGGAAAATACCTGTAATAAGCCTTTATTGTTCTGCTTTATATCTACAAATAAAAAGGATGCGCCAATATTTTGATATTGACTCTATTTTAACAAAATCAGGTAATTTAAGCGGAATTTCAAAAAGAGGATTTACTAAAAAAGATTTTATGTCTAATCATGTTACAGGAGGTAAGAAACCAGTCTGGGGCGGAGCTTATCTTAGAAAAGAAAGAGTTAAGGGTGAGGGTGAAGTTGTCTCAGTTTTGAGCAAAGCTAATGGAACTCTTACAATTAATTTAGATATCACACGACAGCAAGCTATTGACTTAGAAGAAAAAATAGAAAACGCAGGCGTTTCTTCTTTTTATCTAGGTAAGAAAGGTTTGGCTTATGTTACTGATATACGGATTTAAAAGAGGGCTTAATGAAATATTTTATTGAATTAACTTTGATAGAAGACAGTAAATACTCTTTATACGAAGTCTGGAGCAAGCTCTACATGCAGGTTCACCTTGCCTTTGTAGAGCAGCAAAACCCAGATGAAACGGTTAATTTCGGCGTGAGCTTTCCAGACTATCGTTTTCAAGAAGAAGGCGATAAAAGTTTTGGCTATTTAGGTGACAAGCTGAGAGTTTTTGCCAGTACGGAGCAAGAACTTGAACAGCTGAACCTTCATAAGTGGCTGAATCGCTTGGCAGACTATGTGCATATTAAAAGCATTAAACCAGTGCCTGAAAAAATAGATAGCTATTTACAGGTTAATCGTTATAGGTCTGTAACTAATCTTGAACGCTTAACACGCCGCTTTATGCAGCGTGAAAGCAAAAGATTGGGTAGACAGCTGAGCTTTGAAGAAGCACAAGCATTACAAAATCAACGCTTTGCCGAAAAACAAGAGGTCAGCTTGCAAGAAGCTGAAAAGCATTATCTTAGTCCGAAAGTTAAAGCTTTCCCTTTTATTAAACTTAAGAGCGAAAGCACTCAAAAAGAATTTTCCTTACAGATAGAGCAGCAAGCAGTAAGTGAAAAAAAGGAGGGAAGTTTTAGCACTTATGGGTTTAGCAGCCACGCTACTGTTCCACACTGGTAAAAAGGAATAAAAAACCTTTTATTTTGCTCTTTAAAAAAATAGCTTGTACATCAATAAGTTACATCTTGTAGAAAAAGTATTCATAAAACTTAGGTTTTAGGGATAAATACTTGATGTAACTTATTTTTTTTGCTCAAATCTGCAGTCAGCCGCCGCACACGCGGCTTAGAAAATCCGCTGCTGCTTGCCGTTTTTGTCTTTGTAGTCAGCCGCCGCACACGCGGCTTAGAAAATGGCACCGCAAATTAAACAGCCGGCCTTAACGTCAGCCGCCGCACACGCGGCTTAGAAAATTCAATGCCGTTTGCATTGTGCAGCGTGCCAGTCAGCCGCCGCACACGCGGCTTAGAAAAAACTGGGTTCTTATTGCTAATAGCTTGTTTAGTCAGCCGCCGCACACGCGGCTTAGAAACAAAGATTGCCGTTAATATCAAGCAAGAGCAAGTCAGCCGCCGCACACGCGGCTTAGAAAATTCGCACGGCGGCTTTGCTGAGCGCCTGTCTGTCAGCCGCCGCACACGCGGCTTAGAAATTCCTGTAAGTACGTAAACAACATCGCAGCCCGTCAGCCGCCGCACACGCGGCTTAGAAATATTAACTGCTTTAGACGGCCTTGGTTATGATGTCAGCCGCCGCACACGCGGCTTAGAAATTGCTAGCTCTTCTGTCGCCTCTAATGTTGATGTCAGCCGCCGCACACGCGGCTTAGAAATTGCTACGCTTACAGACAATCTAGATCATGCGGTCAGCCGCCGCACACGCGGCTTAGAAATTGCGGATCGCTTGAGTCTGGTATGACCTGTTGTCAGCCGCCGCACACGCGGCTTAGAAAGTGATCACCACGCAAGCGAAGGTCAAGCTGCTGTCAGCCGCCGCACACGCGGCTTAGAAATCTGGCGTGAACTTTATGAATCACTGGCCATAGTCAGCCGCCGCACACGCGGCTTAGAAATTATCCAGCGGCCCCCAGGTGCCGTTATTCAGGTCAGCCGCCGCACACGCGGCTTAGAAAAATCGCCGGTAATTTGTCGCTGGTACGCTCTAGTCAGCCGCCGCACACGCGGCTTAGAAAACTCTGTGGCTGTGTAAGTCAGCTCTGTAGGCGTCAGCCGCCGCACACGCGGCTTAGAAAATAACGAAGTGACTGCGGTGTTAGCGCTTTTTGTCAGCCGCCGCACACGCGGCTTAGAAAGTGCTGAGGTTATCGACAGGGTTAATGCATCGGTCAGCCGCCGCACACGCGGCTTAGAAATTGCGCGCCGCGCGTTCAGAGCTAACTCGATTGTCAGCCGCCGCACACGCGGCTTAGAAATGACAAGGTGCGCTCTGCGCTGGAAGAAATACGTCAGCCGCCGCACACGCGGCTTAGAAATGGCAGCTGGTCGGTACCGCCGCCCTGCATTTGTCAGCCGCCGCACACGCGGCTTAGAAATCAATGGCCTTGTTGATTCGCTCGTGTCTTTCGTCAGCCGCCGCACACGCGGCTTAGAAAAATTGCGCGAACACAACTATAACTGTCTATAAGTCAGCCGCCGCACACGCGGCTTAGAAATTCTGTAAAGCTGCTGATCAGTCCGCCACCGAGTCAGCCGCCGCACACGCGGCTTAGAAAAATCACGTTGATCTTCTTCAGGAACTCGCTTGGTCAGCCGCCGCACACGCGGCTTAGAAATTCAACCGCGACGCGGAACCACTTACTTGTTTGTCAGCCGCCGCACACGCGGCTTAGAAATACGGCAGAAATGGCGTTGTCGATGATGAGCTGTCAGCCGCCGCACACGCGGCTTAGAAATTTATAACAATTGGTATTGCTTTATTTGTTACGTCAGCCGCCGCACACGCGGCTTAGAAAAAATATCCAAATAACTGATAAAGGCGTACAAGGTCAGCCGCCGCACACGCGGCTTAGAAAAAGAGCCGCCGCCGCGTTGCTGATACCCATGAGTCAGCCGCCGCACACGCGGCTTAGAAATGCACAGCATTGGCAATAGAATCAGCGTCCATGTCAGCCGCCGCACACGCGGCTTAGAAAATCAACCACGTTCAGCCCCGGCATGCAGTGGAGTCAGCCGCCGCACACGCGGCTTAGAAATGAAAACCTGATCCCGCACCGTGCGGGCTTTTGTCAGCCGCCGCACACGCGGCTTAGAAAATTTATCTCAACCGTTTGCGAATCGATTGCACGTCAGCCGCCGCACACGCGGCTTAGAAAAACCACAAAACCCAGTGGTGATTCTATGATTTGTCAGCCGCCGCACACGCGGCTTAGAAATGTAATCAATCAGCCATGGACGGCGAAAAAGGGTCAGCCGCCGCACACGCGGCTTAGAAAAAAAACTATCACTGGCAACTCACTAACGTACAGTCAGCCGCCGCACACGCGGCTTAGAAATCTTCGCGAGAGGACGCTTGCAGGGTGATAAAGTCAGCCGCCGCACACGCGGCTTAGAAAACCATTGCAGCAAATACCTGCGCAGCATAAAAGTCAGCCGCCGCACACGCGGCTTAGAAAAGTATATGCCCGTAGATATTTGACTGGACCTGGTCAGCCGCCGCACACGCGGCTTAGAAATATAACTGCTTCTATACCTGCAGCTGGCAAACGTCAGCCGCCGCACACGCGGCTTAGAAATCTGCGCTCAACGGCCGCGCCTTGTACCCACCGTCAGCCGCCGCACACGCGGCTTAGAAAGACCCGACCCTGTTTGCCCAGCTGGCCGATGCGTCAGCCGCCGCACACGCGGCTTAGAAAATCCACCGTGGCCGAATCTTCGGGATTGGCAAGTCAGCCGCCGCACACGCGGCTTAGAAAAATCTAAACCGCTGGGTGACGGGGCGCTATGCGTCAGCCGCCGCACACGCGGCTTAGAAAAATTTAAGCCTTGCAGAACAGCAGGGCTTTTTGTCAGCCGCCGCACACGCGGCTTAGAAAATCCAGTGTTGCAAAAAGCGCAGGTGTGCCGCGTCAGCCGCCGCACACGCGGCTTAGAAAATGGGAGCTAAATCTGAAAACGCCAGCAGTGGGTCAGCCGCCGCACACGCGGCTTAGAAAGGGCGGGTACGCAGCGTGCCATTTTGCGTTAAGTCAGCCGCCGCACACGCGGCTTAGAAAACTGGCATCACAAAACGCCCGAACACCTCATTGTCAGCCGCCGCACACGCGGCTTAGAAATTAACGCGCAGTCCTGCAATACAACGTACCGCGTCAGCCGCCGCACACGCGGCTTAGAAAATGAGCGCGCTGGATGCTGTGCTTGTAAATGGGTCAGCCGCCGCACACGCGGCTTAGAAATGCATCGGCTGATAGCCGCTCAATAGTTGCCAGTCAGCCGCCGCACACGCGGCTTAGAAATCATGGTTTGTTAGGGTGTGCCAGAGATTATCGTCAGCCGCCGCACACGCGGCTTAGAAAAGCGTTCGACCATCTTTTCCCTGCTGGCTGTAGTCAGCCGCCGCACACGCGGCTTAGAAAAACCACTCCGCTTTCGCCTGCTTTTTCTTTGAGTCAGCCGCCGCACACGCGGCTTAGAAAGGATGGGGCTGGGTTGTCCAGCGACTCATAGGGTTAGCCGCGGCACACGCGGCTTAGAAATAGAACCTGCGCGCAAAACAAAACTGCAAGCAGTTAGCCGCGGCACACGCGGCTTAGAAAATGAATGATGCTCTTAATGCCCTGTTTGGGAAGTTAGCCGCGGCACACGCGGCTTAGAAAAGCCGTAGCGACATCTCCACCAGCAGCACGATGTTAGCCGCGGCACACGCGGCTTAGAAATGCCACTTTTTTTCATTGGCCTTGATAGCGTTGTTAGCCGCGGCACACGCGGCTTAGAAATTAGGGCGTGGCTATGACTTGGCACGCCGCTAGCTAGCCGCGGCACACGCGGCTTAGAAACGGCGGCGTTGTCACGGTTCGCGCCATATCATGTTAGCCGCGGCACACGCGGCTTAGAAATAGAAAAGGCTGCATAAGCACTGGCCGCGCCAGTTAGCCGCGGCACACGCGGCTTAGAAACTTAATTATCTTACTATATCCTTCTATGGTGCGTTAGCCGCGGCACACGCGGCTTAGAAACTGCGGGTATCAGCAGTGCCCGTCAAGGTCAAGTTAGCCGCGGCACACGCGGCTTAGAAAAGTGCGCCAGCGTCAGCCGCGCCGGTGGATACGTTAGCCGCGGCACACGCGGCTTAGAAAAGCAGGATTTTTCCTTCGTAGCGCGCTTCATCGTTAGCCGCGGCACACGCGGCTTAGAAAGCACGATGGCGGCAGCCAGAAAGGCACATTCAGTTAGCCGCGGCACACGCGGCTTAGAAACTCCAGTCTTAGCAATTAGTGAGTCGTAGAAGGGTTAGCCGCGGCACACGCGGCTTAGAAAATCATGCTTCCGTTGCTGGCAGTCATGCCCTCGTTAGCCGCGGCACACGCGGCTTAGAAAGTGGTGTCTGGTGGAAGCCACCGACACTCGACGTTAGCCGCGGCACACGCGGCTTAGAAATGTTAGCGTCATCAACCAATAACCAATTGTCGGTTAGCCGCGGCACACGCGGCTTAGAAAGACTCAAGGTGCACACTGGATCGAGTGGACCGGTTAGCCGCGGCACACGCGGCTTAGAAATGTTCGAAAAACCGTACACCGCCTGAAAAAACGTTAGCCGCGGCACACGCGGCTTAGAAACCACGCAGTGGCGGTTAGCAAAAGTAGCATTCGTTAGCCGCGGCACACGCGGCTTAGAAAACTCAAATTCATATTCTGAATAAGTTCCAGAAGTTAGCCGCGGCACACGCGGCTTAGAAAAATATGCTGACCTGCTCGACAAAGTGGAAGGCGTTAGCCGCGGCACACGCGGCTTAGAAATAACGGAACACGCGACAGCGATATGACGGGCAGTTAGCCGCGGCACACGCGGCTTAGAAAAGTTTCAGCGTGCAATTTTGTCGCATCAGCTGGTTAGCCGCGGCACACGCGGCTTAGAAAGTCAAGGTATGCCACTTCGATGGTGTCGTACAGTTAGCCGCGGCACACGCGGCTTAGAAATCCGTGACACCTAAAAAAGACTTTATATGTAGGTTAGCCGCGGCACACGCGGCTTAGAAAGCTGCCCATCGTGCGGCAAAAAGGAGCTGTACGTTAGCCGCGGCACACGCGGCTTAGAAAAGCTCATAGAGTTTTCATAAGTAACATCAACCGTTAGCCGCGGCACACGCGGCTTAGAAATCGTGCAGCGCTGAGCGCAAACAGGACTGAATGTTAGCCGCGGCACACGCGGCTTAGAAAGGCATGACCGGTATGAACATGGTCTTGTACGGGTTAGCCGCGGCACACGCGGCTTAGAAAATATGTTAATGAATCAAAACAGTTTGAGGGTCGTTAGCCGCGGCACACGCGGCTTAGAAAATTAGTTGTTGTCACGTTGCCACTATCCCTTCGTTAGCCGCGGCACACGCGGCTTAGAAAGTAGTGGAAGCCGGCAATTAGGCGGGCGTCAGGTTAGCCGCGGCACACGCGGCTTAGAAAGTGCAGCGGGTTTGATTCAATCAGCTCGTCCAGTTAGCCGCGGCACACGCGGCTTAGAAAGGCGCAGCTATGCGTTGCGCCGATTATTTAATTGTTAGCCGCGGCACACGCGGCTTAGAAAGGCCAGCTTTCAAGCATGCTGCAAGCTGAAACGTTAGCCGCGGCACACGCGGCTTAGAAACGTACCGGTAGAAACCGTGACGGCTGCTCAGGGTTAGCCGCGGCACACGCGGCTTAGAAATACGTCAAGATTCAAGTGGTCACGGAGGCCGCGTTAGCCGCGGCACACGCGGCTTAGAAAAGTCGGCAGGTTTTCAAGTGGCTGCAGGATACGTCAGCCGCGGCTCACACAGCTTAGGTGCTTTAGCTCCCTAACATCCAACCCCAGCTATACATCCTTCGACTCTTCCGCCGCCTGCAGTATTTCTGCTTTCTTAACCGGGTAGGGCTGCTTTGATTTCTTCTTGCGCGCGAAGTATTGCGCCAGGCGCAGGTCGATCAATTCTTGGAAGTAGTCGGCAAAAATCTCTTGTAGTTCAGGTGTGACTGTAAAGTTAAGCGCGAAGCTGTTGCCGTGCTCGATAAACCAAGCTTGGCTGCTGTTTTTGTCTTGTTGGCAGGAATAAAAAATCGGGTTTTTGCGCCAGTAGCTCAGCCATGGGCGGCTTTCAGCGCTGGCTTGTTGAATACTTTGCGGCAACTCGTTGCGCAGGTCATCGGGTCGGTGTTCTAAGAGCTGCCGGCTGCGCTTAGCTAGTTGTGTGGTGGCAACGGGTTCTTGTACGCCGCTTAAGTCTAAAAAGGCTTGATATAGAAAGCCTTTAAAGCTTTTGTTCATGCTGGTGGTTTCTACACCTTTGGCGAAAAACTCGCCGTGCTCGCTAAGTAACTGCTTGAACAGTGCGTCTTCTTCTTGTTTGGCAACCAAGGCCAGCCAGCTACCGGCCTGTTTGCGCATTTTCGCGAGGTCGTAGCCTTTGTGAAAAAATTCAGTAGCGGTGGGGCGATGGCCTAACTCATCGCGTAGTTGTTGGTAATCTTCTGCAGCAGTGCTGCCTATTTTGCGTGCAAGCTTTTCCCAGAAGCCCACTATTTTTGGGGCAAAATTAATGAAACAGCCTTCGGCTAACTGGATGGGCTGTTGCTGGCGAATTGTGTTAAGCACTGTGTTACGGTCTTTTTCACCGAGCAAAGTCGCTGGACTGTTTAGAAAACTGTGGTGATTGCCCAAAAAGTCCAACACCACCACGTGGGTTTTGTTGGTTTCTTGTGAGAGGCGTAAACCACGCCCCAGTTGCTGCAAGAAAATAATTTTAGACTCAGTGGGGCGCAGCATCAGTACGGTGTCTAGGGCGGGCAAGTCGGTGCCTTCGTTAAACATATCCACGGAGAAAATCACCTCCAGTTGGCCCTGTGCTAGCTGGCTTAATGCAGCGTGGCGGGTCAGTTGTGAACCGGCATACACAGCACCGGCACGCACGCCCTGTTGCTGAAAGTACTGGCTCATATAGTCAGCGTGCTTTTGTGAAATACAAAAGCCTAGGGTGCGGGTTTGCTTGTGCTTAAGCCAATGTTGGTAAATGTGTTTGGCACGTTTTTGGGTGGCAAAAGCAAACTCGATTTGCGCCGGTTCAAAGCGGCCACTGCGCCATGGGATTTCTTGATAATCCACGTATTCGTCATAGATACCGTAATAATGAATCGGTGCTAGTAATTGCGCGTTAATGCCGTGAACTAAGTTGCGCTCAAAAACCAGATTGTTGTCGCATAGGCTGAGGATATCGGCTTGGTCGGTACGTTCTGGGGTGGCGGTCAGACCTAATAAAAATTGCGGATTAAAATGCTTAATAATGCTGCGGTAACTGGGTGCACTGGCATGGTGAAACTCATCCACGACGATGTAATCAAAATGCTTACTGCTAAAACGTTGTAGTGCTTCAGGCTTGCTGAGGCTTTGTACCGAGGCAAACACAAAGTCTGCCTCATGTTCTTTTAATGCACCTTGAAACAAGCCGGTGTGGGCGTTGGGATGCACGCGGTTAAACACCGATTGGGCTTGCAGCAAAATCTCTTCGCGGTGGGCGACAAAGAGCACGCGCTTGGCTTGCATCTGTAGTGCATCAAAGGCGGCGAGCCAGGTTTTTCCCATGCCGGTGGCGAGTACGACTAAACCGCGAGAAAACCCTTCGGTGCGAGTCTCAAGCAGCGCTTGCAGTGCTTCAACTTGCACGCTGTTAGGGCTGGGCTGTTCGATATTTTCATCAATAAAACCGCTAATCGGTGCCAGTAGCGGCAAGTTGATTTGTCGTCGGACACTGTAGGTATCAATCCAGTCAGCGGTTAAAGACACGCAACTCGGCTCATCAAACAGCTGTGCAAAGGCGTGGCGAATTTTGACAAACTCTTGGGCTGCGGATGAGTCTTCTGGGGGTTGCCAATCATGACGCCATGACCATTCGTAGGCATGGGTGAGTGCCGTGCGACTGATGTTGTTGGAGCCAATAAAAGCACTGCCTTTAATAATCTTAGCGTTTTTGTTTTGCGTAAAGATGTAGCTTTTAAGGTGGAAGCTGGTTTGTCCGGTGCACTCAAACACGCGCACCTGTGCACCGCGCTCAGCCAGCATCAATAGTTCGCGTAAGGCGCGCGGGTGAGTGATATTTAAATAATCCGAGGTCAGAAGGCGTATCGAAGCGCCCTTGTTAAGGGCTTCTAGCAGGGGGTCAAATAACAGCTCTAAACCTGATGGCTGGATAAAAGATACGGCTATCTCAATATCAGTGGCTTGATAGATGGCTTCAAGCAGTTTAGGCAGTAAAGGGTCCTGCGCTGTTCCCGTGGTTAGGCGTGGGCTGTTAGCTAACATCAGTACGTCTGTCTATGCCAAGGTTAATAACGCATTGAGCCATTGCTCGTCATCGCGATCAGGGCGTCTGTCTGTGCTAATCCAGACTTCTTTGGTGTGCAACCCTGTATTTTCAAGAAATTGCTCTAAACGCGCTTCAGTGCAGTTGGTGAAATGACGACCACTGCGAACGCTTTCATCTTCGCCGTATTTAAAGGACACATACATCACGCCCTTGGGCTCTAGCAGTTCGCCTAGGTGCTTTAGAGTGGCGGATAGACTGACGGTAGGCACGTGCAGTAAAGAGGCGCACGCCCAAATTCCTGCATAGCTGTGCTCGCTGCTAAAGTTAAGAAAGGTGCTGAGCTGGACAGGGATGCCGCTGACTTCTTTAGCGATTTTGACCAGTTTTGGGCTGGCATCAAAGGCATCAACTTGATAGCCAAGCTGTATAAAAGTGGCAGCGTCACGACCCGCACCGCAGCCGGCATCTAGGATGCGACTGGTGGGAGGTAGGTGCGCAAGAAAACGCTCATACAGTTCGCTCATATCAACGTCTAACGTGTTTTGTGCAAATTGCTCAGCGTTGTCTTCGTAATACTGTAGTGTCATTTCTGTCCCTAATTTTAAACAAGTTATTGCTCCGATGAGGTGCTGTATACGCTAATTCAGTAAAGCTATACAAGCAAGTAAAACACTTTGCATGCTTCGTTAGTATGCTTATTTAAAGTGCAAGGGCTGGGCGCTTGTAAATACTGAGTGCATTGCCTCAAGCACCTTTCTTTTATAAGCATAACCGCAAAACCTCCAAGCAAAATTTTGATAAGCATCAATAAACATAGACACTATTAAACTAAGCTTTGGTTTTTAATGGCGTTCGTGTTTCTGTGCGTACATGGGCTGCCAGTGTTGTGAATTCATTGACTGCGCAATAACTCAGAAATGATTTTATTTTGGCATTAAGGTTCAGTTGGCACGCCAAGTGCTTGTTAGTGGGGGCTGAAAACAAAAACAATTTTACAGGGCCGTAAAAAGCAGGGTGTACTATGAAAGTCAATTTACCTATTATAAATGAACAGGTTTCATTTAAAGCAGAACAGCAGTTAATTTCAACGACAGATTTAAAGGGAATTATCACCTCGGCAAATGATGATTTTGTTGAGGTAAGCGGTTACTCACGGGATGAGTTAATCGGTAAAAATCATAATATTATTCGCCATCCAGATATGCCGCGCGCTGCTTTTAAGCAGGTGTGGGATACCATACAAGCCGGTCATTCATGGAAAGGAATGGTAAAAAACCGTTGTAAGGATGGCCGTTACTATTGGGTGGATGCGTTTATTACGCCGATCTCGAAAAATGGACAGAGGGTGGGTTATCAGTCTGTGCGTGCGCTGCCAAGTCAATGCAATATTGAGCGCGCGCAAAAACTGTATAAAAACTTAGATGAAAGTAATAAAAAATCAGCTTACCAGCAGCCTGTGTCTTACTTTGCACAGCTTTTCTTAAGTTGGTTTTTGCCGCTTTGTGTCAGTGCCGGTTTGCTGGGCTATTTTTATGGTTGGCAGGCTGTGGTTGTTTTACTGGGCGGATTGGCTGTCAGTAGTTTGGCGTTTTCATTGGGGCTGAAGCCCTTGCTGCGTTTAAATGAGTACGCTAAGGGCATAACCTATAACCCGTTGATGCGTTATTTGTACACGGGCTATAAGCACGAAGTGGGCGATATTCAGTTTGCTATCCAAACACGCACCTCGGGTTTGCGGGCTGTGACGGCGCGTTTGCAATACACCGCTTCTATACTGAATGAAGTGAAGAATAAAAGTGCAGCCAGTCTGGCAGGTTCTAATACCTTGATAACCAAGCTGAGTAAAACGGTGGATGCGATTTTTGTCGCCATGGAGCAGCTTTTGGCCAGCCAACTGCAACTTACCCAGGCGTCGGGCAATATGGCCGAGACGTCGAGCGAGTCGCAACGTTTAACGCTGTCTGGACGCGATTATATTGAGCGTTTGCTAGGCTCGATTAATGAGCTGTCTGATGAGCTGCAGCACATAGAGAAAGAAGTGTCCGAGTCCACGACACGCGGACAGCGCATTGGTACGGTGCTGGAAGTTATTACCATGGTGGCTGAACAGACCAATCTGTTAGCGTTGAACGCTGCGATTGAGGCGGCACGGGCAGGTGATGCAGGTCGTGGTTTTGCGGTGGTGGCAGATGAGGTGCGTAAGCTTGCTTACCGCACGCATGATTCAACCACGGAGATTCGGCAAATCATTGCTGAACTGCAAGACAATACCAAGGCATCGTTACATGCGATCGAGTTGGGTGTGGAGCGCTCCGAAGCCACGCGCAGTATGGCCAATGAGGTTGATCAAGAGCTGCGCGCTATTTTGGATCAGGTGCAGTCCATGAGCCGTTTGGCGTTAACCATTGATAGTGCGATCCAGACGCAAACGGCGTTGAGCACGCAAACCAGTGATCAAGTAGCGGACTTGCGCGAGGACAGTGCGGGTGTGATGCAGGTAAATCATCAGGTTAACGAGCACAGTGAGCAGGTTGAAAAGAATGTGGATGAGCTGTTGGATTTGGCTAACCATTTTTTGAAAATCACGGTTAATACGCGCCGTGCAAGTTAAGAGCTAAGCTCGCTCAATAGCATCATAAAAGCGTTAGCGGCATTGGAGAGGGTGCGCTCCTTGTGCACTATGTAACCCAAGTCGCGGCTGAGCTGGATGTCTGGCATATCCAGCTCGACCAATTCCTCATCCAGCATGGTGCGTGGCAGCACGCTCCAAGCCAAGCCAATTGATACCATCATTTTTATGGTTTCCATGTAGTTGGTATGCATGCTGATGTTGGGTGTGAGTCCGGCGTCCGCAAACAGTTTCAAGGCGATTTTGCTGGTGAAGGTTTGGCTGCCGGGGAAAACAGCTGGGTAATCACTGAGATCCTGTAAGTTAATTTGTTTTTTGTGGCTTAACGGATGTTCGGGTGCAACCACAAATACTAGGTCGTCCTGCCAGACTTTAACGCTTTCTAGGTGTTCAACATGCTGTGGCGACAGGGTGATCAATGCCAGTTCACAACGCCCTTGCAGCACATCGTTGTACGCTACTTCTGAATCTAAAAAACGTATATCCAGCACGACCTCTGGGTGCTCCTTGGTGAAGCGGCGCAAAATAGGCGGCAAGCGTCTTAGGCCGATGTGGTGACTGGTGGCTAGACTTAAACGCCCACTCACAGTGCCGCTAAGATTGCTCAAGGCACGTTTGCTGTCTTCCAGTTCATTGACAATGCGGTAGGCGCGCGGCAGTAGCGTTTGCCCGGCTTGGGTCAGGGTGACTTCGCGGCCCATGCGATCAAATAAGCGCACACCCAGTTGCTCTTCTAGTGTGGCTAGGCGCTTGCTGACCGCTGGTTGGGTAATATGCAGCTGCTGACCCGCTAAGGAAAAGCTGCCCTGTTCGGCGATGGCGATAAAGGTGTGCAGGTTAGCGAGATCCATGGTTATCTATTCCTGTTTGGAATTCATATTATAAAAAATAACCATTGGAGTTATAGCTTTAATCGACTTAGCATGCAATACATAAGAAAGTTTCGTTTAAGCTGCCGTTGCAGCAACCAATGAGGAAAGTCCCATGGCTGGAAAAACACTCTACGATAAACTCTGGGAAATGCATGAAGTGAAGCGCCGCGACGATGGCTCTTCGCTGATTTACATTGACCGCCATATTTTACACGAAGTGACCTCGCCGCAGGCGTTTGAAGGGTTGCGTTTGGCCAATCGTCAACCTTGGCGCATTGACGCTAACATTGCCACGCCAGATCACAACGTGCCGACCACTAAGGCAGAGCGCGCTGGCGGTATTGATGCCATTGCGGATGAAGTCTCGCGTATTCAGGTGCGGACTTTGGATGATAACTGCAACAGTTTCGGTATTTTGCAATTCCCGATGAATGATATTCGTCAGGGCATTGTCCACGTTATTGGTCCAGAGCAGGGCGCGACCTTGCCGGGCATGACCATTGTTTGTGGTGACTCCCACACCTCAACCCACGGTGCGTTTGGTGCTTTGGCGCACGGTATTGGTACTTCGGAAGTTGAACATGTGTTGGCGACGCAGTGCCTAGTGGCGAAGAAAATGAAGAACATGCAGGTGCGTGTTGAGGGTGAACTGCCCTTTGGTGTGACCGCTAAAGACATTGTGTTGGCGATTATTGGCAAAATCGGTACCGCTGGTGGTAACGGCCACGCGCTTGAGTTTGCCGGCAGTGCGATTGAAGCCTTGTCGATGGAAGGGCGCATGACCCTGTGTAATATGTCCATTGAAGCCGGTGCTCGTGTCGGCATGGTGGCGGTGGATGAGAAGACCATCGAGTACGTTAAAGGCCGTCCTTATTCGCCAAAAGGCGCGGACTGGGATGCAGCAGTGAAGGTGTGGCAGGATTTGGTATCTGATGCCGATGCCCACTTTGACACTGTGATTGAAATGCGCGCCGAAGACATCAAGCCACAAGTGAGCTGGGGTACGTCACCTGAGATGGTGTTGCCTGTGGATGCCAATGTGCCTGATCCGGCGCAAGAGGCGGATCCGGTTAAAAAGGGTTCGATTGAGCGGGCGCTGAAGTACATGGGCTTAACCGCGAATCAAGCCATTACAGACATTAAACTGGACCGTATTTTTATTGGTTCGTGCACCAACTCGCGTATTGAAGACTTGCGTGCGGCGGCAGAAGTCGCCAAAGGCCGTAAAGTCGCCAGCAGCGTGATTCAAGCGTTGGTGGTGCCAGGCTCTGGCTTGGTCAAACAGCAGGCCGAGCAAGAAGGTTTGGATAAGATTTTCCTTGAGGCAGGTTTTGAATGGCGCGAGCCGGGCTGCTCCATGTGTTTGGCGATGAACCCCGACAAACTGGGCAGCGGTGAGCATTGCGCCTCGACCTCTAACCGTAACTTTGAAGGCCGTCAGGGCAATGGCGGACGCACGCACTTGGTCAGCCCAGCCATGGCCGCCGCCGCCGCGGTGACCGGTCACTTCGTTGATGTGCGTGAACTTTTACAAGGAGCAGAATAATGAAAGCCTTTACCCAGCATCAGGGTTTGGTCGCGCCCTTGGATCGCGCCAACGTGGATACGGATCAGATTATTCCCAAGCAGTTTTTAAAATCCATCAAGCGCACTGGTTTCGGTGAGAACCTGTTTGATGAGTGGCGCTACTTGGATGAAGGTCAGCCGGGCATGGATAACAGTGTGCGTCCTGTGAATCAGGAGTTTGTGCTGAATCTACCACGTTATCAGGGGGCAAGTATTTTGCTCGCGCAGGAAAACTTTGGCTGCGGCTCTAGCCGTGAACACGCGCCATGGGCGTTGGATGAGTACGGTTTTCGCGCCATTATCGCGCCAAGCTTTGCGGATATTTTCTATAACAACAGCTTTAAGAATGGTTTGTTACCCATTGTTTTGCCACAGAAAGTTGTGGATGAGCTGATGGGTTTGGTTGAAGCCAATGAGGGTTATCAGTTAACGATTGATTTGGCTGAGCAGAAAGTGATTCGTGATGATGGTGTGAGCTATGACTTTGAGGTAGATGCGTTCCGTAAGCATTGCTTGCTTAACGGCTTGGACGACATTGGTTTGACGCTGCAAGATGCCGATGAAATTCGCGCATTTGAAGTGGGCTACCAGCAGCAGTACCCTTGGTTGTTTGGTGCACTGAGCCAGTAAAAGCCCGCTCTTGTGGGACCCGACTTGTCGGGGAAGCTTTTGCTTTTAAAGCAGGGCAAGGTCAGTGGTTGGGTTTTTGGTTTGGTGCTTAGGCAGATTTTGGTTCCCTGACAAGTCAGGTCCCACACTGCACTGTGCCACTTGGAAACTCAGCATGACTGGTTTGCTTTTGTTGGAGCGTAACGTTTGCACGAAGCGGATTTTCAGGCGGCACTTCGAATTTATAAACACGGGCTATAGCCCTAGGCGAGAAATGAAATGACAAAAAAAGTTTTAGTATTACCCGGTGACGGTATCGGTCCTGAAATCATCGCTGAAGCGGTGAAAGTACTTAACCTTGCCAACAGCAAATACAACCTTGGCTTAGAGTTGGTTGATGGCGAACTCGGTGGCGCAGCGATTGATAAGCACGGCGTACCCCTAGCCGACTCAACGCTGGCGTTAGCTCGCGAAGTAGATGCGGTACTGCTTGGCGCGGTGGGCGGCCCTAAGTGGGACACCATCGATAAAAGCATTCGCCCTGAGCGCGGTTTGTTAAAAATCCGTTCCGAGCTGGGTTTGTTTGCCAACTTGCGTCCTGCGATTCTGTATCCGCAGCTCGCAGACGCCTCCAGCCTTAAGCCTGAAGTAGTCTCTGGTTTGGATATTCTAATTGTCCGCGAATTGACTGGCGGTATTTATTTTGGCACCCCTCGCGATACCATAATCCTAGATAACGGCGAGCGTAAAGCCTTTGATACCTTACCCTACAGCGAAAGTGAGATCCGCCGTATTGCTAAAGTGGGCTTTGATATGGCACGCTTGCGTAATCAGAAGCTTTGCTCCGTGGACAAGGCAAATGTGCTAGAATCCAGTCGTCTATGGCGCGAAGTGGTTGAAGAAGTAGCTAAGGATTATCCAGATGTTGAGCTGAGCCATATGTACGTCGATAACGCTGCAATGCAGCTAGTACGTGCACCCAAGCAGTTTGATGTAGTGGTCACCGATAACCTGTTCGGTGATATTTTGTCAGATGAAGCCTCCATGCTCACTGGCTCAATTGGCATGCTGCCATCGGCTTCTTTAGATGCCAACAATAAAGGTATGTATGAACCTTGTCATGGTTCAGCGCCTGATATTGCGGGCCAAGGCTTAGCTAATCCATTGGCAACCATTTTGTCGGTTTCCATGATGTTGCGTTACAGCTTTGATCAATCACAAGCCGCCGAGGCTATAGAGAAAGCTGTTAGCGATGTGTTAGATCAAGGTTTGCGTACTGGCGATATTATGTCTGCAGGTATGCGCAAAGTAGGCACGGCTGAAATGGGTGATGCTGTAGTGGCAGCATTGGAAAAGCTCTAATTAAATTAACGATTAGAACGTTTGTCTAACGGGTTGGCAGGGAATAATACTGTACCCGTTAGGCGTATTAATTTAACAAAGGTGTAGTCGTATGAAACGTGTAGGACTTGTTGGTTGGCGTGGCATGGTTGGTTCTGTGCTAATGCAGCGGATGCTGGAAGAACGTGACTTTGAACTGATCGAGCCAATTTTCTTTACGACCTCGAATGTGGGCGGGCAAGGGCCGGCGATCGGTAAAGATGCTCCCGCGCTGAAAGATGCTTATGACATCAACGAGCTTAAAGGTTTGGATGTTATTTTGACCTGTCAGGGCAGCGACTACACCAATGAAGTATTTCCGAAACTGCGTGAAGCAGGTTGGGACGGTTACTGGATTGATGCAGCCTCTGCGCTGCGCATGAACGATGATTCTGTCATCGTGCTGGATCCCGTAAACCGTAAAGTAATAGATCAAGCATTAGAAGGCGGCGTAAAAAACTACGTTGGCGGCAACTGTACTGTCAGCCTAATGCTGATGGGACTGGGCGGCTTGTTTGAGGCTGGTTTAATAGAGTGGATGAGCGCTATGACCTACCAAGCAGCCAGTGGTGCCGGCGCACAAAACATGCGTGAGCTGTTGAGTCAGATGGGCTACATCCATGATGCCGTTGCTGAAGACTTAGCTAATCCAGCTGCTGCGATTCTAGATATCGATCGCAAAGTAGCCTTGGCGCAGCGTAGTGAAGACATGCCTGCGCAAAACTTTGGCGTACCTTTGGCTGGCAGTCTTATCCCTTGGATTGATAGCGCGCTGCCAAATGGTCAGAGCCGTGAAGAGTGGAAAGCACAAGCAGAAACGAACAAAGTGCTGGGTCGTTTTAAAAACCCTATTCATGTGGATGGTATCTGTGTGCGTGTTGGTGCCATGCGTTGTCACAGCCAGGCATTAACCATCAAACTGAACAAAGATGTACCTATGGCTGATATTGAACAGCTCATTAGTCAGCACAACCCTTGGGTTAAGCTGATTCCTAATCAGCGCGACATTACGATGAAAGAACTTACCCCAACAGCGGTAACCGGCACTTTGAATGTGCCAGTAGGGCGCTTGCGCAAACTGAATATGGGCTCACATTATTTGGGTGCCTTTACTGTAGGTGACCAATTGTTATGGGGCGCTGCAGAACCTTTGCGACGGATGCTACGTATTCTGCTTGAGCGCTAGTTCACATTATTAAATAAAAGGCTGCTTCTTCCATAGCAGCCTTTTATTTTAAGCTTAATAAAGAGTTTGCTGGTTGCTAATGTGTGCAGTAAGTCCAATTCTGGGGCAAAGCGCAGGAAAAACAGCGCAAGAGACGTGATTAGTTATTGATAAAACTTCAACTGTAAAAGATACTTACTATAAGAATTGAAGAATGATTCTAGCTTTGCGTATAGCAGGCTGGTATCAATACAGGCAAAACAGCCACTTCAAGCATCTCCGTATTGCTCGGAAAGTGAAAAAGGGATAAGACTATATGCTTCGGGTTCGTAAACTGGTTTTGGCTGTTGCAGCCGCTACTGCACTTACATCTGGCGTTGCACATGCGCTTGGTTTAGGTAATGTCTCTGTCAAATCTTCTTTGAATCAACCTTTGGAAGCTGAAATTGAGCTTTTAGAAGTTGGGGGATTAACAGCATTAGAAATTAAATCACAGCTAGCTTCCTCTGAAGAGTTTTCCCGTGCAGGTGTAGAGCGTCAGTTTTTCCTTACCAACCTGAAGTTCACACCAATTATTAGCGCAAGCGGAAGAAGCGTGGTGCGGGTTACCAGTGAGCGGTCGGTGCGCGAACCTTATCTGAATTTCTTAGTTGAGCTACTCTGGCCTAACGGTCGTGTACTGCGTGAATACACCTTGCTGCTTGATCCACCCATGTACACTCCGCAAGAGATTGTGTATCAGCCAGCAACCACTGCTCCCAAAGCAGTCAAACAGCCAGCTCCAGCAAGAAAAGCAACACCTGCTAGTCCGCGACGTGTTACAGCCAGCGGTGACAATCAGTACCGTGTTGAGCGCAATGACACTCTATGGTCAATCGCATCGCGTGTTGGCGGCAGCACCACAACTCAGCAGACTATGTTGGCCATTCGCGATCTCAATCCGCAAGCCTTTGTTAATGGTGACATTAATAGATTGAAAGCCGGGCAGGTTTTAACTTTGCCGGATGATGCGCAAATTCAAAAGCGCAGCAAAAGTGCAGCTATTGCAGAAGTTAAAGCACAAATTTCCACACAAACCGCAAGTGCTCCTGAAGCAGCTGCATCGGTAAAGCAGCTTGATGCTCGTCATCGCACCACCGCAGATGCAGCGCCGGCCAAAGTTGAGCAGCAGGATACTTTACGTCTGGTTGCAAGCGATACTGGGCAAGCAGCTATCGGTAGTGAGCGCGGTCAAGACAGTAGTGCAGCTTTGCTTGCACAGCTGACCGAAGCTAAAGAGACGCTGGACTCGAGCTTACGTGAAAATACAGATTTACAAGACCGTGTTGCTGAGCTCAATAGCCAACTAGATAAATTGCAGCAGCTGATTGAGCTAAAAAACACACAATTAGCCAGCTTGCAGCACCTTGATGCACTCACTGAGCAGCAGCAAGTTACTGAAGAGCCTGAAGTTGTTGAGGCAGCAGACGTTGCTGAGGAACAGTTCGTAGAAACTGCGTCGGACGCTGAGCCAACAATAGAGCAGCCTACTGAAACCACACTGGTAGCAGAGCCTACAGTAGAACCTGCAGTAGAGGCAGAGCCGGTAGTAGAGCAAGTAACAGAAAAGCCCGCAGTAGATGCACCTAAGCCGCAGGCTGTAGTTCCACCTCTGCAAGAAATACCAAGCCCTGAGCAGTCGCTGATTGACGAACTAATGGAGAATCCATTATTCATGCCTGCAGTAGGGGGCGGTTCATTACTGTTGCTATTGTTGCTGCTGATGTCGGCCTCGCGTCGTAAGAAAAAAGCCAAAGAACTAAGCTTAGCAGCCGCTTCAGCAAGCGCAGATAAGCCAGAGGCTGATGATTTAATCTCAAGCTTTACAGCTGATACCGATGAGGAATTGCCTGTAGCGGAGCCATTGTCTGATTTTGCAGACTTTGACACAGTTAAAACTACGCAAGGAGCAGGGCTGGAAGTTTCTGCAGAATCCGTGAATGCAATAGCGGAAGCTGATAACTATATTGCTTACGGTCGTTTCAATCAGGCAGCAGATGTACTAATGCAAGCGATTGATAAAAAGCCACAGCGCGCTGATTTACGCTTCAAGCTGCTTGAGGTTTTGGCCGATCTTGAAGATAAAAACGGTTTTACACGCCAGCTCAATGAGTTGGTTGAAATGGGCGTGGCACCTGGTGAGATAGAAGCAGTAAAGTCGCGCTATCCGCATCTGGTTGAAAACGGCACTTCCACTATCAGTCATGTTGAAGATTCAGAGATAAGCCTAGACGATCTTGAACTAGACTCGCCTGAATTTAACATTGATACATTCGCAGAGCCTAAGTTTGATGAGCAGTCGGTAAATGAGCTGTCTGATGATTTATTTGATGAGTTGAACGATGACTTGGTAAGCGAAGAAGCAGGGCAGGTAGAAAAAGCACTGTTTGATTTGGACGAGCTGTCGTTGACCCTGAATGATGCACCGGACGTAAAAGAGCCAGCTGCAGAGCAGCCTTTAGAGACACCAGAATTTGAGCTGCCTGACTTTGATGAGCTTGATGCAGAGTTGCTAGCTTCGACTGAGCCGCAAGACACAGAAGCACCTAATGTTACAGAAAACTTAGTTGGTGATCTTGTCGATGCAGACGAGCTTGTTGCTGAAGACTTTGACTTTGATACGCTAACCGAAATCGAAGATGCTGAGTTTGCTGAAGTTGTTAAAGAAGTGCAGGATGAAACCAAGCTTGATTTTGAACTGCCAGATGATTTTGATCTTTCAGTTATTGAAGAGCCAGCCAGTGACTTAGAGGATGGCTTGAGTCTTGAAACTACTGATTTGTCATCTGACTTCAATGAAATTAGTGCTGAAATGGATGATCTGGCTGAAACCTTAAAAGACAGCATGGAGGTTGATGAGCTGCTTGATGCTGAGCTTGATTCATTAGATATTGACTTCACATCTGCTCAGCCAGAGGCACTAGCAGACGAGAAAACAGAGCAAGACATTAGTTTAGATACTCTGGATGATCTGGAATTGCCAAGTGAGTCGCTGGACGATTTTGACTTTGGCGACCTAGAAGAAACGTTAAACTTTGAAGAACCTGCTGATTTTACAGCAGAGTTAGACTTGGAAGCAGCACCAGAGTTAGACAGCAATTTAATGGACGAGCTAGCTAAGCTAAGTGAGCTCAGCGAAGAGCCGGAAGTAGAGCTTGGTGAACAACCAGCGACAGGTACAACCTTTGCTGCGCTGGAAGAAGCTCTAGAGGATGACTTTAGCTTCCTTGCTGGTACAGATGAAACCACCACTAAGCTTGACTTAGCGCGTGCCTATGTTGATATGGGCGACAGCGAGGGTGCTAAGGATATTCTGGAAGAAGTTCTAAGCGAAGGTAATGATGAGCAGCAGCAGGAAGCGCGCGAGTTAATGAAAAAGCTGAGTTAACCATTAATGTTGTATGAGTCCACAACTACGGCAGTCGAATCGACTGCCGTTGCTGTTTCTAAGCTAGCCATCGGCATTGAATACAATGGTGCCCAGTATTACGGCTATCAGACTCAGCATAATAATTTACCCACTATCCAAGCCGCAGTTGAAAGCGCCCTAAGCCAAGTTGCTGGTGGGCAACCCATTCAATTAAGCGGCGCTGGACGCACTGATGCGCAGGTGCATGCGTGCGAACAAGTAGCACACTTTCAGCCACCAGTAGCACGCGACACCAAAGCTTGGTTGTTTGGTGCTAACAGATACCTGCCTAAGGATATCAGCGTGCTTTGGGTAGCAAAGGTGGCGGAAGATTTTCATGCGCGCTTTAGTGCGCAAAGACGCCGTTATCGCTACGTGATTTATTCAAATCCAATACGACCCGCCTTATTAAGAGAGGGTATAACCTGGACGCACAAAAAACTTGATGCACAGCGCATGCATGCAGCAGCACAGTTGTTACTTGGCACCCAGGACTTCACGTCGTTTCGTGCCAGTGAGTGCCAGTCAAAATCCCCGATAAAAACCATTGATGCTATCAGTGTCGTTACCTACGGTCGTTATGTGGTTCTTGATGTGCGCGCCGATGGTTTTTTGCATCATATGGTGCGTAATATTGCTGGTACACTCATTGCTGTAGGTGCAGCAGAAAAGCCGATAGACTGGGTGGCTGAGGCATTAGCGGCCAAACAACGTGCTCAAGCTGGAGTTACCGCGCCGCCTTACGGGTTATATTTAGTTCAGGTTGAATACCCGAGTGTGTTTGCTTTACCGCAGCGTGAGTTGGGGCCGCACTTTTTATCAGCCATGCCAGATATGTTAGCGAGAGATTGATGCGAACCAGAGTTAAAGTGTGTGGAATCACCAATATAGAAGATGCGCTAGCCGCTGCACACGCGGGCGCTGATGCTATTGGTTTGGTGTTTTATGCAAAAAGCCCTAGGGCTGTAACTGCCGAGCAAGCAGCAAAAATTATTGCCGCCTTGCCACCCTTTGTTACCACAGTTGCTTTGTTTGTTGATGCGCCTGTAGAGGACGTTCAGCAAGTTCTTCAACAAGTGCCTATAGATTTGTTGCAATTTCATGGTGATGAATCACCTGAATTCTGTGTATCCTTTCAGCGTCCCTATATCAAAGCGCTGAGAATGCAGCCGGGTATTGATATCACCCAACAGGCTAATATGCATCGATCAGCCCTAGGTATATTATTGGACGCTTGGGTGCCGGGCGTGCCTGGTGGTACTGGCCAAACATTTAACTGGAATGATATTCCTAGCCTAGCTCAGCCACTCGTATTAGCGGGCGGTTTAACGCCTGACAACGTGCAGCAAGCGATTACACAGGTTAATCCTTGGGCGGTGGATGTGAGTGGTGGGTTAGAAATGAGCAAAGGCCGGAAAGACCATGCTAAAGTGCAGGCTTTTATGCAGGCAGTTAATGCGGTTTAATTTTATCAGTATTCTTAGGGCGGTTTAGCATTAAGCGTGTGTGACGTTAGCCATGCTGGGGCCGTCAGTACAATTATTTATTATGCATAGGGCTATACATTTTTTAGCCAAAGCGGAGAAAATTACGAATGAGTAACTGGTTAGTAGACAAATTTATTCCTTCAATTATGCGCTCTGAAGTTAAGAAGAGCTCTGTTCCTGAGGGTTTGTGGCATAAGTGTTCCGCCTGTGATTCAGTTCTGTATAAGCCTGAGCTTGAGAAGAATCTTAATGTTTGTCCTAAGTGTCAGCACCATATGCGTATCGGTGCACGTCGCCGTTTGGATATTTTCCTCGATGAAAATGGCCGTGAAGAAATTGCTGTTGATCTCGAGCCTGTTGACCGTTTGAAATTCCGCGATAGTAAACGCTACCGTGATCGCCTAGTCGCTGCACAAAAACAAACCGGCGAGAAAGATGCTCTGGTAGCAATGAGCGGCTTTTTAGAAGGTATGCCGATTGTAGCAGCAGCATTTGAGTTCTCCTTTATGGGTGGCTCGATGGGTGCCGTGGTGGGAGAGCGCTTTGTGCAGGCCGCCAACGTTGCTTTAGAAAAGCGCTGTCCTTTGGTGTGCTTCTCGGCTTCAGGCGGTGCGCGTATGCAAGAAGCCTTGTTATCGCTGATGCAGATGGCTAAAACCTCAGCCGTGTTAGCGCGTTTGCGTGAAGAGCAAATCCCCTTTATTTCAATTCTAACTGACCCTGTTTATGGCGGCGTATCAGCCAGTTTAGCAATGTTAGGCGATATCATTGTTGGTGAGCCCAAGGCGTTGATCGGCTTTGCTGGTCCACGCGTTATCGAGCAAACAGTGCGTGAAAAATTGCCTGAAGGATTTCAGCGCAGTGAGTTTTTATTGGAGCATGGTGCGTTGGATATGATTGTTCCTCGCAACGAGTTGCGTATACGTATGGGTGCTATCCTGCGTAAACTAACCCATGCACCGATGCAGTATTGCCCAATCGTTGAGGAAGTTGCACAGTAATGCCTGAGCGTACTTTGCAGCAGTGGCTAAGCTATCTTGAACAACTGCACCCCAGTGAAATTGAACTGGGGTTAGCACGCATTCAAACAGTAGCTGAGCGTATGGACGTACAGCGTCCAGCTAGCAAAGTAATCACGGTAACAGGCACTAACGGCAAGGGCTCGACCTGTGCATTTGTTGCACAGCTATTGATGCAGCAACAGCTGCAGGTTGGGGTATACAGCTCACCGCATTTCTTGCACTACAACGAACGTATCCAAATCAATGGCGAAGCAGTGAGTGACGCACTGATTTGTGCAGCCTTTGTGGCGGTTGAGCAGGCGCGCCAAGACATCAGTCTGACCTATTTTGAATTTGGCACGTTGGCGGCGTTATGGGTATTCACGCAGGCTAAGCTTGACGCGGTAGTGCTGGAAGTGGGTCTGGGTGGACGCTTGGATGCGGTTAATATTATTGAGCCTGATATCTCAGTGGTAACTAGCATTGCCGTAGATCACACAGATTGGCTGGGCGATACCCGCGAAACAGTTGCCTTTGAAAAAGCCGGTATTTTCCGTGCAGGAAAACCTGCCGTTTGTGGTGATTTACTCCCTCCTGCTAGTTTGCTTGAACAGGCTAAAAACTTAGGCGCACCTTTAGTGTTGCGCGGACGAGATTTCGATTTAGCTGTAGCGCAGCATGCTTGGCACTGGCGTGGCATTAATGCCAAGCATGAGCCTATAGAGCTGCAATCCATTCCCTTGCTGGATCTGCCAATCGAAAACGCTGCTTTAGCGCTGCAAGTCTATGCTTTGCTCGATATGCCATGGCAACCCGAGCGTATTATTGAGTCATTACAGTCAACCAAACTGACAGGGCGCTTGCAGGTTATAAAACTGCCCTATAAAAACCAACAACGTACACTAATTTTAGACGTGGCGCATAATCCACATGCGGCTGAGTACCTAGCTGGCTGGCTTGAGAGTCGCCCAATAGCAGGGCAGCGTTATGCCGTTTTTGGTGCGCTGGCTGATAAGGACGTTCAGGGTGTTATCGCAGCGATGACTAAGCGGGTGGCAGACTGGGCCATAGCACCGCTTCCTTCGCCACGTAGTTATCAAATAGCTGACCTAGAAAGAATCTTTGCAACAAATCATGCGTCTGTTAAGTCATATGACAGTGTTGTGCACGCTTTTGCAGCGCAGTTAGACAGAGCCAATGAAACTGATGAAATTATTGTTTTTGGCTCTTTCTTTACTGTGACCCAAGCGCTTGAGTTTCTACAGCAGGCTTAAGTAAGCTAAAGTACAGACCTGCTTATCCGTTGAGGCCACCTTTATGACGCAAACAGAAAATAAATTTAAGCAGCGCATTGTGGGCGCTGTTGTATTGGTTGCGCTGGCGGTTATTTTCTTGCCTATGCTGTTTAACACCCAAGAAGAGCAGCCACTTCCAGAAGCATTGATAGAAGTGCCAGCCAAGCCCAGCATTCCTGCTGCACCCAAGTTCGCTATTGAGGAAATACAGGTTCCTGAGCCCGTTGCAGAGCCAGTGCCTGAACCTATGCCAGAAATAGCACAAAATGCTCCTGCTGCGCCAGAAAAGATAGTCGAGTCAGTGCCGAGCCAGCCAGTACAGCAAGAAGCAACCAAGCCGGCTGTTACTAAACCGGGTATAGATAAAGACAACTTGCCCGTTAGCTGGTCGATACAGGTCTCGAGCAGTTCGAACCAGACTGGTGCAAACCAGTTACGTGATGATTATCGTAAAAAAGGCTATAAAGCCTACGTTCGCCCGGAAGATGCTACCTTCAAAGTGCTGATTGGTCCTTTCCCACGCCAAGCCGATGCTTTAAGTGAGTGCGAAAAAATTAAGCAACGCGAGCGTAATAAGGGTGCATGCTTTGTTACCCGCTACCAACCGTAGCGTTTTATCGAGCAAGATTGACGACTTTTCTAAAAAACACTTACCAGCACCCATAAGCTTTGTTAAAATCCTTCTTTTAGTATTCAGGCGTTAACACTAGTGGCATTTAACTGGGTCGATTTGCTTATTTTTGCCGTCATCGGCGTTTCTGCTTTAATTAGTTTGGGCAGGGGGTTTGTTAAAGAAGCCTTGTCCTTAGTTATCTGGGTTGTTGCCGGGGTTGTTGCTTGGCTCTTTGGCGGCAGTTTTGAGCAGTACTTAATTCCTTATATAGACAATCCAAGTCTACGCATCATAGCTGCATGTGCTATTTTGTTTGTCTGTACGCTGCTGGTCGGCGGATTGATTAATTTTCTCATTGCACGGCTTATTTTAGTAACCGGGCTTTCTGGAACCGATCGCTTCTTAGGTATCTTCTTTGGCGCCGCTCGTGGCGCTCTCTTGGTCACCATCGTTGTGGGGTTGTTAAGTTTAAGTCCGGTGGTTGAAGACTTAGCTTGGCGCGATTCCTTGCTGGTTCCGCATTTCTTATTGATTGCGGACTGGTCAAAAAATATGGTTCTAGGGCTGTCTGCTTAAGAGACAGCAACTCGTTAGCATAATACTTTTTTGTTGAGCTCCCAGAGGTACGCTGAAAATGTGCGGCATTGTCGGAATTGTAGGTAAGTCCAATGTTAACCAGGCGCTGTATGATGCGTTAACGGTATTACAGCACCGTGGTCAAGATGCGGCTGGCATGGTCACAAGCCACCAGGGGCGTTTATTTTTACGCAAGGCAGACGGGCTCGTGCGCGATGTGTTCCGCACTCGTCATATGAAAGAGTTAGCCGGTTGCGTAGGTATTGGCCATGTTCGCTATCCTGTTGAGGGCAGCGCGACGAGTGCTGAGGCTCAGCCTTTTTATGTGAATTCGCCTTACGGTATTACCTTGGCGCAAAACGGTAACCTGACCAATGTGGAGCAATTAGCCAAAGAGATTTATCAATCTGATTTGCGTCACATTAACACCAACTCAGATGCAGAGGTCATGCTCAATGTTTTTGCTCATGAGCTAAGTACCTACGGTCGTTTACAGCCAACAGCCGATGATGTTTTTGCTGCGGTTGCGCGTGTACATGAGCGTTGCCGTGGTGGCTATGCGGTGGTTTCCATGATTACTGGCTACGGCATTGTCGGCTTTCGCGATCCCCATGCTATACGTCCTATCGTTTTTGGTCAGCGCCAGACTGCGCTGGGCGTTGAGTACATGATTGCCTCGGAAAGTGTTGCACTTGATGTGTTGGGTTTTACGCTCATTCGTGATTTAGCGCCGGGCGAAGCCATTTATATAACCGAAAACGGTGAGCTGCACACGCACCAGTGCGCTAAAAACCCACAACTAAATCCTTGCATTTTCGAACACGTGTACTTGGCGCGTCCTGACTCAATTATTGACGGCATTTCTGTGTATAAAGCACGCATGCGCATGGGTGAAAAGCTGGCAGAGAAAATTTTGCGCGAGTATCCAGATCATGATATTGATGTGGTGATGCCTATCCCAGACACCAGCCGCACCTCAGCATTAGAGTTGGCGAATAAATTAGGGATTAAATACCGCGAAGGTTTTATTAAAAACCGCTACATAGGCCGCACTTTTATTATGCCTGGCCAAGCGATGCGTAAAAAATCTGTACGTCAAAAGCTCAACGCGTTGGAGCTTGAATTTCGCGGCAAAAATGTCTTGTTGGTCGATGACTCAATTGTGCGCGGCACTACCTGCCAAGAAATTATCCAAATGGCGCGTGAAGCTGGAGCAAAAAATGTGTATTTCTGCTCGGCGGCCCCAGAGGTGCGCTATCAAAACGTGTATGGCATTGATATGCCGAGCATACATGACCTGATTGCGCATAACCGTACTGTGGACGAAATATCTGAACTGATCGGTGCTGACTGGCTCTTGTTTCAAGACTTAGACGATTTAATTGAATCGGTTAGCGGTGGCAAATTAAAAATTGACCGTTTCGATTGTGCTGTTTTTGATGGCGTTTATGTTACCGGTGATATAGATGCTAATTATTTGAGTCATATCGAAAGCTTACAGACTGAATTGCAGTTTGATAGCAAGCCAGCTGCCAATGCAACACTTGAGCTGCATAACACGGATTCCTGATATCACCTGAATAAATCAGCGTTAAGAATTATGTAATAAGGATTAGACAGAAAATGACAATTCAATGGCAGCCCGGTCAACTAGACAGCGATTTAACCGAGGTAGGCTTTGATACCTTAGCCGTGCGTGCTGGACAGCGCCGAGGTTTTGAGGGTGAGCATGGTGAGGCGATTTACACCACCTCCAGCTATGTGTTTCGTGATGCGGCCCATGCGGCGGCGAGTTTTGCCGGTGATGAGCCGGGCAACGTCTATTCTCGCTACACCAACCCAACTGTACGCACTTTTGAAGAACGCCTTGCGGCTTTAGAAGGGGCAGAACAAGCCGTCGCCACAGCCTCTGGCATGTCGGCGATTATGGCCACGGTGATGAGTTTCTGCAGTGCCGGTGATCAGGTGTTGGTTTCGCGTAGTATTTTCGGTGCCACGGTCAGTCTGTTTGATAAGTACTTCAAGCGCTTTGGTATTCAGGTGGATTACATCACTATTGATGATTTGGATGCTTGGCGCGCAGCCTGTACGGATAAAACCAAACTGTTATTTATTGAATCACCGTCTAACCCTTTAGCTGAGTTAGCTGATATTCGTGCCTTATCTGAAATCGCTCAACAAGCAGGTGCCTTGCTGGTGGTGGATAACTGCTTTTGCACGCCTGTGTTACAAAAGCCATTAGCTTTGGGTGCGGATATTGTCATTCATTCCGCCACTAAGTACATCGATGGTCAGGGCCGCTGCTTGGGTGGGGCTGTGGCGGGTAGTGCAGAGTATATGAAAGAAGTGCTGGGCTTTATTCGTACGGCGGGTCCAAGCATGAGTCCATTTAACGCTTGGGTGTTTTTAAAGGGTTTGGAAACCTTGCGTCTGCGTATGATGGCGCACTGCAGTAGCGCTATGAGTTTAGCGCAATGGTTGGAACAACAGCCCCAAGTTACCCGTGTTTACTATGCAGGACTGGAAAGCCATCCACAGCATGAGCTGGCTAAGCGTCAGCAAGAAAATGGCTTTGGTGCCGTAGTAAGCTTTGAAGTGCAGGGCGGCAAAGAGGCTGCATGGCGCTTTATTGATGCCACCCGCATGATCTCCATCACCGCCAATCTAGGTGATACCAAAACCACTATCACCCATCCTGCCAGCACCACACATGGTCGATTAAGCCCAGAAGAGCGTAACGCTTGTGGAATTAATGATGGGTTGTTGCGTATTGCTGTGGGTCTTGAGGAGTTAACCGATATTCGCACGGATTTAGAGCGTGGATTAGCGGCTGTCTAAGGTGCGTGGTTTTAGCTCGGGCATGAACACCCGCGCTACTGTTGGAGCCCAGCTTCCGGGTGATGCGATTCATAAGGCAGCACCGCCTCGCTTTTGTGGGACCCGACTTGTCGGGGAAGCTTTTTTCTTTTGAGTCTGAGAAGGGTACTTAGCTTGGTGCTACAGGCAGATATTGGTTCCCTGGCAAGTCAGGTCCCACACGGCATTGTGCTTCTTTGCAGCCATTACGCTAATGGTTCTAGCTCACCCAAAACCTTAGTTTTTGGTAGGAGGA